>Ga0068858_100001520_pt1 | contig 23826 bp, 16 predicted proteins | sample KBSSwiS12_FD_66589 | JGI IMG/M metagenome (GOLD analysis project Ga0068858, IMG submission 66589) | Switchgrass rhizosphere microbial communities from Kellogg Biological Station, Michigan, USA - KBS Switchgrass S1-2 | ecosystem: Host-associated > Plants > Roots > Rhizosphere > Soil ... | reverse complement strand
AACCTCCCCATAAGAACCAATTGGGCGTAGGCGCCGTCTATTTTGTAGAATAGCCGGCTTTCAAAACGCCCCGTACGCTTCTCCAGGACGATAAGTTGCTGAATTTACTCACGCGCGTTTTCGGCAGCCGGAATGATCGGCTGGTTCGAGGCTATGGCCGATACATCCGGGCCGCCGCTGCTCTCGAGCCGACGATTCAAGCTCTGAGCGACGAGGCACTGCGCGCCAAAACTGACGAATTTCGTAAGCGCCTCCAGGACGGAGCCAAGCTCGACGACCTGCTGCCCGAGGCGTTCGCTGTGGTGCGCGAGGCTGGTCTGCGCACGCTCAACATGCGTCACTTCGACGTGCAGTTGATCGGCGGTGCTGTTCTCCACGAGGGGAAGATCGCCGAGATGCGCACCGGCGAAGGTAAGACGCTGATGGCCACGCTGGGAGCGTATTTAAATGCTCTGCCCGGCGAGGGCGTCCACATCGTTACCGTTAACGAGTACCTCGCCCAGCGTGACGCGGACTGGATGCGTCCGCTTTATAACTTCCTCGGCCTGACCGTGGGGGTCATCAAGAACGCCCAGTCGCCGCCGGAGAAGCGCGAGGCGTATGCCTGCGATATCACGTTCGGCACCAACAACGAATTCGGCTTCGACTATCTGCGCGACAACCTGGCGTTCCGACTCGAGGACAAGGTGCAGCGTGGGCTCGCCTACGCGATCGTGGACGAAGTCGACTCGATCCTGATCGACGAAGCCCGCACTCCGCTGATCATTTCGGGTCCCGCGGAAGAGAGCACCGAGCTCTACCTGCGAATCAACACGCTGGTCCCGCGTCTGACGCGACAGGAGCAGGAAGACGGACCTGGCGACTTCACTGTTGAGGAGAAGCAGAAGCAGGTTCACATCACTGAAGCGGGCCATGAGCACGTTGAGCAGTTGATGATTGAGTCGGGACTGCTGCGCGAGGGCGAGAGCCTTTACGATCCGGCCAACATCCGACTCATGCATCACCTGAATGCAGCGCTCCGTGCGCATGCGCTCTACAAGCGTGATGTCGAGTACATCGTTCGCGGTGGTGAGGTCATCATCGTTGACGAATTCACGGGTCGTACGATGCAGGGCCGTCGTTGGTCCGATGGCCTGCACCAGGCGGTTGAGGCCAAGGAAGGGGTTCGGGTACGTGAGGAGAACCAGACGGTTGCCTCCATCACGTTCCAGAACTACTTCCGCTTGTACAAGAAGCTGGCGGGCATGACCGGTACCGCCGACACGGAAGCACCCGAGTTCCTGCAGATCTACGGCCTCGAGGTCGTCGTCATCCCGACGCATCGGCCGATGATCCGCAAGGACCAGTCTGACTTCGTGTACCTCACGCAGGACGACAAGTTCAAAGCCATCATCGAGGACATTCGCGACTGCGTGCAGCGCGAGCAGCCGGTGCTGGTGGGTACGACGTCCATTGAGACTTCGGAATTCCTGGCCGATCTGCTGCAGAAAGAGAAAATCCCTCATGAGGTGCTGAACGCGAAACAGCACGAGCGTGAGGCGACTATCGTTGCCCAGGCTGGCCGCCCTGGTGGCATAACGATTGCGACCAACATGGCGGGCCGCGGTACTGACATCGTCCTGGGCGGAAATTACCAGGCTGAGCTGAACGCGCTCGGCGAGGTTGACGACGCGACCCGCGAGCGAATGAAGGCGGAGTGGCAGGCACGGCACGACAAGGTGCTTGCATCCGGTGGCCTGCACATCATCGGTACTGAGCGACACGAGTCGCGTCGTATCGACAACCAGTTGCGCGGCCGTTCGGGCCGTCAGGGTGACCCGGGCTCCAGCCGCTTCTATCTCTCGATGGAAGACAATCTCATGCGTATCTTCGGTGATCCGCAGCGAACCAAGCGGTTGCTGCAGATGGCCGGGATGAAGGAAGGCGAGGTCATCGAGAGCGGCATGCTGACGCGCCAGATCGAGAAGGCGCAGCGCAAAGTCGAAGCACACAACTTCGACATCCGCAAACAACTGCTGTTGTTTGACGACGTTGCCAACGATCAACGTAAGGTCGTGTACCAGCAGCGCACCGAGATCATGGGCACGGACGATCTATCCGCTGCCATCCACGGCATCATGGAAGAAGCCGTCGGCACGCTGCTCGATCAGTACATGCCCAAGAACGCGTCGCCCGTTGATTGGGATTTTGCGGGACTGTCCGAGGCACTCGTAAAAGATTTCAACACCCGTGTCGACGTCAAGTCGATTGTGGAGTCAGATCCAAACGTCGAAGAGGCGACGATCCGCTCACGTCTCGTCGCCGCCGTGAGGGAAGCGTACGACGCGAAGGTTGCTCGTGTCGGTACAGCGGAACACGGCGAGCCGATCATGCGGCACGTCGAGAAGGACGTGATGCTGCGCATGTTGGACCAACATTGGCGTGAGCATCTGGGAGCGATGGATTACTTGCGCCAGGGTATTCACCTGCGCGGATACGCCCAGAAAGACTATCGGTTCGAATATAAGCGCGAGGCTTTCGAGCTGTTCGCCGCCATGCTCGACCGCGTGAAGTTTGAAACGGTATCTGTGCTCGCCAAGATCGAGGTCCGAACGCAGGACGAGATCGATCGCGAGGAAGAGGAGCGGCGCATCCGATTGATGCGAGCCTTGCAGGCTCAGCACGCGGAGGCCCAGTCAGTCCTGGCGGCCGAAACAGCCGTCGTTGAGCCGCCTGCGCAGTTTGGTCAGCCTTCCGGGGCGGTTCCCCTGCAGCAGATCGGCCCATCCTCCTCCGCGGACCCGGAGAGCGCGGGAACCTTTGTTCGCAGCGAGCGGAAAGTCGGCCGCAACGAGCCGTGTCCATGTGGCTCGGGCAAGAAGTTCAAGAACTGCCACGGGGCGCTGTCTGGCATCGGCTAAGCCCGTTATCTGTGTTGTTGCCGGCGCGCTCTTCGACGGGGGCGCCCCAGCCGGATCGCAGCGCGTCCTGATCGCCGAGCGTCCACCGGGCAAACACATGGCCGGCCGCTGGGAGTTTCCCGGCGGCAAAGTGGCCACCGGTGAAACAGAAGCCGATGCTTTGGTGCGAGAGCTCCGCGAGGAGTTGGGCGTTACCGTTACCGCATGCCGGCATTTCATGCGGTTATCTCACGAATACGACGATCGGATCGTCGAGCTTTCCATGTGGCTGGTTGAGTCGTTCACCGGAGAGCCTGTTGGCCTCGATGGGCAGGGTTTGAAGTGGGTGATACCGGACGCCCTGGGTCAGGAGGACATCCTGGAGGCGGATGCCCCGTTTGTAGCTGCTCTGCGGGAGCATTCAGTCCCTGGAGGCCCGGGTACCTCTTGATTTCCAACGACGCGTGTACAATCTACATACGCACATCACGATCTCTGAGACCGAAATGGCAGCCCAAAACGACCTTCCCGACGTAAAGATAGACCCCACCAGCCTCTACCGCGAAGAGGTCTACACAGACCGCCGCGCAGGCACCATCCGAAAGCTGCAGCCAGTGACCTCCACAGGCGCTGATGACAACAGCCGCCACGTGATTTTTTCCGGCCAGACCCAGCTCCTCACCCCGGCCGGCGTGCTCCCGTTGGCGTTTGAGCTCGAAGTCGACACCCTCGAAGCCGCAATCGATAAATTCCCAGAAGGCGTCAAAAACGCTCTCGAGCAGGCAATTGATGAGGCTCGCGAGATGCGCCGTGAGCAGGCATCGCGGATCGTCGTGCCTGAAGTCGGCGGCGGCGCGGCCGGCGGCGGGAAGATCAAGTTTCCCTGAAGTGCCGGGCGTGATCGTCGCTGCGCGATAGCTCAGCGCCGGTCCTCGGGTTGCGGCTGGCCGAATCCGCGAAGTCGGGTTAGCGGCCTTCCGCCTCGCCTATCGCATCCGGGCCCATCGTCCGGTCAAAGAATCGTTTGATCGTCATATACCCATGCCGACCCATGTCGGCATGGCGTAACAGACCGTGCTTTCCGCCCGGGTAGGTCATCAACTCAAACGGCTCATTCAGATCCTGCAGCTTCTTGAGCAGCGTCGTGCTGTGCGTAAACAGCACGTTGTCATCCGCCATCCCGTGCATGATCAGCAACGACCCTTTCAGGAAGTCGGCGTGCTGCAGAACACTGCTCTTCTTGTAGCCTTCGGGGTTGGATTCAGGCGTACCCATGAACCGCTCGGTGTAATGCGAGTCATAGAGCTTCCAATCAGTCACCGGCGCACCTGCCACACCGACGGCAAACACATCCGGCGCCTGCATCATGCACATCAGCGCCATGTACCCACCGTAACTCCAGCCCGACACTCCGATCCGCGCCGGATCAACATACGGCAGTGATCGGAGGAACTCGGCACCCGTTACCTGGTCCTCAATCTCGACTGAGCCCAGGTGGTGATACAACGCGGTTTCAAACTTGATGCCACGTGATCCGCTGCCGCGGTTGTCCAGCGTGAACACGATATAGCCGCTCTGTGCCAGGATCTGGCGGAAGAAGCCTTCGTTGCCGCGCGGGTAACCGCCCCAGGCCTTGCGAACACGCTGGCTGCCTGGACCGCCGTAGACATCGACGATGACAGGGTAGCGGCGGCCCGGCTCGAGAGTTTTCGGCCTGATGATCTGGTAGTAGAGCGTCTGCCCATCTTTCGCTGACAACGTTCCGAACTGCGTTGGAAGGTGATCTGATACGTATGGCGCATAGGGATGGTCGGGCCCGATCTCATTGGGCACGAGCTCGGCGAGCGTGGCTCCGGTTGCGGTTCGCAGAGTCAGTGAAGGTGGTCTTTCCGGGGTGGAGAAGGTGTCGAGGAACATGTGTGCGTCGCCCGACATGGCGATCCCGTGCCAACCGGAATCCGTTGTAATCTTTTGCATGGGAACAGCAGCGTCGGTAAACGACACGCTGTAGAGGTGGCGCTCGAGAGGCGACTCGGTGTTGGCTATGAAATAAACCAGCCCCTTCTCCTCGTCTATGCCACGCATGCCGTGCGAGTCATTGTCACCCGTGACCATCCAGTTGCCCTGCGTGAGCGGACGGATGAGTTGGCCGTTCCAGTCGTACAGATACAGGTGTTGGAAACCGCTGCGGTTCGATGCCCAGATGAGCTGGCGGCTGCGGCCGAGGAAGGTCAGGTTGTCATTCAAGTCAACCCACTTGTCGCTGTGCTCGCTCAATAACTCCTGGGTGGCTCCCGAGGCGGGATCGGCGCGCAGCAACGTGAGGGTTTTCTGATCCCGGGACTCGCGCTGTACCGCAAGAGCATTGCTGTCCGGGAACCAGTTTACGCGGGCGAGATAGACATCAGTGTTGGAGCCGAGGTCGACGCGGGTCGGCATTACCGACACGGTCGCGGGCGCTGGTGGCACACCAGGCGAAATTTCTGCAACAAACAACTGTACGATTGCGTTCGGCGCGCCAGCGGCGGGGTAGCGTTGTTTGACCACCTGGCTGCGATCCGCGTAAATCTCAAATCGTTCCACCTCGGGCACCGGCGACTCATCCACGCGGGTGAAGGCAATCCGCTTTTCGTCAGGCGACCACCAGTATCCCGTCGAACGGCTCATCTCCTCCTGCGCAATGAATTCCGCCGTACCGAAGCTGATGAGCCCACCACCGTCGCGGGTGATCGGGATCTCCTTGCCGGCAGCGAGATCGTAGACAATCAGGTTCTGATCGCGGATGAAGCTTACGAAGCGCCCGGACGGCGAGAACTTCGCATCCGTCTCGTAGCTCGCCGTGTGTGTCAGTCGCCGCACTGCCTCGTGCGGCTTGGCGCGCAGATCGTAGATGTACAGATCGCCGCCCAGGGGCACCAGCAGAGAGTGCGAATCCGGGGAGAATTGATACTCGACGATTCCCGACAGCGAGGAGGTACGTTGACGCTCCCTTCTTTGCTCTTCTGCAGACGAAGGGGCGTGCTCCTCAGGAACGAGCTTCGAGGCGTCGACGAGCAGCCGGTGCTGGCGCTTCGCGATGTCGTAAGCCCAGAGATCCAAGCGGTCCTTGTTGTGCTCCGCTCCCTTCAGGTAGGTCACGAGCCGGCCGTCCGGTGAGATCTGGGGCGCGCGCAGGCTCGGGCCGGACAGGTCCGGTGCACTGAACATGCGCTCGATTGTAAGTTTTTCGGCTTTGGACACAGTTGTGAAAGACATCATCAAAACGATGAGGATCCAGTGCAGGTGACGGGGCAGGCGTAGGGTCATGCCGATTTGTTAGACTTTCGATCTCAGTGGCCGGTCTCGAGTTTAGGCATGAAGAACCTGAAGCGCCATGGTGGACTCATCCTGTGCTGCGCCGTGGGCGTGCTGGCGGCCGCGTGTCACGGTGTCACCCTCCAAGGAGCGCGCCCCATGCCCGGAAATGGCCCCAACGGCAGCGATGTACGGTCCAGCAGCCAGATCGCGGTAGGGATGTCTCCAACGCCCGCTACGCCTGTGGTCTATCCGCTCACTGCGCGCGTCAATGTCAAAGACAACTACCACGAAACGGTCGTAGAGGATCCCTACCGCTGGATGGAGGATCTCGATTCCGAGGCCACGCGGCACTGGGTCGAGGCCGAGAACCAGATCTCGAAGCCGCGGCTGGAATCGATACCGCACCGGGCCTGGTTGAAAGCCCGGTTGACGGCGCTGTGGAGCTACGAGCGCTTCGGGGTGCCGGTTCAGCACGGCGGGCGCTACTTTTTCCTGCGCAACGACGGCAAGCAGAATCAGAACGTCCTGTTCGTTTCCGACAATGTGAGCTCTCCCGGCCGTGTTTTGTTCGATCCCAACACCGTGCGCGAGGACGCGACTGTCTCGTTGTCCGCATACACGCCCAACAGTCAGGGCACCGTGGTCGGGTATGCCTTGTCTGATGGCGGCACTGACTGGCAGACCTGGAAATTCCGGCGGGTCGCCGATGGCCAGGATCTGACTGACACCCTGCGTTACACGAAGTTCTGGGGGATCTCCTGGGCGCACGATGGCTCAGGCGTCTACTACGATCGTTATCCGGTGTTGCCGAATGGCAAGGGTAACGATGCGGGCCGGCCCGCCATCTACTTCCATCGGATGGGTGAGTCTCAGGATCAGGACGAGCTGGTTTTCGAGGTGACTGACCATCCCACGCGGGTACCTGTTGGCCGGGTCACCGAAGATGGCCGGTACCTCGTCATCACGCAGTTCGACGGGTATGAAAAAAACTCGGTCAGTCTGCTCGATCTGCGCAAACCCGGCGCCACCGCGAAACCTCTCTTCTACGCGTGGGATGCGCTCTACGATTTCATCGGCTCAAAGGATGACAAGCTCTATTTCACGACCACGAAAAGTGCGCCGCAACGCAGGGTCATTGTCGTGGACGCTCGCATGCCCGTGTCGACGCTGTGGCCGACGGTTATTCCGGAGCAGAACACCGCGCTGGATTCAGCGGAATATGTTGGCGACAGGATCATCGCAAAATATGTACAGGACGCTCATAGCGTCGTGCACATCTACGACACTGAGGGTAAGTCTCTCGGCGAAGTGAAGCTTCCGGGTCTGGGCGATGCCAGCGGTTTCTCCGGGCAGGTCAGCGATACCGAGACGTTCTATTCGTACACTGATTGCCTGACTCCGGTGCAGATCTTTCATTACGACGTGAAGAGCAATACCTCCACGTTGTGGCGCAAGCCGGTGATCGATGCCAGCACCGATCAGTATGTTACCGACCAGGTGTTCTATAACAGCAAGGATGGAACACGCATCCCGATGTTCATCACCCATCGGCGTGACATGGTCAGGAATGGTGACAACCCGGTCCTGTTGTACGGCTATGGCGGATTCAACGTTTCATTGACTCCGATGTTCCGCGCTTCGGTGTTGGCGTGGCTCGAGATGGGCGGCGTTTACGCAGAAGCCAACCTTCGCGGGGGCGGTGAGTATGGTGAGAACTGGCACAAAGGTGGCACTCTCGCCAACAAGCAGAACGTATTCAATGATTTCATTGCCGCTGCTGAGTACCTGATCAGAGAACGTTACACGCGAAGTGCCCGTCTCGGTATTCATGGGCGTAGCAATGGTGGGCTGTTGATCGGTGCCGCCTTGACGCAACGGCCGGAGCTGTTTGGGGTAGCGCTGCCCGCGGTCGGCGTGTTGGATATGCTGCGTTACCACACGGCAAGCGCGAATGCGCGCCAGTGGTCATCGGACTATGGGTTGAGTGAGGACGCGCAGCAATTCAAGACGCTGTACGCCTATTCGCCGTACCACAATGTCAAGAAGGCAACCTGCTACCCGCCGACGCTCGTGACTACCGCCGATCACGACGACCGGGTCGTGCCGTGGCACAGCTTCAAATTTACCGCGGCTCTGCAGGCTGCACAGATTTGCCCCAACCCCATTCTGATCCGGGTGGAGACGCGCGCGGGCCACGGCGCCGGCAAGCCGGTATGGATGCAGGTCGAGGATTTCGCGGATCAATGGGCGTTTGCTGCGCAGGCGTTGGGGATGCCTGTGCCGGGCGGAGCGGGTGGGCCAAGTGGGCCAAGTGGGGCAGGTGCAACCCCCGGAATGTGACCACGGACACGAAAACCAAGGTGCCCATTTGAGGAAAATATGCGCCGGAAGGCTATGGCGCAGGAGCTCATGAAGTTCAGGTTCAAGGCTTTCGGGCTGCATATCCTCGGCAGCACGTGTTTGTTTCTGACGGCTCTTGGCGTCTTGTACGTCGGGTGGTACCGCTGGCCGGGTTGGTATCTGGCGGGCGCGCTCACTATCGTGCTGATGATGGCCGGCATCGATGTCGTGCTCGGGCCGTTGCTGACATTGATCATTGCCAATCCCAACAAGCCGCGGCGCGAGCTCGCCCGTGACATCGCGATCATTGCCACCGTTCAGTTGATTGCAGCTGGGTACGGCGTCACCACTTTATGGAAGGCGAGGCCGCTGTACTACACCTACTCGGAGCGGTTTCTGGAGATGGTGCAGGCATCGGATCTGGATCCACAGCAGGTTGCCTCTGGTAGGCAACTCAACCCCGGGCTCGCGCCGTACTGGTACAGCCGCCCTCGCTGGATCTACGCGCCGTTGCCAGATGATACGAAGCTGGCCGGCCAGATCATGGCGTCCTCGATCACGGGGGGTGACGACGTGATCCAGATGCCGCGTTACTACCAGCCGTGGGAAGCGGGGCTGTCGGAACTGCGCACGAAGCTGCGACCGGTCGAGAAGATGACGGAGATCAGTAAGCACGACAAGCAGGTCGCCGCCGAGCGTATGAAGGACTTCGGAGTAACGGCTGATCAGCCGCTGACGCTGCCCATGTTGGGTCGAGGTAAGCCAATCATCGCGATATTCGACCCGGCGACCATGGCGATCCGGGCATGGATCAGGGTCGACTAACGGGACGGGCCGCTCTCGGATTCATCCGTTGGTGAGTCTTCGTTGAGCTCGGGGGCGTCTCCGGGAATGGCATGCTTTTCTGTGAGCCATGCGCCCAGGTCAATCAACCGGCAGCGCTCACTGCAGAACGGCCGATATTCCGAGGCCGACCAGTCGAGCGTACGTTTGCAAGTCGGACACTTGACGAGTGTCGGAGCCATCACTACTACCCGCAACAACTCAGGATGAATGGTACGTCCTGGGTCGTTTGAATAGGCCGACTGGTCAGGCCCTTCCACTCCAGGAACCGGACGCTGCAGCGGTAGTGACTGCCGCTGATCTCCGGATACATCCCGATGCTCATCGGCAGTGATATCCGCAGAAGCTGGTACGGCGTGTCGCGATCGAAGGTGATGTGGAACAGGCCGGCCGTCGCTTTCTCTTCCTTGGTGCGACCATTTTGGCGCGTGAGCCACAGCAGCTCGGCGATGGCATCACACAAGGGGCGCAACATCCCGAGCCACTGGTTGAATGTGCGGATGCGCGGTTCATCGGACTGGGCGAGCCAGTAGTAGTAGTCGGGCAGATCGAACTCGCAGGTGCCGCCGGGAATGGCGCTGCGATGCTTGATCGCGCTGAGGAATTCCGAATCGCGCAACGGCTGCAGGAACGCGGAGCCGGCGTTCATCAGCTCACCGCGCAGGCGCTGTAGATTGCCGACCAGGGTGCGCAGGCGTTCCGGATCCACGCCCGGTTTGGATTGAAATTCGCTCAGGCTCCCCAGATGGCGTTCGAGCTCCTTGAGCACATCGGAGCGGACATCACCCCGCGTGGTGATCGCCAGGATATCGATGAGACTCCCCATGGCGGCGCGGCTGCCCCACTGGCTGGCGATCTCGTTGTGGTAAAGCGCCTGGTTATAAAGGAAATCGATCCGCAGGAAGGTCCGCATGCGCTCGTTGAGAGGCTGCTCGAATACGAGCGATCCGGTTTCTTCTTCGGTTTCGGGAGGCGCGCTGGCCTCCGGGGCTTCGGATTCTGTCATATGACGTATTGTGCGTTACGTCTGCGCCGCACGTAAATGCGGAATTCACCCGAGGCTACGCTTGTTGCGCGAGCTCCAGATAACGGGCGTGGAGTTGCTCGACCTGCTCCCGCACGGCACTCATGTCACCTTCGTTCTTGATGACATCGTGAGCAGCTTTTATTCGCGACGTACGCGAGGCCTGCGCGTTGAGAATGGCGCGCGCCTGTTCCAACGTTGAGCCGTCGCGTGCCTGCAGCCTTCGGATCTGCAGCTCCTCATCACAATCCACGACGAGCACTCTGTTCAGTTGCGACCCCAGGTTCTTCTCCACCAGCAGGGGCAGGACCAGGATCTGGTAGACGCCTCCCAGCTCGTTGGACCTGGCTTCGACCGCGGCGCCGATGGCCGGATGAGTCAGTGCCTCGAGGTCGGCGCGTGCCATCGGATCGGAAAACACAATGTTGCGCAGCGCGGGGCGGTCGAGGTGGCCATCCTCGGTGAGGATGCCGGGACCGAAACGCTCCACCAGTCTCTCGAGAGGTGGCTGCCCGGGCTCGACAACATCGCGCGCGAGCTGGTCGGTATCGATAATCGGGACACCGAGGGCTCCGAAGAATTTCGCCGCGGTAGATTTCCCGCTGGCAATGCCACCAGTGAGGCCCACGCGATATGGTCTGCTACTCATGAAAAACGCTCACGGACGCGGGGCGAACATACCGAGGTATCCGATCACGACCTCGTGACCGAACATCAGTACGAGCCAGCCAGCGGCCGCCAAAAAGGGTCCAAACGCAATGGGCGTTGCCCGGCTCCGGCCCTGAATGGCCAGCATGGCAATGCCCACTACGGCTCCGACCGTCGCGGCGAACAGAATGATGGGCAACAGCATCTGCCAACCCAGCCAGGCGCCGAGCGCGGCAAAGAGTTTGAAGTCGCCGTAGCCCATTCCTTCCTTGCCCGTGATCAGCCGGAACAGATGATAGACGCTCCAGAGGCTCAGGTAACCCGCGATCGCACCGATGATGCTCGAGCGCATATCCACCGGCACGGGTGCCGGACTGTCCTGGGAGGCCCACAGGCTCAACAGCAGGCCCATCCAGACCAGCGGCAGGGTCAGGCTGTCCGGGAGAAACTGGGTGTCGACGTCAATGAACGTCAGTGCGATCAGGAACCACGTCAGGACAATCGCAGCTGCAGTCTGCCAGCCGTAGCCGTATTTCCAGGCAACGGCGGCCGAGAGAATTCCGGTCAGTGCTTCGATCAATGGGTAGCGTGGGCTGATCCGTATCCCGCACGAGGCACACTGTCCGCGCAGCACGAGATAGCTGAGAACGGGGATATTCTGGAGGGCCGTGATTGGCGCTTTGCAGCCCGGGCAAGCCGAGCGGGGGACGACCAGGTTGAACGGCTCCGTCGGCAGGACGACGTCCGCGTTGCCATGGAGCTCCGCGCACTCACGCCGCCATTGACGGTCCAGGATAATGGGCAGTCGATAGATGACGACATTGAGGAAGCTGCCGACCAGAAGCCCCAGCACCAGGCAGGTACCCACAAACAGCCCGGGTGAGGCCGCCAGCAGCTCGAATACAGACATTCCCAAGCGTCGTCAGACGACGGCACCGAGCTTGAAGATCGGCAGGTACATCGCGATGACCATGCTGCCCACGAGCACGCCCAGCACCGCCATGATCAGCGGTTCCAACAGGCTCGACATGGCATCGACGGCGTTATCCACCTCTGCTTCATAGAAGGTGGCGACTTTGCCCGACATGGTATCGAGAGAGCCGGACTCTTCACCCACCGCGATCATCTGGATGACCATGTTTGGAAACAGGCCGGTATTCTCCATCGCACGCTGCAGGCGTTGACCGGTTGCGACCTCATCGCGCATCTTCAAGACTGCGTCTTCATACACGATGTTGCCGGTAGCGCCGGCAACCGATTCGAGCGCTTCGACCAGCGGCACGCCCGCCGCGAACATCGTCGAGAGCGTACGAGCGTAGCGCGCGATTGCCGACTTGTTGAGAATCGGTCCGATGACGGGGAACTTCAGGGAATACTTATCGAGGGTCTGGCGCATCCTGCGCGAGCGCTTGTAGAAATATCCAAAAGCCCAGACGGCGCCACCGGCCACGAGCGCGAGGAACACGCCATCGTGTTGGATGAATTTGGATATGTTGATGATCATCTGTGTAAAAGCCGGCAGATCGGCACCGAAGCCCTTGAAGAGCTCCTCAAACTGCGGAATCACGAAGATCATCAGAATAATGGTCACGACCACGGCGACCACCAGCACCGCGGCCGGATAGAAGAGGGCTTTCTTCACCTTCTTCTTCAATGCCTCCGTCTTTTCCTTGTAGGTGGCGACCTTGTCCAGCAGCGACTCGAGCGCGCCTGCCTGTTCACCGGCCTGTACGAGGTTCACAAACAGGTCATCGAAGTACAGTGGATGCTTGGCCAGCGACTCGTGCAGCGAGGTACCGCCTTCAACGTCGGATTTGACGTCGAGCACCAGTTTCTGCATGGCCGGCTTGTCGTTGCCGTTGCCGACGATTTCAAACGCCTGCACCATGGGAATGCCGGCCGCGAGCATGGTGGCGAGCTGGCGCGCAAACACCGCGATGTCGCCCGCATTGACCTTGCCGCCCGCCCGGACGGCCGCGGACTGTTTGCGGATCTTTGATGGCGCGATGCCCTGGCGGCGCAGGTCGGCCCGCAGCGCCGTCTCATCCGGCGCCAGGCTCTTGCCTTTGACGCGGGTGCCGCGCTTGTCCTTGCCTTCCCAACTGAAGGGAATGTCGCGTTTGATCGCCTTGACTGTGGTCGTTGCTGCCGGGGCCATGATTTACTCAGTCCTCATCATTCGATGGTGACGCTATTAACTTCCTCGAGACTCGTGAAACCCAACTTGACCTTCTCGAGTCCCGAACGACGCAGGTCCCAGACGCCATCCTTTGCTGCCTGCTCCGAGATGTCTACGGCACTACCGGCACCGAGGATGATGCGAGCAATGGATTCAGTGATCGGCAGCACCTGGTAAATACCGACCCGACCCTTGTAGCCGTCGCTGCAGCTCTGGCAGCCCTTGGGCCCGAAGAGCTTGATGCCGGCAGCAATTTCGGCCTCGGAGAAACCCTCCTTGAGGAGGGCTTCCCTGGGTACTTCGAGAGGCTGTTTGCAATTGTTGCAAAGGCGCCGCGCCAGACGTTGTGCGATGATCAGGCTGACTGAAGTCGCGATGGCATAAGGCTTGACCCCCATGTCCACCAGGCGTGTCAGTGTCTGGGGCGCATCGTTCGTATGCAGGGTTGACAACACCAAGTGACCGGTCTGCGCGGCCTTGATCGCGATTTCCGCCGTCTCGAGATCACGAATCTCACCAACCATGATGACGTCAGGATCCTGACGCAGAAACGCCCGCATTGCCGCGGCAAATGTCAGTCCGACTTTCGGATTGACGTTGACCTGGTTGACGCCCGGCAGGTTGATTTCCGCCGGATCCTCGGCCGTGGAGATGTTGGTGTCTTCACGGTTGAGAATATTCAGGCCGGTGTAGAGCGATACTGTCTTACCGCTGCCCGTCGGGCCGGTGACGAGAATCATTCCCTGGGGCTTGGCCAGGTTCTTCATGTAAATATCTTTCTGGAACGGCTCGTAGCCCAGCGCATCGATGCCGAGCGTGGCGGCCGTGGGGTCCAGAATACGCATCACGATCTTTTCGCCGAAGAGCGTGGGGCACGTGCTCACGCGGAAGTCGATTGCGCGAGTCTTCGACAACTTCATCTTGATGCGGCCGTCCTGCGGCACGCGTCGCTCGGCGATATCGAGGCGCGCCATGACCTTCAGGCGCGCGGATAGCTTCTGCGCCAGTTGCACTGGCGGCTGCGCCAACTCCTTCAGGACGCCGTCGATGCGCAGGCGAACGCGGTAGGTCTTTTCGTACGGCTCAAAGTGAATGTCCGAGGCGCCGCGCCGAATCGCATCCAGCATCACCTTGTTGACGAAGCGGACGATCGGCGCGTCCTCGACGTCATCACGGGTAACCTTGTCATCGGGGCTTTCATCGCCGCCGGTTGTCTCGAGCGAATCGAGGTCCATTCCCTCGTCGTCGCCGAGGGCGGGCATCTGGGCATCAGCCTGCTCGATGGCCTTGTCGATGGCCTTCTGAAGCTTGTCGTCCTCGACGACCACGGCCTCGATGCCGAGGCTCGTCTGAAACTTGATCTCATCGATGGCGTGCAGGTTGGTCGGATCAGCCACCGCCAGGAACAACCGCTTGCCACGCCGGAAGATGGGCAGCACGCGGTGTTTGGCCAGCAGCTTGTCATTGACCAGCTTGATGACATCGAGGTCGACGGTGACGGAGTCGAGATCGAACAGCGGCACGCCGAACTCGTTCGAGGCCGCTACGGCGATATCCCGGGCATTGGCCGCGCCGCTGGTCACCAGTTGTGTGACCACGCTCGTCTTGCGTTCGCGCGAGGCGTTCAAAGCCTCGAGCATAGCGGCTTCCTCAACGACGCCGTCCTGCACGAGTCGTTGCGGCAAACCACCGAGACCCGATCGCGGGCCTCCCACGGCTAGAGAAGCGTTGTCATTCATTAGCTTATGGCGATTCCCCGGAGGCTACAAATTAGTCTACCGGATGGGGCGCATGCAATTGTCAAATCTAATCGCATCCTCGCACAACCCCTGCCGGGGGCTGCGTGATTGGCCTCCCAAAAGGCGCAACCGTCCCGCAGTGCGGTTGCGGGAAAACAAAAAGGCCCCTCGTGAGAGGGGCCTTTGAGGGGCCGAAAGGCCGGTCACAACTTAGTTGTGGCAGGAAGCCGGCAGATACTGCGCGGAAATGTTGGTCGCCGTCGTAATGGTCGGTGCTGTCTTCAGCGTGGTGGGGGGAGTCGCGAGACCGCAAACCCAGACGATGTCGTCGTTCGCGCTGAGGCCGGGGTAAAGACCCAGAACCGCCGAGGCGGGGATCTTTTTATTCGCATTCTCGCCGCCATACGTAATTTTGACGTCGCCGCCGGCCTCAATCTCGATTTTCGAGACGTACTTGCCGGAAGTAGTGCCCGCTGCGGCGATCGTCGTGGAGCTGCCGGTGGACGTAGAGCCCGAAGGCATCACGCCGTTCTGAGCGTAGAACTCCGACACAGCCGTCTTCCAGCCGTCGGCCAGGCTCAGGCCTTCAGTCACCTGCGAGCGGATCGTGTAGTTCTGATAGGCCGGAATGGCGATCGCGGCCAGGATGCCGATGATCGCAACCACGATCATCAACTCGATGAGGGTAAAACCCTTCTGTACAGACTTCATTGAAACTACCTCAAAAGTTTGCGGGGGGAAAACCAGTGGCGCGAGGCGCCTCCGGGGAGATACAAAGCAAACCGTATGCCAGTTGGGTGGGTGATCCTAACCGATTGATAATTCGAAGTCTTTCGTGCGCCGCGCAACCCCGTTGTTAACTTAGCATCGTCACTAGCTGACGACGCTCCTCAGGTCCAACGTCACAAATTGACAAAACCTGTCAGTCTGAAACATTTGAGGACTCAACACCCATTCGTGATGATGTCAACAGGCGCGATTGGTTCGACCGATTAGACTGTGATGATGCGCCGCGATTCCATCATCTGGGGATTGTAAATGACGAGGTTGCTCACTCCACGGGCCGCGGCAGTCACATTGATATGTTTGCCGTACGTGGGCCTCGCTACCTGGTTGGCCCGCATCCAGGACCTGCGCAGTGTCGGGTCATTCTTTGCCACAGTGGGCCTGCTGCAGTTGTTACTTGCATTCGCAGCACGTGACTGGCGGCGATTCCTGATTCTGCAGTTGCCGCTCGTGGTGCTGAGCTGGGCATTCTGCGCGTACACGCTGACTTTTGACACACCGCCAGGACGGGCGCTGGGCTATGTGTTCCAAAGCTCTTCGTGGGCGGAGTGGCGCGGTTTTTTCAGCATTTGGGCGGGTCTGCGACTGGCACTTGCTGCAACGGTCATCGCCGTCACGTACCTGACGCTCGCCTGCCTGACTCCTCGAATGCCCATTGCCGCGGGCAGTAATTCCACACGCTGGGTATTTATTGGCGCGATCGTTCTCAGTGGCGCGTACGCAGCAACCAGCGAGGCGTCGCTTTTCGATGGTATCGCGTTGAATCCTGCTGTCGGGACTGTCCTGTTCGTTACCGGACCGTTGTCCGAGGCCAGGTCCGTGCTGAGTGGTGAATCCGCTCGTAGGAGCAAGATTCCTTATCGGGCGTCGCCAGTGAATGGTGAGGAGGTCCACATTCTGGTAATCGGCGAAAGCGCCCGCCGGGATTCCTGGTCCATCTATGGCTATGAGCGCAAGACGACTCCGTTGCTGGAGAAGCTACGGGGGGAGGCGATATTTTTTCAGCAGGCGGTCGCGGATGCCAACCTGACTGTATACGCAGTGCCCATTCTGTTGACAGGGATGCACGCCGAATCTTTCCATGCTTCAGCGGTGACCGGGAACCTGGTTGATCTCGCCCGCGAGAGTGGTTACCACACAGCCTGGTTGATGAACCAGGACCCCGGTCCTTCGCTGCTCGTGGGGATGCAGGCCGATGAGATGTTCCGCCCGTCGACGTTGGCTAACATCGCTCAGGGGCGCTCGTCATTCGACGAGTCGTTGTTGCCGCCGTTGACTAAAGCCCTGGCACACAGAGGAATGCCGCTTTTCATCGGGCTCCACACCCTGGGCTCACATTGGGAATACGCCGACCGCTATCCGCCGGCCTTCGGTCGATTCGGCCCATCGAATGGCCTCAGTTTCTCTTCCTTGTTCACCCAGCGCTCCGACCAACGCATGATCAATGCCTACGATGCCAGTATCGCGTATACCGACTGGTTCCTGGATCGGGTCATCAGCGAAGTCCGCAAGTTGGATGTGCCTGCGACGGTCACCTACGTCTCGGATCACGGAGAAGATCTGTACATCCTCGATGGTAATACCGGACATGGTACCGCCGGTTTTTCGAAGCACCAGTACGAAATTCCCGCTTTCGTATGGGCCAACAGCGCCTACCGCGTGGCTCACCCACAGCAGATCCAGGCGTTGATAGCAAATTCGAACCGCCGTATCCGTTCTCACAACGTGTTTTATACCCTCGCCGATCTCATGGGTATTCGCTGGCCGGGTGCCAAACCGGCCGAGTCGTTCGCTTCGCCGGAGTTTCAACCCGATCTGACATCACTGTTCATCTCGGGCGGCTCATTGGTCCCGGGCCCGCACTAACTCACTTTATTTCCAGCGATGCGGAAGTGTGTGCCCGCGACAGAGCACGCAACTCATTGAGCCGTCCAAGAGGCAGATTTTCGTGAATGTCATGATCTTCCCGGGGATCGGCGCTGAGATCAAAGACCCGCTCTTTTCCCAGGCGCCTGTCAATTGAGTATTTCCACTCGTGGCCGGCGATGCGCCGATCAATCACCCCCGGCGAACTGGTGCTCCGCGAAATAACTCAGTGTGAGACCCTGCGCATCCTGCAGTGGGCGTCCGCTCCAGGTGCCGGGTACCGGCAGTCCCAGCTCAGTAAAAAGCGTGGGAGCAATATCCACCTGGGAAGAAAACGTGCGATAGGCGGTGTCCGATCGAAACGGTGAGCCATAGGCGACCAGTACGAGTGGAATGCGCAGGACCTCTTCGCGGACACTGTTGGCATGAGTAAACAGTCCGTGCTCCCCGAGGGACTCGCCATGATCGGCGGTGACCGCCACCAGCGCGTCTCCGAGGTAACCCTTCTTTCCCAGCAGCGTCAGAATCGTGTTGATGACTGAATCTGCCTCGACCACGCCATTGTCGTAAAAGTTGAGCGCGGTGTCCGGTGGATCGCCGCCCGGACCCCGATCCGCGCTGTCGCGCAAGGCATACCGTCTTGCCGGCTGATACGGGCCCGGCACGGTTTCGGTTTTGCGCAGCAGGTGTGACGACATCAGGTGAATCTGGAACATGGCGGGTTTGCCGTCCCAGTCCGGCATGGATGCGATGTGATCGATGACCAGTTGATCATCATTCATCTCGTAGCCGCGTGCCTGGGTGCCATCATAGAAGCTGTCGACGGGCCCGTAGAATGACTTGAGGCTGTAGAAATACGTGTGATCGCCGCTCAGCACCAGGTGAACGCGGTAACCATTACGCCGTGCTGCCTCCTGCAACATGATCGGGTGAAACGAAAACTCGTTCGTAAATTGCGAGTTGGACAGACTGAACAGGGCACAGGTCGTATCCGCACAGGAGGCATGCGTCCCGTGAATGATCCGTGTCTCGTGTTGACTGACGATTCTGTCGAGATGGGGAGTCGTCGGTCTGCGGTATCCATAGATGCCCATATGGTCCGGACGCAGAGCGTCGACGACGATCAACACCAGATTTTTGCCGACGGTGGCGGCAGGGACATAGGCTTTCCGGGCCTGGTCCGCCAGCCGATCGAGGGGTGCGGCAGCTATGGGGTTTCCCGAGTACCCCTCCATGTCCAACGCCGCTTTAGGAGGGAAGAGTGTCAGGCTGACGGGCTCCGAATCTAACGTATATTGCTTGGCGCAGAGCTGGAATGTCTGCAGAGCGAGGAAGACAGTGGCTCCCGCAACAACCGTTGTCCGCATGGGGCGGGAGAGCGGCGACGGCCCCGTGCCGGCCCAGTCGAAGCGCGCGAGATAGAGCCAGCAGATCAGCAGAATAGTCAAATAAGCAGCGCAGGCAGCAATAACGAGGACGAATAGAGGAACTGCCAGCGCATCCGCCAAGGCATAGGCCGTGGCAAAGAGGGTCGGGATGACGTTCCATGCGACAACGCCTCCCCACGACCGCAGGCCAATCAATACGATGGCGTAGTAGGCGATCAGCAGTGTCAGCAGGCTCCCTGTCAACAGCGTCGAGGCCAACCGGCGTAGCGCCGAGTTGGTCATCGACTGTTGCAAAAAGAACCTCGCGAGTGACGAGGTCAACAAGGGGATCGCAATCACCGCCAGATGCGCTGCCACCGCGGTCGCGGGTTGTCCGAAGCGACGCACATAGAGCGCCAGAAAAATGGCTGAAAGGCCGTACCAGATCAGGACATCCAGTGCCAACCGGCGGATTACACGTGCGACTGTCATCCTGGTGTATCCGCGCTATGTGCGTTATTCAATACCGAGCTTTTTGATACGGTAGCGCAGGGCGCGGAAGCTCATGCCGAGTAGCTTCGCGGCGGCGGTCTTGTTGTAGCGGGTTTTCTCGAGCGCCTTCACGATGGCATCGCGCTCGATGTCTTCGAGCTGGGCGCCCAACGCGCCGCCGGAAGCCGCCGCTTCCTGGCTGAGGACGGGAACGGGTGTCGTGGTTTCGCCGGCCGGGCGGACCGCGGCGCGCAGCTTGATGTGATCCGGAGCGATCAGGCCATCGGTGCACAGCGTCAACGCGCGCTCCAGGATGTTTTCCAGCTCACGGACGTTTCCCGGAAACGGATAGTCACGCAACATCCGGTAGGCGTCTTCACTGATCTGCGGCGCGTCGATGTTCATGCGCTTGCTCAATCGGCCGAGGATCGTATCGGAGAGCTCGTGAATATCGTTGCCGCGCTCACGCAGCGAGGGCACGCGCAATTCGATGACGTTGATTCGGTAGAACAAGTCTTCGCGGAAGCGTCCTTCCGCGACCAGATCCGCCAGGTTCTTGTGCGTTGCGGAAAGAATGCGGACGTCGACGGTCTCTTCACGGGACTCGCCCACGGGGCGTACGGTTTTCTCCTGAACCACGCGCAGCAGTTTTACCTGCATGTGCAAGGGTAGATCCGCAACTTCGTCGAGAAACAACGTGCCGCCCTCGGCGCTCTGCACGAGGCCGCGCTTGTCGGCGACGGCGCCCGTAAAACTGCCGCGTTTGTGTCCGAACAGCTCGCTTTCCATGAGCTCGGTGGGAATGGCTCCGCAGTTGACGGCAATGAACGGCCCGTCGCGGCGTGAGCCGCTCTCGTGCACGAGTCGGGCAACCAACTCCTTACCCGTACCTGATTCGCCGTAGATATGTACCGGAGCCTGGCTGCGCGCAACCCGCGCAATCATCTCCCGTAGTTGCTCCATCGCGGGGGAGCTGCCAATGAGGCGCGGACCGCGGATGTTGGCGGTCGCGGAGTCGATCTCGGTTCGATCACTGAGGCGGATCGCACTGCCTACGAGCTTGCGCAGAACCCCCAGGTCGAGTGGCTTCGACACGAAATCAAACGCGCCCAGTTTGAGCGCGCGGACGGCGGATTCAACATTGCCGTGCGCGGTGATCACGGCGACGGGCAGCGTGGCGCGGTTCTCCTGGATCCAGGCGACGAGGTCGAGACCGTCTCCATCCGGAAGCCGCATGTCGGTCAGGCACAGATCGAACTGCTCGTTCTTCAGCAGCCGGCGCGCCGTGGTGACATCAGGCGCGGTGCGCGTGTCGAGATTCATGCGGCTCAGGGTCAGGCTCACGAGCTCGAGCAGGTCAGGCTCGTCGTCGACAATCAGTACGACGGGCCGGATGCTCGGAACTCTCGCGCTCGCAGCAGTCACTGTCATGTCAATCAGGCCTCCCACCGGCGTGGATCCGCGAACACCAATCTGAAAATGCTCCCGCCTCCATGCCGTGGCTCATACAACAGAGTAGCGCCATTTGTTTGCGCCAGCTCACGTGCCAGGAACAAACCGAGCCCGGTTCCTTTGCCGCCGCTGTAAAAAGGCTCAAAGATACGCTCCGCGTGCTCCGCGTTCACGCCGGCGCCACGGTCCATGACCTGCAGGAAGGGGCGTCCTGTCGGGCTCAGCCGGCCGTGGCGGATTTCAACGACTTCATCGCCGCGTCCGGTGGCTCCATGCTTCAAGGCGTTCTCACACAGGTTCCATACTATTTGACGCAACTGTGACGGATCGACGCGCACGTCGACGTCGGGTGTTGCGTCGCTGGTGATCAAGCGGGAGGGTGGCAGTTGCATGGTCTCGCAGAATTCGGCGTGGAAATCTTCCGTCCAGCTTTCGAGAGTGATGCTCTCGAAGCGCGTTTCCTCGCGCTTGGACAGCCGCAGAACGTTGTTGATGATGGTGCTGACACGATCCGCGTTGGTGCGCATGATTTCCGTGAGGCGCTTCTCGCCAGGCGCGAGCACCGTCGACTCGCCGAGCAACTGGGCCGCATGGCTCATGGCACCCACCGGATTGCGAATCTCATGGGCAATGCTGGCGCTGAGACGTCCCAATGCCGCCAACTTCGATTGCTGGACTTTCTCGGCCAGGAGGCTCGTATCCTCGAGAAAGATGATGACTGGCGCGGGGTTCGCGTTGCCGAGCGGCGCGAAGTTGGCGCGGACCACCCGGGCGCCGTCGGCGGCCACAAAAGTCTGGTCCGGAGCGGGAAACACGGCGGTGTTGCCCTCATTCTGGCGCCACGTTTCCAACAAGTAGAGCAGGCGTGGCGATGCCTCGCCCAGCAACGCCTCGGGAATGGCGTTGGCGTCACCGAGTATGTGAGCCGCAGATTCGTTGATGAGGCGTATCCGATCGTGCGTGTCGATGACGAGAATGCTCTCGCGCAAATGCTGAATGATGTACTGAGAGAGTTGCGCGAGGTTGGCGAGGTCGACTTCCTGCCGGCGGACCAGCGCTTCGCTTTCCCGCAGCCGGTTCGCAATCGGCCAGGCGGAGAGTGCTATCAGAAAGAGAACGGCACCCAGCACACCCGCCGTGGTGTAGTCCGTTGAGGGCGCACCGCCGTTGAGGTTGACGAAAATCTGCGCCAGGAGAACCGAGATCGCGGCAATCGCGGCGAAGAGAAAGGCATCCCTGTGATCAGCAAGCACAGCGGTCGCGCCAACCGGGAGGACGAGGAGGATGCCGAGCCCGCTCGACACACCGCCACTCGCGTACAGAATCAGCCCGATGGCCCCAGCGTCTACTCCGGCATTGACCAATGCCACGATTCGGAGGCTCGACCATTCGAGCCGGCGCGCGATGATGAGGAGAACTGCGGCAACCAGGTACGCAATACAGGCGGACAGGAAGAACCGCGGCCGGGTCGCGAGGAGTGCCCACTGCGGACCCGCCAGCGCCTGGACCGCCATCAGTACGAGCGGGACGAGCAGTCGATAGAGATTGAGAAGGCCGATCACTCGCCAGGCGAGATCGGTTGGGGCTGTGGGTGCTGTTGCTGCGTTCACCGGCATGATTCGGGAATAAGTGTCTGTCCGGGGGCACGCCTCAGGCGGCGGGGACTGTACCACTGTGCAGCAGGGCGAAAAGGGACCTAATTCTCCGATTGTTCATCGCGGCCCTTTCGCATGCGACGAGAGCCACATTGGTGGCGAGTGCCGGGGTTTTTCGCGAGAATGCCTGTTTTGCATGAACGCGGACGGCCCGCGCGGCCCGCGAATGAGGCGATACGATGAATCTGCACGAATATCAGGCCAAGGACGTCTTTCGAAACTACGGCATTGCCGTTCCCGCCGGCCGCGTAGCTGCGAGCCCGGAAGAGGCCGTCCAGGCGGCCGAGGCGCTGGGCGGATCCGTTTGGGTCGTCAAGGCGCAGGTCCATGCGGGTGGACGAGGCAAGGCGGGCGGCGTCAAGGTCGCTCGCGACATCGACACTGTCCGCTCTGCGGCGAAGGCGATGCTGGGTACCCGGCTGGCCACCAAGCAGACCGGCCCGGAAGGTCTGCCGGTCGAGACGGTGTACGTCGAGTCCGGCTCGGAGATCGAGCGGGAGATCTATTTATCTCTGACCCTGAATCGCGAGCGCGGACGGATTGCGCTCATTGCATCCTCAGCGGGCGGCATGGATATCGAGGAGGTCGCGGCGAAGACGCCTGAGCAGATCCTCACGGTGAACATTCATCCGGCGGCGGGCCTGCAGGCCTACCAGTGCCGGCAACTGGCTTTCGGGCTGGGATTGAAGGGCAGCCAGGTCAGCGAATTCCAGGCCATGGCACTGGGTTTGTACAAGCTGTACCTGGAAAAGGATGCGAGCCTCGTCGAGGTCAATCCGCTGATTGTGACCAAGTCGGGCAACCTGATGGCGCTCGATGCGAAAATCAACATCGATGCGAACGCGGTATTCCGTCATCCGGATATTGCGAAGCTGCGCGATGCAAACCAGGAAGACCCGATGGAGCGTCGTGCCAGTGAGCACGATCTCAACTACGTCTCCCTGGATGGCGATATCGCGTGCATGGTCAACGGCGCGGGACTTGCGATGGCGACCATGGACCTCATCAAGCTTCATGGTGGCCAGCCGGCCAACTTCCTCGATGTGGGGGGGGGCGCCACGACTGAGCGTGTGACGGCGGCTTTCCAGCTGATCCTGTCGAACCCGAAAGTCCGCGCGGTGCTGGTCAACATTTTCGGCGGCATCGTCCGCTGCGACATCATTGCCGAGGGCGTGATCAACGCGGTCAAGAATGTTGGCGTCAATGTACCGGTGGTCGTTCGGCTCGAGGGCACGAATGCCGACAAGGCACGCGGGATG
>Ga0068858_100001519_pt1 | contig 23832 bp, 32 predicted proteins | sample KBSSwiS12_FD_66589 | JGI IMG/M metagenome (GOLD analysis project Ga0068858, IMG submission 66589) | Switchgrass rhizosphere microbial communities from Kellogg Biological Station, Michigan, USA - KBS Switchgrass S1-2 | ecosystem: Host-associated > Plants > Roots > Rhizosphere > Soil ... | reverse complement strand
ACCCGTTGTTTCATAAATGATAGCAGGATTAACACTATTATCTTGCCAGCGTGTACCGGGATTGTAAATATCTTGAGAAGTAGGCGCGCGCATTGCATATCCAATAAATTGAGGATATACGAAAGCATCTACACCTGTTGCGAATGGGGTTCCTGGGCCTGTATTGCCTAAAGCTGCCGTCATGACGTGACTCCAATAATTAAAAATATTTATTTACATAAAAATCTATAACTACGGAGGCGAACTCGTAAAACAGCCGAGAAGATGCGATCTTCAAATCTGCGCTGTACATAATTTATCAATTAAAATAATTTTTTACTATGAAAAATCAAAAAAATGTCTGTATTTGTTTTGCATCATTAAAGATGGTATAATATAAGAAAAATAGAGGTATATTATGGATTGGGTTCAAGTATTTACAATAATATTTTCTCTTGGTGGGATATTATATTGGTTTAAAAGTGATTTAGAAAAAGATATTAATCGCTTAGATAATGATGTGAAAGCATCAAATGCTAGAATGGATCAACACATTTCCTTATCAAATGCTCGCACTGATCAACTTTACCAAATGTTTATTGACCTATTGAAAGAGGGAAAAAAATGAAAGATTTTTTTTTAAAAAGTATATTAGTATTTTTCTTTGTTATTTTAGCTTTAAATATCATTAAAATTAATGACCTTACTCCTAGGATTGAAATAATACTTAAATCTAATAAATAGAATATTTATGATGATTTCACAATAAGAATTAAATAATTATTGGAGGGTTAAATGATCTAGTTATCTTATCTTCCGATAAGGAAAATTCCAGGCTTTAATATATTGATTCATTGCTGCTCCTAGACTTGGATTTTTATCTACCCACCATTGCCCATACTGATTCTTTCCTTTCGTTTTAGCACTTGCATTTCCCTTTATAAATGCCTTGAATATATTTTCTGGAACTCCATCATATTCATATTCTGAACCACCTTGAAATCTCACACGCATTTTACCTGATCTAGAGTCATAATTAGCACCCCAAATATTAGAACTATTTAGATCTGCATGAGGAATACCATGAACACTAATAGGTTGCCCTTGCGGCATCATTTGGTTAAGTTGTGAGATAGTCGAGTTCAACTGATCAGGATTATTCAATAAAGCTTGAGTGGCAGGTGTTGGAAATGTTCTGAGATACGAAATAAAAGCTTGTGGCTGCTGTCCAGCTAAAATCCAAAGAAGTTGCGCATCAGGGGAAATAGAAGGTTCCAATGCACCTGTATTAGCCATAGAAGGTTGTTGATTAGATTTAGCTTCATCTATTTTTGTGACCAAATTATTTAAAGTTTGAGCTAGTATTCCTTGGAATTCGTCCGATAAGGTCTCTCCAGATTGCATAACTTGTGTTATAGCCTGGACAAGTTCTTTAAGTAATGATTCCAATTCTTCAGGATTCATTATTGTCCTAATCGTTGATTGATTTTATTTAAAATATCCATCAATGCTTGCTGACCCGATCCCGGGTTTTGTTGCTGATTTTGTTGTTGTACTGTCGACGAATCATTAGATTGTTGTGCTTGCTGTCCTTGTCCATAAACAGATTGCAGGATATTTGACCAAGGCGTTTTATGATCTTTGGATAATTTATTTATAATTTTGGAAAAGCGTTTATCATTCTGTGCAATGGCTCCTGCTTCTAATGGATTTCTACCCTTTTTTATTTCTTGATCTAGAAATTCATGCAGTTCTGGAGAGTATTGTTGAATGATATTGCGGTTTTCTTTTGGTTTTTCTAATGTCTGTTCTGGTAATTTATCTTTAATAAAATTTAATCCTTCTTCAACATTTAGTCCCATGGATTGACCTTTTTTTAAAAAATCACCAAGCCGAGGACTTACTTTACTAATTCCTTTAATAGCTAAATCCTGTGGAATATATTTATTTAAAAAAGGTAACACTTTTGAAGCTAAAGCACCACTTACTGTTGCACCTCCTAAAGCTGCTGCTGTTCCTATTCCTTTTCCTACATTACTTCTAAATCTTTGATCTCTTTCTATTTCTGCTTCATTAGCTGCTTCATCTGATCTTAAAACCATAATTATCTCCTAAAAATTGGAAGGAAAAGAAGATCGGCCCAATTAGGCAAAATATTTTTTACTCCTTCAGCTAATTCAAGTCTTTGTCTTTCATTTAAACCTATTTGATCTTTGTTTTCTGATATTTGATCAAAGAAAGCCTGTTGATCAAAATAGGGATCTTTTTCTGAAAGAGCTCTAGCAATTGATAAAATACTATCATCAGGTCCTATTCCTAAATTTTCTATTTCCAAAGCTGCTTTTCTTGCTTTTTGTTCACCATTTGTTGGATGAATGCTAGATTTAACATTTGAAATATATTGAGATATTTTTTTACCTGGCGGATATGCTACACTTGCTGCCGCTTGTGGAGACATTCCGAAATTGTCGCCCTGAAGAATATTTTTGAATTCTTCAAGATTTCCTGACCTTTTAAAAATATCTTGATATTCTTGAAGTTTTTTTTCGGTTTGATTTCCTTTTAAAAAGTTTTCAAATCCCGTTGTTTTACCTAATGTTGCCATTTTTCCTTTAGCAATTGCTGTACGATATAATCTTTCTGACCAATCATTAGCAACATTGTCGATATCTGCTTTAGGATTCAAAATTAAATCTCTCGTCATTCCCCTTTCTGCATTAAGAATCATGGGTCCCTCAACATCTTTATAGATGTTTTCCCCTCCTTTTTGTAATTTAGTCTCTAGATGCCTTTTCAAAGAATCTCTTACTTTTCCTTTGGCGCTTTCAATATCTTGCTGTCTTTGTTTATATACTTCAGGCTCTCCAAGATATCTAGATTCATCATCAGCTGCTAATTGTTTGGCTTGATCAGGCAAAAAACCTTGATTAATGTAATCAGAAATCACCTGATTTCTTTCTTGTGGAGTCCAACGAGTTCTTGGTAAATTCTGTTGATTTAATGGATTTCCTTCGATCACTTGAGGAATATTTTCATTTCTTGCAATATTCGGAGTGGGTTGATTATTTTCAACACGACCTGTTGAAGGCAATGGATTAGTTTGTGGGTTCACACTTTGTTGTGTCGATAATCCCGCTCTTGCTGCCTGATCTAATATATTTTTCTGTTGAACGCTAGATAAGTCAGCTGATGCATTAGGCGTTTGCTGACCATTCGTGCTTGCAGCTCTTGCATAAGCATTGCCTTGATTTTGTATTTTAGCTAATTCAGATAAAGATTGAATAGCTTGAGGTCTATCGATAAGTCCGGGAACTCCTAAGGCTTGAGTAAAATATTCTAGAGGTGATAAATTCTTCTGCTGGTTTAATTGCTGCAAACCTTGAGACAATCTATTTCGCTCCACTTCTTTTGGAATCTGTTCGGCTAATCCCTGTCCAAGGTTTTGTCCAATACGACCGAAAATATCCCCTTGCTTTACATATGTCGCCATATTATCCTCTTGCTAATGGATTATAATTCGATGCATTATTTATTGAATTTCCCATCTCACCTAATTGTCCGTAAGGGCTGGTATTCTTTCCGACTTTATTAGCGCCAAAGGAATTTTGTAACCAATTTCCACCCATCATCCCTAATGCTCCTCCTGCCGGTCCTAATGCTGCTGTTCCAAAAGCTCCTAAAGTAGGGGCTAAAAATCCTTGCGTTCCTGGCTGAGTGACCATATTTTGACTAAAATTATTCAAGCCCATACCACCTAGATTTTGCAGTCCTTGCGCACCTGCTTGACGTAGATTAGCTCTAATAGCTCCTAATCTTTCTGCTAAATCTGTAGCGCCTTGGACTTGCGCATTTCTAAAGCCTGAACTCGATAATCCGCCCGATCCCATTCCTGCAAATTGTTCTGATATATTAGGAACAATATCCTGATTGTATTGCCTTAATTGAGGTGCTGCAAAGGCATTAAAATCACTACTATCATCACCTAAGAGATTGCGATAATAATCGGCTGATTGGCCAAATGCTCCACCAGCTCCTTGCCCTCTTCCTGCATTGACTAATTGCTGGTAAAGTCCTTCTTGTTCTGGTCGAAGAGTTGAAATATTTTCTCTTTTCTCGGGTGTTCCAGTGAAGAAATTCCCTATTGATTTAAAAAATCCAGGCATATTAAAGCTCCTGTAAATATTCGATCACTACAAAACAACGTGTATAACTAGATCTATTGCTTTGTGTGATGATATTAATGTTTGTTGAATTCATAAATAGCGATATTCCATCTGGCGCGTTGGATGAGGCATAAGGAATAGGTAAAGCAATAAGATTTATAGGGTCTGTCGCGGAAGCAAATAATTGAATCAAAGTAAAATTAGCATCAAAAATTATTCCATGTGGGACTGATTTTGGTCCGGCATTTGGAAGTGCTCCAAAATCTACTACTTTTCTTAAAATCGTTCTGAATTGCTGCGAGGAACCACCATCATTTGCAATATTGACTCCTGGAATAAAGGATTTTCCTGAAAGCAATTCTTGGTCTAAAAAGAATCCGATTTCCCTTACATTGATTGCATTTGCCAGTTTTTTAAATTGTTCAACCACGAAAGGCCGAGCATCTTCCCATTTATCCGGGACAGCATCATAAACAGGAACATAACTTTCAAGATTCTGGCTATCTAATGGAATCATTTAATTACCTATAGCTACCCAATATACTTTTATTAAATCGGATGAATTTGTTCCTGTCCATGTAAAGCCAGTTTTTGAAGGAGCAGGCGAATTAGCAATACTATTTCTGATTGTACTGTTTGAATTTTGTTGAATAGTGACCTGAAGATTAAATAGATTTTTAGCAAATGCGATTGGAAATGTCACAGCAAAAGTAGTTATTGAAGTCGCGTTGAAACTTCCCCATTGATAAATTATTCCACCTGGTAAATAGGTATATCCATTACCGCTAACTAATGGCGTAATATTACTAGTCAATTGACTTAATCTTCCCCCACCTGATTGATACCATAAGATCTCATCGGGATTATATCCATCATTGCTTTGAGATGTGAATAATTCGCCTGTTAAACCAACAGCGGTAGGTGGAACAATAGGATAATTATTAGGTGGATTTCCTGCTAAAGTAGAATTAGCAAGCATATGAATAACTTGATGCAAGCCACTTTGTCCACCTGGGGGTGTTCCAGAAGTATTGGAAAATGGCACATGATCAACACCATAAGCAATATTTAATTGTTGGAAATTACCTTGCAGATTCAAATAATCTTGATCAAAAGGAACAGATCCTATGGGTATATTTGGTTGATATGTCGGCATATATCTCCTTTATTAATTAAATCTGTGTATTTCGACCGGCTCGCCTGAGCCAAATAATTTGTGCATCTATTTGTACATCTGATTCTTGTTCTATTCCCGCCATTTGACCATTAGAAAAAGTATATTCAAGCGTTAGGAAATTGGCCCGAGTAGCGCAATACACCCGTTGCCAGAATTTAGTTCCACCTGTTGTATTTAAAGTAGATGGAGTAGTCGGAATAATAGAATTAAAGAAAGTGTCGGGATTATTTACAGGAGATCCATCATTAATTTCATTCATTGGAAGCTTATTAGAAGGTTGATTGTCGTTATAATCCAAATACATATTTAGACTAATAGCACCTGGCTTGTCGATTCCTGTTGCATCCATCAATACATCTATATATCCAATCTGAATGCTTTGTCCTTCATCAAGGAAATTGAATTTTTTACTTTGAATGGAGAAATTTTCTCTTATATTGATTAAGCCTCCGCCAATATATGGATTGCTTGTGTTATCTGAGGTAGCTATACTAAATTCATCATCAACGGGATTGTAAAGCCAAAGTTCAAATGTATTAGCATCCAGTACAACTACACCATATATTCCATCATTTAGACTACTAAATGGTGAACCAGTTGGTATGCTGCTAATTCCTATTACAAACCCTGTTCTCATATTATGATTCGGTGAAGTTACAACTATTGGCATTCCAGGAGTGATATTGGATATGAATAAACTCACATCATTAGTCGTATCTTCATCTAAATATTCGATAAATCCTTGCTGATTACCTCCTAGAATTTTAGCCACTTCTGGAGGTTGTTCTGTCCAAGAAAACTTGGCTTGCAACCAAGATATCTTGGTGTTTAACCATGTCCTATTCACTTGCGGTTGAAAATTACCTAAAGCTGTCAAAGAATCATCAAATAAAGCCCATGAATCATTTTCATAATTGTAAAGCAATCTTTGATTGGGAAAGATTCTATCAGCACTGTTTACTTCACCATCATATTGCGAAGCAATGCTTATAGTCCAAAATGCCAATCGATTTTCAAAATCACGAATGCTTTGAATTCTGAACGTGCTGTTATTCAGATTCCAAAATTGCCATACTAAATCAGGAATCTTAATATCAATCTTTTCTGATTTATAACTATCACATTCAACAATCCCTTTATCCCCTATTCCTACTAATGAAGTATCAAATTGAACGGTAGAAAATGCACTTTGGGCACCAAGTTCGCTATTTACTTTTTCTATTTGAAATGGAGCAATGGCACGGCCTGTATATCTCAATTGCCAAGTAGATCGCTCGCAATAGATAACCAAGTTATCACGAACAAACCCAACAGAAACAATATCCTCACTAGTTGGAATATCAAGAAATCCCCCTTGTCCTCTTATATCATCTCTCCATGATCCTGTTGCAGGAGGTCCAGCATTAAAAGCAATAAATGGATTTCCTATTGTAGACCATCTAATACGATTGTAATAATTTATAGCTCCTGCTAAAGCTGGTCCTTCGTACGTATTAAAAGCTAATAATCTTCCTCTAAATGGAAGTAAAGCCAGGCATTGAACAAGAAAATTAGTTGCATCTATTTGACCATATAAAGGCGGCGTGAAATTTACCCATGTTGTTCCGTCAGTCACTCTAATAGGATCAGGTGTTGCTAATGCTCCTGAGTTATTTGTTACCCAGAATAATTTGTTACCCGATGTACCAAATGGTGTTGCTGATCCGGAATTCCAATAATTTGTAGACCAAAAAAAGGAGACTCCTGAAACAGGCTCACCCGATGCGTTCCATGTCGTACCTGGAATGAATTCCTGAAATTGAGTCGTTGATGAGTTATAAATATAAGCATAGATTTGATCAAAAAAAATTGTTTGATCATTGGCACTGTTAGGTAATTCCCTTATTCTTATTCCCATAACAGGCAAAGAAGGATAATAAGATAGATTAGTTAAAGCCGGAATACCTGCCCCAGGAATTGATGTAAAATTTAATGTCAAAATACCCGTTGTATAATTTATGGAACCGGAAGAAATAGTGAATGGGCCAGATACTAAAGTTACTACGCCTGCACCATTTTCCGTATATATAGTAGTATTGCCCCCACCAAAATCTAAAACAAAAGTCATAGTACCGGGAACAATTTGTGCATTAGGCTGAGTAGCTCTTAAACTTGCAAGTAAATCATTCGAATAAAGGGCCGTTCCATTAGGGTTTGGCTCTGCTAAACCCGATAAATTTCTTTGTAAACGACCGAGTAATTGATACCCTTTCTTACGTATAATTCTTTCTCTCCATACATACGCATTTTGTAAGATGGGATAAGCATCATTAGGAAGAAGGAATTCTTCTCGTTCTTGGACAAGACCGGTTTGATTGCCGGTGATTTTAAGGGGTGAATATCCTGCCATTTAGAAACCTAATCCATACCCTGCACCTGTTCCAACGCCATATCCGATTTGTGTCGAATTGAATAGAGTAATATTAGGTTGCTGTATTTCTTCCACGGCCTGTCTTTCTAAAACCAATGCCTCTTGGCGTTTAAATCCTTCCATTAAATTTTGTACCCCTTCCATATCTTGACGCTCTCTTAATATTTCGCAAGCTGCGCCATATGCGATATATTGACTCCACTGGTTAAGTATTGGGTTGTCATTAGTATTCATAAATTGGGCAGGCGTTTGAAAAACTTCTACTTCGACAAGATAGACATTATCAGGTACAGGTCTAATCGTAAGTTCGTTATTCCAGAATAATAAATTATAAGGCCTGCCTACTTGATAAGTTGCAGCCCAAACATTAATCATAGTTCCTGCTGCCGGAGCTACAGGAAAATTAATATCAAATTGTGTCGTGACATAATTCACCGTTCCGCAATATTGTTTTGTTAAACTGATAGGCGGCGATGGTGATGGCAAAGGAGATAAAGCAGGAATTGCTGGCTGCTGACCTGTTATTGATACATCAGGATAATACCTTAAATTTGTCTGAGCTAGAATTCCTGAACCCGGAATAGATGTGAAATTAAGTGTTAAAACACTTGTCCTATAATCAATAGATCCGGATGAAATGGTAAATGGGCCTGAATTAACAGTGACTATTCCATTACCATCATCAGTATAATATGTCTGGTTTCCCAAACCAAAATCTAAATAAAATTGTAAAGTTCCAGGAACAATTGCAGCATTGGGATTGGTAGTCCTGATTGATGCTAATAAATCGTTTTGATATTGAGCTGTTCCATTCGGATTTGGCTCGGCTAATGCCGCTACTGTGATTTGTGTTCCTTTCGAAGTATCAAGATAGACATTATTTCCAACTGTATTTTGTTGCAAAAATAACAATTGCCCCTGTGTCGTATTATTTCCTATGCCTGTCGATGTTGTTACTGCTCCCCCGTCATCTATTATACGAATGGGATTTCCATTAACGTCTATTCCTCCAATAACTACTTGAGTACTTAATATACCAAAGTTAGGTTGAGGGAAAGGGTTAACGTTATTTCCAAATAGAGTAAATGAAAAGTTAGTGGTAATACCATCCCCAGCGATAGGCTGAAATTGTGTTGGATATCTAGGATAGAGATTGAATAATTGGTCTCTATTTTTGAAAAAGTTTCCCTGTATTCCCTGAAAATAGACGGGCGCTCTGAATCCTTGTTGGTTATTAACATCAACAGGATATCTATCTACATTGGGAATAGTTAAAAATTTATACACTGACCTTTGTTGATCAATCTTAATAGCATAGGGAAAGTCTTGAGAATAGAATCTATTTACAGCCTCTTGAATATCCGCACTGCTTAATGCAGCTTGACTTGCTGACGCTGTAAGCCTTCTGACTTTTTTTTCAATAAATGTATAAGTCGTATCCGCAGGAAGAATTGATGACATATTGCCCCAATGTAAACATTCAAATTAATTAAAAACCGCTCGCCACAAACTTGTGCAACCAATCCCCTTCTTCATCCATATATATGGGAGAACCATCTTTTTTAACGTCATTTCCATCGACACTCACTAGACCTTCACGCTTTTTCATAACTTTATTTTTGTCGTTTACTTCATTTACGAGTCCCAATGGTACTTCGTATACTTTACCAGGAATAAAATGCCAGATTTGAATAGGGTCTCCAGCGTATTTGCAATACGGTTTCGTAAGCCTCTCATGTTTCCCCCTTGAATTCATGTATTCAGCTTTAACTAATTTTGAATCTTCTTTTCTTTGACGTTCTAATTCTTTCTTATGTTCAGGCTTCATATTTTTGAATTCATCAAAAGGAACGCTATTAGTCAGTGTATTAATGAGTCCATGTTGTTCGCCTGATGCTGTTGCCATTAATAGGTGTTTCATGTTAATTGCCTATGTTATTAAGTGATTGAAAGGGCACTTTGCCCGAAGTGTTATTATATTGATAATTTCTAGATCCATTAGGAGATATGGTCGAGGGTTGAATCACATTTCCTGATGGAACTACAAATGCATCGAATTGCGATGAATCTAAATTCAAAGTAAAATCTAATCCATTGATCGCCGTTATGGTTCCAACCAAATTATTTGCTTGATACATTCCATACGTTTGAGGAACAAATAAACGTACTGCCATTCCTACAATATATGTATTAGCTTCTGAGGTGCTATTACCAATCGCAACCGTAATAATCATAGGAGACGATTGTGTAATATTCGTTATGACTAACGAACTTGGAATCTGAATCACGCCAGGTAAATATTGATTGGGCATGTAAACCCCGTTGTACATTTAAAAAGGGATGGGGACAATATGTCCCCCTACCTTTTAATTATATTAACTTGGAACTGGGGCATTTATCGTGCCGGTTTCCATTTTATAGGCTTGCCATACAATCACATCCGCAGCAGATCCACCTGGGCTTTGAGCGCCAGCAGGAACATACATATATGGAATAAAAATCCCTGTATGAAATGGAATATTTGTGAAATTGTATCCAGTTTGCACACCAGTAATTGGGTTAAACTGTGTAGATTGTCCAGCCGGTGCTACAGTTGCAAATAACTGAACAGTTGGACTTCCTGAACTTGCGGGAAATGCAAATGCAGTGTAGTTAGTGGTGTCGATATTGATCGTAAAGTTATATGCATCAACAATCGAAGTAACTACAATAGGTTTACTTTGAGGCTGATAGAAGTTATTAAGCTGAACCATTCCAAATGAGGCTGGCACAGTAAATTCTAATTTCTGACCTAAATAAACACTATTAGCTTGTGAAACAGTAACTTGGGCACCAACTGCTTGAGAAACTTTAGTTACATATAAGAAGCTAGGTTCAACAGGAGTGAATTGATTCACTCGTCTTACAGAAAAAGCAGTTGCAGCAGCTGCAAAACCTGAAGAATCCAATCCTAATAAAGTAAATTGCGATCCTGTTACTGAAGAAATGGTAAACGTCATTCCTGAAATTTGTTCCATACCTACAGCATTATAAATAACGACTGTATCACCTTCAGAATATGTATTTGTAACAGATGCAACAGCACCATTAGCTTGTGTGATGGTTGTGCCTGTTAATGCTGCCTGTGGAGCAGGAAAGCTAGTAACATAGGTAAATCCATTAGAAGCTGTGCTTGTTGAAAACTTATCAATATTAATTGCACTTGTGCTATTAGTTTTTTTCCAACGTAACCCATCATTTACAGCAGTTAAACCACCGCCGTACCATTCTCCTCTAACAACTCTACCAGTACCTTGAGTAGTAGCCATTTGAGTAAGGTTAGTGGTTACAAAATAATCAGCTCCACTAGGAAGTGGAATAATTTGATTCACTGCAGTTGCAGGTTGTGTAAAAGTCCCTTGGGAAACAATAGTAAAAGCCATGAGTCGACCTCCTTTATGATGGTTGGAATGTTGTTACGTTCAAACCAGAGATCCAGTTCTGATTTGTAATCGCACGTGCGATCGCAAATTTGGCATACAACTGGCTGTTCTGCGCAACAGCGGAAACAACCCAAGGCGGACGGTATCCAATGACTGCTGTGTAGTTATTTTGTTCAATTTTTGCTGCTGCTTCTAATCCATACATAGGAATTGTATAGACTGTATTTCCTTTTAAGGAGATTCCAGGTGTTCTAGCTGCTTTAGATGAAACAAAGAAACGGAATCTAGAAATAGAGCAATATTCTTCTGGTCTGATTCCTTCTTGTGTTGGATAAGCAGACTTAAGCAGTACGCCTTGAACTTTCTGTAGGTCGGCTGCAAGGTTAGTGTTTGCAAGAGCAATGAACGCATCTCGAACACCACCTGTCGCGAACTTCAGGGTGGCTTCCAAACTAGTTAGCATTGAACGCGCATCATTTCCAAGTAAAATATTTTCTATATTATTCACATCATTCAATGAGATATTACTTGGTTGATCTCCATTCAAACCCCCTGTTGCATTAATATAAGAAACAGAGCTTGCAAACAGATCTCTCATCAAAAGATCTTCTTTTTCACGAAGCCATTGACCAAGTAAAGCTGTAAATTTTGTGAGTGTTTTAGAATTTTCCCATAAAACGACTTGTTCGTTAGTTACGATAGATTTAGCATAGATTTCCATAGTCGCATCAATATCTGTACGGACTGGAACTTCAGCGGCTGGATCAATACCGGAACCATCAAGTTGACCGCCATCCGTAGATAAACGCTCAAAACGAGACATACGTGTGGTTTTACCGATATAGCTTTCTGCATGATGTAGATCAACTCCGAATGAGTGGATCAAATTGAACATTGGTGTGGATAAAAGATCTTCAGATGCCTGAACTGGAAGTTCTGGCGCCATATTCTGAATGCCGGTTATACCGGTTGAGAATGTCATAATCGCCTCTTTGTAAGTTAAAAATTTTCATTTTCTTCTTACGTTAAAGAGGCGTAGGCTCTTGTGGAACTAGCGAATATTCCTTATCGGCTAAGAAACAATATTATATAATTAAAATTTTAATTACAATATTTATCCCACTCCTTTCATAATTCTTTGCATTCTTGCCCAATTTTCGGCTCTTCGTTGTTCGGATTCTTGCCATGATTCTCTTGTTTTTTCGCCTGGGGGTGTTACCATACCAGATGCCATTGATTTTGGCTTATTACTATTTATATCAGCTTTTATAGCATCTTTTTTTACATTAGCATGATTTGGTATAAACTTCTTCACTGCATGGTAAATATCTGACCATTTGTCGTATCCTTCAGGCAATCTTTGCAAGGGCCGAGATAATTCAGGATAATGATAATCGAGATAATCTAAATTTTCTTGAGAACAAACATATCGAAAATCCGGGAAATCTTTTGATAAACGATTTGGATATTCTTGTTGTTCTCTTTCTTGTTGTTTTCTTAAATACTCCTGCTCTTTTTTTGATAAAAGCTCATTAACTTTTTTCTCTATTCTTTGTTCTTCTGTTTCTTCATTATGTTCCTGATCTTGATTCATTCCATAATATTGTTGGTAAGCTTGAGGTGTAGGGGCTGATTTTGAGAAAGCACTTTCCATAGCTGCTTTAAGAGCTGCAACCTCTGCTTCTTTTTCAGCTGCTTTTCTCTGCGCTTCTTCTTTCTCTGCGCGATCTCTTTTTCTTGCCTCCCGAAAAGCTTTCCAATTAGGATCTTCATGTGATTCTTGTTCTGGCTGCTTTTGTTGTGGATTTTCAGCATTATTTTGTGCTAAAGTTGTGTCAATATTTTGTTGTTTCAAATTTGATTCAACTTGAGGAACAGTTGTATTAGGTTCTTGATTTACCTCATTTACTGCCATATTGGAGTCTCCTTGTGAATGATAAAAATAATTTAAAAGAAAATGATCACGATGTAAATAATAATCTTGAATATCAACTAGATATGCAACGACTTAGAGAAGAATTAAAGAAAAAATTTGATGAATATCAAACAACCATGAAATATATGTTAGCAGATGCGCCTATTCAAGTGCTTAATTTACCTACCTCAGTAGAAAAAATCTTATTGAATGAGGGCTTCTTGCGTATCTACGATCTTTTCAATGTGGATTTTGTCAAAATCAAAGGGCTCGGAATAACTAGAATCAGGAATCTTACATCCAGCCTTGATAAGTTCTTCTCGATGTTGTAACATATATTCATGTTCCGATGGCATATTGATTCCGCTTTCATAACGGATATATTCCCAGAATTTACCCTCAAAAAAAGCAACAGACCATGCTTGCATTGTTTTGTATCTTTTGTCTACTGTTACTAAGCTGGCTAATTCTGCCATCACCACATCACTTGGTAATACCCATAACCGCTTTATTATGCGGCCTATTGATTTATTGTATAAAAAAACTGCTTGATTCGGCCGAGGACTTGGAAGATAAGGCCAGCAATAAAACTTCCGACGAACAAGATTCTTTATAAGTGGATCTTTAGCAACAATCATCACCACACAAAACTCTTTCTCATCAATCATGTTATGATAATTCTTTACAGCTTGATATAGATGCTTTTCAATATCATCTGCCATTGCATGGCCAACTTCTAAAGCATCATATTTAGTAATATCTGATAGCGCTTTTTGTGATAATTCACCTGCTGTTTGTCTCATTAAACTAAACCCAACCTATAATTTTTTTTGTATGCGCGCCATTGTTGTTGGCTTGGATTTTTTATGAACTTTTTTAGGCTTTTCCTTAATGCTTTCACTCGTACTTTTCTCATTCTTTTTTCCCTTTCGAATTACTTCTTCTAATATTGGCATTTCTAATTTCATTGGAATCAAAGAGGGTTTATTTCGTATTTCAATCCATTCTTTATCAGAAAGTTCTATAGAGACCTGTTTTTCTCGAGATGGATCTATTTGATAGATTTTTTCAAAGCTACTCAATGGTCACACTCATTTGTTTTAGTATGTGGCGTTGGTCTGTCTTTTCCAGCTCTTGGGAGGAATGCTCCCCACGCATTAGATTCACCTTTTGGAGTTAAATCTTTATTAATCTGCCATTGTTCATTAGGTACAGCGGGGCCACTACCTTTTTTGATAACATCGGCTGTTTTATTTTTTGCGTAATCAGGCGCATGATGTGTTTTTTTACTCATTGGATATTAATCCTTTGTTATGTAATGCGATGTAACTTGAGTCGGTTACAAAATGAGACCGACTAAAAAGAATCTAGGTTGGATTCGAACCAACAACCTGCATAACTGAGCTTTACCCCATAATACCGCCGCTCTTCCAGTTGAAGCTACTAGATTCAAATTATTAATATTTCATCTTATGTTTTTTTACATAAGCTGATAAAGCATCTACATCATGCTTGTATTCTTGTGCTTGATTCATTTCGGATGAATAACGGCCACCACCTACTTCAACATCGCTCTCTTTCTTTTCCCAATGGCCTTCATTAAACTGAGGCATTGCAGCTATTTTATCATGAGGATGATGACCGTGTTTTTTATGTCCTTTATGCTCTTTCATAGATTCCCCTAACCGGCTAATGCCGTTTGTTGTTGTGAAGTATTTTGATTTTTAATCGCCATAGCTATTTCATATGATCTATTAATCATTTCTAAATCTAATGATTCTAACTCTAACATAGATTTAACTAATTCCATTTCCGTCTGAGCATTTTTATGATCAACAGATGCATGTAAATCTTGAATCTTAGCCAAGCGTTCTTGAGACGAAACCATAAGATCTTGCTCTTTAGCCATATCAACTTTAGCTTTAGAAAACATAGACATAATCTTAGCATTATCCATCTTCTCTTGTTGCTGTGCTTCGGCTTGTTGAGCTTGCTGCTGCTGTTGCATTTGCTCTTCCATATCTTCTATGACTTGGCGCTTATCAGTGATAAAGGCTGCTCGAATGATGGACTTATCAGCAATCGCCATTCCCAATTCTTTAAAATGGAGGAGCTGTTGTAATTCCATCTGCCTCTGGGTCGTAGAATAGTTACCTTCTTCGACTGCAATAGCATATTTTTGTGAGTGACTTGTCCAGAATCTACGATCTGCTTCATGGCCAAGGATATTACGAATCTTACCCTTGCTAAAATTCTTACGAATCGCCTGTAAGCGTATCTTGCCATACAATCGTTGCGTGTAGTCGAGTTTGTCAAATATAGTTTGTAATGTTGTAAGCCCTGCCCCTTGTCGAAGCATTGATAGGATACCTGACTTATCATCAGTCGCTGCGCCCAAAAGCTCTTCATTAACACCTGAAATTTTGGTAATATCTTCTGCTAAACTGTTAGATAATTCAAGTAATGACTGTGGAATAGATACTGGTTCAATGCGTTGTATTTCATTTGGCTGTCTTCCTGCTTTAAGAGGAATAAGGAAACCATCCCCGCCACTTGATTGTCTAAAACATTTAGGATCTGGAACTACATCAACAGGATATATCCAACCAGCATTTAAAGAACTTTGTAATAGCTGGAGCTCAATTACCTTGCGCATATTATACAAGAATTGGCTGTCTCGAAGGTTTCGAATAATCCCTTGTTTTCGCCATGCGTAAGCTTGAATATCCTGTTCAATATAACATTGTGCTGGAATAAAAGGATATTGATCTATGCCTAATAAATTTTTACCATGGTAGACTTCTTTTCCTGATAGAGCGATGACTAATTTAACTGTGGGAATATCTACTTTTTTTACTTGAAGCCAAGGTTGTTCATAAAGAACACGCTCCATCATACCTTCTTCTTCTGATTCATCTTCTTCCCATTCAACCGATTCACCTGTATATGGATCTAATATTACTTTTCCTGGTCTTGTCGTTCGATAATAGAATTCGTCGTATGTAAATAAATTATTAATCGCCACATTTTGTAGCTCAGCTTGCAAAGGGAAACGTCCATCTTTCATGCCTCCAGGCTTCATTTTATCTATTTCTTTACTATAACCAGGTAATAATAATTTAGCTGCTTCTTTGGATGTCCAGCGTCTTCGCCAAATACCATTGCAATCTGATAAATCTTGCTTTCTAGTGTATTGATCTATGAGATAATTATTATAAGCAACGCAATCTGTAAAAAGATCGCCAGAGATAGGATCAAATGTAAAATCAGGATAAAGATGAAGTAATGTTTCCCCTGTATCGCATGCCCCTTCAAAAGCTTGAGATAAATATTCTTGAAATCCATCTCTATCATCACACCAACGCATGACTTTATTATAATCATCAGCTAATGGATCATCATTATCATTGACAGGCATCGTAATAGTAGATTTACGATTCTTACGTTGATAACCGCAAATCATATTGATATGACGGCGGATTAAATTGAAAAAAAACTTTTGAACATTTTGGGAATTTGAACCATAAAATTGATTATAGAGTTGCTGATCTCCAACTTTAAATCTTTTATCAATAGCTCCCTGAAGCCAATAAGTGGAATTAGTCGTATAATTGGATTGGTAAAACCAATCCATCATTTGCTTTAAATCTTTAGATTGAACATCAGACGGGTCGATATACCCTAGACTATAGTTTCCGGACTCATAGCTGCCCATGAATTCCCCTTGCATATTGAGAACTCACATTATAATTAAAATTTTATTTTAACAGAAACTTTATCTCTCAAGAAATATGTTTTTATTGACTTAACTTTTTTGCGGTTTATATTTAAGCTGCCATAAAAAAGGAGAATTTTTATGTGTAAAGGTGATTGTCAAGAAAAATGTTGTCTACAAGGCCCTCAAGGTGTTCCAGGCATGCAAGGTCCTCAAGGTATTCAAGGAAATCCAGGACCACAAGGGATTCAAGGTTTGGCTGGTATGCAAGGCGTCCAAGGTTTGCAAGGACCTAAGGGAGATGCAGGAAAAGATTGTGATTGTTCAGATTCTGCTAAACCATATGCTAACATTTATGCTTCCGCTACTCAGATAGTACAACCATATAATGCTGGCGCTGTTGCTGATGGTGTATTATTAGATTCGCAAAATGCTGTATCTGCCGGTGATTTTGATTTGTCTATGAAAAACATCAATGGCGATATTAAGTTTTTAAAACATGGTTTTTATAAATTATCATGGGTATTACAAGCACGTATTGCAACTCCTGTTCCTGTTCCTGTTCCATCATGGAGCTTTGGTTTTTGGTTAAACGGAGTGCTTGTTCCTGGGTCAATCTATTCTGGATTTACTCAAGCTCCTGGAGATGATGCTTGTCATAGTAGCGCTGAACTTATGATAGAAGTTCAAGCAAATGACGTGCTTAGATTAAGAAATACATCTATTTCAGTTGTTAATCTTAATCCTAATGTGACGGGTTCAGTATTCCCGATTACTATTGCATCTATTAATATTGAATGCCTAAAATTACTACCATAATTAATATCATTCAGCTGCCTTCATTCGAGGGCGGTTTTTTCTTTTATTCAGTTCGTCTATTTGAATATCTTTTTCTTTAATTTGTTTCTTTAAATCTTCAATTATTTCTCTATATTCTTTACACATTTCTCTGTATTCTGAAGCTATCATTTTTTCTTGTTCGTATAACCAATTACAATTACATTTTTTCTCATCTACCATTGAGAAGCTCTTCCCTTTTACGTTTTTCTGATTGACAAAGATCACATTTGCATTTGTCTAGTAATGCAATCATTTTTAAAAGTAAGTGATCTGGAACGAAGTTCTCTTTCATTAGTAACCACCTATTCCACCATGTAACATAGCTCCCCATCCATCATCATTCGCAAATACTTGACGACGTAATTGATCATGTGAAATATTCTCATCTGGATGGTTAAATTCACCTTGTGGAAAAGCCGAACAAACTGCATATCTTAAAGCATCAAGTATATGATCGTTCTTCTTAACAGGCTTATCCTCCCCTCTATCGGCCGCTTTTGAATCCCATGCATAAGATTGAAGATGTTCTCTTAAAGTCGTACATCCTTTCTGGATGACTATATTTTTTCCTCCGATAAATTTAGAACATATTTTAATCCCGAGTAATACATCATTGTTCGCATCCAAGACAGGCAAATCGCTTTGTCTGAGGGCGATTTTAAGAGAGGCAGCAGCAGGATCCACATAAATTGCAGATATGTTTTTATAGCCCATAAACTCCTTGATATCTCTGACCAACTCTTGATCTGTTTTAGATCTTCCTTTCTTAGCTGAATCATAGTAATATTCCGATTCCACTCGTATTTGAGGCCATTTGTTGGGAGTAACAGCGCATAATACCGCAGCTGTTGCATTTGTTGTTCCATAATCCACACCGACAATGTAATAAGATGGTGCAGGAAATGGGTTTTCATATTCGTTGTCTTTATCGTAGCAGTCATAAATTGCTCCATGAGCAAGCGCCCATTCTCCTAAAATGTATCGATTATACCACATTCCTGAATACGAGGCTTTAAGCTCTTTTTTGAAGTTGTCATCAAGGGATGGATTATCATCTAGGTTAAAGTTCCAATAAGCTAAATCAATATTCTTGTTATCAATAAAATCTTTTTTAAGCCAATGAGCTGGACCTTCAGGATTGCAAGTCGCTAGAAGTTTTGCTCCCGGAACACTGAGTCGAGATTCGAGCATCCTCCAAAATGGTTCTGGCAAATTCGTCGCTTCGTCCACATAAGCAAGAGCTAAAGTAGAACCCTGGATGGTTGATACTGCTGACACATCGGGAGCTCCTACAAACCAAACATCTCGGCCATACAACTTTGCCAATTGCGCTTTCTCTGTCGGACATGGGAACCCCAATTGCCTATAAAAGTGTGTTAAAATATTACGTTGTATAGATGTCCGATTAACACCAATGATCATAGCATCACCTTTCGGACCATGCTTTAAATCATAAATAAACCTTTCAATGCTGCTATATGTTTTACCTGATCGTACGGCACCAACCCATATATTAAATCGATGTGTAGCTTCTGCAAAGCTTTTATTTTGCTTATCACTGGTTGGCATTTATATTCTCTATTTGTTGCATTTGTGCTTTTAGAAGCATGTTTTCATGCCTTAAAGCTAGTATATCCTCATAAGGTGATTGCTCTTCTTGTTCTTTTCCTTGGCCTAATCTCTCTCTTCCTAATAAAGTAAGCATATTGATATTTCCGGAAAGAGCTTTCATATATTGAGTGAATCTTAGGTTTCCATCCCCAGCACTGTAAGCTTCGTCGGAGATATCGGAGAATCCACGTCCATATTCCTCTTTAAATCTATCGTAAAAAGTATCCATGCAAATATGAAAGGAACTAGCAATTTCTCTAGCTGAACAACCAGCCTCCATTTTTTTTTCTACTATCTCCCAATTAATCGGTTTTTTCTGTTTTGGCATTTAGATAATCCTAACTTACATAGTATTTAAAGTAATATAATACTATATATAAGAAGAGTAATTCAAGAAATTATGTTACACGTTGAATTCAAAATGACATATATGAATTGGTTTATTTTAACCAATTAATGACTTCATTTGCTTTTTTTAATGTAATTCCAGTCCTACGTATTAGCAAACAATGATTTACTTTACCACGTTCTTGTTGAATTGTTTCTGCTACTTTGACTAAGTGAGCTATTTCTTTTGGGATGTTTTTCATAAAGCCTCCTGTTTAATTCAGAAAGCTTTATTCATTTCTCATGCCATATGATTTTCAGTTGGTTTCATTTTGTAACCGACTCATTTTTATTTGATCGATGTCATTTAATTTTGTTTTTAAAATTATTCCTGCCAACTTTTCAATATTGTCAATTGTTGTTTTAAATTCATCTAAGGAGTTATTTGAGGAAATTTCTTTATTAGGAAGAATGTAGGAACGATTTTCAATATTACCAAAATTATCTTCTAGAATAATGACTTTGAAAAAGTGTGTTGGCACAGCAACATCGTTCTTACCTATAACCTGGTATTTAATATAACGTTTTCCATCTTCAGAATATGGTATATATAAGGGTCCTGTAATTACATGTACATTTTTATAATCTTTAGTTAAATCTCTTACATGCTTTTCCAACTTTGCCCAATATCCTCGATTAAATTGAGCACATTGAGGACATATGTTTGTCATATAAAATGTATCTTGCATAGCATCAACGCTGATTTTATGATTAGCTGCAGCAGCAATATGACCTCTATCAAATCCACTTTTTTTATAATCTTCTAACGTTGATATGAGATGGTTTGGCAGGCTATCATCTTCTTTAAAACTGAAACGAGATCTTTCTGTATTCCCTTTAATATTTTCTGCCGTTAAATGCTCATAAACCCAAATTGGATTTTTATTTCTAGCATCATAAGCAAGCGAATAACCTTGTCGTTCAATTTCAAATGATGAGATAGGTTTATGTTTCTTTTCGGAAAATTTATCAGAATCTAATTTTATATGAGGAATAAGTTGACCAGTAATTCCTATACCAATTCCTAAACAAAGGGCTGATAACCAAGATGAAAACTTTGACATACTTTTAATGACCTTGCCCTACAGATTTCATCATATCACTTACACAATTGGTAATATCTATTCTCAATTGTTCATTTTGACAATCTGCAAGAATTTCATCTATATTATCATTTAAAGTGATACATAAATCAGTTACATTGTCATAATTATTAATTAAAAAATCTTTCTTTAAACAATCTAAAGCAACCTTGAAATGACTTGATACAACAAGCCTAGTATCTGCATCTTCAATTGATTTAGACAGACTATAACCTTTTTCAAGGTGATTGATTGCTTTTAAAACATCTTCTGTATTCATATTACATGCACACTCTTTACTTGAATAATTTTCATTTGCTTGAAGATGTATGTAACTTAAACCGAAAGTGAGCAATAAATATAAGTAGAATTTTTTCATCTTTGTTTCCTTTATTGGTAGGTTAATCGCTTCCAGCTCTTTCGAGATAATATATAGAATCAGTTATTCTTTTTTCTATTTCATCTTTTAAAAAAAATCGATCATTTGCTGAACATTCAGAAGTAATTTCATTAAAGTTTTCTAAAATTGTTCTTATTTCAATCAAGTAATAGTTATGAATTTTTGATGAATTTAGGTAACCGTTTGTTACCATGTCATCCATTAAATTTTGTCTCATGGCTGTCAAATGCTGTGATAAAGCATAAGCAACCGTTTGACATTTTAAAGATGAAATTAACATATCTGCTATAGTTAATTCTTCAATAGCAAAATTTGAAAAAGTATATAACTTATCTTCCCAATATCGTGGTTTTATACCTTCTAAATATAGTCGTGAAAAATATTTAAATTCTTCTAAATCACTAGCGGCATATGAAAGCTCTAAGTATATTTTATATAAAATCTTTGCTTTATCAAATCCCTCATTAATCACTACATCCCCTAATAAAGTTAGAGCAACTGAAAGAAATTTTGTGCGTGGTTCTGGGATAATAATTGTATTTATAGTAGCAGCAACTAATGTTTTTAATTTTTCACGAGAACAAATATCTTTAAAATCGGTTAATTGATCAATAAACATATCCGCTTTCATTAAATGTTCATTCGCTGAATTTCGAGAATATAGAGCAGAATAAAAAATATCCCTTTGATTTGTTGATGCAGGTTGGTGAACATTGATGCAGTTAGAATAATTTGGTAATAAGGTTAATAAAAATAAAAATACGAAGCCTATAGTTCTCATAGATAGTCCACCATTGTTAGGCATGCTATACAAATAAAAAATAAAGTTATAGTTTTTAATAAGTAAATTTTATTTAATCTAAATTTATGGTTTTTGTAATTGCTAAGGGTGGAAATTGTACAACATAAAAAGGACACTAAAATATTTCTCATCATTTTATTTTCGTAGTATTGGTTATTAAGCGGTTTATAGAATTTATTCACATCAAAGAATTCCTAAATGCTCGTTTTATATCTCTAAAAGCATTTAACTTCGCATTCCGGGTCCTCAAAAAGTTTCATCAAAGCTTCAGTTACAATATCAGATTTATCAATCTTTTTCTTCTCTATAAGCTTTTTGGCATACAAGGCATCTAATTGTTCAGCGACACTTTCAAGAAGATAAAATGTACGCTTTACCTTCTTTATGTCTTTATGTTTTGCCATAATTATTGAATTATTACAATCAGATGTTATGGTATTATGTGTTGATGGTATGTAGTCATCAAAAGAAAGTTTGCTTTTTATAGATTGTGCTACTTCATTAATTTTTTTAGGCATTTTTATTCCTCTTGGATAAAGTTTTAGGAGACCATCTTTTCAAAAGTTCATTTGATACATCTGTATATGCTTTGCATCCGGTGCAATTTTGATCATAATCATAGATTGATTTTCCATTTGCTTGAGCTTCTCCAAGTTTGATATTAACCGGTATTTCAGTCTTTAAAATCTTATCACCAAATACATGATTGATGCTTTCGAAAATGCTTTTACTTATTTTTGTTTGTGGATTAAAAAAAGTAATAAGAACATGGCGAATATCTATTTTATGTTTAACTACAGGATTGATCTGCTTATTTACAAAGTTAACCGCTTGAACGAATCCGTCAATACCCTCCATACAAAAATAGCTCATTTGGACAGGCATCAATATTTCATCAGCTGTTGTGAATGCATTAATGGTAAGAGTGGTAAAAGTAGGTGGGCAATCAATAAACACAAAATCATAATGGCCCAAATTTGGAAGAATCGACCTTAATTTAAACTCTTTCGCCCCCATTGAAGAAAGTTTCATTTCGGCTAAAGCAAGTTTAAGGTTTGATGGCATGACATAAAGATCATCTATATAAGTTTGATGTGGTATAAGATGAAGTTCATTTCCAAAAGATTCGCTATCACATAGAATATCTGCTATAGTTGGAGTGTCAGGTAATAAATTTATCCCAAGACCTTTTGTACTATGACCTTGCGGGTCCATATCTATAATTAGAACTTTATTACCATATTTCGCTAACATGGCTGCAATATTGATAGTAGTAGTACTTTTGCCTACGCCACCCTTTTGATTGGCAACTGATATGACTTGCATAAATCCCCTTATGGTTAGTGGTATTTATGTTTTGCCATAAAGATGGCATTATGTCAATATGATATTATTGAATAGATTAAACATACATTTTTCATAGAATGATCCTTATAGGTTTATTAACTGGCTTATAACGCGCGTTAACATAACTACAATTTATTGATTGCATCATGTTATCTAAATACGTTGGAAAATATTCTTCTTGCCCATAAGCTTCATGGATATGTCCAAATATATGATAACGAGGGCGTTCAACATATTTGAGCCATGCATGAAGAGATTTGCTCCCTACGTGATATAAAGTTCCATCTTCAATAGGAATTCCATCTAATATTGCGTAGGCCGGCCCATGAGTTATAAGTATATCTAAATCTTTAGGGATTTTACTAAGAATTTCATCATAATACCAATCTTCATTACTGTAAGTAAAAGCGGCGCATTTGGGATTGATTCTTTTAAAAGTGGGTGTCCAAGGACTACCCCAAATCTTTAGGCCTTCAAATTCTGTTCCTGAATCACAAAGATATTCAAAGTCAACATCCGTATCTAGAAAGTCGATTACTTCTTTCAAATCATCTGCTTCTTTTTGATCCTTTGGAAAGCCAG
>Ga0068858_100001518_pt1 | contig 23832 bp, 19 predicted proteins | sample KBSSwiS12_FD_66589 | JGI IMG/M metagenome (GOLD analysis project Ga0068858, IMG submission 66589) | Switchgrass rhizosphere microbial communities from Kellogg Biological Station, Michigan, USA - KBS Switchgrass S1-2 | ecosystem: Host-associated > Plants > Roots > Rhizosphere > Soil ... | reverse complement strand
CGGTTCAAGGAGGTCAACGACACCTTCGGCCACAACGCCGGGGATCGCCTCCTGGAAGTGCTCGCCGAGCGCCTGACCCGGACCCTGCCGAAGGACACGGTGATCGGCCGCCTGGCCGGCGATGAATTCGCGCTGTTTGTGGACGGGCTGCCGGCGGATGCTGACAACCGCGGGCCGATTGCGCACTTGGCCCGATCGATCCTGACCGAGGTCATGCGCGGGTTTCAGCTCAATCAAAACGAGGTGTATCTGACGGCGAGCATCGGCGTGGCCTTCTGCCCGCGCGATGCCGAGAATGTCATCGACCTCATCCGCAACGCCGACGCGGCGATGTATTACTCGAAGCAGAACGGCGGCAACACCTTCGCGTTCTACTCGCCGGAAATGAATGCCGCGGCCGTCGAGCGCCTGATGCTGAAGAGCAAGTTGCGCCGCGCGGTGGAGCGCGATGAGCTCGTGATCCGCTACCAGCCGAAGATCGACTTGCGCAATGGCCGGATCATCGGGGCCGAGGCCCTGTTGCGTTGGCGGCTGCCAGGTCATGGCGACGTACCGCCCTCGATATTCATTCCGCTCGCCGAGGAATCCAACCTGATTCTCGACATCGGCGAGTGGGTGCTCAACCGGGTGTGCATGGACTACAGGAACATGCAGACGGAAGGGGCCAACCCCGGCCGCGTATCACTGAACCTGTCCCTCAAGCAGTTGCGCCAGGCGAGCTTCATTCTCCGTTGCCGGGCCGTGTTCCGGCGCCACTCGGTCTCGCCGACCTCGTTCGAGCTCGAGATTACGGAAACGACCCTCATGGCCGATGCCAAGCGCACTGTCCGGCTGCTGGACGAGCTCTATGCAATGGGCCTGCACCTGTCGATTGATGACTTCGGAACGGGCTATTCCTCCCTGTCAGCCCTGCAGCAGTTCCCCATCGGCACGCTGAAAATCGACCAGTCCTTCGTACGGGACGTGAGCGAGGACGCCGGAGACGCCACGATCGTGAAAACCATTATCGAGATGGGCCGCAGCCTGGGGATGGAAGTCGTCGCCGAGGGTGTCGAGTCATTGCGCCACCTGGATTTCCTGCGCCGGAACTCCTGCCACTATGCGCAGGGCAAGCTGTTCGGTGAGCCGTGCACGGCGGAGGATCTGCTGGCGCTTCTGATGCGGCAGGCGAGTGGCACCGCGCCGTTCGCGCACCTGCTTCACCATGCGGACGAGCTCGCCAGCCGCTCCGCCTGAATAAGTCGTATACGAGCCGGGGCGCGCAGCCATCACGGCGCGCCTCTCAGACACAGGCTGCGCGCCCCGGTTAGAATCCCTGTATGCCGTTCACTTCGACGATGCGCGACGTGTCAGCTACACGTCGCTCGCGCGTGTGGAGACGGGCGGTTTTCTGGGCATTTCTGGCCCTGTGGGCCGGCATCGCGTACTGGCAAACCAACAAGCCGATGCCGCCGGGAACTCATGTTGACTCCGCCTGGGCACCCATAACACCCCGTGACGTCACCTTCATCGCCGACATCACCTCGGCGGATGCCTATGGCCGCCAGAATTCCAGCCAGGCAATCTTTGACGAAGTCCTCGGCGTCATACGTTCCGCACACAAATTCGTTGTCCTGGACTATTTCCTGTTCAATTCGACCCTGGGCAACGGGGCCGGCGCGCCTCCGGCGTTCCGGCAGCTGTCGGGCGAGTTGCGGGATGCGTTGATCGAGCGTCGCCGTACCGCCCCGGACCTCCAGGTGCTGTTCATCACCGACCCCATCAATGAAGTCTACGGCGGGGTGTCATCTCGTGACCTGCGGCTGCTGCGGGCGGCAGGGGTGCAGGTGGTTGTGACTGACCTGGACGTGCTGCGCGACTCCAACTTCATTTATTCGAGCCTGTGGCGGCTGGGAATCAAATGGTGGGCCGGCGGGAACGATCACGGCCCGGCCCCGCATGATGTGGACAGCGGCTGGTTGCCCAATCCGCTGGATGAAAGCGCCAACCCCATCTCGTTTGGCGACTGGGCCCGGCTCCTGAATTTCAAGGCCAATCATCGCAAGGTGGTCATTGCTGACGACGGCCGGGACGGCCTGGTGACGATCGTCGGGTCTGCGAACCCGCATGATGCCAGCAGTGCGCATTCCAACGTGGCATTGAAGATAACCGGCCCCGCCACGTTGCCATTGTTGGAAAGCGAGCTGCAGGTGGCGCGCTTCAGCGGCTGGACCGGCGAACTTCCGGCCGCCGCCGGCGTTGGCCCCAATGGGCAGGTCGCCGCGGCCGCCACTGTCAGCCGCGGGCCTTCGCGGTCGGCACCGGCAGCACACTCGACTTCGGCACCTTCCGGGGCCAACACTGATGACGGCCGCCTGAAGGTCGTGACCGAGGGCGGGATTCTCGCCGAGCTGGTGGAACGGATCGATGCCTCCCGGCGCGGCGACAACATCGACATCGCCATGTTCTACGTGGCCGACCGTGCCGTGATCGAGTCGTTGCTGGCCGCGAGTCGTCGCGGCGTCGCGGTCCGACTGATCATGGACCCCAACAAGGATGCCTTCGGGCACACCAAGACCGGCATCCCGAACCAACCCGTGGCCAGTGAGCTGGTGGCGGCCAGCGATGGCGCCATCCACGTTCGCTGGTATCGCACCCATGGCGAGCAGTTCCATACCAAGCTCGCCATGATCTACAACCCCACCCGGTTCTGGCTGACCCTGGGCTCGGCCAACTTCACACGCCGCAACCTGGCCGATTACAACCTCGAAGCCAACCTGGTTCTCGAGCTGCCACGCACCACGGCGGTTGCGCAGCAGACCGTCGATTATTTTGAGACCTTGTGGAGTAACCGCGCTTCACTGGGCATCGAGTACACAGCCGATTTCGGCTATTACGCCGACCCGTCCCAGTTCCATTACTGGGTTTACCGAGTGATGGAAGGTACCGGCGCTTCGACTTTCTGACCTTGCACTGCCTGTGCGGTGTGAGAGGCAATGTCAGCCACGGCGTGGTTGGCCGCTTCTTCAAACGCGCCAACGACATCCCCTAGCCTGTTAGCCGCGGCGGTGGCGGAACCCTCCGTAACGAAGCTGCTGATTACTTCGCGACCGGTGCGCCGGCCAACCGTGCAGTCCAACACAACGTGAACCTCGGGCACGGTGCCTGCGGTGTAATCAGCCTCAAATCGCCGGATCACGATTTGCAGCATGTAGTCGGAGGAGAAGGCGCTACCGGAGTCCTGCACCGTGGCCCATGCGCCGCTGGTGCGCAGTGTGTCCACTGCCAGCGACTCAACGACCGAGGGCAGGTCGGCGGGCCAGCGGCTGGCAATGTAGTAGCTCATTTTGTGGTCCGGCTGGACCAACACGATGTGATCGGAGTCGAGGCCGGGGGCGGCCATGGGGCGATTGACGTGTAGAGAGGCCGTCGCAGCCTTGGTGGGCGCCTGCGGATGGGGCGCGGCGCGCATGACATACACTTGCGTGGCGGGGGCATCGCTGTGCAGACCGCCGGAGCAGCCAGCGAGTGCAACAGCCGCAGCAATGCCCGCGGCACAAAACTCTCCAACCCGGCGCGGGCCCGTCGGCCCTCCGCCCGCCTGACTGAGCGGCCACAACTTCACTTGGCTATCTCCAACCCCACCTGCTTCGGCTGATACAGCAACTGCGATGGGTTCTCCTTCAAGCTGGCGGACAACTCGCGCAGCTCCTGCGCCGCGGCCCGGCCCTCCCGCAGCAACCGCTCGAGCTCCGGCAAACCGTCCCGGGTGAACGACCGCAGGTCCTGGCGGTTGTCGCCGATGAGCTTCTGTATCTGGTCAGTGGCATTGGCCAGGTTGTCAGCAACAACGTGCACACGCTGGACGGATGCCACGACTTCAGGCCCCGCCTGGTCAACAATCTGCCGCGCCCCGTGCGCCGAAGCGGCCAGATCAGTCGTCGCGGCTCGCAACTGCGTGACCAGCTCATTGACGTCGCGCAGTGTCCCCGGCAGCCCTTCACTGGCCTTGTCGATGTTGGCCAACGCATGGCTGATGGCCGTGATGTTCTGGTCACTGAGCGCTCGGGCGGCCCGGTCAACAACCTCACCCGCCGACGCCAGCACATCCGGCAGGCGGGCCAGGAATACATCAAACCGGGAGCGTGCGGACCGGATGACCGGATACTCGATTCCGGGCACCAGCGGCGGCACGGGCAGATTGGGGCTGATCTGCTGCAGGTCAATGTACAACAGGCCCGTCACGCCCTGCAGTTGCAGCTCCGCCAGGGTCTTATCGGATATCGGGGTCGATGAGTCGATGTCCACAATGACCTGGACGCGCCCGGCATCCCGGGGATCGATGTGAAGTTGCTGCACGCGCCCCACGCCAACACCGAGATAACGCACGGCGGCGCCGCGCTCCAGCCCGCTGACACTGCCGTCAAAGTAGATTTCGTAGCGCCGGAAGCTCTTGTGATCGCGGCTGTCCGAATACCAGTAGATGAACAGCGCGCCGACCAGAGCCACGATCAGAACGAACGCGCCCACCGCGGCGTAATTGGCTTCACGCTCCATGCTTATCTCACCGCCGCGACCGCGCGCTCGCGCAACCGGGCATCCCCACGCTCACCGTGGAAATACGACTGGATCCAGGGGTTGGGATTCTTGACGATGCCATCGAGCGTATCGATTTCCATTTGGCGGTCGACGATCACCCCGACACGATTGCAGGTCCGGAAGATGGAGTCCAGATCGTGAGTGATCATCACAACCGTCAGTCGCAGCTCCTTCTGCAGGTACAGTATCAGGTCATCAAACTCGGCGGCGCTGATCGGATCCAGACCCGACGTGGGCTCATCGAGAAACAGCAGGCGCGGATCCAGCGCCAGCGCGCGCGCCAGGGCGGCCCGTTTGATCATGCCGCCGGACAGTTGCGACGGAAATTTCTGACAGGCATCCGCCGGCAGGCCGGCCAGCCGTATCTTGAGCATGGCCAGCTCATCCCGCTCCTGGGGTGAAAGGTGAAGATGCTCGAGCATCGGCAGTTGCACGTTCTGCAGCACTGTCAGGGCGCTGAACAGGGCGCCCTGCTGAAAGGTCACGCCGTAACGTGCCTTCACCGAGCGCATCTGGTTGATGGACATCTTGGTGATGTCCTGCCCCTCGACCCGGATCACACCCGCCTGTGGCCGTTGCAACCCGAGGATGCTTCGCAACAGCACTGACTTGCCGGTGCCCGAACCACCCACGATGCCGAACACTTCGTCCTCGCGAACCTCCATGTTGAGACCGTTGTGCACGATCTGCTTGCCGAACCGGTTGACCAGTCCCTGCACTTCCAGGACCGGGTAAATCAAATCCCGATCTCCATGAACAGGACCGCGAACAGGGCGTCCGCGAGGATGACCAGGAAGATGGATTGCACCACGGCCACCGTGGTGAGCCGGCCGAGCTCGCGTGAGGAGTCCCGGACCTGCATGCCTCGATAGGCGCCTGCGATGCCGATCAACAGTGCAAACACCGGAGCCTTCCACAGTCCCACCCAGAAGGTCGTCGGCGTGATTGCCTCATTGACACGGGTGAGGTATTGGGTAATCGGTATATCTAACAGATAGCGGCACAACACGGCACCTCCCATGAGGCCGATGATGTCCGCGACTATCGTCAGCAGCGGCAGGGCGATCATCAGGCCGATCAGGCGGGGCAGGACGAGCGCCTCGTAGGGGTCCACTCCGATTGCCACCAGGGCATCGACTTCTTCGTTGAGCTTCATGGAGCCGAGCTCAGCCGCAAATGCGCTGCCCGAGCGGCCTGCAACAATGATGGATGTGAGCAGGACACCCATCTCACGCAGTACACCGATCGTCACGAGATCGACGACGAATATTTCCGCACCAAAACGGCGCAGTTGCTGCGCGCTCATGTAAGCGATGATCACGCTGATCAGAAAGGCGATCAGCGCCGTTATGGGCATGGCGGTTATGCCAGTGTCATAAACGTGCCTGGCGATCGAGATCGGACGGAGGCGCTTCGGGCTGGTCGCCGCTGCCCCGAAGGACGAAAAGATGCGGCCCAAAAACGCGAGCGCGGCCATGAGATCGCGCCACTCGCGCACGGAAAACAGACCGATCTCCGCAAGACCCGCTTCGGTCAGAGGCGCGAGCCCATTCTGGTGGGGTACTGGCAAAGGCTGATCGCAAACGGGCCGTTCGCCCTTCAACGTCGACTCGATCAGCCGTAACTGATCAGGCTGAGGCCCCCGGAACTCGACCTTGGCGCCCGATGCCTGCGCCTTCTTGACGAACTCGCGCAAGCGCCACGCTCCGGACAGATCCAGAGCGGTGAGATTTTGGGTATCAATGGATACGCGATGGGCGTTGGAGAGATCGACGCCCGCCAGCTCTACGTCAATCTGCGTGAGCTGCAGTGCTCGCCATTCACCGGTCAAATCAACGTCGAGGCCTTGTTCGGTACGCCGTACCCCGACGAGCATGTCAGGTGTCGTCGCGGTAGCGGCGTATCCTGATTGCGGCAAAGACGAGCGCAGCCGCTACTGCGAGTCCGAGCCACAGATCGATATTCAGGAAAGCCTTGCCCATCTCCACATTGTCGAAGAGGTCGGCGAGAGAGACAACCCGTCCGTGGCCTACCCCTTCGGGGGGTGTGGGGTTGACACCGAGCGCACCCCAGATTCCCCAGGTGCGGTATTCCAACAGGCGCGAGATATGGTGGGTGCCGAAGGCGATCCGCTCCACGATGATGGCGATGACCGGCGGCAGACTGGTCCACAGGAAGACATTCTTGCGGACCCAGGCGGAGACCAGAATCAGGATTGCCGCCAGCGGCGCGAACCACAATATGCATACGATCAACGCGAACAGCATCAACCCCTGCACCTTCAGCCAGGCCACGGTGTTCCAGCCGACCGCGATATCGGGCAATGAACCGGCGGCGACGCGGGCCGACCAGATCACCTGGAACAGTACTCCGGAGACCATCGCCAACAGGTACACACCGAGCGGCAGGACCACGAGGCCAACGAGCAACTTGGACAGGACTGTCGTGGCATCGGAGACGGGCAGCGACTTCCAGAACAGGATGCTGCGGTCTTTGCGCTCCGCGTACAGACAATCCATCAGGTAGAAGGTCGCCACGATGGACATGATCAGATACTGGGGCAGTGTTTGTGCCCAGATCATCAGGGTGAACCAGCCCAGCCGGTTTTCGGGGGTGAAGAATTTTGCGCTGTTGGCCTCGGGGTCGAGGTTGCCGAGATGAATCGGAAACGCGGTCAGTGTCATGAGCGCCGCGACAATCAGCGGCGTGATCCAGAGACTGCGGTGCTCCCAGAGCTCGCGGCGGATGAGGGTGCCATACACTCTCGCCATGGACTGCTGCACCGGCGTGATGGCTGCCGGCGCTGAGTCAGCCGTCGTCGCTCCGGGCATGTTCAGGTTTACGTTCATGCTCGTGCGACCCCCTGCATTTTGGCGACAAACAGGTCGGCCACGGAGGGTGTTCGAAGCTCTCCCAGCGGAGCCAACTCTCCGGGGCTCCGGCCCTCGAAGAACATCGCCACGCGCCCAAACACTTCGCGCTCGTAGAACGGGCCTAGTTGCCTTGCACGTGCTGCGTTCTCGGACGTGACGGTGAGTTGTACAAAACGTTCGGCCATTGTCTCCACGGCCGTATCCAATACGACGTGACCGCGATTGATGAAGATCACGTCGGTCAGCAGATTCTCGATCTCCTCAACCTGGTGGGTTGTGAGAACGATGGTGCGTTCCTTGTCGAAATAGTCGTTCAGCAGGGTATCGTAGAACTGGCGCCGGAACAGAAGATCGAGACCCAATGTGGGTTCGTCGAGCACGAGCAGCCGCGCATCAATCGCCAGAATCAATGCGAGATGCAGCTGGGTGATCATGCCCTTGGAGAGCTCGCGGACACGGCTCGTCATTTTGATGTCTGTCTTGCGCAGGAAGTCGGTTGCTCGGGACCGGTCGAAGCGGGGGTGGACACCCGCTACAAAGTCGAGTGCCTGGCTGACACGGAGCCAGCGGGGCAACACGGCAACGTCGGCGATGAAGCAGACATCCTGCATGAGCTCGTTGCGCTCGGAACGCGGGTCGCGTCCGAGGACACGCAACTCGCCGTCGAATTGGGTGAGGCCGAGGATGGCCTTGAAAAGGGACGTTTTGCCGGCGCCGTTGGGACCGATCAATCCAACGATGCGTCCGGGTTGGATGGCAAAGCTGACGGAGTCGACCGCGGTGGTTGATCCGTAAGACTTCTTTAGCCCACGCGCTTCGATTACAGCTGACATGATTCGCGTCCCTTGATGCGCGTACCGTCGCCGCGGTTATTCGGCGTCTCCTGCCATTCTGCGCTTCGTTTTGTCGAAGTCATTTTTCAGATTTCCCCGCGCTGGCGTCATCGTCATTCTTCGAGCCGCCTGCCGTAGTTGGCCAAGGGGCATTCGGTGCGGCAGCGCCGCCCTCCAACAACTCGGTCGCGGATAGTCCCAGCCGCTGGATCGTGGCATAGACCTTCGGCCATTCCTCGTCGAGGAATTTCTGCCGCTCGTCTTTCATGAGTGCCTTGCTGGCACCCACGCTCACGAACATTCCCAGTCCCCGCCGCTTCTCGACCAGTTGTTCGTCTACTAGCTGCTGGTATCCCTTCAGAACAGTCAGCGGGTTGAGCCTGAACTCCGCAGCGACGCTGCGGACCGAGGGTAGCGGGTCCCCTTCCTTGAGGGCACCTTCCAGAATCATTGCCACCACTCGGTCCCGCAGTTGCCGATAAATCGGCACGCTGTCATCCCACTGCGGATCCATCAATGCTCCGGGGCTCATGGCCGTTACGGCTGGTTAGCCGACTAATCTACCAAAACAGCCGGCTGGGACTGACCGAACCACACGTGGCGCTGCTGGATCGTCAGCCTGGCCATCTGGGCCACCGGCCTCAGGCCAGGGGCAGTGGCAGTTGTCGCTACGAAGGTCCAGCTCATCACCGCCGTGATCGCCAGGGCACCCAAGCCGCAGGTGGCAGCCTTCAACGTGGCATTTAAAGCGTTCATGGTCGTTTCTCCTTGGTTTCGGACGACTCGATTCTGCCCTATGCATTTCGTCGTCGTCTTGGTGTTGTATATGACTACATCACTACACTAGTGTCAAGGCCGAACACTAAAGATTTTTAAAGAGCGTTCCCGGGGTTCATGAGCTTGGCCTTGGCATTGCGCTCATGTCGCACGGTCTTGGAAGCAGAAGGGGGACAAAAGGTTGGAATCGCCGTCCACCAGTGGAGCGGCCAGGTAAATCAGTAGCTTGGGAGCCGGTCGGGGTCGGGCGTGGCCTGGGACGCGGCGTGCGGGTAGAGTGATGGACGATGAGCACTGATGACGATGGCGAGCTCATGCTGCGGTATGCGCGCGGTGACATGCGCGCCTTCGAAGCCCTTTACCAGCGCCACAAGAGCGCCCTTTACCGCTATCTCGTCCGACAGACCCGCAACGCGGAAACCGCGAACGACCTGTTCCAGGAGGCGTGGAGCAAAGTCATCATCAGCCGCGAGCGATATGAACCGAAGGCCCAGTTCCGTACGTTTCTATTTCGGATCGCGCACAACTGCTTCATCGACCACTGTCGACGGGCTTCCGTGCGTAACGAATCGAATGGTGGCGAGGACGGCTGGGAAAGCATGTTGCCGGGTTCAGAACAGGATCGACCTGACACGCGCGCTGAGCAGGCGCAGCTGACTGCGCACTATCGCGCGGCCCTGGCTGCGCTCCCTGCTGAACAGCGGGACACTTTCCTGTTGTACGAATCGGGGTTGTCGTTGGAGGAGGTTGCGTCTGTCAGCGGTGTTGGGGCTGAAACTGCGAAGAGTCGCCTCCGCTATGCGGTGACGAAGTTGCGTGCGAGTCTGTCCACGATGGAGACAGTTTCGCGTGGGGCGGGTGTCTCTGGCCCCGGGGTGGGTGTCATTCAGGAGCCAGGCCTATGACCGATCCTGAGCAGGATGATGTTTTCGAGGCTTACCTGAAGCGCCGCGCTGTGTTGCCGGCGCTCGACAACGAGCCCGAGCCGCCCGCGGCGCTCGACGAAGCGGTGTTGGCCAAGGCGCGCGAGGCGATTCAACCTGGCGGTGGGTCGCGAATTCCCGCTGTCGCCAAGGCTGACACCGATCGCGCGGCTGTCGCGAGCGCAGACGGCGACAGCGCTGCGGCGGCGACGCCGCGAGCGGAGCCTGGCGCCAACACAGACATGAGTCGTGCCGAGGCGGCTGCGCGGCCGGAAGTGATTGCGGCCATCGCGCTCGCGAATCGTGTCCCGGCGGCTGCGCGGCCGGAAGTAGTGCTTGGCGCCAACACCCGGTTGTCGACGGGCCGGCCGGCGCGTTGGGCTGTGCCGGTGGCGTTGGCGGCAACCATACTGTTGTGTTTGTCGGTGGTGATTAACATCAGTCTCAACACCAACCGCCCCCGCTCCAGCCCGACCCTGGAGCGGGCAGCTGCGGCTCGCGCTGACTCAAAAGCCAGTGCGTTGTCGAACGCTACCGCTGAATCCAACGCGGCTGCCGGAGTTGATGCGCAGGGGGCCGGCGCGGCTCAGGATAGGTTCGCGAACAACGGAGAGCGCCCACAGAGTGTGTCGGGTGAGATTGCTTCGGGCGAGGTTGTGCTGCCTCGAGCGAAGGTGGCTGGTGTGCAGGCTCCGCGCGCGCCGGTTGAGGTTGAGTCGGCTTCGTCAGCCAGTGCTTCGTCCGCCGACGCGGCGTCGGCGCTGTCCACAATGACCACAATGACGGCGTCCACTGCGCGGAGCCCGCCAACAACAGGAGCGGGCCAGGGCCCTGCGGCAACAGGCGCGGCGCAGGGCCCCGCGGCAACGGGAGCGGGTCAGGCCCCAGAGGCACCTTCCGCCGCAGTGATGCCTTCCCGCGCGGCCGCGCCGCCGGCGCTCGCGTCGGCCAATGGGGCCACACGGCAGAGGGGTGCGGCAGCGCTGGAAGAGTCGGCGGCCTCCGGAAATCTGGCGCCTACGCCCTCGGCTTCGGCGGCGTTCGCGTCGACCAACAGTGAGCGTCGGATAGCTTCACCTTCCGCTGCCGCGTCCACCCAGCCTGGCGACGCATCGGGCGGCGCTACTGGTGAGGCCAGTGGCACAAAAGCACCTCAAGCGCTTGCTGACGAGCCGCGGGTGGCGGCGGCGGATAAGGCGGTGATGATGGCGAAGCGCGCTGGGGTTGCCGCGCCCCAATACACGCCGGCGCCGGAGGCGGCGCGGGCGGCGGGTCAGGCCGTGGTCACATCGGAGGCGGCGCAGACAGCGGGTCAGGCCGTGGTCACACCGGAGGCGGCGCAGACAGCGGGTCAGGCCGTGGTCACACCGGAGGCGGCGCAGACAGCGGGTCAGGCCGTGGTCACATCGGAGGCGGCGCGGACGGCTGGTCACGCTGTGGCAACGCCGAAGGCGGCGCATCCGGCCGATCCGAAGATTTGGTTGCGGCAGATCAACGCTTTGCGTGCGGCGGGCAAAAATGATCTGGCCGACGCGGAAATGCGGCGATTCAAGGCGGCCTTTCCCGACTACGCGATCCCAACCGCGCCGACCACGCCAACCGCGGCGCCGGCGGAGCCTGTGCCGCCGACCCCGGATCCCCAGAAATAGCTCAGGAGCCTGTCTGACTAATGGGCGCCGTCGCGAGGCTGGCCCCCAGCGAGCAGCTTTGGGCGATCGTTTCACGCGCATAGTCGATACTATGTAAGTGAAAGGATCGCCCAAAGATGCCGCTGGGGGACGGCCGCAGCAGGCGAACATTAGTCAGACAGGCTCCTAGGGCATGCGCCCCGCCATTGCAGTAAAATCGCGGGCCCTTTCGTTGGAAAAAAGCGCACCGTCATGAAGCCAGCTTTGAACGTCGCGATCACCGGCGCCGCCGGTCAGATCGGCTATGCCCTCGCGTTTCGCGTCGCCTCTGGAGCGATGCTCGGCCCGGATCAGCCGATTAATCTGCACCTCCTGGAAATCACTCCGTCCCTGCCGGCACTGCAAGGCGTCGTCATGGAGCTGAATGACTGCGCGTTCCCGACCCTCAACAAGATTGTCGCGACGGATGACGCCAAAGTTGCCTTCCGTGATTGCCACGCTGCCCTGCTCGTCGGCGCGCGGCCCCGGGGGCCTGGCATGGAACGTAAGGACCTGCTCCTCGCCAATGCGCAGATCTTCTCCGCGCAGGGCAAGGCCATGAACGAAGTCGCCGACCGGAACGTTAAAGTGCTCGTCGTCGGCAACCCGGCCAACACCAACGCGCTGATCGCTCGCGCGAACGCGCGCGATCTGAACCCGAACAACTTCACTGCGATGACGCGCTTGGATCACAACCGCGCGCTCAGCCAGCTCGCCGAGAAGACCGGCTCCCACGTCAACGCCATCCGCAAGATGACGATCTGGGGCAATCACTCCGCGACGCAGTACCCGGATATCAGCCATGCCCTGGTCAATGGCAAGCCGGCAAAGTCGCTCGTTGAGCAAAAGTGGTTGGAAGAGACCTTTATTCCAGTTGTGCAGCAGCGCGGCGCCGCGATCATCAAAGCCCGCGGCGCGTCGTCGGCCGCTTCGGCCGCATCCGCAGCCATCGACCACATGCACGATTGGTTCGCCGGCACACCGTCGGGGGATTGGGTGAGCATGGCCGTGCCGTCGGACGGCAGCTACGGCATCAAGGAGGGTGTCATCTACTCTTATCCTGTGACCATCAAGGACGGCGCGTACCAGATCATCCAGGGCTTGTCGGTCGACGAGTTCAGTCGCAAGCGGATGGACGCGACGGAGAAGGAGTTGCGCGAAGAGCGCGATGGGGTCAAAGACCTCCTCGGCTAACGCCACGACCCGCACGCGTGGCGCGGACGGCATTTATTGCCTTCCGCGCCCAGCGCTGGTGCATACGAGACGAAAGTTGTGGGCGGACTCCCGTTACCATAACCCTATCGCCGCGCATCCAAACGCACACGAGCGCGCGACCCCGATCCCACACCACATACGCCCGGCCCCCACTGTGCGGAGTCGCGCGCCCTGTTTGACCGTGTTGACTCTGCTTCGCCGCCGCGCGCACGCTGACCACCGCGGCCGGTAGCGCAGCGCTTCGACTGCGACCCCTGCTGCGGGCGGGCGGAGCAAATGCGCGTAAAGTGCGTTGGTGAATGCGCTTTGGGCGCGGTGGATCGACGGTGAGCAGGCGAACGCCTGCGCAAAAGGGTGCAACGCATGCGTTGCACGGGTTGGCCGCGCGGACAACCCAGGATCGACGGTGAGCGGCCAGCGGCCGCGCAAAAGGAGAACTCATGCTAGGCGCGATCATCACGCTACTGCTCGTCGCGGCCGCGGCCTACGCCGTAACCCAAGTCGGCGGGGTTATTACGCTGCTGTTCATCGCGGCGGTACTCGTCCTTGCTTACCGGCGCCTGTCGCTCCTGGCGTTCACCGCCACATTCACTGTCCTGCTGGTCGCCTACACGTGGCTCGGTGAGCGAAGCACGCCGGCGGGGATCTGGATGGGGTTTCTCTGGTTGCTGCTGGCATCCCTTTGGCTCCTCAACGTGCGGCCATTGCGCAAAGCGATCATCACCCGGCCGTTCATGAAGGCCTATCTGAAGCTCCTGCCCCCGATGTCTCAGACAGAGCGCGAAGCACTCGAGGCCGGGACGGTGTGGTGGGACGGCGAACTGTTCACTGGAGCACCGAAGTGGTCGAAGCTCCTCTCAGCGAAAGCGCCTGCGTTGTCGGCTGAGGAACAGGCCTTCCTCGACGGGCCCTGCGAAGAGCTCTGCAAGATGCTCGATGACTGGAATATCACGCACGAGCGTGGCGACATGCCTCCGCACGTGTGGGAGTTCATGAAGTCACGCGGCTTCTTCGCCATGATCATTCCGAAGAAGTACGGCGGACTGGAGTTCTCCGCTTACGCGCACTCCTGCGTGCTGGTCAAACTTGCCAGCCGCAGCACTACCGCTTCCTCCACCGTCGCGGTACCCAACTCACTCGGCCCAGCCGAGCTGCTGAATCACTACGGTACGCAGGAGCAGAAGGACTACTACCTCCCGCGGCTCGCCCGTGGGGAGGAAATACCCTGCTTCGCGCTGACGGGGCCGCGAGCGGGCTCGGACGCCGCATCAATTCCAGACACCGGCGTTGTATGCCGCGGCATGTGGCAGGGCCGTGAAATCGTCGGCATCAAACTCAACTTCAACAAGCGCTACATCACGCTTGCACCGGTTGCGACAGTCGTCGGTCTCGCTTTCCGCATGTTCGATCCTGACAAGCTGATGGGCGACAAGGTAGACATTGGCATCACCTGCGCCCTCATTCCCCGCAATACTCCCGGGGTCACGATCGGCCGCCGCCATTTCCCGATCAACATCCCGTTTCAGAACGGCCCCATCCAGGGCAGAGATGTGTTCGTCCCGCTCGATGTCATCATCGGCGGTCCGAAAATGGCCGGCGCCGGCTGGCGCATGCTCGTGGAGCAACTTTCCGTCGGCCGCTGCATCTCGTTACCCTCCAACGCAACCGGCGGTTCCAAGGCCGGCGTCTGGGCCACGGGCGCTTACGCGCGGATCCGGCGTCAATTCAACATGCCGGTGGGTAAATTTGAAGGCGTTGAAGCTGTCATCGCACGCATGGTGGGCCTGACCTATACCCAGGATGCCGCCCGATCGGTGACCGCCGGCGCGATCGATGGCGGCGAGAAGCCATCCGTGCCTTCCGCAATGCTGAAATATCACGTCACGGAGATGGGCCGCCAGGTTGCCAATGACGCCATGGATGTCCACGGCGGCAAGGGAATCTGCATGGGACCGCGCAATTATCTGGCGCGCAGTTATGAGGCCATTCCCGTAGCAATCACGGTCGAGGGCGCGAACCTCCTCACCCGCAGCCTGATCATCTTCGGCCAGGGCGCTATCCGCTGTCATCCGTTTGTGCTGCGGGAGATGAATGCCGCGCGCAATCCAGACCGCAAAAAGGGCGTCGACGAGTTTGACCGCGCATTGTTTGGTCACATCGGCTTTGTCATTTCAAACTCGGTGCGGTCGTTCATCATGGCGCTCACGCTGGCGCGCTTCGCCAGGGTACCGGTCAAGGGACCCACGGCCAGGTATTTCCAACATATTGTCCGCTACAGTGCCTCGTTCGCATTTTGCGTCGACGTGGCGATGTTGACCCTCGGCGGGTATCTGAAGAAGAAGGAAAATCTGTCCGCCCGCCTCGGCGACATCCTGTCCTGCATGTACCTGGCCTCGATGGTGCTCAAACATCATGAAAACCAGGGCCGCCAGGAACAGGACCTGCCCATTGTGGAATGGGCGTGCCGCAACCTGCTGTATCACGCACAGGAGCAGATGCACGGGTTCCTGCGCAATTTCCCCAATCGCTTTCTCGCAGGCGCGATGCGGTTTTTTGTGTTCCCGCGCGGGCGCACCTACTCGGCGCCCGGTGACCGGCTGGGGAGGAAAGTTGCAGACCTGGTGACCAGCGCAACGGACGCTCGCGAGCGGCTTTGTCAATACATTTACTGGACGCTCGAGTCCGGCAATCCGCTGGGGCTGTTGCAGGAGGCACTGGTGCTGGCACAAACGGTTGAACCGCTGGAAAAGCGGATTCGCGTTGAAGGTGTGAAGACAGGCAAAGTGACGGCGCTCGATCTGCCGGGGCAGATCCAACAGGCAGTGGCCGCGGGCATCATTTCGGAGACGGAAGGCGCCACGCTGCGAGACTATGATCGCAAGGTCATTGACCTGATCAGTGTGGATGACTTCGCGCAGCACGAGTTGGGCACCAAGGCCGAGCCGGCACCGCAAGCGACCGCCGCAAGATCCAGCATCCATGTCGCATGAGCAGAACCCACCGGGCCCCGGCGACCAACTCCCAGATCAATCCGCAGCCTCAGGAAACCAGGCCGCCGCGCAACCGGCGACCACCGTAATCGACGCAACGGACGAGCCCTCTGCCCGTTCGACAGCGAGGCCATTGGCGCCGATGACAGACCAACCGGCTAGAGCAGGCGCCACAGCCAGCGCGCCCCACGCGGCACATGGGCTCTCGGGCCATCCAACATTGCAGCTGACGAACTCGCAGACGACAGACCAACCGGCTAGAGCAAGCGCGACCGATGCGGTCGTACCACAGCTTCCCAGCGGGAGCTCGCCGGCCAACATGGGACCGACGGCTCGTTTGCCAACGGCCATATCGACGGGAGCCGTGGCGGTTGCGGCGGAATCGGCGGACCTACACGGCCCGCTTGGGGCTGAGGCCTGCGCCAACTGTGGCGCGTTGGTGACGGGACGCTTCTGTGCAAACTGCGGGCAACGCCGTGAGCACGAAATTCATTCCATCTGGCACTTCACCCAGGAAGCGACCGAGGATCTGACACACGCTGACTCGCGCTTGTGGAGCACGATGATTGCGTTGCTGTTCAAACCCGGGCTTCTGACACGCGAGTTTTTGGCAGGGAAGCGTGTGAAGTATCTGCCGCCGCTGCGGTTGTATCTGGTGCTGAGTGTCCTGTTTTTCCTGGTTCTGGGCTCCGGCAGCCACGAACCGAAAGCCATTTCGTATCAGGCCAGCGATGGCAAAGTCTCGTTCTCGATGGTGAACCCGGATGCAGCGGAGGGCATCGCCGCCAAGCCGGGGGAAACACCCGAAGCCCGGGCAGACCGCGTCTGCAACAATCCCGGTTATGAGGGCCCAGGGGCCAGGTTCGTCGTGCCTTTCATCAGGAAGGGTTGTCGCCAATCACTGCGGGACAACGGGCATACCGTTGGCGAAGCCACGTTGCACAATATCCCACGTGCCATGTTTATTTTTGTGCCCGCGCTGGCGATTGTCATGAAGCTGATGTACTGGCGGCCGCGCCGTTACTACATCGAGCACCTCCTGTTCTTCGTACACAACCATGCGTTCATCTTCGCGTTGTTCGGTCTGTATGCACTGCTTTTGCGCATCGTGCCGGCCGCGCTGGACGACTGGATACAGTTGGTAGTATGGGGATACACCGCGTACTACCTGTTCGTCTCGATGCGCCGCGTGTACGGACAAGGACGTTTCATAACGTTCTTGAAGTACACCGCGCTGTCATTCACATATCTCTTTGGAGCCGCGCTGACGCTTGCTTTAACAGTAACGTACAGTGTTTACGTGCTTTGATGTAACCGTGTCGCCCGGTGCCAACACTGTGTTCCCAACACAGTGGCCGACGCGGTGATAAGCTTCACCCGCGGCCAGCCATTGGCCACAACCACTCGTTTACGGAGAGATTTGCCATGCGTATGTTTGTTGTCACCGCCGCGCTTGCACTCGCAGCCACGGTCGCTTCCGCCCAGGACCGGATGGCGTCCCCGGCCGATGCTCAGGTTTACATCATCAGCCCGAAGGACGGCGCCAAAGTCTCGAGCCCGGTGACGGTACAGTTCGGTTTGAAGGGAATGGGCATCGCGCCCGCGGGTGTGAAGATTGAAAACACGGGACACCATCACCTGTTGATTGACTCGGACGCACCGACAGATCTCAGCCAGCCGCTGCCTGCTTCCGACAAAGTCGTGCACTTCGGCAAGGGCCAGACGGAAACCACCGTCAAATTGACTCCGGGCAAGCACACGCTGCAATTGCTCCTCGGTGACAGCACTCACGTGCCGCACAACCCACCGGTCATCTCGAAGAAGATCACCATCACCGTCACGAAATAATCAATGACGCGGCAAGGGCCGCGATTCAATAACGCGACCAGCCGCGATAATCGATGACGTGGCAACGGCCGCGATAATCAATTACGCCACCGGTCGCGATAGTCGATGACGCGATAAACGGGGAGACGGGCCATCGCGTAAGATGGTTGCCATGCGTCGCGCTGTTCTTCATGTTGACATGGATGCCTTCTATGCATCTGTAGAACAGCGCGACAACCCCGAGACCGCCGGCAAACCCCTCATCGTCGGCGGCACCAACGGCCGCGGAGTCGTCGCCGCCGCCAGTTACGAAGTCAGGAAGTACGGCGTTCACTCGGCCATGCCCATGAGCACGGCCCTGCGCCTGTGTCCCCACGCGATCTGTGTCCGCCCCCGGATGGATCGCTACAAAGAAGTCTCGAGCCAGATTTTCGCGATTTTTCACGAGGTGACGCCGCTGGTTCAGGGGCTCTCACTGGACGAAGCCTTCCTGGACGTCACCGAAAGCGCCGCCTTGTTCGGGGATGCCGTCGCCATCGCCCGGCGAATCAAGCAGCGCATCCTGGAGACGACCGGGCTGACGGCCTCGGTCGGGGTCGCGCCCAACAAGCTGGTCGCCAAGATTGCCTCCGACCTCGACAAGCCCAATGGCCTGACCGTGGTCGAACCCGAGAGGGTTCACGCGGTGCTCGACCCCCTGCCGATCCGGCGGCTGCCCGGCCTCGGCCAGAAAACAGGCGCCAAGGTCGAAACGCGGGGAATTCAAACGTTCGCACAACTTCGCGCGGCTCCCGATTCGGTGCTGTGGCCGTTGTTCGGCCGATACGTCCAACGCATCCGAGACCGGGCATCAGGCATCGACGATCGTCCGGTTGAACCGGATCGGGAAGAGAAGTCCATCAGCGCCGAGGACACGTTCGAGAGGGACGTGGGCAATCCGCGCCTCCTGCGCACGGAACTGGCGAAGCTCGCCGACCGGGCCTGCGAGCGCATGCGCAAGAAAAAGCTCATGGCGCGGTGCATCGGGATCAAGATCCGGCGCGCCGACTTTTCCACCTTTACCCGCAGGCAGGTGGTGGCGCCGCCGACACACGATGGGGGTACCATCGCGAAAGTCGCGAACGACCTGCTGACACGCTGGCTGACCGAGAATCCACGGGAGAAACTTCGGCTGCTGGGGGTGGTCTTGAGTGACCTCAGCGCTGCATCTCAGCTCGACCTGTTCGACGACTCCCTCACCTCGTCGGGGCGAGTGGACGCAGCCCTGGACGAGGCCCGTGCGCGATTCGGCAGTCGAGCGCTACGGCGTGGAAACACGATCAAGTAACATCCGCCCATGTATCTCTCCTTTTTCGGCCTGAACGAAAAGCCGTTCGCGATCACGCCTGATCCGCGCTATCTGTATTTGAGCGAGCGCCACGCTGAGGCCCTGGCTCACCTGCTCTACGGCATCAATGAGGCCGGCGGCTTCGTGCAGCTCACCGGTGAGGTCGGCACCGGCAAAACGACAATTGTCCGGTCGCTGCTGGCACAGACCCCCAAGAACGCCGAGATCGCGCTCATCCTCAACCCGAAGATGACGGCGCCCGAGTTCCTCCTGACCATCTGCGAAGAATTGGGAATAGGCGTGCCCGATGCGGCGACCGAGAGCCTCAAGGACCTCGTCGACATTCTCAGCGGCTATCTGCTTCGCGCCCACGCTGGCGGGCGCCGGGTCGTCGTGGTCGTGGACGAAGCACAGAATCTCGCGCCTACCGTGCTCGAGCAGGTTCGTCTTCTCACCAACCTCGAAACCAACACGCGGAAACTGCTGCAGATCATTCTCATCGGCCAACCGGAGTTGCGTGAGCTCCTCGCACGGAACGAGTTGCGGCAGTTGGCCCAGCGCATCACCGGCCGCTATCACCTGAATCCCCTCACGCCCGCCGAAACCTCGGCGTACGTGCGACATCGCCTGCGCGTAGCTGGCGCCACCACTGACATCTTTTCACCGGGCGCGCTTGCTGAAGTACATCGCCTCGCCACCGGCGTCCCCCGCGTAATCAACGTTGTTTGCGACAGGGCACTGCTCGGTGCCTATTCGATGGATCGCCATCGGGTAACTCCGACACTGGTACGAAATGCGGCTTCGGAAGTCTTCGGGAAACGCTTCACGCCACACTGGTTGCCGTGGTTAGGAACGGCGGCCGCGGCGAGTCTATTGACCCTGACTGTCGCGTTGCTGTGGAGTTTCAAACCCTGGAACAGCTCGCACGCGGCTGCAGGCTCATCTGCGGCGGTCCATGGTGAAACAGCCAAAGTCGCCGCAGTCACGCCGCCCCCGCCGGCACCGGTGCAAACAGCGGCTCCCGCCAAGCCGGGGCTCTCGGGACACGAGCTCACCGACCTGTTGGCCAAACATGCCAACGAAACCGACACGGACAGCGCATTCACCCAGCTGTTTGGAATCTGGCGAATCCAGTACGTTCCCGCCAGCGTGGACCCCTGCAGCCAGGCCTCGAATCAGGGCCTGGAGTGCCTGAATCAGAAGGGCTCCTTCGGACAGTTGCGGCTGTATAACCGACCAGCCATCCTGGTGCTCAGTGACACCGCCGGCGCCAGCCATCAGGTGGTACTGACTGCATTAGACGACGAGCACGCGACAGTACAGTTGGGGGGAGCCAGCCATGATGTCAGTATCGGCGAGCTGTCACGTTACTGGTTCGGGGATTTTGTTATGTTATGGCGGCCGGGCACCAGCCAGGTAAAGTCTCTCTCGCAGGGAATGCGGGGAGATGATGTACGCTGGCTCCGCCAGAGTCTGCAGCGCGTGGAAGGTGAACACAGTGACGGACCGGTGAGCGACGTGTTCGATGAAAACCTCAGCAAGCTGGTGCGTGATTTCCAGCGCCAACACCGTCTGACCGTGGATGGCATAGCGGGCGTGCAGACACAGATTGTACTGGCAAGCGCGGTGGCTCCGCCGGACTCGCCATTCCTTTACCTGGCTGACGCACACGGCGGTTAAATGTCGTTCATTCTCGACGCACTGAAGAAATCTGAAACCGACCGGCAACGGCAAACGGGGCCCGCCCTGTTTGAAGTGAAGGTCGCGCCGCCAAAGGCGGGATTTCCAGTGTGGGCGATTGCCATCGTGGTGCTGCTCGTCATCAACATGGTGATTGTTGGCTGGATGTTGTTGCGCAGGTCATCGAAGGCCGATGAGGCAGCACAAAATACGCCACCTTCGGCAACGAGCCAGCAGGCACTGGCACCGGGCAACAACAGGGGCACGTGGTCGCCATCAGTCGCGACGATCCCGCCGCCAACAAATATGGCGCCGCAAGGAGTCCAATACAACAATGCGCCCCAGCAGCCTTACGGGACGCAGGGTACGCAGCAGGACATGCGAGCACCCGGCAATCCGCAGCAGCGCGGGGAGCAGGAGTGGCAACAACCACAGCGCGGCTCGGGTGGGGGCGACCAGAATGAGCCCACCCTCGGCAGCAGTGGGGCGAACACCGGGCGCTTTGCGGCTAATGAAAACGGCCGGGGCAGCGACAGCGCGGGGCGATTCGGACCCAATGGAAACGGCGGGGGCGCCGGGCCTAACGGGACGAACGGTGGCCTTGGTGGCGCCGGGATCAACGGTGGCGCTGGGATGAACGGTGGCGCTGGGGTCAACGGTGGCGCTGGGGTCAACGGTGGCGCTGGGGTCAACGGCGGCGCTGGCGGCGGCGCTGGAGGCATGGCTGGCGGGATGGGCCGCGTCGGAGGTGCCGGTGCTAACGCGGACAGCAACAGTGGCAATCCCGACGATTTCGCCCCTGCCCAGGACCCCGGCTCGCCCCTCTTCAAAGGTCACGTAAAGAGGGGCACCGAGAGCGGGTTGATGCTTTACCAGGACCTGGCGGTCGCCAACGGCGCCAATCTCCCGGAATTACGCCTCGATATGCACGTATATGATCCGAAACCGCAGGCGCGGTTCGCGCTGATCAACATGCGCAAGGTGACTGAAGGACAGATGGCCGGTGACGGCGTGAGAGTGGAGGCCATCACCCCCGAGGGCGTGGTCCTGTCCCACAATGGCACGAAATTCCTGCTTCCCCGCGAGTAATCCCGCTACCGGATCAGGAGGGCATATCGATTGCCCGCGCGCGGACTACTCGGCGATGTACCAGCGGCGATCTACCTGCTCGAGGGTGAAGGTCTGGTACGGCAAGCCCTGCCCAGCCAAGTCATAGACCGCCCGCTGACCGGCGGCCTCGTAGCGAGGCTCCAGCCCCCGGACAATATGTAATGTCGACAGAAGCAGCTGCCGCGTTCCCATACTGTTCTGGCAGCTGCCGATCAGGGCCTGAAGCGCCTTTTTCCCGGTCACTTTGCGGAAGTTCGGGCTCATTTGCGACTCATAGTAGGCATCGCAATGGCCCTCATTCAGTGACGTCTCCGCCGATGTGAGCAGCTCCAAGACGGCCGGGGTCGCCGATGCGGTGCCGGCACCGCCGCCGGAGGCAGGCGAACGCCCCGCAATCAGATCTTCGATCTGCGCCTCGATCTCATCCGGAACGGCGGCCTTCCAGTCCTTGCCATAGGGCCGCAGGGTAACGACGTTGACCACCTGCACTTTGCCGTGGTCCTTCGGCTGCCGGCCGCTGACCACCACCTGGACGCGATCACCCTTGTCCGGAATGGCGGCAAGCCCCTCCACCGAGGCGTATTCCCGGTCGGTCAGTCGAAGCTTGTGGGCGAGCGTCGCGTAGAAACCTGCATCGGTCAGGCGCTCGATCTCATCGAGCGCCATACCCTGCCCGAACAGCCGCGAACGGACAGCGCCGTCGCCGCGCTCAGCCTCCAGCAAACGGAGCACTCGAAGTCGCAGGGCCCGCAAGTCATCTGGATGGAGAGCCTGGGCTACGGCCTGGGGATCATCGCTGGCGACCGCCTGCAAGAACGCCAGGACGGCTGTTCGCTGTGCGGTCGAAACGCTCGTGGGAGCGCTGAAGACCGGAGACCAGGCCAGCGCCGCGAGGATCAATAAGAGCGCACCACCCTGATGCAATCTGACCATGCCTACCCACCCATCCGCAGGTCCCGGAGGATAGCGCACAGACCAGCCTGGCCTTGGCCTTCGGGAAGGCGACCAGAATCACAGAATCCGGGGGCCGAAGGCGACAAGAATCCAATGCCTGCGTCATCGTCATTCCGCTTGCGAATCGCAGCTTTGCGTTCGCTCAGATCCATGAACTTTCGGAAGTAGCCCTACAGTGCAAAATTTGGCGGGAACGCCCGTCGTGACCGATGAGTCACGAACACAGGTCCCGACTGGCGAAAGCCTGGTCGTGTTGACCCGTGATCCGGCGTTGGCCGAGACCCTGAAGGTTCTCGGCTCCGACCATAACATCGTCGCCGTCGATGCCGAATCCGACCTGGCAGGCGAGCTCGTGGGAAAGAGCGTGGCGATCCTCGATGCTTCCGCCGTGGCCAGCCCGATCGGGCGGCTGACTGACAAACTCCAGTCACAATTCCCGGACCTGGTGCTGATCGTCGCCGGCACCATCAATGATCAAACAGCTCTTGCGACGCAGATCACCAATGGAACCGTCTACCGGTTCCTCCACAAACCCGTCTCCGAACAGCGTGTGAAGCTGTTTGTCGAGGCCGCCTGGCGCCGGCATGGCGAGGAGATTCCGGCCGCGGGGCTTGCCGAGGAAATTCCCACGGTACCCCGGACCGCGCTCTTCATCGGCGGCGCGGTGGTAGTTGCGCTCCTTGCAGCGGGTGGATGGTTCATGACCCGCAAGCCCGCTCCGGCGCCGGTCAGCAAGACCGTAGCGACGACCGAGCGGGACGAACAGTTCGAAGCTCTTCTCACGCAGGCGGATGCCGCCCTCGCATCCGGCTCGCTCGTCGCGCCTTCTGGACGCAGCGCCGTGGATCTCTACAAACAGGCGCGCCATCGCAATGGCAGTGACCCGAGGCCTGCCGCCGGTATCGAGAAAGTCATCAACAGACTGTTGTCAGCGGCAGAAGACCAACTCGGCGCCCAGCATCTCGATGAAGCCCAGAAGCTCACCGACCAGGCCCGCGCCATCGAGCCGGATCATGTCCGGGTCGCATTCTTGAGCACGCAGATCGGCAAGGAGCGCGAGCGCTTCGTGTTGAATCAG
>Ga0068858_100001517_pt1 | contig 23845 bp, 11 predicted proteins | sample KBSSwiS12_FD_66589 | JGI IMG/M metagenome (GOLD analysis project Ga0068858, IMG submission 66589) | Switchgrass rhizosphere microbial communities from Kellogg Biological Station, Michigan, USA - KBS Switchgrass S1-2 | ecosystem: Host-associated > Plants > Roots > Rhizosphere > Soil ... | reverse complement strand
ACTAAGAAAGGCACGAAAAATCTGCGCCAATTTAAGCGACTATGGTTGAAAAATCGTGATCTCATAGGAATGTTCATTAGTTTAGCTCAAGTCGCTATATAGTTAATCAAAACACAAGCGACTACTGGTATTCTGGTGATCCAGATGACTAAATCCTCAATCCGATCTTGCCGCTCGTGCAAAAAATTGGCCGCAATCTCGCTGGAGTGATGATGTTGTTATAGTTGCACACATTTTTTAAGTGGACCGTTTCATGTTGCAGGTACCGATTCTACCTGATTGAAGGTGGTTGTGGGTGCACCCATCCCATCCTTGGAAAGTCGGCCTTCGAATAAAAAGTTTATGAAGTGTCTCATTTTAGCGACTTTGATAAAGAATGGTTTGGAACTCGACTAGCGATAGCTGCCAAATTTAACGCGTAAGACCGTACACCGTAAAGTCTTAATTGCAAAACTCGACCGGCATGACACAGAACGCGCTTAGTTAGGTAGGACCAGTTGTTGGGCTCAGTAATACTAATAGGCTCGCTCTTGACCAGTTCGAATTCCATGGCCGATACCGGAGCTTTCAGACTTCCTTAATACCTATCTCAAGAGAGTAAGGATCGATGGGATACCTGCCTAAGGTGTTACTGGCCCTCCGTACTCTCCAATTGAGCGATTCATACCTGTCTCAATCCCTGTTTTTTCAGCAGGCTGTCATTCGTTTCCTTTGTCCTGTAGAAAGCCGGGTACGTAATGAAGTCCCAAAAAGCGTTTCCGCCGGGTGGATTGGAAGAACAAGGTGGTACGTTCAGGCTGTCCTTTTTTTTAATGGGGCTCTATGGCCTTTCCGGTTTTTGCATGGTGGCGTTGGAAACACTCTGGATGCATGAGATTTCCCTCTGGGCAGGCAATACCGTCGTAGCAGCAACCTTGGTCATCGCGGTTTTCTTCGTTGCCGCAGCCTTGGGAAATCTCATCGGGGCATTGATGGTGGAACGTCGGCAAAATTCACTGTTTCTCTACGGTTATTTTGAAATTTTCACTGCGGCGTCGGCCACCCTTACTTTGTTAATAGGAAGATGGATTTGGTCCAACATCACCGCATGGCCATTGGAGCAGGTGTCCGTAACGATACTGCTGGTGGGCCTTCCCTCATTCTCATCAGGCTTTGCGTTTCCCATCCTGACCGAAGCGCTCGTCGCGAGCCCACAATTGAGGACAATCAAGGCGGGGCCTCTCTATGGAATGAACCTGCTTGGAGCGGCTTTCGGCGCGATTTTTGGCGCAGTTTTATTGCCGTGGTGCCTAGGCCTCAACATCTCCTTTGCTGTGGTTCTTGGCTTGCAGGCGGCGGGTGGCGGGGCGGCGTGCATTCTTTTGGCTACCCGCAAGAACACACAGGAGAAAGAAAGAAAAAAGCCTGTAAAGAAATTGGCCATTAACTCCTCCCAGATGGGACTAATGGCATTAGCCCTTTCGGGTCTTCTATCGTTAGCCACACAGATTCTTCTTATCCAGTGGGCCCGCCAAATCTTGCAAGGTTCCGTCTTTGCCATCTCAAGCGTGTTGAGCGTCTTTATCGCCGGCCTTGGTCTGGGCTCCCTGCTAGCGGCAAAACTTCGTCGACGAGGACATCCTTCCATGCATCTCCTCGCAGTCTTCGCCGGTCTCAGTGCCCTAATGCTCTTTATCGTTCCCATGGCGGGACGATGGCTGGTAGGACTTGAGGTCACTCTCGGCAGCCTTGGTCCCCTTGGGATGCTACGCGAATCACTGGAATGGAGTTTACTCGCGTTGCTTCCGTTGACGATCTGCATGGGCGGAGTATTTCCGGTGGCATGGGAATTGGCTGCAGGCGATCAGCATCATCAAGGGGCCGTTTTGGGCAGGATGTTGGCGATCAATAAAATGGGATCCGGCATCGGGGCGAGCATCGGCACTTTCCTCATTCTACCTGGATTGGGATTAGTGTTGGGTACCAATGCATTGGCATGGAGCTATCTCGGGATATCAGTGGTCGCGATGAGTTTTGGACACCGCCGGATTTGGCTTTTTGCGGTGACCCTAATTACAGTGAGTCTGGGGCTATGGGCCGCCATCCATTCCGGGCCAGCACTCGGAGTCTCCTCCAATGAAACCTTGATCGCCAATTATTCGGGCTTCTATGGTCCGGTCTCTGTCGTGAAAAATCAGGAAACCGATTCACGGCAAATCCTGCTTAATAGTCGCCAGCGCTTGAGCGGCACCCAGCACGCCTTATCGTCTCAATGGCATCAGGGATGGGTGCCCTTGCTCTTTTGCCCTCATCCAGAGCGGGTACTGACGATTGGGATGGCAGCAGGCATCACTTCAGGAGCAACACTCGATTTTCCGATCAAGGAATTGGATGCCATCGAATTGGTTCCAGAGGTTGTGCGGGGTGCGCGGGAAAATTTCAGCGAATGGAACAACCACTTGTTCTCCGATCCGCGCGTAAAAGTCATGACGGGCGATGGACGCGTGATCCTGGGCCGATTGCCGGGCAAGTTCGATGCCATTATCTGCGATCTCTTTTTTCCGACAGAAGATGCTACCGCCAATCTCTATTCGCGTGATTTTTTCCAACGCGCCAAAGATCACCTCCAATCAGACGGCGTGTTTTGCCTCTGGCTGCCCTGCTACCAACACGACGCCAAGACTGCTGGCATGATCATTCATACTTTTGTCGAAGTTTTTCCGAATGCCATACTCATCAGGTCCAATCTGGATCCGATACAACCGGTCATTGGGTTACTCGGTTCCCCCCAACCCATTTCCGTCTCGCGTCCTTTTTTGGCCAAGCGACTCTCCTCTCTCGGAGGCACTATCCCCTCCCAACAATCGCCGTTCTTCCGTTCATCTGAAAATGCTCAGCTTTTGTTTGCTGGAGACCTGCATGCCTGTGATCCCGATTTCAGTGAATTTCCCATTACCACAGACGACAGTCCTCTTTACGCCTTTTGGGGCCCGCGAGAGCCAAAACCTCGGGAAAGATTGATTGGCACTACTTTTCTTAATTGGATCGGTCGACGCTTCCTGGAAGCAAGATACCCCTCCTGTAATCTTGAAAATACTTCTCCACAAGATCTCTTGAGTTCAACGCGCGCAGGCAATTATTACTTCGCGACCGCAATTGCATTAAGCGAAATACCGACCGATAGCCGATCTCCCGAAACTCGAGAAAAGCAAATCATCTCGAGTCTTCAACAAGCGAAAAATCTCAGTCCGAAAGTAGAGTTGCCCCAAGAATCGCTCGGTCGATAAACGGGACAAGATAGCTTCACCTGTAGCACCTGTTTATCAGCAAAGTGTTCAGTTCTGACTTACGCAATGAAATTGTTAGCGTTTCGATTCGCCTCGCCGATACACTGCATAAATGAATAAGCCGCCCCGGCCCGTACCGGGTGAAATCTACGAACATTATAAAAAAAGACCTACCACGTCTTCTCAATGGGACTGGATGCCAGCAGACAGGAAGACATCGTTATCTATTAGGCGCTTTATCCAACCGATTACGATTACTTTTCCCGTCCGCTGACGGAATGGAACGACCAGGTAACCTCCCTTGACGGCACCGGGCTCGTTCCACGCTTTCGCAAAATCGAAAGCTAAGAATATGATTCCCTAATCCTTCTTCAAAAAATCTTACTGCTCCTGTGCAAAGATATTTGTGACCTCTGCGGCGGAAAGAGCCCGATTGTAAAGACGCACATCATCGAGCTGTCCGTTCCAGGAATAATCGCCTGCACCACTTCGGGCACCGATCGTGAGCCTTTGGGTAGTGGCAGGTGGATTTCCGACCGTTCCGCTGGCCCCTGTTTGCACAACGCCATCCACGTAGAATACCGCCGTACTTCCATTGATTGTCACTGCAATGTGATGCCAGTTGGTGTCCAAAGTCAGTGGCAGAATCAGATTATAAGTCGTCGAAGAACCTCCGGACCGAACGAGGAGTTGATGGAGTACCGGATGATAGAAGAGCTCGTAACCTCCGACATCCGTAAAGGTCACTTTTTTGGAAAGGATCATCCGATAATTATTATCGGTGGTGCTGGCGATCTTCACCCATGCGGTCATGCTGATAGCCGAGGTAATATTGATGTCGGCGCTATTCGGCACACTCACATATTGCGCGGTACCACTAAGGCTAAGCGCACCCGTTCCCACTGCGGCGCCGGTACCGGTAACGTAACTGGGACTACCCACAAGAGTACCGGTATCTGTGATGGTTCCCGAAGGGGATGTATCCGTGGTATTGCTGTCGAAGTTCCATCGTGCCACCAAGCCCGCTGTGACATCCGGTAAGGTGAAGCTCTCGTTCGCGAAAGCAATGCCGTTTGACATACAGGCAAGCCGCACCACGGAGAGTCCCGCAGGCAAGGGAAGAGTGATGGAATAATTTCCCATGGCGTTGTTCGTGCCAGGGAAACTCACATCCGGTGTAATAGCGACGCCATTCACAAAAACGCGCATGGTAGTGGCCGTGGTGTTGTAGACCCGATAACGAAAGGTTGAAGTGTAATTCCCGGCCACAGGCGCATCCACGCCGAAGCCGACGTATTCACCTACACCAAATCCGTCCAACGTGGGTTCCGGCAGGCTCGTAAGATAGAAGTTACCGTTTTTGATAATGTGAGAGGCATCGAGACTGGCAATGGGAACGGTGCCCGTCACGGACGAGGTGGGACTGCCTTGAATGAGCGTTGCCTGCGTTACCACCGGCATTCGGGCAATGGCATGAATGTTATCCAAGCCAAGAAGCTTGGGCGCCGTGGCGTTATTGTAGGTTTGCGTAAAGCCCCATTGACTGAAAGTGGAGCCGGTACCATGCGCATAGTAATTAAGAAGGTCGCCACCACCTTGCGTCCAGGCATTGTGGAACTCTTGTTCAACCTCGACCATGCGGGAATCCATATTGATCGCCCATTCCGCGTCGGAAGTCCACGATCCGGATACGGTCGGAAGTCCCATGCCTCCTTCGTAGGCCGTGCGGATCATGCCGTAGTTACCCACCCAGAGCGAATCGAGATATATATTAGGAGCAAAAGTAGATGGGACGTAATAGCCTGTACCCGGTGAAAATACCACGGATGGATCGGGGCTGGTTGAGCCATTACTCGCTACTCCGGCGATGGCGTAGTAGGCTGCGCCGCCACCACCATAGAAGAAGTAAGAAACCGGGTGGATCGTGGTATTGAATGCATTGGTGCTGCCGTAGAATGTATCAAGAAAACGAAGCCCCGGACTAAGTTGTCCTCCCGGGGCGCCTTCCTGGGATTCAAAGAGCGGACGCACGCGAGGATTGGCGGACGTACCAGGCATCGCGCTGTCACCAAACACCGAGCGAAACAGCAGCGAAATCTGAGAAGCACGGTAGGCCACTTCACGTACTTGCAAGACTCCGGTATTGGTCGTGCCATCATAGCCGATAGGGTAGGCAGTCGGGTTGACGGATACCAGCGTAGCGTAGTTCAGGATATCGTAATACGGCTGAACCAGGTGTGTGTTCCAGCATTCGTTGGTGTATTCGACATAAACCTTGAGATTACTGTTGAGCGGTGGCCAAACGGGGCTGGTCTGCGTGGATGAATAGGGATTTGTGCCGTCACTGCCATATTTAATCAGCTTGGCAAGATTGGTGATGTAAGTATCGTCGGCCCGCGTGGGAACATTCACGTACATATCTGTATTGAGCTCATTACAGAGCTTCACCATTGCTTCGTAAGCAACGCCTTGGAGCCCGGTTTGAGGCAGGCCATTGGCATCGACACCGTGAACAGGACTGTTCCAGAGGCCATTCGGACGCGCGCGATCACTCCATGTCACACTTTCATTGAAGTTGGTCCTACCCCAATCCATGAAACGGGTGACATCTCCCTTGGACATAATCGTCTTGTACTCAGAAGCGAACATCTCTGTGCCGTCATAACCAGGACGCAAGAGATGGATGTTGGTCAATCCCGGCGTTCCGGAGCTGTCTCGCTTGGTCCCAAGAAACTTGAGCGCAAGGGTGAGCGCGCCGGTTCCTGTCGGCAGGATGACGTTTGCCGTACTGGTATTGGTGGCATTGTTATAGGATACGGGCCCCACGGTAAAATTGTTGTATTGTGCAGACACGGAAGTGGTCGTGCCCGTAAAGCTCAGAATGTAGGTACCTGTCATCGTTGAGGCTGTATCCGTCATAGTAGTCAAAAGGAAATCAGCCAATGGCCAACCATCAGCATCAGCGACTGGATAATATGTCGGATAGTTACTATTTAGATATCCGTTGGCCAGCGTATGATTATCCACCGTAACAGAGGCTGGATAACTTAAGATCAAGCCTGTGAGGCCGCTGTGAAGGGGACTGGTTGACGTGCGCTGAGTATTAGTGAACTTAAGCCATATTTGCTTGGGCACCAGGCTGTCATCAGGATAATTAACGGTAAGTGTGGCGGTGGTGATGCTACCCGTGACCGTTTGACCGCTTATGGTGTAAGGCGCGGAAAAAGGACACGAAATGGTGGCTTGCCCCGTAAACTGCAGGTTATAGGTACCGTTCACAGTCAACTGAGTCCCGGCATTTGAGCCATCTCCCCAGCAATAGACAAAGTCCGTCATGGGATTATTGGAACCATCCACCAAAAGCTGAACGCTTGAACCATGTATCCAATCTGCAAACGGCCTCGCCGAGTAGGCAAACCACGTATTCAATCCAAGATAATTTTTTGTCGGATCCGTGGGTTCGACAGCCCTTGCCCAAAACAACGAAGTAATACTGACCGCGAGAACAGCAAGCGCGGTGACATGGATACGGGATAAGTTCATTTTCATAATTCGTTGAGGATTAATCTCGAGTTTATTGCCTGTGTTTCGTTACTTCCATTAACGCCAGCTTCGATGATTCGGTTTTTTGTTAACCGTCTGCAGTAAACTCTTAACCCCCTCCAACTGAAAAGTGTAATTGCGAGTTTAGCGACACAAGGTATAAGAAGTACGGGCATTTAGTGGAGTAAATGCTTTATTGAATGTACAAACGATTTCCAACGGCAGCTCAAGCCCTTCAAAACTGGATTGCGGCGAAAAACTTTTCGCCTGGTACCCGACTCCCCACGAATGAGGTGATGGCCAAAAAATTTGGCTTTACCCTATCAACCATGCTGAGGGCGACCCAAGCCCTTGTGTCTGGAGGAGAACTCTATCGACAGGGCTACAAACTTACAGTTGCCCATAAGTCGAAAGCCCCGTCGCCATTGGGAACAATCGTAGTGGTCTCGTGTCCGCCTGAAGACTGTTTCACCCGTGCCATCAAACTTATTCTCACCCAGCGTGGAATCAATTTCAACGTGGTCGAAATTCCCAAGGCGAAATTGACGGCCGTACCGGGCGCATTGGCAAAATTGTCTCCAGAAAAAACCGCCGGTATTATACTTCGAATGACGGGGCCTCATAACAAGGTCCAGGACTGGTTAAGGTCGACCCGCATACCCACGGTTGTTTACGCGCCGCCCTTGCAAGATATCCCCCAATCATCGGTGCAAATGGACATGTTTCGCACGATTGATAAGGCGATTGACCATCTTTACAAACTAGGCCATCGCCGGATTGCGCGCTTCTCCATCGAATCCCCCTATCACGCAGCGTGGTTCGATTATTATCATGCTGCGTGTTCCAAGCGCGGCCTAAAGGAATCTGTCCGTAATACATGGTATGCAGGTGCGTTTCGACCGGATGTCATACGCAACGATTTGCTGAAGGCTCGCAAGCTGCATCCCGAAGTGACCGCCGTGGTTACCCGCGATGAACTGGCTGTGATGATTACTCAATTTCTTTCCGTACCAAGGGACCTCTCCGTCGTTGGTTTCGGCGAAGTGGAGCGAGCCCGGGATAGTCGGCCAGCCCTGACCCTGGTCGCGTTGCGCAATCCTGACGTGATGGCTTCGTGGGCCTGTAATGAATTAATTGCGCAAATTCAAGCGACCAAGTCAGAGACTCCCCTGCCCGCCAGCGAGGTCCTTTTTGTTCCAGAACTTATCCTGGGGAAATCGACGCGCTCCATTACCACAAAAAACATCCCCAAGCTGACTACGGATAACTCTTCTCCATCTCCGCAGCATCCAGCACAGACGTGGCGGAATATTTATCCCTTCCTGAAAAAAACAGGCTCTGACAATTTTCGCACAATGGACCTGTCAAAACTGGCGAATCATAGTTTGTCACGGCATCACGGGTGGCTGGGGGCGGAACCGCTGGAGCATTTCCCTCCGGGATTACGATCGATCCATGGCGTGCCATTTCAAGTCCTGGATGAAGAACGCAACGGCGGGCGGGCGGTAGTCACTTTTCGCTCTCCTCATTCTCACTCATCCAAAGGCAACCAACTGCCCACACGCGCTCGTATACCGGTGAATTCAAAGTTGATCGCGCTCTATTTTCTTCACGGTTGTGGCTATGCCAAACCGATCCCGTTCGCCAAGTACATCATGCATTTTACCAATGGTCGCACCATCCCAGTCCCCCTTATTCCGATGGGACCTTCACATGGAATCACAAAAGAACTTCCCAAGAACCTGCGGCCCAACCTGCAGGACTGGTGGTGGGGCGACTATGACCAGAAGGACTTTCCCCATGCCCATCATGCGAGGATCTACGATGTCTCTGATCCCATCGCATATGAGCGGACGATTTATTCACTGGAATGGATCAACCCGCACCCTCGGGAGGAAATACGCTCGATTGAAGTCCGGGTTGATTCCAAAGCTGGCCCGATTCTGGCCCTTATTTCCGTGACTGCGCTACTGGATAAAAAATGAATTGGTCCCGAGCTCGATAGGGGAAGGTCCTATGGGTACCCACGAAACTTGACGACTTATTTGCATATCCGGATTCGACCGTCATTTTGATGTTGATGGGGCGCTTGGATAAAACTGTTACCGCCATTGGTCCATCGCCTTTCCGGAAAAAAGATCTGGACCAATGCGCAGCGGATTTTATCGACGTAATTATGAAGATGATCCTATTTAACAATTCCGTTCACGATAACATCGCCATTGGAACCAGGAATCTGTCCCAATCCTTTGTCCTCATAACCGCCGAATCCATAGCCCCAGAGACGGAAGGTAATGGTTCCGGTTGCATTCTGAAGATCGGGAAGTGTCGAAAGATCGACGGTTGAAACGGATCCGGTCCACCCAGTATGGATGGAAGTGATCGTTCCCGCTGTTATTCCGGCTGTCGCAAAGCCATCGAGACTATATTCGACCACAATAGTCGCGGTTGCATGGGTGTTCTGTTGATAGGCGGCTAAATTCAGTGAATTGAGTGATGCCGCAGCACCAGGCATGGGCTGAACTGTGAATTGAATATAGCTTCCCGCTGTTTTGGCAGCAGCAAGAGAGGTGGTTGCCCATAGCCGGGTATTCATCGCTCCTCTTCCCAGATATGTTTGCAGGACGGAATTGGTCGTGCCTGCTCCGCGCGTCAGGGAACTGGGTTCCATGGCTATTGCGTCGGTTGAAGATGAGGCGGATACTTCGCTGCCATCGTTGGCGGCGGTACCCCCGATGGCCGTAAAGTCCCAGGTCAACAAAGGTCCGACGGTGGTCGCTGCGGGAAGAATCTCAAAGTTATTCAGGATCGCAAGCGCATTGGATCCGGCCTGACCGCTCGCGCAGAAAACTCCGATATTCAACGCCGAACTCATACCGGTCCAACTGATGCCCGCCGTTGGCGTCACTTCGTAGTAGCTGATATTATCGCTGGAAACGAAGGCATGGATGGCCGTTCCTGTGCGCTCAAGCATCATCCACGCCACGGGATAGGCATAGGTCATACCCGTGCCCGAGGTGGTGGTTTCTGTGGAGGCGCTATTGACCGCGGTACGACTAATGAGTTTAAAGCCTCCGCTGTTGCTTGGAGTTCCAGCCAGGGCCACAAAATTGGCACCGACTCCCGTTCCATCGCGGATCATCAATCCTGCGCGCGAATTACCATTGTAATCGTAAAGTGCCGTCAAATTTACATACATCTGGAAATCACCCGCAAATGACTTTTGCTCGAAATGGAAGTTGTCGGAACTGCTGTTAATTCCTCCCGACCCACTGCCATCGAGCCACCAATTACCACTGGTCCGAACACTGGAATCGCCCGCACCGCTGCCTCCAATGTTCATGCCGCTTAACGCCGCGGGGGTGCCAGTCAGATTGCTGGCGGTCTGCGCATCCGATGGGATAACATCGAGGACCGCACCCGAACTCGTTGCGGAACCGGCAGGATTGGTAACGACCACGGCGTAGGTGCCAGCGTCCGTTGATGTGACGCTTGGGATGCTATAGGTGGAAGAGGTTGCCCCACTGATATTGACTCCATTTTTGGTCCACTGATAAGTGGGTGCAGGCGTGCTGGAGGCTCCGACGCTGAAGCTGACGCCTTGACCTGTCGTGATCATCTGGTTCATGGGTTGCGTCGTGATCGTCGGAGGAGACGATGCGGCGAGCGTGCCATTCACGATGACATTCGCGAGACCCGTATCATTGTAACCGTTGTAACCGCTTAATGCGTAAAGGTAGATACGGAAGGTAACCGTGGTCGCGGATGATATATTCTGCAAGACGGGGATACCGCTGAGATCCGCCTTGTACGGTGTGATCGCAGCGCCCCCAAAGCTGCCTGTGCCCGTTACCGTTACACTATTATTGGTGCTGGCAAATCCATCGGTGCTGTAAGCAACTCCTGCCTGGCATATGGTGCCGGTTAACGCTTGGAAATAGGGTGTGAAGTCAAGGTCACTCAGCGAGGCCTGTGTTCCCGGTTTCGGCGCAAAGGTGAATTGATAATACTGGCCCCCCGCGTCAGCAGCAGCCTGAGTCGTGGCATAGACATGATTGGTGGGTGTACTGCCAATGATATTGGCTAGATTATTCGTTCCCACATAGTGCGAGGTGCCTGTCGCAGCGCGGGCAAGATTCCCCAAGGTCAGACGAGGGTTGGCCGCCGACACGGGAACGTTATCTTCCGCGCCTGGTTGGCCGGAAAAATTCCAAATAGCGAAATCGGTCAAAGTACCGTCCGGCGGATACGAGAACGAAATATTGTTAAACCGAACCAATTGATAGTCGCCTGTACCGCCTTGATGCCAGAGCCCCCAATTGGCTTTAAGCGGGAACGTGTTGACGTCTCCCAGATCGGCCGAACCAACGGTCGTCCAAGTCACGTTATCCGGCGACATCTGGCCGGTGAGGGTACCTCCGGACCGGATCATGCGCAGCCAATAGGCGCCTGTGTTTGTGTTCGTCCCCGTGGTGCTCTCCGCAAACGAGCCCGAAGCGGTGGTAAAGAACCGAATGCCACTGCCGCCCATTCTTTGAATGACGGCCATCTTGTCGCTTGAGCTAAGGGTGTTATGAACGGCGATACCCACTTCATCGGAAGTCGTCGCGGGAGTCGTCGCCTCAGCGTGCACGGTCATAATCACATCTCCTGTGACAGGCTGGTAGGTGTACCGACCATATCGATCAAGAAGCGAATTGTAGCTATTGCTGGTATCCGCAATTTCACCGTTGGAAAGTTGGACCTGCCATCCCGGATCTACGGGAGGGCCAAAAAGCGTGCTAGTCCAGGGTGACAGCAGCGGAATACTGGTGTCTTCAATTAAAACGACGGTTTTGGCTACGCCCGGTATAACCGCTCCATTCGTGGGATTGCTGAGAGTCAGATAGAAAGCCCCCGGTTCCTGCGGAGAAGGCATCAACGGAACGTGAATCGTTTTGGGAGCAGAATCCCCATCCGCCCAAGTCAGCGTTCCGGTTACGGCGGTATAATTAACACCAGCCACGGCACTGCCGTCGGTCGTCGCGTAAGAAACTGCGGTTGAGCCGATATTTCCGCCCTGGCGTTGGATGACGACATCCGCCTCCGGGGGACTTGATGCAGGGGAGAGCGTCGCGTAGGTAACAGGGCTCGAGTAAGCAGAAAAAGCGGTGTACCCGATCGTCCCGACATTACCCTCGACCGAAACGCTTGAGGATGGCACCGAATTGCCAATCGCATTCTTGGCGATGATTTGATAGTAGAAGATTGTACCCGCAGCCAACGGTCCTACATCGGTATAGCTAGTCGTGCTTCCCCCAAGGGTTGCAATCGTCGAGAACGTTCCAGTGCCCGTGGCACGCTGGACAATATAGTTGGTGGGACTTCCCGTGCTGGCCGTCCAGGTCAAATTGATCTGGGTTGAGCTGGCGACGGTGGCCTGGACGCTGGTGGGGGTTGACGCCAGGGAGGTCGCCCCACTACTGGCTGCGATCGTTACTGGAGAACCCTGACTTTCGTTTTGGAATGTGCCTCCATTGGGGTTCTGCAGCTTGAGCGTCTTGACCATGTAGGTATAGCTCGTGCCTACTGTGGCCGTGGAATCGGTATAAGTCGTGGTGTTGATCGGCGAGGCAGTCAGCGCGGTAAAAGGTCCCGTTGCGGAGGTGGACCGGAAAACCAGATAACCCAGGACACTGGCGGCAGGTTCAGTGGTGGTATCCCAATTTAAAGTCACAGATCCTCCACTGCTTTGTGCTCTCACGTTTTGAGGAGGTTGCACCTGGTAAAGGCGCAAGGACGGGTCGCCCATGAGTCCCATCCAGACACCATGAACAAAGGGGCCATAGGACAATTCAGCGGCCGTGCCCAAAATAGGATAGTTAGCAAGAGTCGCCGTTTCCGCAGTCTGAGTGACTTCGCCCCATGTAGCGCCCATGGCTAAAGGGTAAGTAATCGAGCCGGGACGGCCTGACCAATAACAAGTCAATCCCAGTGAATCTCCTGCCGCATCACCCGCAAGAAAGGAGCGCATATAGTTATTGCTGCAATCCCAATCCCCAAAGTAGCTCCCAAACGCGCCGGTAAAAACAACCGGGCTGGGTTTGCTTCCAATATCGGTACTACTTCCGCCACCCTGAGCTCCTTGAAAATTGCCCGCCCCTTCACAATAACCGAAGAGATAGGTATTGCTGGGATGACTGATGCAATACTGACTCCAAGTCGTACCACCATAATAGTCGACGTTGGGACTGGCCGCCAGGTTACGTCCCAAGATGGCATTGGTGGTCGTTTCCAGCACTTCGGGAGCACCGTACAGATATCCCCACCACTCCTGCGCCAAAGCACGTTGCTGAATGTTGGCATAAGGCCCCTGTTTGAAACGATACTGGTGGTCTTTGTTCAGATAACGGCGCAGAAGTTCTGTTTCACTAACCGAGGAACTGGGTGCCTGGGTCATGTTGGACAAGTCGACACGGCCCACCTGCAATTGCGGATTGGCATTGGGAATGTTGCCTTGATCGAATTTACCGTCACCGGGAACATTGTTATTGCGGAGATCGATATCCACCGTGCCGCTTATATTTACAGTCGAGTCCGTCCACGTGCCGGTCATATCGGCGTAATAAGTGTCAGCGGGCCATGCTCCGACATGATTGGCATGGCCATCGGGATTGTTAGATCCTCCGGCATAGGGGACAGGTAAATGCCCGAGAATGAAGACTTGTTTAACGTTCGTAGGATCCGCGTTGTAAGCCGTCTTGATGACGTTCTTGACGTTTTGCAGTTCAGCCAACCGGGCAGTCCCGACGGTACCCGTGAGTGCGGTTGCCGGATTAACGGCTTGGCGAGGCAAGTCGGATCGAATCACGGTCCATCCATCACCTGCCAAATCCTGCTGAAGCTGGGCAATTTCCGTCGCCAAAGGACCGGACATGGTGTTATCGACCAAAAGCAGAAGCTTACCCCGGCTATCGACGCGCGGAAGATTGATGCTAGCGCAGATGTAACCAAAGGCTTGCGTGTTACCGGTCGAAAGATATCCCCTGGTAGGACCAGCGGCATTCCCGTAAAAATTCTGGGCCGCGGAGAGATCCTGCTCTAAAAAATACTCATACTGGGTACCAGCCACGAGAGTCGTATCAGTGTAGGTGTTCGCAGTGGTGGTTAAGGTAATGGTACCGCCCCAGGTGGTGGTACCTTTGACGCGCCTGAAGAGCTTTTGCGCACTCACATAATTGGTTGTTCCCGTCTGATAACTGTTTGCGCTCCAGACCAGATTTGCGGTTGGAGTGCCTGTGGAAGTTACCGTCACACCGAGATCCAAGGGAATCTGCGCGGATGCTTTGCCGCCAAATGCAAATGCGGCAATCAATGCAATAACGCAAAGAGGCAACTTAGTGTTACCCTGATTAGATCGACTGCACTCGACAGATTGTAAGTTCATGGAAATGGTTCGTTTAGTTAAGATCGACATCGTTATATAGTTTATCGACATCCAAGCAACGAGAAGTATTCTAGTGATCCAAATGACTGAACCGGCTGTCATCACGCAAAAAATGGTCGCTGATGCGCTTAAAATCGGCAAAACCACCGTTTCGCTCGCCCTAAGCAACAATCCCAGAATTCCACTCAAGACCCGAGATAAGGTCCATGCCATGGCCCAGCGCATGGGTTATAAGCCACATCCCTTTTTGACGGATCTGATACGTCAGCGGTGGAAGCACCAAAAAAGAAGCCAGGCCACCATTGCTTACCTTTGCGAAGCACGGCACATGAAGTGGGGAAGCGCCTACGAGACTTTCAAAGGTGTTCTCCTTCAGGCGGCCAAGCTCGGGTACCAAGTCGATAGTTTCTATTTCAATGAATACCGGAGCGCCGCGTCTTTGCAGAAGATCCTTATTGCCCGTGGAATTGACGCTTTGCTTATCAATGGAATCAAGCAGAAGAATGTTTTCCTTGAATTGGACTGGAGCCGGTTCATCACTGTCTTTGCTCATTCACGCGGAATTCCGCCACCGCTTCATGCCGTTGTCCAAAATCATTATGGCAATCTTATCAAGGCTTGGGAAAAGGCCGTCGAATATGGCTACACACGTATTGGAACAATTCTCCTCAATCATGGAACCCGCCTGATCGACGATGATCTTCGCATGGCAGGAGTGGTTGTTTGCCAAAAGCGACTCTTCCCAAATTTGGCAGCCATCGAACCACTTGAAATGATGGCCTCATCACCTGGAGACGACCTAAAAGCTTTAAAACAAATCCGCCTATGGTTGAAAAAAAACAAGCCCGATGTGGTCATCGGGTTTCATGGAGGTTATCGCTATTATCTCGATGACTTAGGTTATGATTCGCTGGGGTTCATCAATCTCCATTTGCCACAGGACCCCAAAAGTGATGCGTGCTACTTTCAATCCGGCATCGAATTTACCAACGAACTGATCGGCATTGAAACCGTCAACCTGCTCGACATGTGCCGAAAGACCAATCAGTGGGGAATTCCCAGTCGTCGCATTGAACACGCCATCGACTCCGTCTGGCGCGATGGCTCCACTCTTCCTCGTAAAGAGTGAAGCCTTTGCTTCATTATCTGCAGTTGGTCGCCAAGCTTAATGTACAATGCCAGTCATCTGGAAATTCGTGAGTTGTATTTCCTTAAACCCATACATATTCCCATAGAAATATATCCTAATCTCGGTAGGTGTGGTGATGTTACTATTCGCTGCAGTTACCGGGAAATAGTAGGTAAAGGTGGCCTGACTTGGTATTCTCGTTTGATATATCGATGAAGAATCATAAACGGCCGTGCCCGTGGGCGTGGTCGTGAACACGGAACCTGCGGTGGTATACAACGCCGTTTGCTGCGCCGATTGTAAATTTCCCTGATTATTCAGAGTCCATTGTACCGCCGCCCCTCGCAAATCGAGGGAATGACCACTGGGAGGAGTGACTGTCACCGTAAGATATTGATTTTGAGTGAGCGCATCAGTCAATAATTCCGGTGTTGAGCTGTTCGGCGTGCCGGTGGATGGATACGGATTTACCAGAGATACCCGATATGCATTCGGATAATTGGCGTCCGATATCCGTGTGTAAACCCCGGTAGTATTCCGCACATACGTCCATCCCGTATATCCCAATCCGGAGGCCAGATAACTCGTCAATGTCCATGGTGGCGTCTGGGTCAGGGGGGTAGGAATATTGTTGCCCGCTCCCGTAAAATTCGACGTTACAATCACGGTATCGCTGCCCTTGGGGCGAACAACAATATGGACCGTATCCGACATGGATGCCCCGGAATTATCGGTCACTGAGGCGGTGATCACATTGTCTCCAACCGGCAGGGCAGGCGAGAAGGTGCTCGACGTCGTCGATTGTATCACATTGTTGATAGTCCATTGCGTCGAAACGATAGTGCCGTCGTAGTCGACCGAATTTGCGGTCGTCAGGGGAACCACCACGGAACCCGCGCCCGTCGTATCCACAACCCCGGCGGGAACGGGAACCACCGTTCCGCTCACCGTGCTCGTCAGCTCAATCGCCGGAGGAATGTTGGAGTTCGCGTTCGGGAAGCTCGTCTGGTAGGTCTGCAGCGCCAGAAACTTGGGGGCAGTCGTCGACGTTATGGGTTCGTTGAGGTATTCCAGCGATCCCCAGGTTCCCGATCCGCCCCATGGGCTGATATGATCGAAGTGACAGAACTCCACCACACCGATCGACTGCAACTCGCTCAGATATTGCGTATAGAGAGTCCCCATGGCCGGAAGACGATTCGCATTTTCCAAGTCGGTCGTCAGGGTGGTGTTGCCTTGATTACCGTTTGAACCCGCCAAGCCTTCACCGCCCTCGTAGCAATTGAGGTTCACGCCATAATAGTTGGCCGTAGCCTTGAGTGCCGTCATCATCGTGTTGACGTTCCCCACCACGTCGGCTTGCGCGTCGGCGATGATCATCGAGCCAGTAGAGGTGTCCGTCAGGCCGTCCGTACTAATGTAGGTGGGTACCAGGGAATTCGCCACGGCCCCTCCAAAATAAGGCGCCACCGCCAGCGCATCGGGATACTGGTTCTGTGCGCTGACCGGCAGAAGGCCAGGTACAAAAAAGGCTTTCATGCGGATCTGTGCATTGGTGTTCGCAAACTGGGTGGCCATCACGCGCACCAGTCGTTTGGTCGCATCCGCTCCCCAGACCTGGTAGAATGTTTGCCAGATATTGGCCGCTTGATAGACCGTATAGTAGTCGCCATTGGCGCCGGTTGGGAAAGTGATCCCGAGCGCTGTGCTGAGCGCTGCTCCCTGGCTCTGGCAATAGGCAAATTGAGAGCCGAGATTAGGATTCCACGTCTCGTTCGAATATTCGATATAGACCTTCAAATTCGAGTTCAATCCAGGCCAGACCAGCGTCGACGGTGCGTCGGTTCCGGGTATGTACGGTGTGCCGTCCGCCTTGGAGCCATTATGAATGAGCTGGGCCAGCTTGGTGATGTAGTCCGCCGTGGCCTGGTGGGGAACATTGATCCACATGTTTTCACCCATGGTGTTGCACATGGCGATCTGGTATTCCAGCGCAATCCCTTTTGCCTGGCTCTGGGTCGACGTAGAAGGGAGTATTCGATCAGTCCAGTTCACGATAGGGTTGCTGTTGGTATGTGACCAATCCATCATCCGCAACGTGGCAAACCCATGCAGGGTGGAACAGAGATCCGGATTGAAGGGGCCCGTAATCCGGTTGAGCGTGTCTCCTGCTACACCAGCCGTGAATGTGGATGGACTTAGAAATTCCACGTTCCGGATATAATCGCCCGTTGAATTAGGATCGGATCCGTAGATCGCAAAATAGACATAAGACTTAACCGAATTGGGTATAACCGTTATGGTGGGGCTGTCCCAATAACGCGTCACGCCATCGGTATCGAGAGGCAGCGAGGTAATGGCAATTCCTGCAGGATTATTACTGCCGGGAACCGTCGGCCCAAAGTTGGTGCGAAAGGCGTTTGTTCCATCGCCGTTATTGCCTTGGATCGAGAAGGAACCTGTGCCCCTGAATCGCAGGCGATACCGTCCGGATTCAAGCACCAAAACAAGCGTATGCACATATTGCTGGCTGGAAAGAAGCGAGGTTTGAGTGGTGCGGGGATCTTGCTTGTCACCGGTGTAAGGCCCGGGAATCAAGGTCTGTGTGAAAGGCAGTTTGGTCGGCCAGCCATTGGCATCGACGTTCAGGCCATAGGCCGTCAGGTTTGAGTCCCACGGCCCTGCGCTGATGTTGTCCGAATTGGCGGTTAGCCAGGGAGTGGTGTATTTAAAGACATCGAGAAACGGATGCGATGTGGCGTAGTACGAAATGCCGCCGAGATTCATGCTCAGCTTCATGACGGGTGTGCTGTAAAGACCGGTTGCGCTGAAAGTATCGAAGGCATACAAGCTGGTGTAGGTGCGAGAACCGCGTCCAATCCAGCCGACCGCCTGCACGTCGCCAAAAATCTGCGCGGAATAGACCAGCCCGCTCTGGGGAATATCAAAGGACGTCCCCGTCAACGTGATCGGCGCCCAGCGAAAGCCCGCTGCGCTGTTATTGGTGAAATTCGTCAGCGTAAAAGTTCCAGTGGCCGTTGCCTTCGCTTCGGAGATGTAATAGGTCGATCCGTTCAGGACGATGAACCGCGTTTCCTGCGCATCACCTCCCGTGACGCCCGCGTCATCCGTAATATGCACCGAGAGCGTGCTGCTCGAATTGAAAGTATCGCTGTAGGAAGGTTGATTGCCTGGGAAGTCACTTCTCTTCCACAGATAAAGCATATTGACGTTGTTGATGTTGGTGCCGCTGGAACCCGCATCACTGAAAACAAAAACCTTCGGTGCATTCGGCCATCCGGGAGGATTGTTGTTATGAAGTCGGGCATAAGGGGTGTTTCCCAGCGTGCCCACGCTGACCACATTGATACCTCCGAAAACCTGTGTCGTAGTGGTTGTCGCGGGAACGAGTGGGGTCGTAAATGTCGGATCAAAATTCCAGCGTCCCGTGTTTGTGCTTGAGAATGAAATGGGAAGCGTTTTGTAGTCTGCTCCACTGATTGTCGCATTGGCCGCATTGAATTGCACAAACGTGGCAGGCGTGCTCGCTTGTAGTGAAATGGTTGCGGTCGATAACAAAAGCAAGGCAAGGATCGGGGCGAATTTTATTTTCATGGATTTTATTTTCACCAACTGGTTTTTACCGATGGATCAACACTTTTACCTAAAGCAGCATCGACAGCGCTATATCGCTCATCGACACATAAGCAACAAATGTTAAATTGGTGATCCAAATGACTAACTGCACATGAATATCCCCTCACCTCCTCTCCATTTCACATTGGAAGGAGCTTCAAAAAAATTATATTCACGTTTCCAGTCAGAATATTGTCTCGAACCATTCGCACCTGCCTCAATCCCTGTTTTTTTTCAGCAGCCTGACGTGCTGTGATGTTGAAATAACCGATACTGCTGCAATCGCATAATGTCTCGAGTTCAGAGACTCTCCGCCATGCGATACACCGGGTTAGTGAGTAAGACTGAAGTAAAAATCAAATCGTCCGCACTAGGTACGTACCTCGATTTTTTACTGGCCCCGGGCATTTATTTCGGACACCAGGCATTCTCTTTCAACTATTTAAAAACAGGCAAAGGTCCAAACCGACCTGCTATGAGACCATTTATCAATGTGTGACGGAAGGGGATTAGAGCGCATCAAGTCTTACCCGCCAGATACGCTTTCCTAAACCTTCTTGCCGGCCAGATGTACAGCGTGAGAGGTTTTTCTGGCAACCCAGGTGCTAGGGTTGGCGCGTGGCGTTCACTTGCGGATGTGCTGACTAGGGTCAATCCCCACCCTGGCCCGTGGGCGGGACCATGGCATTCGGTCCCGGAGTCGGATGGGGATCTACTCTTTGGAAAACTGAGGGCGATGGTACCTGACTTGTTGTGTAATTGTAGTTTGCATAGTTGGTAACGGTGCAAATCGGCTGGTTAGTTGCTACTTTTTGAACCGCAAAAACCGTCCCAGATGCCAACGAAGGATTTACGGGGAGATACCTATCTGCAGGGTTCAAACTATACCAGAGGTTATTGTACATGAAATAGGTGGCAAGAACACCGCCATGCCCGTTATCTATGAGAATCTTATCAAAATCTAGCGAATCAGGCGGCGGAAGCGTGGGGCTTTGTTTAAAATTAGAGCTGTTAAATCCGTAATTGGAAAGCAGGTAGGAAGTGTTTCTGGGCAAAACATAATAGCTGAAAAAATCCCTCGTCGGCGAGGTTGGGAGAGAGAAGCAAAAAGTATCGCTGAGAACAGCACCCGGAATCGAGACCTTAAGGGGATAGTTGTTGGTTCCCGTATTCTGGAGGTAAACATAATGTCCGGGAGGAATGATGGTGTCGCCTGCTGAAACACTGGGATTGGATGTGCTCACCCAATTATTGATTTGTGAGCTGAAATAGAACGAGGGGCCGCTTTCGTTCAGACCAGAACCGTTGATCTGCGAGAGGACCAACTGGGTCATAATATTGGAAGAGTCTGTTGTCGGGATGAAGGAGATGGTGGCTTGGCTGGCAGGGAAGAGCAGGGAAAGTGTCCAGTAGGGCTGAACCCGTATTCCAGTGATGTCTCCCAAAGTGATTCGGTAGCTTTGGGATTCGCTTTTGGGATCAATAATAAGTGATTTCCCGGTATTCGAAAGAATGGTGAAATATCTCCCCGCCAGGTTTCCTGAAGTCACGTAGGCATAATAGGTAATGGGCTGGTTCGTTCCAGCGTAGGCGAGTTGATTGAATTGCAAGGGGACGTTGTAACTGTCGAGCGGAGGGTTTCCTGCAAGCTGAAGCTGGCAGTTCGTGCCTGTTATTGCTGTCTGGGTTATTTGGAACGAACCCGTGACCGCCAAATTGTTGCCCATGGTCAGTGTAATTGCGTTATCCGAGCTGAAATTGCTGTTGGGAAACTGCTCGATATAAAAACCGCTGGCTGGCACATCGGTCGGATAACCGACGAATCCGGATTGCGTAAGCAGTCCGTTGCCTGGGCAAAGGTTGGCGGGAGCAATCAGGGTCGTCTCGTTGGCAGGCACAGAAAAATACTGAACCCCGAGTGGGGGATCGCCGATTCCAACCTTTTGGGCGACGGCGGGACGCAGTAATAGAGTTGAAGCAACCAGCAAGGATACGGCAAAGGATGAGATTTTCATGATTGGAACTCCTAAACGGCTCCCGAGCGGAAGATATAAGAACTGTCGGGCTCAGGCACCTGCTCTGTGTCAGGGTTGGGGGCCCAGGCGAGCCGATATGAGACGTTCGATTCCGCAACAGGTTGAGTCAGGATCATGGGACCATTGTTTCCTCCGACAGGATATCCGACGTTGGTCCATGAATTGTTGTCGGTCGACATCTGCAGTTGATAAGAAGTGGAACTGCGGGAAAGCCAGGTGATCTGGATCGCGCTCTGTGGCTGATCGGAATCATCAGTCCAGTTGAGCTGACCGACACTCAGGTTATCTGGCGGAACTGCAGGCTGGGCGGGCCGGGGCTGCAGTTTTGTCTGAACAGCGCGCATCAGAAGAGACTCAAGCTCCGCTCGCTTCGCCAAGAGAAGGAGAGACATCGGGGCAGTCTGTCCCTGACGGTAGGCCCACCTGGAATAATTGATGTATTGAAGGGGACCTCCAAGTTGAGTCGATGTTGAAGTCTTATAATCGGTGCCTCCCTCCAAAGGGGGACGGAGATCATAGAACTCTGAATTGGCAGGCACTACTCCATAGCCGTCGAAATAATAGGCATAGACAAACTGTTTCGTCCTGACTGCCCTGATTCTGTTTGGAGCCACCGCGATCCCGTTCGGGTGCCCTGCAGGATCCTGTCCGCACCAGATGTCATCATAAGTATATAGTATATAATCCTGAACGGCAGGACCGCTCGGATTTTTGATCAAGGAACTGTAGTTGACTCACGAAAAAGCATATTTAGTGGAATTGATACCTAGCACCGAACAAAGTGTCGGCAAAAAGTCCACATGGCTCACGAGCTGGTCACAAGTCCGTCCTTTTCCAGCCGGATAGTCTATTGGGTTTGACCAAATCGTCGGGACTCGGATCGCCTCGTCATAGACGGAAAATGATTTCTGTCGAAGTCCCCCATGGACAAGCCCGTACTCACCATGGTCGGCCAGGCGCACAACCCACGTATTGTTATAGATCGCTGGAGAGGTCTTCAACAGTTCCAGGATCTGCTGGAACTGACTATCCACATGCTTCATCAGGTAGGCATAGAAATTCAGATAGTTCAACTTTTCCACCGGCGTCGGCAATACGCCAAGACCCGCGCACTTGAGCAAATAGTCCGACTGGCAGACCGGCTTGAAGTTCTGGTGAAGCTGTTCGTTGAGTGTCGGGGGAAGTTCGATCCGTGGAACACCGTTCGTAATCGTGGTGTTGGTGGGGTCGGTACTAGCTCCCTGTTGACCTGCTGGAATGAAACCAGCCTCCGCATAAGTATTCGGATAAGTGAGAACGTCGTGCGGATTGACCAGGGAAACAACCAGGCAGAAGGGCTTACCTCCGGGATTTTGGATTTTATTGGTGATATAAGCCAAAGCATCACTGACAAAACGACTGTCGTTGTCAGCGATTCCCCAACCGCAGTCTCCAATTGAGGTATCACGTCCGGCATCGGGCGGGTCCCACTGGGTGAACTGATAGCGGGCAATGTCATCCCAGATTGTCACCCCGGCAGCATTCGTAATGGCGTTGCTCATGTGGAACTTCCCGATATAGGCCATCTCATAACCCGCATCAGTCATGACCGTGGCAAGGTTGGGGTAGGTCGGGTTGAGTTGATGATCAAGAGGAGCTTCCAGATTTCCCTGCGACAGGGTATTGACCGTCAGATGCTGGGCAGGATAGAGCCCCGTGAAGAGAGTCGTCCTGGCAGGAGTACACATGTTGGTGTTCGTGAATGCATTCGTGAAAGTAACGCCTGTATTAGCAAGGGCAGTCTGGCAGGGCAGGTTGGCCACTGCCCAACCCGGCGGGAACCACTGCATGGCACGCTGCTGATCCGTCAGGAAAATGATGACATTGCGACCGGAAGGCACAGGGGCAGCCTGCAAGGGCCACAGATTGAAAACACCCTCAGTGGCTAAAAGCGCGCCAGTCGCAGCGGCCATCTTGAGAAAGTCACGACGAGGAATTTTAGAAGATTCGCCTCCAGCAGATGATAAAATATCGTGGTTCATATGATGTAATAAAAAGTTTGTTATTTTTTAGGAGAAACGGCCCTAATGCAATTAACGATATTGAAGCGCACTTATGAGTTTAGCGCCATAATTATTTTTAATTTCTCGCGCAAAGAAATCGCGCTTAGAGGAAGATTGCGCATGAGAAAATGATTTATTTCATGCTGATTCATAATTTATAAAAAAATCAATGGGAATTTTTAAAAAAAGAATATTTTAAGAGCCGGAAATTTAAAGATCGTATCATCAAGCAACTCACCATAAAATACGGCGCAATTTGCGGGCAGAGATCACAGAGTTCATGGAACGTTGTGAGTGAGTTCTTGCCGCTTTCCGAACGAATCTACCTCCTAACGCCGTGAACGCCACATCCCCCACATCCAGAAATTTCCATGTCATGGCGAAGCCGATCGGTCCGATCTGCAATCTCGACTGCACCTACTGTTACTATCTCGAGAAGGAGAAACTCTTCCCCAAGGGGCAGGACTTCAAGATGAAGCCCGATGTCCTCGAAGCCTACATCCGCCAGTACATTTTGTCTCAGAATACCCTGGAGGTCACCTTCGCCTGGCAGGGAGGAGAGCCAACCCTGCTCGGTTTGGAGTACTTCAAAAAGATCATCGAATTACAAAAAAAGCATTCCGGAGGTAGGAAAATCAATAACACCCTTCAAACCAACGGCACCCTGCTTAATGACGACTGGTGCCTCTTCTTCAAGGAGCACGCATTCCTGATCGGAATCAGCATCGACGGCCCGCGACGCCTCCACGACACCTACCGCCTCGACA
>Ga0068858_100001515_pt1 | contig 23851 bp, 20 predicted proteins | sample KBSSwiS12_FD_66589 | JGI IMG/M metagenome (GOLD analysis project Ga0068858, IMG submission 66589) | Switchgrass rhizosphere microbial communities from Kellogg Biological Station, Michigan, USA - KBS Switchgrass S1-2 | ecosystem: Host-associated > Plants > Roots > Rhizosphere > Soil ... | reverse complement strand
CATCCCGGTCCAGCTCACCGTCGAGCTCGGCCGGACGCGGATCTCGATCAAGAACATCCTGCAGCTCGCGCAGGGCTCGGTCGTCGAGCTCGAGGCGATGGCCGGCGAGCCGATGGACGTCCTCGTCAACGGCTACCTGATCGCGCAGGGCGAGGTCGTCGTCGTCAACGAGAAGTTCGGCATCCGCCTGACCGACATCGTGACGCCGAGCGAGCGGATGCGGCGGCTGAGCCGCGGCTGAAGTCGTTCCCTCTTCTCCTCCTTCTTTCGAGACATGCCGAACGGCCTGAGCGCCCTGCTGTGGTTCGTCGCGATCGTCGCGGCGATCCCGGCCGCGCTCTGGCTGCTCAAGCGCACACCGCTCGGCAGCGGTGGTGGCGCCGGCGTGATGAAGAGCGTCGCGATGCTGCCGCTCTCGACGTCGCAGCGGATCGTCACGGTCGAGGTCGGCAGCGGCGACGATCGCCGCTGGCTCGTCCTCGGCGTCACGCCGACCGCGATCACGACGCTGCACACGATGGCGCCCGCGACGCCGCCCGCCGAGCCCGGGCCCGGCGCGGTTGCGCCGGCGAGCTTCGCCCAGCTGCTCGCGCGCGTGCGCGGCAGGCAGAGCGGCGATGCCCGCTGAGCGGATCGCGCTCGCCGAACGGCGGCGCAGCGACGCCGAGCTCGACCGGCGGCTGCGCGCGCCGCAGCAGCGCCGCGTCGCCTGGCTCACGCTCGTCGCGCTCGTCGCGTTCGCGGTGCTCGCGGTCGCGCTGCCAGCGGCGGCGCAGACCGCGCCCGCCGCCGGCGGCGCGACGCTGCCGCTCCTCGTCGGCCAGGGCGCCGCCGGCACGAGCTATTCGGTGCCGGTGCAGACGCTCCTCTTCTTCACCGCGCTCAGCTTCCTGCCCGCGGTGCTGCTGCTGATGACGAGCTTCACGCGGATCGTCATCGTGCTGAGCCTGCTGCGCCAGGCGCTCGGCACGCAGGCGGCGCCGCCGAACCAGGTCGTCATCGGCCTCAGCCTCTTCCTGACCTTCTTCGTCATGGCGCCGACGATCGACAGGGTCTACGCCGACGCCTGGCAGCCGTACGCCGACAACAGGATCGCCTTCGACGAGGCGCTCAGGCGCGGCGAGAGCCCGGTGCGCGGCTTCATGCTCAAGCAGACGCGGCAGACCGACGTCATGCTTTTCGCCAAGCTCGCCAAGATCGACCCGGCGACGAAGGCCGAGGACGTGCCGTTCAAGGTGCTGGTGCCGGCGTTCGTCACGAGCGAGCTGAAGAGCGCGTTCCAGATCGGCTTTCTCGTCTTCCTGCCGTTCCTGATCATCGACATGATCGTCGCCAGCGTCCTGATGTCGCTCGGCATGATGATGCTGTCGCCGGTGCTGATCGCCCTGCCGTTCAAGCTGATGCTGTTCGTGCTCGCCGACGGCTGGAACCTCCTCCTCGGCTCGCTCGCCGCGAGCTTCGTCAGCTAGCCCTCCTCCCGATGGACACGCAACAGGTCTTCACCTTCGGCCAGCAGAGCCTCTACGTGCTGCTCATGGTCTCGGCGCCGATCCTGCTGACGGTGCTCGTGGTCGGCCTCGTCGTCAGCATCTTCCAGGCGGCGACGCAGATCCACGAGGCGACGCTGTCGTTCGTGCCGAAGATCGTCGCCGCCGTCGCCGTCCTCGCGGTCTGCGGGCCGTGGATGCTCACCTCGCTCGTCGAGTTCGTGCAGCGCACGCTGCAGTCGATCCCGGCCGCGGTCGGCTAGCGGCATGGGACCCGATGGCGCCTGTCTGCGGTCGCTGCCCGCCGCGAGGGCGCGCCGCACCCTTCGGGCGGCCGGGCGGGTGCGGCGGTCATGCTGACGTTCACCGAGGCCGATGTCCTCGCCTGGATAACGCCGATCCTCTGGCCGTTCCTGCGCGTCGTCTCGCTCTTCAGCGCCGTGCCGGTGATCGCGCAGCGCGCCGTTCCGACGCGGATCCGGATCGGCCTCGCGTTCCTCGTCGCCTTCTGCGCGCAGGCGTCGCTGCCGCCGATCGCGCCGATCGCGCTCGACTCGGCGAGTGCCGTGCTCGCCGTGCTGCAGCAGGTGCTGATCGGGGTCTCGCTCGGCTTCGCGGTGCGCATCGTCTTCGCCGCGGTCGAGTTCGCCGGCGAGCTCGTCGGCCTGCAGATGGGGATGAACTTCGCGACCTTCTTCAACCCGATGAGCGGCGGCGAGCAGACCGCCGTCAGCCACTTCTACGGCATCACGATCGCGTGGCTGTTCATCGTCCTCGGCGGCCATCTGCTCGTGGTCGCAGCGCTCGCACAGAGCTTCGTCGCCTTCCCGGTCGGCGGCGACCCGTTCGCGTTCCTGCGTGCCGTCGAGCCGCAGCGCTGGGGCGCCGAGATCTTCTCGCTGGGCCTCTGGATCGCGCTGCCGCTGGTCGCGATGCTGCTCTTCGCCAACCTCGTCCTCGGCGTCATCTCGCGCGTCGCCCAGCAGATGAACGTGTTCGCCATCGGCTTCCCGGTGACGCTCGGAGTCGGCCTCGTCGGTGTCCTGGTGACGCTGCCGCTGCTCGAGACGCCGTTCACGATGGCGCTCGAGCGGATGCTCGCGCAGTTTCGCTGACCTCCTTGCGGCGGCGCGCGCGGCGCGCTAGCGTCGCAGCGCATTGCCCCGGCGGCGAATGAGCGTCCAACTCGACCACACGATCGTCTTCGCGCGCGAGCGCAGGAAGGCGGCTGCGCTGATCGCGGCGATCCTCGACGTGCCGTGGGCGGAAAGCGGCATCGGCCCGTTCTGCCCGGTCTACGTCAACGACGGCCTCACGCTCGACGTCGACGAGCTCGACCACGCCGTGCCGATCCAGCACTTCTGCTTCCGCGTCGACGACGCCGCCTTCGACGGCATCGTCGCGCGCCTCGCCGAGCGCGGCATCGCGATCCGGAGCACGCCGCACGGGCCGGTCGACGGCCGCGTCAACACTGCGCACGGCGGACGCATCGTCTACTGGAGCGAGCCCGACGGCCACGTCTGGGAAGCGCTGACGGTGAGCTACGCGCGCCGCTGACGTCGCGTCCCCCGTCGGAACGAGGGCGCGACACGGAGCGCAGGCATAGACTGCGCCTCGTCGATCGTTGCCGCGATCGCTCTCGCGAAGGGAACGTCCATGCGCCCGCCCTCTGCCCTTCTCGCCGCCGTCGTCTCGGCGTGGCTCAGCGGATGCGCGATGGAGCCGGTCGCGGTGACCAGCAAGAACGGCGGCGGCTCGCAGTCGGAAACGGCGTTCTCGATCAACCGCCACGGCGACACCGCGCGGGTCACGATCGCCTACAACGACGGCACGACGCAGAGCGCGATCACATACACCGCGACGACGCGCGTCGCCACGGCCGGAGCGACACACCTCGGCTGGTCGCATTCCGCCGACTTCGGAGCGAACTGGACCTACGGCGGCCGCGTCCAGGGCAACGACGACTGGCCGATCCTCTGGGGCGACCCGGGAATCGGCCACTCGGTGCGCGACCAGCGCTACGTCTACATCGTGAGCCTTGCGATTCCGAAGGCCAAGCTCGACACCGCGCCCGGCGGCCAAATCAGCGGCGCCGTCAACGCCTACATCGGCGGCGCGTGCGTCGCCCGCTCGACCGACAGCGGCCAGACCTTCTCGCTCTACCAGTGCGTGCAGACGAAGGAGTTCGACTCGAAGGGCGACTTCTACGACGGCGGCAACGTCGCGAGCGACGGCAAGGGCAACATCTACGCGGCCTGGGTCAACGCCGACACCAACGCGATCCACGTCTGGCGCGCCGTCGGCGAAGGCGGCACGTTCCAGAAGCTCGCCAACCCGTTCGGCAGCCGCACGATGGTCAGCCACGCCCGCCTGCGCGTGAACCTCGACAACGACGACCTCTTCGTCATGGCAATGGACGACAACGGCGAGCTGCTGATCGCGCGCTGGAACGGCTCGTCGTGGGCCGCCGTCCGGCAGACCAACATGTACGCCGTCGGCTATCCGTGCATCGCGAGCAACGGCGCGAACTGCACCAGCGCCGACACGGTGCTCAGGACCGGCCCGCAGTTCTCGTTCGACATCGGCGCGTTCGGCAAGACGAACGACCACATCCGCATGATGTTCACGCGGCGCAGCAGCGTGAACGGCCGGCTCTACATCGCCGGCGCCGGCTGCAACCTCGACGACCAGAACTGCCAGTACATCCCCGAGTGGGGCACCGGCGAAGGCGGCGCCGACAAGGTGACGTCGTCGTACAACCCGCTCGTGCGCGCTTACCGGTCGGCCGCGATGGCGAACAACGGCGAGCCGTCGCTGTGGATGGGGTCCCACGCGACGTACCACCCCGGCAGCGGCCGCGTCGGCTACGGCATGGGCGGCGTCGGCATGATGGAGGACGCCGCCAACCAGGACGTCTTTTTCTACATCCCCGTCTTCCAGTTGCCGAACCGGATCCTCTGCGCCGACCTGCGCGGCTACTGGGGCGACTACGACGACCTGCAGGCCCTCGGGCCGGTCGGCCAGCGCAGCAACGTGTTCGCGCGCACGTTCACCGACTCGTCGCAGGGTTGCGACTACCGCTGGCAGTTCACGAGCCAGCACGTGCATGTCGGCTTCACCGGGCAGTGAACGTCGACCGCGATCGCCCGCATCGGAGGAGGACCGCCGAATGAACACGTCGAGGCTCACCGCTTTCGCCCTGGTCGCCATCGTTCTCGTCCTGATCGCCGCCTGCGCGAGCCAGGTCGCTTCGCTGCCCAACGAGAAGCCGTTGAGCGATCGCGAGATCGCCGCGCGCCAGGCGGTCCTGGCAGGCGCCGGCCGCACGATGGAGCCGACGTCCTCCGAGCGGTTCGACATCGTGGTCGTCGGCGGCAGTTGCGCACCGAAGGTCACCGCCAAGTTCGCCGTCAGTGCGTGCGTCGCCGAGAAGCCGTGCAACGGCCACGGCCTGCGCATCGCCAGCGGCGAGGTCGTCTGCGCGTGCTACGAGGTCCGCGGCGGCTGCGACAGTGGGTCGTTCTGCAACCGGCGCACGCGAACGTGCTCGAAGCTGCCGCAGGACACGTACCACGCGCAGTAGCGAGCGCCCGCACCGCGGCACCCGCCGCGCGTTCCGCACAAACCCGAATATCTCGCCGCGTTCGAGAGGAGCAGATTCGCGCCAAAACTGCGTCCGGCTGCAGGTTTCCGTTCGACGGCTCGAGCGCCCACGAGGGCGCCGCAAGGGGGGACTGCAAATGCAACGCACGCGCTCTTCCGTGCTGCTCGGCACGGGCCTGCTGCTGGCCTGCGCGGCCGGCGCCCAGACGATCGATTTCGACGACCTTGCCCCGGGCACGACGCTCGGCGCCCAGTTCGCGGGGCTCGGCGTCACCTTCATCCCCAACGCGTTCACCGGCGGGGGATCGTCGAGCTCCGGGCTGCCGTGGGCGACCAACACCGACATGACGATCGTCTCGATCGACAGCGGCGAGCTCGGCGTCGACTTCGGCGCGCTCGGCGTGCCGAGCCTCGTCAGCCACAACATCCTCCACCACTTCCTCAACTGGGAGACGCTGGAGGACGGCGATGCGAGCTTTCGCATCGACCTCGCCAATCCTGCGTCGGCGGTGAGCATCACGTTCGCCGGCATCGGCGGCCAGCCGAACGCGCCCGACACACGCATCTTCGTCTTCGCCGGCGACACGGTGCTCGGCACGGTCTCCGGGTCGCTGCCCGACGACAACGTCGGCCAGCTGACGCTCTCGTTCTCGGGCGCCGGGATCACGGACATCGTGGTCGCGCCGGGATCATTCGACGACTGGGTCGGCGTCGACAACATCGTCATCACGCCGACGGCCATTCCCGAGCCCGAGACCTGGTCGCTGACGCTGCTCGGCCTCGCCACCCTCGCGTGGACGAGGCGCCGTCGCCACTCCTGACCCGGAGGTCAACATGCATCGCTACACACGCATCGCGGGTGCGCTCGCGCTCGTCCTCGTCCTTCCGCTCGCCGCGACCGTCCTCGCCGCGCGGCCGTTCGACGACCCGATCGCCGGCGTCGCCCACGGCACCGGCTTCGGCCCCGACGGCAAGCACATCAAGGTCACCGCCGAGTTCATCGCGCGCGCGCAGGAGATCTACCTCGCGCGCGCACTCGAGGGTGCGACGCCGGCGCAGCGCACACGCTACGAATCGAAGCGCACCTACCTCGAGGATCTCGCCCGCGGCGCGGCGACGCCCGCAGACCAGCAGAGCGCGCTGGTCGCGCGAAGCCTGCTCCTCGACTGGCTGATCGGCGAGGTCGCCCCGGCCGACGCAGCGCACCTGAAGCAGCGCAACAACGTGCTCGTCTCGTGGTTGCGGCGCGGCCTCGGCCACACCGAAGGAACCGCGTACCGGATGCAGGCGCACGAGGAAGCGACGTTGCGCCAGCTCGGCGTGCTCGCAGCGATCGCCGCGGCGTCGGCGCCGTCGGCCGAGGTGCTGCAGGCGCGCGAGGCGTACGCGAAGAAGTGCCGCAGGGCGGGAGTGCCGTTGCCGCCGACGTGGGGCAAGACCGGCGCGGGCGCCTGGAACAGCAAGGGCACCTTGTCCGCCCCGTTCATCAGCACGGGGCTGACCGCCGAGCTCTTCGAGTACCAGAGCGCGGCGCCCGAAGGGGTCTGCCTCGCGCTGCCGCGCTACGGCGGCGCCCCGGGTGCGCAGATCGAGCTGCTCGGCATCATCTGCATGGGCACAGGGATCGTCAATGCGAGCGGCGCGACTGTCGCCAGCGCGTGCTTCTGGGACAACCAGAAGGACAAGCGCGGCGTCCTCATTCCGCGCACCGGCGAGTTCCCGATCAACACCAACTTCGCCGCCGGCGAGGAGCTCGACGGCGGGTCGGGCGGCACGTGCACCGCGTGCCATGCCGGCGAGAACTCGTACATCGTCCATCCCGAGGACAACCCGTTCAAGGGCATCGCGAACCTGAAGCCGAAGGCCTGGTACAAGCCGATCGTCGCCGCCGGCTGGCCGCAGAACCCGGGGCCGAACACCAAGCTCGCGACGGTGCCGATCCCGGCCGGCGAGGAGAGCTGCCTCGATTGCCACAGCGCGGCGAGGCGGCAGCGCTTGCCCGAGATCGTCAAGTCGATCGCGACTCCCCCCGGCGAGAATTACTGCGATGCGGTGCTGTCGACGGCGCTCAACAAGACGATGCCGCCGGGCGTCGCCGTGCTACCCGACCCCGACTACAACATGCACAACATCGTCCTGATCGAGATGTGCAACGTCGCCAAGATGTGACGGCCGAAGTCGGCGGCGCGGCGCGACGCGAGCGCCACGAGACGACCGCGGCGTTTGCGGCGAAGATGCGGCCCGCATGAGCACCGCCGCCTCGCCTCGTCCGCTTCCGCACGTCCGCGCCGCGGGCGTCGGACCGGCCGTCGTCTGCCTGCATGCGAACGCGAGCAGCTCGGCGCAGTGGCGCCACCTCCTCGAGCTGCTCGCGCCGAGCTTCCAGGTGCTCGCGCCCGACCTCTACGGCGCCGGCGCGACCCCGGAGTGGCCGTCGGACCGCGTCATCTCGCTCGCCGACGAGGTCGCGCTGATCGAGCCGATCCTCGCCGGCGCGCGAGCGCCCTTCGCGCTCGTCGGCCATTCGTACGGCGCGGCGGTCGCGCTGAAGGCGACGCTCGCCGCTCCGCAGCGCGTCGCCGCGTTGGTCGTCTACGAGCCGACGTTGTTTGCGGTGATCGATCAGGCGTCGGCGCCGCCGAACGACGGCGACGGCATTCGCCGCGCGGTCGCCGACGCGTCAGCCGCGCTCGACGCCGGCGACCGCTTCGCCGCCGCGCGCAGCTTCATCGACTACTGGAGCGGCGACGGCGCCTGGGCGGCGGTTCCCGAGCAGCGCAAGCCCCAGGTCGCCGCGCAGGTCGCCAACGTCCGTCGCTGGGCGCACGCGCTGACGCGCGAGCCGACTCCGCTCGCCGCGTTCGCGTCGCTCGACGTTCCCGTGCTCTATCTCACCGGCGCGCGCTCGACGGCGTCGGCGCGCGGCGTGGCGCGGCTGCTGACGGCGACGCTGCCGCGCGTCGAGGTCGTCGAGTTCCCCGGCCTCGGCCACATGGGCCCGGTGACCGATCCGGCCACCGTCGACCCGGTCATCGCCGAGTTCATCGCTGCGCGTCTTCCCGGCGCGCGGTGACGGCACTGCGCAGCGGCCGGAAGAACTCGACGATCTCGCGCGCCAGCGCCTCGGGCTGTTCCATCGCCGCGAAGTGGCCGCCCGCGGGCATCCGCGTCCAGCGGCGGATGTCGGTGTACATCGTTTCAGCGACCGAGCGCGGCGGGTGCAGGATCTCGTGCGGGAACTCGGCGTAGCCCATCGGCACCGCGACGCCGCGCAGCGGGACCGGCCACGGCCCGTGGCGGCGCGCGTAGTACGGCCAGAACGACGAGCCGATCGCGCCGGTGAACCAGTAGAGCGAGATGTCGGCGAGCAGCTCGTCCTTGGAGAACGCACGCTCGACGTCGCCGCCGCAATCCGACCAGGCGCGGAACTTCTCGACGATCCACGCCGCGAGCCCGACGGGCGAATCGGTGAGCCCGAACGCCAGCGTCTGCGGCCGCGTGCCCTGGATCCACTGGTAGCCCGACTCCTCGTCGAGCCAGTTCCTGAGCTCGGCGAGGTACGCCTGCTCTTCGGCACTGCCCTTCGCGAGCAGCTTCGGATCGCGCGGCACCGTGAGCAGGTTCAGGTGGATGCCGACGAGCTTGTCGGCGTGCGCGTGGCCGAGCCGCGACGTCACGAACGCGCCCCAGTCGCCGCCCTGCGCGGCGAAGCGCCCAAAGCCGAGGACGTCGGTCATCAGCTCGGCGAAGCAGTCGGCGATGCGCTCGATCGCGAAGCGCTCCTGCCCGGGAGAAAACGACAGGCCGTAGCCGGGCAGCGAAGGCGCGACGACGGTGAACGCGTCGGCCGGGTCGCCGCCGAAGCGCGCCGGATCGGCGAGACGCGGCAGGATCTCGACGAACTCGAACACCGACCCGGGCCAGCCGTGCGACAGCAGCAGCGGCAGCGGCGCCGGCCCCTTGCCCTGGACGCGCAGGAAGTGCACGTCGATGCCGTGCAACGGGACCTTGAACTGAGCGAATGCGTTCAGCCGCGCCTCCTGCGCGCGCCAGTCGAAGGCGTCGCGCCAGTAGGCGACGAGCTCGCGCAGGTAGGCGACGTCGCTGCCGTACGCCCACGGCGCCCCGGGCGCCTGGTCGGGCAAGCGCGTGCGCGCGAGGCGCTCACGCAGGTCGGCGATCGCCTCGTCGGCGACGTGCAGCGTGAACGGGACGGGCTTGGCCATGGCGCGATCTCCTCGGCGCCATTGTCCGGCCGCGAACGCTTCGGCGCCGGTCGAAACGATCGCAGGCGCGATTGCGGCACAGTCAGGGCGACGACACGAGGAGCGCACGATGGCGATCACCTGCTTCATCCGCTACCGGATCGATCCGTTCCAGCGCGACGCCTTTCGCGCCTACGCGGAGACGTGGGCGCGCGTCATTCCGCGCTGCGGCGGCGACCTGATCGGCTACTTCCTGCCGCACGAAGGGACGAACGACGTCGCCTGGGGCCTGATCGGCTTCGCCAGCCTCGCCGACTACGAGCGCTACCGCGCGGCGCTGCGCGCCGATCCCGAGGGGCGGGCCAACTTCGCGCGTGCCGCCGAAGAGCGCTTCATCCTCGCCGAGGAGCGCAGCTGGCTCGAGGACGTCGCCGCGACGCGCGGCCGGGCGGCCGTCGCCGCGCGGGCAGCGGCATGAGCACGCGCGCCGTCGATCTGCACGAGCCGCGGCTCGCCCGCGTCGCGGCGATGGTCGCCGACCCGGCACGCTCGCGCATGCTCTCGTACCTGCTCGGCGGCGAGCTCGCGAGCGCCGGCGAGCTCGCCGCGGCGGCGTCGGTGACGCCGGCGACGGCGAGCGGCCACCTCGCCAAGCTGAGCGACGCGCGCTTCGTCGTCTGCGAGCCGCGCGGCCGGCACCGCTACTACCGGCTCGCCGACGCCGAGGTCGCGCACGCGCTCGAGGCGCTCGCGCTGGTCGCGGAGCGCGACGTCCACGACCGCGCGTGGGCGCACCCGGCGCGGCGACGGCTGCGCTACGCGCGCTGCTGCTATGGCCACCTCGCCGGCGTGCTCGGCGTCAAGGTGTACGACGCACTGCGCAGCGGGCACTGCCTCGCCACCGCCGCCGACGGTTTTTCACTCACCGAAGACGGCGAGCAGTGGCTGCGCAACCTCGGCCTCGCGCCGTCGCCGCCGTCGCAGCGGCGCCGCTTCGCCTACCCGTGCCTCGACTGGTCGGAGCGCCGCGACCATCTCGCCGGCCAGCTCGCCGACGAGCTCTGCAGCCACTTCGTCGACCGCGGCTGGCTGCGCCGCGACGGCGGCCGCGCGCTGGCGCTGACGCGCGCCGGCGAGCGCGAGCTGCTGCCGCGCCTCGACGCCGCGCCGCCCGTGGACGCTCGCAGGGCCTAGCATCGCGGCTCGCGCCGCCGATCGGCGGCGCCTGGAACGATCGGAGAACCCGCGATGCCCCGCGTCTTCAACTTCAGCGCCGGCCCAGCCGTGCTTCCCGAGGCCGTGCTGCGCCAGGCCGCCGACGAGATGCTCGACTGGCACGGCAGCGGCATGTCGGTGATGGAGATGAGCCACCGCGGCAAGGAGTTCATCGCGATCCACGCCGAGGCCGAAGCGCTCCTGCGCGAGCTGCTCGCCGTCCCGGCGAACTACAAGGTGCTCTTCCTGCAGGGCGGCGCGATCGGCGAGAACGCGATCGTGCCGATGAACATGCTGCGCGGCCGCGCGAGCGCCGACTACATCTCGACCGGCGAGTGGTCGAAGAAGTCGATCGCCGAGGCGAAGAAGTACGCGCGCGTCAACGTCGCGGCGAGCGGCGAGGCGTCGAAGTTCACGAGCATCCCGCCGCGCGAGAGCTGGCGGCTCGACCCCGACGCGGCGTACGTCCACATCTGCTCGAACGAGACGATCGGCGGCGTCGAGTACCACTTCACTCCCGACGTCGGCGACGTCCCGCTCGTCGCCGACATGTCGAGCGACATCCTGTCGCGGCCGGTCGACGTCGCCCGCTACGGCCTCATCTACGGCGGCGCGCAGAAGAACATCGGCCCGGCAGGGCTGACGATCGTCATCGTCCGCGACGACCTCGTCGGCCAGGCGCTGCCGTTCACGCCGTCGGCGTTCGACTACAAGCTCCAGGCCGAAGCCGACTCGATGCTCAACACGCCGCCGACCTACGCGATCTACGTCGCCGGGCTCGTCTTCCGCTGGCTGAAGGCCGAAGGCGGGCTGGCCGCGATCGGCGAGCGCAACCGCGCGAAGGCGGCGCTCCTGTACGAGTTCCTCGACGGCAGCGGCTTCTACTCGAACCCGGTCGCGCGCGCCGACCGCTCGCTGATGAACGTGCCGTTCCGGCTCCGCGACGACAAGCTCGACGCCGCGTTCCTCAAGGGCGCCGAGGAGCGCGGCATGGTGCAACTGAAGGGCCACCGCTCGGTCGGCGGGATGCGTGCGTCGATCTACAACGCGATGCCGCTCGCGGGCGTGCAGGCGCTCGTCGCCTACCTGCGCGAGTTCGAGGCCGAGCATGGCTGAGCGGCCCGGCATCCTGGTGCTCAACCAGGTCTCGGCGGCGGGGCTGGCGCGGCTGCCGGCGGAGCAGTACCGCGTCGGCAAGGACGTCGCCGATCCCGTCGCGATCCTCGTCCGCTCGGCCGACCTGCACGGAGTCGAGATCGCGCCGAGCGTCAGAGCGATCGGCCGCGCCGGCGTCGGCACCGACAACATCCCGGTCGACGCGATGAGCCGCCGCGGCATCCCGGTCTTCAACGCGCCGGGCGGCAACGCCAATGCCGTCAAGGAGCTCGTGCTCGCCGGCATGCTGCTCGCCGCGCGCCGGATCGCGCCCGCGCTCGCCTTCGTCGGCACGCTCGACGCCAGCGCCGGCGACCTCGACCGCACGGTCGAGAACGGCAAGAAGGCGTTCGCGGGCTACGAGCTGTGCGGGCAGACGCTCGGCATCGTCGGCCTCGGCAAGATCGGCTGCCTCGTCGCCGATGCGGCGATCAAGCTCGGCATGAACGTGCTCGGCTTCGACCCCGACATCACCGTCGACGCGGCGTGGAGCCTGCCCTCGCAGGTGCGGCGCGCGACCAGCGTCGCCGAGGTGCTCCGTCAGGCGCAGTTCGTGACGCTGCACGTTCCGCTCGTCGACGCGACGCGCCACCTCGTCAACGACTCGAACATCGGGCTGATGCGGCCGGGTGCGGTGCTGCTCAACTTCAGCCGCGACGGCGTCGTCGCCGACGACGCGGTCGTCGCCGCGCTCGCCGCCGACCGCCTCGGCCACTATGTCTGCGACTTCCCCTCGCCGGCACTGCACGGCCGGCCGCGCGTGCTCGCGTTGCCGCACCTCGGCGCATCGACGCGCGAGGCCGAGGACAACTGCGCGGTGATGGTCGTCGAGCAGCTGCGCGACTACCTCGAGCACGGCAACGTGACGAACGCGGTCAACTTCCCCCAGGTGGCGATGGCGCGCGAGTCGCCCTGGCGTGTCGCGATCGCCAACGCCAACGTGCCGAACATGCTCGGCCAGATCTCGACCGCGATGGCGCGCGCCGGGCTCAACATCCACAACATGGTCAACAAGTCGCGCGGCGAGATGGCCTACACGCTGGTCGACGTCGACAGCCCGGTCCTGCCGGACGTGCTTGCCGGGATCGCCGCGATCGACGGCGTCCTCGCGGTCCGCTACCTGCCGGTGGCCGACGCGCGCTAGGCGGTCACGTCGACCACGCTGCCGGCCGCGGGCGCGAGCGCCTCGGCGTCGCCGCCGAGAGCGCTCGCGATCCGCTGCAGCAGCGCGACCAGCGCGTCGCCCGTCGCGTCGTCGCCTTCGCCCGCACCGCGCGCAGTTGCCAGTTCCCGAAACGCGGTGAGGAGCGGTGACGCCGCCGCCGGCGACGTCGCGGCGGAGGCGTGCGTGGCCGACGTCGCCGCGCTCGCGGCGTCGGCGGCCGCGGCGGTCGCGGCGCCGGCGTCCGGCGCCGCGGGCGACTGCGCGGCGGCACCGGCCTGCAGCCGCGCGACGAGCGCGTCGAGCCGCTGTGCGATCGTCGCCGCGCTCGTCCGCCCCCACGCGAAGCCGCGCCCGTGGCCGCCTTCGTCGGCGCTCGGCCGCAGCCCGGCGAGGAGCGCGTGCACGAAGCCGTGCAGCGCCTGCTTCGCGGCGTGTCCGTCTGCTGGCTGCGCGCGCGCACCGGCGTCGGCCGCCGGCAGCAGCGACTCGACCGCGGTGGCGATCGCAGCGAGCAGCGCGTGGCGGCTGTTCGGCACGGCGCGCTTGCTCGCGCCGTCATCGCCGAGCGAGGACGGCCGACGCTCGCCTCCGGCGTCGACCGCCGCGATCGCGGTCGATCGTGTCGTCAGGGCGTGGATCGCGATGGCCATCGAGGCTCCCGGGGCGGCACTGCGCCGATCGCGCTGTATCGGCCTGCGCGCGCCGCGCCTTGAGCGGCTTCGTGTAGCGAAGCGTATCGTTCGTCGTTCCACAGCCAGCCCGCATCGCGACCATGCAGACCGACCGCATCTCCGCCCTCTGCGCGGCCCTCGCGTCCGCATCGCTCCTGCTCGCTGCCTGCGCGAGCGCTCCGCAGCAGGACGCAGGTCCCGTCCTCGAGCGTGCGTCGCAGGCGATGGGAACGGCGCAGCTCATCACCCTGCGCACGACCGCCGAAGGCACCGGCTACACGTTCGGCCAGGCGTACAAGCCAGGCGGCGCGTGGCCGAAGATCACGCTGCATTCGATGACGCGCAGCATCGACTACGCGAGCGGAACGATGCGCGACGAGATCGTGCTCAGCCGCGCCGAGCCGCAGGGCGGCGGCGGCTATCCGCTCACCGGCGAGCAGCGCAACGACCAGTTCGTGAGCGGCGAGATCGCGTGGAACCAGGCGGGGACGACGGCGACGCCGGGTCCGCGCTTCGTCACCGAGCGCATCCATCAGCTCTGGATCACGCCGCACGGCGCGATCAAGGCGGCGCAGCGCGGCGGCGCGCGCGCGCGGCCGGCCGACGCCGGGACAACGGCGGTCTCATTCGAGGTCGCGGGGCGGTTCACCGCGACCGCGTTCGTCGGCGCCGACGGGCTGGTGCAGCGCGTCGAGTCGATCGTCGGCGATCCCGTGCTGGGCGACACGCCGGTCGTGACCACGTACCAGGACTACCGCGCGTTCGACGGCGTCCGCGTGCCGATGCTCGTCCGCCAGTCGATGGGCGGCTTTCCGGTCCTCGAGCTCGCGGTGCAGGAGGTGCAGGTCAACCCGTCGCTCGCGCTGCCGGTCCCCGACGCGGCGCGCAACGTCGCGGAGCGCGTGACGTCGGAGAAGGTCGCCGACGGCGTCTGGTTCGTCGGCGGCGGCTCGCACAACAGCGTCGCGATCGAGCTCGCCGACCGCATCGTCCTCGTCGAGGCGCCGCTCAACGACGCCCGCACGCTCGCGGTGATCGAGCACGTGCGCGCGCTCGCCCCGGGCAAGCCGGTCCGCACCGTCGTCAACAGCCATGCGCACTTCGACCACGCCGGCGGTGTGCGCGCCGCGGTCGCCGAGGGCGCGACGGTCGTCACGCAGGCCGACAGCGTGCCCTACTTCGAGCGCGCGTTCGCGCAGCCGAATCGCATCCGCCCCGACGCCTTCGCGCGCGCCGGCAGGAAGCCCGCGTTCGTCGCCGTCGGCGAGAAGCTGGACATCGGTGACGCGTCGCGGCCGATCGAGGCGCACCGCATCGTCGGCGGCCCGCACAGCGACAGCTTCCTGCTCGTCTACCTGCCGAGGGAGCGGCTGCTGATCGAGGCCGACGCGTTCACGCCGTCACCGCCGAACACCCCGCCGCCCGCGGTCGCCAACGCCAACAGCGTCAACCTGGTCGACAACATCGAGCGGCTGAAGCTCGGCGTCGACCGCATCCTGCCGCTGCACGGCCGCGTCGTTGCGGTCGGCGAGCTGTACGCGGCGACGCAGCGCGCGCCGCGGTAACCGCGCGGTAACGCTGGCCCGGCTATACCGCTGGCGTCGACGGCCGCGCGCAGCGATTGCCTGCCGCGCTCGGCGACCCGACACTGCCGAGCATGCCGCGCCGCGCCAGCGCCATCCCCGCAACGAACGCAGCCGCCGCGTGGCGGCTGTGTCTGCTCGGCCGTCCCGCGCTCGTCGCCGCCGAAGACGGCCGCACGATCGCGCTGCGACCGAAGGACGCGGCATTGCTCGCCGTCGTCGCGCTCGTCGGACCGATCCAGAGCGAGCGCGTCGCGGCGATGCTGTGGCCGACGGCGAGCGCGCGCCAGGCCGACACGAGCCTGCGCCAGCGCGTCTTTCGCCTGCGCCGCGACACCGGCATCGCGCTCGTCGACAGCGGCGCGACGATGGCGCTCGCGCCCGGCGTCGACGTCGACCTCGCGGCGACGCTCGCTGCCATCGCCAGCGACGAGCACGCCGGGCGCGCCGAGCTGCTCGGCGATCTCGAGTTCGACGACCTCGCCGAGCTCGCCGAGTGGCTGCGCGGCGAGCGCGAGCAGTGGCGCGAGCAGCGCGACGCTGCGCTCGCCGCCGCCGCCGCCGAATGCGAGAAGGGCGGCGCGATCGCGCGCGGACTCGTCTACGCGCAGCGCCTCGTCGAGAGCGACCCGCTCGCCGAGCATGCGCAGCGCCGCCTGATGCGGCTGCACTACCTGCGCGGCGATCGCGCCGCGGCGATCGCGGCGTTCGAGCGCTTCGAGGAACGGCTGCGCGAAGAGCTCGGCACGCCGGCATCGGCCGAGACGATCGAGCTGCTGGCGACGATCGAGCGCGGCGCGGCGACGCTGCCGGCGCGGCGCGCCGTCGTCCCGGCGAGCCTGCTCAGGCCGCCGCGGCTCGTCGGCCGCGAGCGCGAGCTTGCCGCGCTCGACGGCGCGTGGTCGGCGACGCGCGCCTTCCTCGTCATCGGCGAGGCCGGCATCGGCAAGAGCCGGCTGCTGCAGGAGTTCTCGGCCGGTCGTGCCGGCGTCGTCGCCGTGCGCGCGCGTCCGGGCGACGAGGGCATCGCCTACGCCGCGCTCGCGCGGCTGCTCCGCGCCGTCCTCGGCGAGCGTGCGCTCGCGCTCGACGCCAGGCGGACGAGCGAGCTCGCCCTCGTCCTCCCCGAGCTCGGCACCGCGGTCGCGCTCTCCGGGCAGGCGCAGCGGTTGCTGCTGCAGCGCGCAGTAGACGCGACGCTGGCCGACGCGCTCGCCGCCGGCGTGCACGCGGTCGTCGTCGACGATCTCCACTTCGCCGACGACGCCAGCGTCGAGTTCCTGCAGGCGCTCGTCGAGTCCGATGCCCTCGACACGTTGCGCTGGGGGTTCGCGCAGCGGCCGGCGGAGGCAGGCGTGGCGGTCGCGAAGATGCGCGCTGCGCTCGAGGAGGCAGGACGCATCGAGACGATCGCCCTGCAGCCGCTCGATCTCGCCGAGCTCGGGCTCCTGATCGAGTCGCTCGGCGCGCCCGAGCTCGACGTCGCCCGCCTCGCGCCGGCGCTCCTCAAGCACACCGGCGGCAACGCGATGTTCGCGCTCGAGACGCTGAAGGACCTGCTGCTCTCGGGCCAGGCGGGGACGCTCGCCGCGGGCGCGCGGCTGCCGCAGCCGGTGAGTGTCGGCGCCCTCGTCGAGCGCCGCCTCGCGCAGCTGTCGAGCGAGGCGCTCCGCCTCGCGCGCGTCGCCGCGCTCGCCGGCGCCGAATTCAGCGCCGAGCTCGCCGCGGCGGTGCTGGAGGCGCATCCGCTCGACATCGCCGAGCCGTGGCGCGAGCTCGAGACCGCGCAGGTGCTGCGCGACGGCGCCTTCGCGCACGACCTCATCCTCGAGGCGACGCGCAAGTCGGTGCCGCTGCCGATCGCGCAACTGCTGCACCGGCGCATCGCCGGCCACCTGCTCGCGCGCGAGGCGTTGCCCGACAGCGTCGCTCCGCACTGGGCCGGCGCCGGCGAATGGCGCGAGGCGGGTGCCGCGTACGCCGCTGCCGCGCGGCGCGCCCGCGAGGCATCGCAGCGCAGCCACGAAGTCGAGTGCTGGCGACTCGCCGCCGAGGCGTTCGACCGTGCCGGCGCCGCCGAGCTCGCGTTCGAGGCGCGCTGCGAAAGCGTTCACGCGCTGATCGTCGTCCACGGCGTCACCCACGCGCACGGCGTCATCGACGGGCTGCTCGCGGCGGCCAGGTCCGGCGGCGAGCGCGCCGCCGCGCTGACCGCCAAGGCGACGGCGGCGCTGATGGCGGCCGACCACCCGACCGGGATCGCCGCGGCGGTCGAGGCGAGCGAGCTCGCACGCGCGCTGCCGTCGCCGTGGCCGGCGTTCGACGCGTCGCGCCTGCACGCCGTCGGCCTCGCCCAGGCGGGCCGCGCGGTCGAAGCGCTCGCCGTCATCGAAGCCCATCGCAAGCTCGTCGAGGACAGCGGCGACGCCGAGCGGCGCGGCCGCTTCTGGGCCGACTACGCCTACGTCCTGAATGCCGCTCGCCGCCTGCGCGACACCGCCTTCGCGCTGCAGCAGGCGATCGCCAACGCCGAAGCGCTCGGCGACGTCGCCGAGCTCGCGACGCTGACATCGAATCTTGCGACCGTGAAGGGCAACCTCGGCCAGGTGCCCGACGCGCTCGCGCTGGCGCTGCGCTCGCTGGCGCTGCAGGAACAGCTCGGGACGACCGGCGGCCCCGAGGGCGCGGTCGTCGAGACGTACGCCGCCCTCTACTGCGGCATGGTCGGCCGCTACGACGAGGCGCTGCGCCGGCTCGACGCCGCGATCGCGTGCTTCACGCGCGACCGCCAGCCGCTCTGGATCGCGGTCGCGTCGAACCACAAGGCGCAGCTGCTGATCGACCTCGGCCAGTTCGCGCGCGCGCGGCAGACGCTCGAGTACGAGCGGCCGCCGATCGACCACGTCCGCGCGCGCCGCGCGACCGTCGCGGCGCGCGTCGAGCGCGCGCTCGGGCACAGCGGCCAGGCGCTGCTCGAGACGGCGTCGGCCGAGCTCGGACCGGGTGCCGACCCGCACGTGCGCATGCACGTGCTGCTCGAGCAGGCGAGCGCCGGCGATCCGGAGGCAGCGATCGCGCGCTGCGACGAAGTCGAGCGGATGGCGCTTGCGCTCGAGTTCGCCGGCGTGGCGACGAAGGCGCGGATCCTGCGCGCGCATGCGCAGAGCCGGGCCGGCGATGCCGCCGGCGCCGCGGTGGCGATGCACGCGCTGGTCGAGCAGTTCGAGGACGTGCAGCCCGCCGACCTCTATTTCGCGCACGCCTGGTGGCTCGCCGCCGAGGTGTTCGAGGCGAGCCGCGACGGCGACCAGGCGATGCTGGCGCTCGCGCGCGGCGCGCAATGGGTGCGCCGCACTGCGCTGCCGAACGTCCCCGCGGCGTTCCGCGACAGCTTCCTGCAGCGCAACGCGACCAACCGCAGCCTCCTCGCGGCCGCCGACCGGCGCCTGACGCGCTGACGGCGCCGCCGGTAACGCCGCGGTAACGCGGTCGCGCCTACCTTCGCGAGCGACGGGCGTCCGCCCGCGTCGCCTCGAGGAGGGTGCCATGCGCAGATCGTTCCAGCGGCCGCTGCTCGCTTTGCTCGTCGCCCTCGCCGCCTGCGGATCGGCGCGCGCAATGACGGTGAACTGGCTCGACGGATCGAGCTTCTGGGACCTGGCGGTGAACTGGAGCTCGAACCCGCTCCTGCCGGGAGCGGGCGACGACGTCGTCATCGCCCCCGCGGGCGCGCACACGGTCACCCACCGGTTCGGCAACAACACCGTCCACAGCATCTCGATCGCCGGCGACGACACGCTCGCGGTCACCGCAGGCAGCCTCACCGTCGCGACGTCGTTCGCCGGCGCGGCGACGAGCATCACCGGCGGCATCCTGACGCTGAACGGCGCCTCGACGATGGCGTCGCTCACGCAGAGCGGCGGCACGCTCGGCGGCACCGGCACGGTCACGATCGCCGGCAATTCGAGCTGGTTCGCCGGCACGCAGGCCGGCACCGGCACGACGGTCTACGCCAGCGCGCTCGCGGCGAGCGGTGCCGGCGCCAAGGCGATCGTGGGCGGCCGCACGGTCGAGCTGAACGGCACGACCACCTGGGGCGGCAACACCGCCGCCAACAACGGCTCGCTGCAGTTCGCCGGCGGCACGCTCAACAACAGGGGCACGTTCGTCGACCGCAACGCGTTCGCCTCGTTCATCGATCACGTCAACGGGAGCAACGCGTTCAACAACATCGGCACCTACAACAAGCAGGCCAACACCGTCACGACCGTCGAGGCGTTCTACAACAACACCGGGACGACGAACGTCAACGCCGGGACGATGCTGTTCCAGGGCACGAGCGCGACGTCGAGCAGCGGCGTCTTCAACATCGCCAACGGGGCGAAGCTCGAGTTCAGGAACGGCAGCCACACGCTCGACCACGCGACGGTCCAGGGCGCGGGGACGTTGATCGTCAGCACCGACCTCGTCGGTGGCGACGCCGTGGTCACGATCAACGGCGGCACGCTGACGGCGCCGTTCCTGTTCGGCGGCAGCACCATCGTCGGAACCGACCGCACGTTCCAGGCGCCGGCGACATGGACCGGCGGCGCGTTCCTCGGAACCGCGGCGACGACCTTCGCCAACGACCTGACGATCTCCGGCCCGGCCACGAAGGTGCTGGTCGGCGGCGGGACGATCAACCTGCAGGGCACGACGACGTGGACCGGCAACACCGGCAACAACAACAACGCGATCCAGTTCCACAACGGAGGCACGATCAACAACAACGGCACCTTCAACGACGACAACGCCTTCGCGTCGTTCATCGAGCACAACACCGGCGGCCCGCACAACTTCAACAACGTCGGCACCTACAACAAGAACAAGGCCACGATCACGACGACCGACCTCGGCCTGGCGTTCAACAATTCGGGCGTCGTCAACGTCAACGCCGGGACGCTGCGGCTGTCGGGCGGCACGAGCACCGGCGTCTTCAACATCGCCGCCGGCGCGGTGCTCAACTTCCAGGACGGCAACAGCACTCTCAACGGGGCGACGACGCAGGGCGCAGGCACGCTCTCGATCAGCACCGACGTCGTCGGCGGCGACGCGCTCGTCACGATCAACGGCGGCACCCACACGACCCCCTTCGCGTTCAGCGGCAGCGTCCTGAGCGGCAACGCGCACACCTTCACCGGCCCGGTGACGTGGACCGGCGGAACGATCCTCGGCGCCGGCACGACGACGTTCGCCCACGAGGTGACGATCACGGGCGCCAATCCGAAGACGATACGAGGAGGCGGACGGATCCTCGAGCTGCTGGGAACGACGAACTGGAGCGGCGACACCGCCGCCGGCGCCAACAAGATCCAGTTCTGGGACGGCGCCACGCTCAACAACCGCGGCACGTTCAACGACGTCAACGCCAACGGCTCTACCCTCGAGCACGTCGTCGGCGGCCCCAACACGTTCGCGAACTTCGGCGTCTACAACAAGGTCAACAACACCGTCACGACGGTCGACCTCGGCCTCGGCTTCGCCAACTCCGGCACGCTCAACATCAAGGCCGGGACGATGTCCTTCGGCAGCGGCACGCAGGGTGACACCGGCACCGTCAACGTCGCGGCGGGCGCGACGTACCAGCACAACGCCAACAGCACGATGGGGACGCTGCACACCGCGGGCACGCTCGACCTCGGTACCCGCACGCTGACGATCTTCGGCGACTACGACAACGCGAACTTCGGCAGCGGCAACGCGTTCAACCGCCGCGCCAACGTCGTCACCAGCGGCGCCGGCAACCGCCTGATCGCCGGCGGCGACGCCAACCAGGGCATCGCCGGCGCCAGCGTCGCCAACGGTAATACCGCGACGCCGACCGTGCTGATCGGCAACGTCCACGTCGGCGGCACGACCTACCACTACGACATCGCCAACACCGGCAGCACCGGAACGGCGCTGCGCGGTGCGATCCAGACGAGCGCGAACGGTGCCAACCTCACCGACCCGCGCCTCTCGGGCAGCGGCGTGACCGCCGCCAACTGGGGGCCGCTCGCGCCGGGCGAGTCGCTGTCGCGCGACGTCGTCGTCACCGTCGCCAGCGCCGGGGCGCTCGCGCCGTTCACCGGCCAGACGGTCGCCATCGTCAACAACTTCGACAACACGCGCAGCCAGCTGGTCTCGTTCGGCCTCGCCGCCGGCGCCGCCGCATACCGGCTGGCCGAGCCGAACGTCGTCGCGCCGGTCGCGTTCGGCAACGTCCACGTCGGCGACGTCGTCACGCAGGCGCTGACGATCGCCAACCTGGCGCCGAACGACGGCTTCTCGGAAAAGCTCAACGCCAGCTTCGGCGGCGCGACGGATCCGCGCATCACCGCGGCCGGCAGCATCGCCGGCCTCGCCGCCGGCGCGAGCAACGCGAGCAGCATGGTCGTCGGCCTCAACACCGCGGCCGCGGGCAGCGTGAACGGCTCGGTCACGGTGCAGTTCGCGTCCGACGGCGCCGGCACGAGCAACCTCGGCGTCACGACGCTGCCGAGCCAGCAGGTCGGCGTCAGCGGCGTGATCGAGGCGATCGGCAACGTCTTCCGGCTCGCGAGCCCGAGCCAGGCCGCGCCCAACCCGGTCGCCTTCGGCAACGTCCGCATCGGCAGCGTCGCGACGCAGGCGTTGACGCTCGCCAACACGGCGCCGAACGACCGCTTCTCGGAGAAGCTCAACGCCTCGATCGGCGGCGCGACGGCGGGCGTGACGGCGAGCGGCGCGTTCACGCTGCTGGCGCCGCAGGCGAGCGACTCGACCAGCCTCGTCGTCGGCATCGACACCTCGACCGCAGGCGCGCGCTCGGGGACGGCGACGATCGCGCTCGCTTCCGACGGCACCGGCACGAGCGGACTCGGCGTCACGCCGCTGCCGTCGCAGACGGTCGCGGTGAGCGGCGCCGTGTACCGGCTCGCCAACCCGACCGTCGCGCCGCCCTCGCTGTCGCTCGCCGCTCGCGTCGGCGATGCCGCGCCGTCGGCAGCGCTGACGGTGACGAACGCATCACCCGACGCGTTCACCGAGCGGCTGAACGCCGGCTTCGGCGCCGTCGCTGCCGGCTTCCACGGCACGGGCGCGATCACCGGCCTCGTCGCCGGTGCCGCCAGCAACGCGCTCAACGTCGCGCTCGACACCGCCGCGGCCGGCAGCTTCGGCGGCACTGCGACAGTGAACCTTGTCTCGAGTGGCGCTGGCACGACCGGCGCGGCCGACGCCGCGCTGCCGGCGCAGACCGTCGCGCTCAGCGGACACGTGTACACGCCCGCGGTCGCGCAGACGAACACGACGGTCGTCGATTTCGGCATCGTCCACCGCGGCGAGGCCGTCGTCGACCGCGCGGTGTCGGTGACGAACGCCGCGCCGCTGTCGCCGCTCAACGACACGCTCGTCGCATCGATCGGCGGCGCGCCGTCGCCGTTCACGACCGGCGGCGGCGTCGCGGGACTCGCCGCCGGAGCGACCGACGCGACCAGCCTGCACGTCAGCATCGGCACGACGAACGCCGGTGTCTTCGACGGCAGCGCGAACGTCGGCTTCAAGAGCCACGACGGCGAGCTCGCCGACCTCGCGCTCGGCGGCACGACCGTCGCGCTGCACGGCCAGGTCAACAACTTCGCCGAGGCGTCGCTCACGAAGACCGGCGGCGGAACGCTCAGCCGCAGCGGCAACACCTGGACGCTCGACTTCGGCACGATCGTGCTCGGCAGCGGCGATCGCAACGCGAGCCTCGCGGTGCTGAACAGCGCGATCGGGCCCGCCGACCTGCTGAGCGGCGCGTTCGACCTCGGCGGCGTCGGCGACGGCTTCGCCCTCGCCGGCTTCGGCTCGTTCGCGAACCTGATCGCCGGCGCGTCGTTCGGCGGCCTCGGGGTGATGTTCGACGACGGCACCGCCGGCGCCTTCGCGGCGACCGTCGTCCTGCACGCGAGCGGAAGCAATGCGAGCGGCTTCGTCGGCCGGATCGACGACACGACGCTCGTGATCCGCGGCGATGTCGCCACGGTCGCCGCGGTGCCGGAGCCGGAGACGTACCTGATGCTCGTCGCCGGGCTCGCCGCCGTCGCCGGGGTCGCGAAGCGAAGGCAACGCCGGGAGGCGCGTTGACGCGAGTCCTACGCCGGCAGGCGGCAGCGGCCGACCGCGCCGCCGTGCGCGGCGCGGCAGAGTCGAGCCGTGGACTCCCGCCATCGCCAGCGCCTCGCCGCGACGCTGCTCGCGGCAACTGCGGTCATCGCAGCGCCGCGGGCGTTCGCGGGCGAGCGCGCGACGGCGCCCGGGCACGACGACGCGCACCCAGCCGCCGCCAAGTCGCTCGATCGCTCGGGCAAGAAGCGGGTCGGCGTCGCCTCGGTCTACGCGCACCGCTTCAGCGGCCGCACGATGGCGGACGGCACGCGCATGTCGCCGCACGACGACAACGCTGCCAGCCGGACGCTGCCGCTCGGCACCGAAGCGCGCGTGACCAACCTGAAGACAGGGCGGAGCGCGACGGTGACGATCCAGGACCGTGGGCCTTACGCGAAGGGGCGCATCGTCGACCTCTCGCCGGCGACCGCCCAGAAGATCGGCATCACCCGCGAGCAGGGCGTCGCCAGGGTCGAGGTCGAGCCGATCCGCCTGCCACCGCCGTAGCCCGCGCCGACGTCGCACCGGCGGCACGCGCAACACGATCGATACAAACCCGGCCGCCGCCGACGCGCTCGCGATACAGGCGTCGGCGACAGTCACCCGGATCGCGGCAGCC
>Ga0068858_100001509_pt1 | contig 23898 bp, 25 predicted proteins | sample KBSSwiS12_FD_66589 | JGI IMG/M metagenome (GOLD analysis project Ga0068858, IMG submission 66589) | Switchgrass rhizosphere microbial communities from Kellogg Biological Station, Michigan, USA - KBS Switchgrass S1-2 | ecosystem: Host-associated > Plants > Roots > Rhizosphere > Soil ... | reverse complement strand
TGCTGGATGAAGCAGGCGGAGCCTTGGGGGAACTCGTAGGGGTTTTCGGGCTGGACGACTTCGCGGGTTTGCGCGTCCCACCGCCAGTTGCACTTGGCGCCGGTGACGCCGTACTGGTGGTAGAGGCCGACGTTGAACCAGACGGGCGAGTTGAAGGCGCCATGCTGGTTGACGCAGAGCCAGGTCAGCTCGCGATAGAAAACTTCCGCGTCCTCAGCGGACTTGAAGTAGCCGTCCTTGATGCCCCAATCGGTGATGGTGCGCGTGACGCGATGGACAAGCTGGCGGATGGAAGTCTCGCGGCCGTTCTTGTGGGGATCGGTGCCATTGGCGATATCACCGTAGAAATACTTCGAGACGGCGATCTTGGTGGCGAGCACGCTCCAGCTCTTCGGGACTTCGACATTCTCCTGCTTGAAAATGGCCTTGCCGGAATCATCGGTAATTTCGGCGGTGCGCTTCTCCCATTCGATCTCATCATAAGGATGAATGCCGGGCTTGGAGAAAACGGGGGAAAAGGTCATGCCCTTGGACTTGGCCTTCGCCTGGCCAGCGACGACAGCGGCTGCATGCACCCCGGCGGTTGAAGAACCGACACCACTACCTGTTGGGGTCTCCGATGGAATGGCTTCGGGACGGGTAGAGCGAGTTTTGGCGGAGGTAGCGGTCGTTTTCATAGGGCGGAAGGAGCAGCGGGAAGGACTTTTTTACGACGGCTATCCGGCAGCCGATCTCTACCGTATAAGGTAGCTCGTCGCGGAGCCAACTACTACTGCTTGTGGTTTTTTAGGTCAATCAAAAATAATTACAAAGAGGCAATTTGGTTGCAAATGTGACAGTATGAAGGAGATAAATTTATCTCAGAGTGCATGAGAGGCAATATATACGTTTGTATAAATTATGCAACTACTAATTGTGGTATCTGTGAAGATAAAAATAGCGGTGGTTCCGTTTAATTCGATCGACGCTTAGAGCGTCTTGCCGTCTGCCATGGTCAGGATCGTATAGACCTGCTGATTGGCCCCACCGGCATTGACGGTATAGAAAATTTTAGTTCCCTGCTTCTCGACCACATCGCCATTTGGAAGATTCAGGACGGAGTCTTTCGTCCAATTATGGGAGCTGATTTCATGTGCGAGCTGGAAGTCCTTGTTGCCCGCTTTCTGAAGATAGATGGGAGTGACGGTTGTTCCCGTGAACGGAATTTTCGGGTTAGTCTGGCCGAGCTCGGTGAGCGTCCAGTGGTTGGATTCCTGCTCCCAAACGCAATAGGACTTATCATTGACGATTTCAACAGTGTCTCCGCCTTTGGGTCCCAGCAACAAGGCGATGAAAAGGAAAAGTTTGGCGCTTGAAATGGAGATCATGGTGGGCGGAGCAAACCACAGTTTGGTGTGGAGATCAATTTTATCCCAACATGCGCACATCGGTGATGCGATCAGGGCCATTCTTGGAAATAGTCCTTTTCTCGAGGGAAACGGGCACGTACAATCTCAATTCAAAGAACCTATTAATTCATGAGTTTTTATCAAATGATGCCCTCGTTCAGCGAGGCCTTTAGTCGATTGGCGCAGACCCGGGAGAAGGGCTGCCTGATGGTTTATAACTCCCAGGAGGCGGTCCATCTTTTCGTGCACAATGGCAAGGTCATTGGCGCGACGGGCGGCAAGAAAGAGGGGGAGGCGCTTGTCGAATATGTTTTCCAGATGAAGGGGACTTCCTATGGCTGGATGCCAGGCGCGGAACCCGAGAAGAAGAATGTCGATTTGGACATGCAGGAATATCTGCACAAGCACGCCACCGCAACCGACACGCGGTTTGGCAAGACCCTGCGGCTCCCCAATCCGGCGGAGCGGCTGCAGAAGAAGTCCGAGGGCGGCACTTATTTTTTCATTCCCGAGGAGTCGCCGACGTTCAAATTAAAAGTGAAGAAGCCGACTAACGTGGTGGGCCGCGAAGGCACGTGCGATGTCTATGTCGAGAGCGGCCAGGTTTCGCGCAAACATTGTCTCCTGCAAGTAACCGAGCGCGGCCTTCTCGTGCGCGATCTCGAATCGACCAACGGCACCTTCGTGAACGGCATTCCGATGACCGAGGGCTACATCAACGTCGGAGACCGCTTGAGCCTGGGCACCTATGTGCTGACGTTGCATCGGGAGAAGACGTAGGATTTTTAAGTCTGTCATCCTGAGCTTGTCGAAGGATCAGCTCCCGTTGAGTTTCGCAATTCGCTAGTTTGACAGTGACTTTGAAGTCTTCCGAAGGCTGATCCTTCGACGAGCTCAGGATGACGGATTGTTTAAAGAAAATCCTTTGTGATCTTTGCGTTCTTTTGCGGCTAAATCCTATTGCGCCCGCCCAAACTTCTTTTCCAGCTCCGCGAGCGACAGTTGAATCATCGTTGGGCGGCCATGCGGGCAGGTATAAGGGAGATCGCAGGCGAGAAGATCATGGAGGAGATGATCCCACTCGGCGGGCTTGAGCGCGTCGTTGGCTTTGACAGCGTGGCGACAGACAGTCTTGGCGACAACTTCCTCGCCTAAGCGGCGGCCTTTGCGCGTCTCGCCGCCTTCCTGCTGGAGATCGACGATGACGGTTCGGATGAACTCCGCGACGTCGCGCGGCTTGACCATCGCGGGGAGGGCATCGACGAGAAAGGTGCTGGACCCAAAGCGGGTGATGCCGACGCCGGCCTGTTGCAACGGCTCGAGTTGCGCGAGAAGGAAATCGGCCTCGCGCGGGAGAAATTCGAGCGTGACGGGAAAGAGGAGTTGCTGCGAGGCGGGGTCCTGCAGGGCCATGCGCTTGAGCATTTGCTCGAAGAGGACGCGTTCGTGCGCGGCGTGCTGATCGATGAGGACCATGCCCTCGGGGCTTTCCGCGATGATGTAGAGATTGGCGACGCAACCGACAATGCGCAGGCCGAGGCGATTGGTGATGAGCGGCTCGGGACGCGGCGTTGCTTTCTGGGGAAGGGGATCGATCGGTAGCGCGAGGGAAGGTTGGAGCGCGCCCGGTTCGGATTCTTTTTCTAACTGTAGCGGTGGATTTTGATCAGCTTGTAGCGGCGGTCTATGACCGCCGAAGTCTGGAGCGGGAGTTTGTTGCTCATCCGGTCGGCGGTCATAGACCGCCGCTACAGGAGAAGTGGGTAGGGACGCGAGTCCCTTCGCGTCCGTGACCTTGGCTTCAACGGACGGCAGGGGACTGCCGTCCCTACCGGGCGGATCAAACGTAAACTTCGCCGCAGGTGCACCGACGAATCCGCCGAGTGCCTCTTGCACGGCACTGACAATGAAATGGCGGATGGTGAAGTCGTCGTGAAAACGGACCTCCCTCTTGGCGGGGTGAATGTTGACGTCGACGCCGGAGGGATCCATCTCGAGGAAAAGAATCGCGACCGGATAGCGACCCTTCATCAGTGAGTTGTGGTAACCCTCGAGCAGGCCGAAGTGGAGCGTGCGATTCTCGACCGGGCGCTGGTTGATGAAGAACAGTTCCTCATAGCGACCGGCGCGGCTGATGCCCGGCTTGCCGATGAAACCGCGCAATTTCAGTTCGCCGCTGGCCGCCTCGATGGGCACCGTGTTCTCGATCCATTCCGCGCCGAAGATAGAGACGAGGCGCTGGCGCAAATCCTCGTCGGGCATCCAGCGTTGCGCGGGCTGGTCGTCCATCGCGAGGGTGAAGCCGACCTCGGGCCGGGCGAGTCCAGCGAGGAGCGTGACGTGGCGGATGTGGGCCGCCTCGGTCGGCTCGGTGCGGAGAAATTTGCGGCGCGCGGGGAGATTGTAGAAGAGCGACCGGACCTCGATCTGCGTGCCGGGCGCAAGGCCGATCTCATGGACGTCGCGGAGCTTGCCGCCATCGATGATGATCTCGGTCCCGGCGATGGCGTCGTGTTCGCGGGTGCGGAGGCGGAACTTGGAGACGGAGGCGATGCTGGGGATGGCCTCGCCGCGGAAGCCGTAGGAGGCGATTCGGTCGAGGTCGTCGCTGTCGCGGAGCTTGCTGGTGGCGTGGCGCTCGAGGCAGAGGAGGGCGTCGTCCTTGCTCATGCCGCAGCCGTTGTCGGTGACGGAGACGAGGCTGCGTCCGCCCGCGCCGATCTGGATATCGACCTGGGTGGCCCCCGCATCGAGCGAGTTTTCGAGAAGTTCCTTCAGCACCGAAGCCGGGCGCTCGATCACCTCGCCCGCCGCGATCTGGTTGGCGACGTGCTCAGGCAGGAGGTGGATGCGGTTCATGGAGGGGAAGCAGACCAAATTACCAAATTTATCCAAGGGAAGGCAGGGGAATTTTGGACAGGATTAACAAGATTTACAGGATTGGGGGAAAGGCTAAAGAGAGAATATGCGGCTCGCGATACTGATTTTGTTTTTTGTATTGTGCCTTTCAAAGAGTTTGAAAGCCGAAGAGGGCAGGTTTATTACAATCCCTTCGGACCTCCGGAAGGAGGCGTATGTTGTTCCTGCGTCAAATCCAGTCAAAGATGCCGACCTAGACTCTTATTATCCGCATCATCATCGTTGGACACCTACTGCATCTCAATGCTCTGAAGCTGATCTTGCCATCAAACAATGGGTTGACGATGAGTTTAGGGGCGAACGTCTCTCTCGGACATATCGATCAAAGGGCTCCCAGACGGGCGAAGAAACGGCGATTGAAATGATTCATCGGTGCTATTCGGAATACTCATGTCAATTTATTGGTATCGCTGCGAACGGAGAAAAATTGATATTTGCCAACTATTATCTCTTTGAAGATGGCTCGCATGAAGGAGCAAAGAACTTTATCTTTATTGAAGATGGAGGTCCTCTCTCTTGGCAGATTCAATATGACATGAATCACAAAACGTGTTCGCTCGTTCTGATTGCATCCTACTATCGATAGGCTGCTATCGAATTGACACCCTATCATTCTTGAAGAATCCTCTTCTTCCCATGAAAATTGCCCTTGGCTCCGATCACGCCGGTTTCCTGTACAAAGAGAAGGTGAAAGCCCTGCTTATTTCGCTGGGACATGAGGTGAAGGATTGCGGCACGGACAGCGAGAAATCGGTACCGTATCCGGAATACATCCGCCCGGCGGCGCAGGCGGTCGCGAGCGGCGAGTGCGAGCGCGGCATCGTCTTCGGCGGTTCGGGCAATGGCGAGGCGATTGTCGCGAACAAGGTGAAGGGTGTCCGTTGCGCCTACGTCTGGAATTCGCAGACGGCCGAGTTGGGCCGCAAGCACAACGATTGCAACGTCATTTCCATCGGCCAGCGGATGATCTCCGAGTATATCGCGCTGGAATGCGTGCAGATTTTCCTCAACACCGCTTTCGAGGGCGGTCGGCACATCGAGCGCATCAAGGAAATCGAATAGGTACTAGCGTACGGCAGCTTTTGCGGAGGGCAGTAAAGCTTCGCCTAGCCGTAAGTTGGTTGAAGGGTTAGACGCAGTCTTGCCGAAACAGGACTTACACCGTATCTTAGCGCGCTTAAATGTCTTCCTACACCCTCCTCAAATCCAAACTGCACCGCGCCACCGTCACGGGCGCGAGCCTGCACTATGAGGGCAGCCTGACCATCGCGGAAGACCTGGCGAAGAAGGCCGGGTTTCTGCCCTACGAAAAGATCCTCGTCGGCAACATCAACAACGGTGAGCGATTCGAGACCTACGTGATCTTTGGTCGGGCCGGTTCGAAGGTCATCGAGCTGAATGGCGCCACCGCGCATCTCGGCAAGGTGGGGGATCGCCTGACGATCATGAGCTTCGCCGAAGTTCCCGCCGAACTCGCCGACAAGCACAAGCCCACCATCGTGCGGGTTGACGAGAAGAACGACGTTTTGCTGTAAGGGTTTCTTTCCCAATGCAGTCATCCTGAGCTTGTCGAAGGACCAGACACGCACCGCCTATGCGAAAGTACGGGACAGTCCCCATCCAATGTTGTTCTAGTTCTGTCCAGTTTTACTGAGAACCCGCACGTGTCTGGTCCTTCGACAAGCTCAGGATGACGGAATTTTTTAAAGCGAGTTAATGGGCGTCTCGACAATCGGTTTAAAAGCACTCTAGCGTTAGCGTGAATGTCCCTGCCTCCATCCCAATTCGCCGCCCAGTTCTCACAGGGGCCATTGCCCATCCGCGAAAACCAGGTTTATCAACAAGCGGGCTGGTATGTCTGGTGTTGCAGTATCGTTCGGGATGACGCGGGACTCTATCATCTTTTCTACAGTCGTTGGCCGGAGAAGGAAGGATTCGAGGCATGGGTCACCCATTCTGAAATCGCCCGTGCAACGGGAGCGAGTTTGGATGGGCCGTTTACTTTTGCCGGAGCGGTACTGAGCCGAACCGCAGACGATCAATCTTGGGACGGAAGCTGTTTCCACAACGTCACGGCGAAGCGCTTCGGCGATAAGTACTATCTCTATTACGTGGGTAACCGCGGCAACGGCGATTGGTGGGAGCATCGCAATCACCAGCGGATCGGCGTAGCTGCGGCGGATCGTCCGGAGGGCCCTTGGAAGCGATTCGATCAGCCGATTCTCGATGTCTCACCGGGCGCCTGGGATTGCCTCATGGTTTCCAATCCTACCGTAACCGATACACCCGATGGCCGGTACCTGATGATCTACAAGGGAGTCGGTGAAGGGCCCATGCCGTTCGGCGGCCGCGTGCTGCACGGGGTCGCCTGGGCCGATTCGCCCGAAGGTCCGTTTAAAAAGGATCCGACGCCCCTATTCAACGAAAGCGGGGTCAAATTCGGTTTCGAGGACCCCTATATCTGGCGCGAAGGAGATCGCTATTATTGCATCATCAAGGATATGGCCGGCCACATTTCACCCACCGGGGAAAGCGGCCTTCTCTTGATGCAATCGCCGGATGGATTGAACTGGGAAAAGGGCGAACCGCTCCTGATCGTTGGCAAGAGCCTCCAATGGGACGATGGAACGACCCGCCACTATGATCGGATTGAGCGTCCCTCACTCTTCTGGGATAAGGAAACTCAGCAAATGAGCCTGCTGGTTGCCGTTAAGCCGCAAAATGTTGAGGGATTGAGCTTCAGCTTACGTTTGCTCTATCGACAGGAATAGTTGGGTGTTCTTGTCAGAGGCTGGAGTGTCTTATGGACTGACACCCGTTACTCTGAAAAAGAATATTAAAAAAAGCGCATCAAAGGTAAATGCAAGTTGTTCAATGTCGGGAATGCAAATTGCAGGTCACGCGCCGACTGAACCTTGCTCTTTAAGTAGGTTAAGTTTACTCTAACCCTTCCCCTCGAATGCACGACCGTATCTGGCTTTTTCTGGCAACGCTTGGCTATCTCGCCAGTGCGGGGTGGGGGCTGTACGCGTTGGGCTCGAAACGATCGTTGTCGAACGCCTGGACCTTCCTATTGATTGGGTTCGCCTTTGCGTTTCATACCCTATTTTTGATCGCCCGGGGGCAGGCAATCCAGCATTGCCCCATTACGAATCTCTTCGAAACGCTGGCCTTCTTTTCTTGGTCACTGGTGTTGACCTATTTGGTGGTGGGACCCGCTTACCGGATGTCAATTCTGGGGGCCTTTACTGCCCCCATCGTTTTCCTGATCAACTTCTTCGCCTTGGCTGCTGCGGCGCAGATCGATTTGCCCGGAGCCATGCCGCATCTGGGCTGGCAACTGGAACTTCACGCGACGCTGGCGTTGTTGGGCTTGGGCGTACTGGGCGTCGCCGCACTCGCTGGGATGGCGTATCTCATTCAGGAACGGCAACTGAAACGGCATGCGCTGACCTCATGGTTCTACACGTTGCCGAATGTGGGCCGTCTTGAGTTGGTGCAGCAACGAGTGCTCGTCTGGGGCTTTATCATTTTTTCGGCTGGTGCTGTACTGGGCTTTTTCGTGCCGCACCAGACCCCGGAAGATTGGGTGAAAATCGTCTGGTCAGCCGCGGTCTGGGGACTTTATGCGGTATTGGTGCTGGTCTTGGGACTTGGACGTCTGAGTCATAAGAAGACGGCGCTGATTTCGGTTGCCGGCTACGTATTCATTCTGCTGACGTTCTGGGGAATCAATTCCCTGAGCGAGTCACACGTCTTTCCACATGAAGGCTGATCGATGAGTGCGCATATCATTTGTGGAGGCCTGACCTTCGAGGGAGTCCCGGTTGAATTGCGGGAAAAAGTCGCGTTTCGCGAAGCGCAATTGGCCGAGGCATTGGCCGAAATGCGGAAGGACCTGGGATTGCGTGAGGCCGTGCTGGTTTCGACCTGCAACCGGGTCGAGTATTTTGGAGAAACGGCGCAACCCGAACATGCGGCTGCCGCGTGGCCTGAGTTTCTGCGGCGTTATCATGGCGTGTCGGAAGACTTCGCGCCGTTATCGTTTCAATTGAAGGGAACGCCCTGCGTGGAACATCTCTATTCCGTCGCATCGGGGCTTAAGTCGATGGTAGTGGGTGAGACTGAAATCCTGGGGCAATTGAAGGACGCCTATGAGGCAGCCAAGACGCATGGCCAGACCGGCAAATGGCTGAACCGGCTTTTCCAATCGTCGTTCGCCGCGGCCAAGTCGGTGCGCTCGCGGACGGGGATCACCCGGGGCAGCGTCTCGGTGGGGTCGGTTTCGGTCGAATTGGCCGAGAAAATTTTCGGAGATTTGCGCAACTGCCGGGTCATGGTGATCGGGGCGGGTGATACCAGCGAGCGGACAGCGCGTTCGTTGCTGGGTCATGGCGTGACTTCCATTATCGTGGCGAATCGTACATATGACCGGGCGGAAGCCCTGGCCAGCGAGTTGGGAGGCGAAGCGGTGCATTGGGATCAATGGGAGGAGCGTGCGCTGGAAGTCGATATCATGATCAGCTCGACCAGTGCGCCCCATTACGTCCTGACCCGGGAGAAGCTGGAATCTCTTTTACGCAAGCGCGAGCGCCGGGCACTTTTTCTGATCGATCTTGCCGTGCCGCGTGATTTTGAACCGTCGATCAACTTGCTCGATGATGTCTTTCTTTATGATATCGATGATCTTCAGTCGATAGCCCACTCGCATTTGCGGGAGCGGCAGACGGAGATCACGCGCAGCATGGAAATTCTTCAGCCGCACGTGGAGCGTTACATGGCTTGGGCGGGGCGTCAGGCCGAAGCCACGGGACCGGATGGCCTTCGGACAGGATGGGTAACCGCATGAGGCCGGCGATCATTGGAAGCCGCGGAAGCCCTCTCGCCCTGGCCCAGAGCCGGAGCGTGATGTCCGCCTTGAAGAAGGCCTGGCCCGGACGAAATTTCGAGATCAACGTCATCAAAACGGAGGGGGATCGCCTGGTCGATTCGCCTCGTTCGGAAGATGAGGCATGGGGCAAAGGTCTCTTCACGAGCGAACTGGAGAAGGCCTTGCTGGACGGTTCGATCGACCTGGCCGTGCACAGCCTGAAGGATTTGCCCACGACCTCTCCGGAAGGTCTCATGCTCGCGGGGATCCCGAAGCGCGCGGATGCGCGGGATGTGCTGATTACGCGCGGCCCGGACTTAGCCGTCGAGTTGCCCTATGGCGCGGTGATCGCGACGGGAAGTCCCCGACGCGCAGCGCAACTCGGTGTAATGCGATCGGACCTTCAGACGTCCGAAATTCGGGGCAATATCGATACGCGCTTGCGAAAGTTCAGGGAGAACCCGGAATGGGCGGGAATGGTGCTGGCGGCAGCAGGCTTGGAGCGGTTGAAGCCGGATGTGAAGGGACTTCACCTGACTTATCTGACTCTGGAGGAAATGTTGCCGGCGCCAGGGCAGGGAGCCCTTGGTTTGCAAACGTGCCGCGAGAATGCCGATGATATCCGCAAGCTGGTCGGCGCGGTGCACGACAAGAATACGGCGGCAGAAGTTGAAGCGGAGCGAATGTTTCTTCACGCGTTGGGCGGCGGTTGTCGGGAACCGATCGCGGCTTATGCGCAGGCCATGCCGGATAATCTCCTGAAGCTGACCGGAATTGCGTGGTTGATCGGTGAAAAGACGCCTCGACGTGGAGAATTGATCCGTCGTCTCGATCAGCCTGAGAAGCTGGGCGTTGATCTGGCTGTGGAAATTTCCCGATGAGCGCGGGCGACAGGAAGGGTTGCGTTTATCTCGCCGGTGCCGGGCCGGGTTCGCTGGGATTGGTGACTCTCCGGACGCGGCAACTCATCAGCCTGGCGGATGTCATCGTTTACGATTATCTCTGCAATCCCGACATGTTGCATTGGGCCCGTCCGGGTGTGGAGAAGATTTACGTCGGCAAATCCGCCGGTGCCCACACGCTGACACAGGACGAGATCAACCAGTTGTTGGTCGAACTCGCGCAGAAGGGCAAGCAGGTCGTGCGACTCAAGGGCGGCGATCCTTATGTTTTTGGCCGGGGAGGGGAGGAGGCACAGGTTCTCGTTCGTGAAGGAATTCCATTTGAGGTGGTGCCCGGTATAACCTCGGCGATCGCCGCCCCATCTTATGCGGGAATACCGGTGACGCATCGCGACTGCGCCTCGACGGTGACATTTGTGACGGGCCACGAGGATCCTCTAAAGCCCGAATCTTCGATCGACTGGCAACATCTCGCGCGTTTGCGGGGGACGAAGATATTCCTGATGGGCGTCGAGCGATTGCGCGAGATCGCCAAACGGCTCATGGCGGAAGGAGCCGCCCCAACAACGCCGGTGGCCCTGGTTCGATGGGGAACGACGACACGCCAGGAGAGCCTTGAGGGAACGTTGACCACAATCGCCGATCTGGTCGAGAAGCACGGCTTCTCTGCTCCCGCTGTGACGGTGGTGGGCGATGTGGTGAAGCTCCGCAAGGAACTGAATTGGTATGAGGCGTTACCGCTGTTCGGGCAGCGGGTGGTGGTCACGCGAACGCGTCGACAGGCGAGCATTCTCTCGGAAAAACTGCGACTTCTCGGAGCAGATGTGCTGGAGATTGCGACCATTCGCATTGTGCCGCGCACGCTGGATGATTCGCAGCGAGGGAAGCTCTCGGCGCTAGCCCGACATTTCGACTGGATCGTTTTCACGAGCCCCAATGCCGTGGAGTTGTTCTTTACTCAATTTTTCAAAGTCCGATCCGATCTCCGCGACTTGGGAGCAGTGAAATTTGCCGCAGTGGGACCTGCCACGAAGAGCAAGCTGGAGAAACTTCATCTGCGAGTTGATTTGCAGCCGGAAATCTACACCACAGAAAACCTGGCCGAGTCGTTTTCTAGAGAGATGGCCTCGGGCTCGCGTTTTTGTCTTCCGCATGGCAGCAAGTCCGATCCGTTTATGGGAAATCATCTGCGGGGGCAGGGCGCCATTGTTGAAGAATGGAATCTCTATGACACCGAGCCGGAGGCCGACGACGAGAATGGTGCCCGGGCCCGATACGTGAAGGAAGGGGCACATTGGATCACCTTCACCAGTTCCAGCACAGCAGAGAATTGGCACGCGCTTCAACTTCAGCCGGATAGCGGAGCGCCTGTGCCGAAGGCCATCAGTATGGGACCGGTAACCAGCGATACGTTACGTAAGTTAGATGTGAAAATCGCGGCAGAAGCATCTGAATCGACCTTGGATTCATTGGTGGCGACTATTGTGAAATTAGGTATAGAATCACGACATGCCGACCACTGAAGAATTGATGGATGAAGGGAATACCGCCCTTGCGATAGGAGAATTAGAAGACGCGGTTAAATATTTCAAAGAAGTGATCGGGCTCGATCCTGAACACCAGGATGGCTGGCAGGCTTTAGCCATGGGGCTCTATAAGCTGGATCGTTATGAAGAAGCGATCGAAGCGGGAAAAAAACTCGCAAAGATCAACCCCAATAATCAGTTTGTGTGGTCGAGTCTTTCACTGGCTTATAACGCCAACAAGCAGAAGGCTGAGGCGGAAGCAGCAGGAGCCAAGGCGCGTATTATTTCCTGGGGCGGAAAAATTAAACCTGAAGAAGAAAAAACCGATTCGGATTCAACAGAGAAGCCGTCGCAATAATACGACTTACAGGAAACATATAAATATAGAGTTGCTTCGATGTGTCGCAAACCTATAAAACTACTATATGTCATTATCTAATCTATCGAGCGCCCAGTTGGCGCAGCTCATTAGCCTGGTCAAGGAAAAGGAAGTTCTTCAAGCAAAGCTGGAAAAAATCGATGCGGCATTGAGTGTGCTCGAAAGTGGAGAATCCGCTCCTAAGAAGCGCGGTCGCAAACCCGGTCGTCCTCCGGGCAGCAAGGCCAAGGTTGTGGCAGGCAAGCCTGGCAAGAAGACCAAGCGACTGAAAGCCGCCATCCTTAAGGCTCTCTCTGCAGCCGGTTCCTCGGGAGTTACCGTGAAGGAACTTTCGAACAAATTGAAGGTCAAACCCGGCAACATTTTCAGCTGGTTCTATACGACCGGAAAAAAGATCAGCGGAATCAAGAAGGTTGGCGAAGCGAAGTACGCATACGCCGGCTAATTGAGTCTCTCGTCGTAGTCGCCGCTGTGAGGCGGCGGCTACAACTTAGTTGGAATTGTCTGTGGCCAATGCCTGACTTTTCGGTTCGAGGCTGGCTTCCATTTCGAGTCGCGTGAGGGGATTGTCCTTCGCATCGCGGGGCACATCGCCAATTTTATTGGCCACATCCATGCCCTTGATTACATGGCCGAAGACTGTGTACTGGGCGTCAAGGCTCGGGCAGGCCTCGAGGCAAATATAGAATTGGCTTCCGTTGGATTCGCGCTTGGGATTGACCGAGTCGGGCAGGCGCGCCATCGCCACGGCACCGACATCATGCGTGAGTTTGATTTCGGGGGGCAACTTATAGCCGGGGCCGCCCAGACCGAATGAGGCGCGGTTGGTTCCCACAGAATTGGGATCGCCGCCCTGAATAATGAAATTGGGAATGACGCGATGAAAGACGGTATGGTTATAGAAGCCGTCGGCGACCAGTTTGCGAAAATTCTCACAAGTGACGGGTGCCGAAGAATTATCGAGTTCAATCACAATGTTGCCGTAAGATGTTTTTAAAACGACCACCTGTTCCTGATTGGTAGGATCGCTCGAGTTAGCAGAAGCGGGTGCCTCCGCTGGTTCTGGAGTCGGTGGGCTAAGCCGGAGTTGTGGCGAAGCTGTCGTTCGGGGAGTAACTGGGGTTGGGTCGACGGGAGTGCGATTTTGAATTGATGTTGAGGAGGCTGTTTCCGTAGCAGGTGCTGACGAGGCGGTGGTGTTGTCCGTAGGGGGATTGGCAGCAGTTGAGGATGCGTCCGGCGGGAGCGAAACCGCTTGAGCGCGTGGATTAGGGGCTTTGCTTGATGCAGCTGAAGACGTCGTTTGTGTCGTAGTTGGCATGCCGGTCAGTTCGGCATCTTCCTGCGCGACAGCGGCGCTTCCTGTTTCCGATTGAGCCTGATTGACCTGTTTATGATGATCGCAACCAAGGAGTAAAAAGGAGGCGCAAAGAAGGGCGGAACGTAATTTCATTAGGAATTTACTGATGAAGAAAGTGGAGTGGAGACAATCAGATCCAAGCCATCGGCTTTGAGAGCGGTCCCGGATTCAGAGGCCTTGATTTGAACGTAAGCGAGGGCGATTCCCTTTTCTTTTTGCGGGGAAAAACCGGAACTGGTGATGGAGCCGACTTCGGTTTCGCCCAAAGTTAATTTCGCGCCCTTGACCGGAAACGCGTCTGAGTTGGATTGAAGAAAGACAAGCGTGCGATTGACGTGGCCGACGCTTTTGAGTCGGGCGATCGTTTCCTGGCCGACATAACAGCCTTTCGTATAGCTGATGCCTTCCAGCATATGAGGTCCTGCCTCGGGGGGGAGCGTGTTGGAGGTGAGCTCCGCGCCCCAGAGAGGAATGCCGTATTCGAGACGAATGGTTTCGATGACATCGCTCGGAACGGAATCGCCAAGAACCACCGCCCCCGTGCTCGAATGCCAGACATCATAGCCGGGAAGGCCAAAACGGGAGTGAGGTGTCACAAAACCGACTGGCGCCAGAGGAGCTTTGGCGCCAAAGACATGGCTCAAGCTCCATTGATCACTGACGTCCTCGAAGGCCGCATCATCGGCAATAAGATACTTATCCAGACGAGCACCGAGGCTTTCGCGGAGAGAGGGATCGGCATCGAGATAGAATTCGGCATTCCGTGCCGCGATATGGAGATCGCCTTCCATCCGGCCTTTGGCCGTGCAGACGGCGGCATAGCGAACCTGACCGTCTGCCATGTCGGCGACATCGTTTGTCACCTGGCCATTCAAATAGCGCACGCTGTCGGGGCCCGTGAGGCGCCAGAGCGCGCGGGGAGAAAGCACGAAGGTCAGAGTTTCGCCGGCTAGCACGCGACGGTAGAGATCAAGATTCATGGTATAGGGGAGAAAGTTAGCAGGAAATTTCATGCGCTCTCAGTTGAATCCGAGAGCGAAAGTTCTAGGCCACTTTTTCTTCGACGACAGGATTGCGGAGAATGCCGATACCTTCGATCTCGATCTCAACGACATCGCCGGGCTTGAGATAGACAGGTGGTTTGCGGCCCATGCCAACGCCTTCCGGCGTGCCAGTCAGGATCAAGGTTCCAGGCTCCAGCGTGGTGCTGCCGCTGAGGAACTCGATGATCTCGGCGACGGAAAAAATCATGTCACGGGTGTTGCTCTGCTGCATGGTGACGCCATTGACCCGCGTGGCCACGGCAAGGTTGTTCGGGTCTTTAATGCTGTCGGCGGTCACGTAGGCGGGGCCGATGGGGCAAAAGGTATCGAAGGTCTTACCTCGGCACCATTGGGAGCCGCCCCAGGTCTTTTGCCAATCGCGGGCGCTGACATCATTCGCGATGGTATAACCGAGTACGTAGTTGAGAGCTTCCTCCTTCGAGACGTTTTTGCATTCGCAGCCGATGATGACGCCGAGCTCCGCTTCAAAATCGACTTCGTCGCTACGGAGTTTTCGGGGCAGGACGATGGGGCCTTCGGGATCTTGAATGGCCGTGGGGCTCTTGAGAAAAACGATGGGATGACCGGGAATCTTGGCTCCGGTTTCCTCGGCATGTTTCCGGTAATTCAGCCCGATGCCGTAGATCGTGCGGGGCTCGATGGGAGCGAGGAGATCAAGCACGTCGATGCGTTCGTTCGTAATCTTGACTTCGCCGAGAGAGAGGTCGCCGCTGAGGCCGAAAAAAGTTTTGTCATCGTCCGAGGTCGCCGTGCGGATGCGATGGGTCTGATCCCGTAAACGAAAGATTTTCATCAGGTTCTTTATAAGTGAAATCGGGCCGACCTGCTAGTGTGAACAAAATCGTAATCACTCAGCTTTTACTGCTTTTAGTGTAAAAACTATCTTCCACTTGGAGCGTCAATCTGCTTTGCTTTGCGGCAGTCAGTTCATCCATTTCTATGCCTATCCTCGGGAACCTGTCCGAATTTCCATTGCCCGAGGTACTTCTTTTGATTGGTGCCCGCACGGGTCGCCTTCGGCTGTTGGATGTCCCCGAGTTTGGAATTCTTGAGGTCGATTTTTTCAACGGCGAGGTTCACTCGCTGCATATAGGCAATCGCACCCTGACGGAAATCAGCGACCTCATCGACAAGTTGAGTACGGTTGTCCAGATGAACGGAGGCATGTTCGAGTTCAAGATGCACTCGATCATCCCGGTTCCGCGGCCGGTACCGTTGACGATTACGCAATTGGTTATGACGTTGGTCTGCCATGTCGATGAGAAGATGGCGCGGCAACAGTCCGTGGCTCATCACTGGTACATGCTGGAAACTCCACAACCTGATATCTGGATCGAGCCCGAGTTGCATGAATTCCTTGCAGCGGCCCGCCCCTCGCTGGCGAAGGGTGCCTACCGGGACGAGTTGGCGGAGCTTCTTCAGCAGGACCCTGAGCTCGTGCATAAAAATCTGACCAATCTTCGCCTTTTGGGACTGATCAAGATGATCGATGGTGCAGAAACGGTTCCGCTGACCGGAGTCAACGTGCAGGAAAAAGTAGCGCGCAAGAGCAACGAGTTTCTACGTGCCTCCCGCGCTGCCGGAGAAATCCACCGGCATACCGGCCAGCTGCCGAAGATCAAAGGCGCCTAGAGCTTGGCGCTGGCCTTGATGTCAGCCAACAGGGATTCGATGTCGGCTTCAGTGGTTTGCCACGAGCACATCAGTCGCGCGACGTTGCCGCCAATGAAATTGTAAATGACCCAGCCCCGTGCGTGCAGTTCGCGGATCAGGGCATCGGGCAACTGAACGAAGACCGCATTGGCCTCGACCGGGTGAGCTGTGTCGATTCCTGCTTCTTTTTTCAATCGGGAGGCGAGCAACGAGGCGCATTGATTGGCGTGTTGGGCGTGCTTCAGCCATGCGCCGTTTTCGAGGACGCCGACCCAACCAGCGGCGAGCAGGCGCATTTTGGAAGCAAGTTGCCCGGCCTGTTTGCAACGGTAATCGAATTCCCGGGCGAGTTCCTTGTTGAAAAAGATGACCGCCTCGCAACTGGCCATGCCGAGCTTGGTCCCGCCGAAACAAAGGACATCGATGCCGTTTTCCCATGTGGCTGCTTTTGGACTGACGCCGAGGGAGGCGACGGCATTGGCGAAGCGGGCACCGTCCATCTGGGTGATGAGGTTGAAGTGTTTCGTGGTTTCTCGAATCGCTGCAAGCTCGGCCAGTTGGTAGACCGTGCCGAGCTCGGTCGATTGGGTCAGGCTGACGACGCGAGGTTTGGGATAGTGGATGTCAGTCCGTTTGAGTGCGAGCTGCTCAATCGCGGAAGGCGTGATCTTGCCATGTTCGCCGGGTGCACCCAGAAGCTTGGTGCCGTTGGAAAAGAATTCCGGCGCACCGCATTCGTCGTCGATGATGTGCGCGTGTTCGTGGCAGATGACGCTGTGATAGGATTGGCAGCAGGAGGCGAGGGCAAGGGAGTTGGCGGCGGTGCCATTGAACACAAAAAAGACCTCCACCTCGGGAGCTTCAAATAAGTCACGAAGGAGGTTCGAAGCGCGTTCGGTCCAGGCATCATTACCGTAGGAAGCGGCATAGCCTTGGTTGGCGCGCGCTATCGCTTCCCATGCCTCGGGACAAACTCCGGAGGTGTTGTCGCTGGCAAAATGCGTTTTTTGGAAAATTTCTGAATCAGGCATGGTTTAGTCTGCTGCCGGTGGACCAACCTTGCAATCCCTCTCGATGCTTTGGATCCACCAGCGGGACTTGGTGGTGAATTGGCCGCGCCCGAAGCTGCGCTTGAAAAAGAGGCGGAGGATGGAGCCATCGGTTGTCTCGATCCGGTAGCCATGTTTGCGGACGTAGCGTTCACCGCTGCCGTGGGTGCAATCGCCGTGGTCCTTCCACTGTTCCAATACACGGAACACAGTGTATTCGGTCTTTCGCCAACGAAACTTATGGGGAACGCCCGGCTCACCGCGCGCCATGCCACGGGTGTCAAAACTGGCATCAAGCGGGATGATCGGTTCGCTGATGAAAGAAGCGGGCATAGCGTAGTCTACACCATTTCTTCGCGAAATCCGGTCATCCCATCAAGGGACCGATAAGCTAATTGCTCTGGCTCGGGGGCGTTACCATGCCGGTCGAGGGCGTGGTCGTCAGGGCGCTGTGGCCGCGTCCATCATTGGCCGTGATCACGCGCGCGCCTGTGCGACGGGTGAAGAAGGCCCAGACCCAGCGGATAACGACCGTCAGCTTGTTCGTGAAGCCCACAAGGAAGAGGATATGGACCATCAACCAAGTCAGCCAGGCGAGGAAGCCGCTGAACTTGACGCCAGCGACCATGGCCACGGCACGGGAATGTCCGATAGTCGCCATTGTACCCTTGTCCCAGTACTTGAACGGATCGCGCTGATCAGGACGGAGGTGAGGATCACCCAGTTCGGCCTCGATGACCTTGCCGACATACTGACCCATCTGGATCGCAGCAGGAGAAACGCCAGGGACCGGGGTTCCGTCCTTATTTAGGATAAAGGCGATGTCGCCAACGGCAAAGACTTCAGGATGGCTGGGAACACTAAGGTCAGGGTTGACCTTGATGCGACCCGCGCGATCGATATCGACGCCGAGCGTACGGGTGATCGGGTTGGCGCCGACGCCAGCCGACCAGACGATGGAAGCGGCCTTGATGGTCTCGAGCTTGTCCGGAGTTTCCTTGGCCGAGACGACCACGGTTTCCGGTTGGATGTCCTTCACCATGGTGTTGAGTCGAATTTCGACGCCGATGTCTTCCAACTGGCGATGGGCGCTGGCGGAGAGATCGCGGGGAAGGTGCAGGAGGATGCGATCAGCGGCCTCGATAAGAATGACGCGCACCTTGGTGGGGTCGATCTTGCGGAAATCGTGACGCATGACGAAACGCCCCAGTTCCTTGCAGGCGCCTGCGAGTTCAACCCCTGTGGGGCCACCGCCGACGATGACGATGGTCATCAGCTTCTCGAGAGTGGCAGGATCGCTCGTCAGTTCGGCTTGTTCGAAGGCGTAAAGAATTTCGCGGCGAATGCGCAGGGCGTCATTGATCGACTTCAGGCCGGGCGCGTGCTCCGCCCATTCCGGATGACCGAAGTAGCTGGTAACACCGCCCAGGGCAAGGACGAGGTAATCGTAAGTGATACTGCGATCGGAAAGGATGACGGTGCGGCTCTTGAGATCGACGGTCTCCACCTTGCCGAGCTCAACGCTAACGTTCTCCTGGTCGCTCAGGATGGAGCGCAGGGGCTTGGCGATTTCGACCGAAGAGAGGGTTGCGGTCGCCACCTGATAGAGGAGAGGCTGAAAAAGGTGATGATTTTGGCGATCGATCATCGTGATGCGGCAATCGGTATGACGCAGGGATTTGGCCAGATTGAGACCGGCAAAGCCGCCTCCTAGAATGACGACATGCGGTTTGGAGCTTTTAGCGGGCTTAACTTCGGCGGTGGATGAGGGAGCGACTTCGGTTGCGGGCATGGGTGAGGACTATACACAGCATGACTTTGATGGCAAATGTGATCGAATTTTTTTGAAAAAGGTTGGAATGGCTATGCTTTAGCAATGAGAGATGCCATTTCGAGGAGTCACGCGAAGAATATGTAAAAGTTACCACGCCAGCTCTTTACGCAGGCTGGAGCTTAGGGTAGGTTGAGCAATTGTGAGCAAGTCCGTGGAAACATTCGAGTCCAATGAGTGATATCCCCGTGCCTAACCGGCCGGGTGGACGAATGTCTTCGCGGCCCTTGCATTTTATCTGGTTGGTCGATGGCTCCGGTTCCATGCAGGTGAACGGAAAGATTCAGGCGTTGAATCGTGCAATCAGTGAAGCAATTCCGCATATGCAAGGGGTGGCCCGGGACAATCCGCAGGCCACCGTTTTTGTCAATGCCATCTGCTTTGCAGACGAGGCGCACTGGATGGAGGAAAAGTTGACGCCGATTTCGGAGTTCCAATGGCAAAATATGGAAGCGTCTGGCGCGACGGCCCTTGGCGAAGCCTTGACGATGGTGGGAGATGTCCTGCGTCCGCCGTTGATTACGGACCGCGCCTTGCCGCCGGTGCTTGCCTTGGTGACGGATGGTTTGCCCACCGACGACTTTCACGCCGGGCTCGATCATCTTTTGTCGAAGCCATGGGGCCGTCAGGCGGTGCGCGTCGTGGTAGGAATCGGAGAGGATTCCACCTCGGACGATGCGAGCAAGTTTTTTCAAGCCTTCAGCAGCAATGAAGAGGTGAAGCCTTTTTACGCCAATAACCCGGAAGCTCTGGTCGAGATTATTCGTTGGGTCTCCACGGCGGTCCTGAAATCCGTCGTGGCGCCATTGAGTCAACCCGCCACCGGACCTGATGGCGATTCGACGGGGGTGCTGTCTTTCGGCGTGGAAATGGAGAGTCCTGATGAGGTGGGAGTGTGGTGAACTCGCTAAAATGGGCGGCCTTGGGAAGCAGTGTGAGGGGGGCGTCGCACGAACAGAAAAATCTGCCCAACCAGGACGCCATTCGACTGCACAACCCGGCCGGTAAGGACGATTTTCTCATCATGGCCGTCGCGGACGGTCATGGCAGTACACGCAGTTTCCGCAGCGAAAAGGGATCGGGCTTGGCGGCGGAATGTGCTGTCAAGGTCCTGGGTAATTTTGTGCGACGGCTGGGGCCTGATGTGCCTTTAAGCCAGGTGCGTCACCAAGCCAGGACGCGGTGGCCCCGGGCCATCGTGAGTGCGTGGCGAAGCGCCGTGCGTGCGGACTTGGCGGAGACACCGTTTGCGGCCCTCGACTTTGCCGCTTTTCCCGAGGCACCGCCCGTTTTCAAACCCGGCGCCGATCTTCCGCCTGTAGCCTATCTGGCTTATGGCGCGACTCTTCTCACCGTGGCGATCACCCGGCGTTACGTTATCTTTTCCCAGCTTGGCGACGGGGATATCCTGGCGATCCGGGAAAACGGCGTGGTTTCGCGTCCCTTGCCAAAGCAGCATGAGTTCATGTCGAACCAGACGGTATCCCTTTGTACGCACAATGCCGCCCTTCGCTTCCAGACTCGAGTGGAGCCGTGCCGTTCCGGTGGGCCGGTTTTGGTCATGCTCTCTACCGACGGTTATGCAAACTGCTTTGGGACCGAGGAATCATTCTTTACGGTGGGTGCTGATATCCTGAAGTATTTGAAGTCCCACGGCGTCGCGTTCGTCGGCGAGATGCTGGAACAATGGCTGCGCGAATCCTCGCAGGACGGCAGCGGAGATGATATCACCGTGGGACTGGCTGTGCGTTCAATTGTGTAGCAGATGATTCCATGATTACTTTTCAATCAGGTCAAACGGTCTGGCTGGAGACCGCTGGCGAGCGTTGTGAGATCATGGAGTTGATCGGCGTGGGCACTCGAGGGCAGGTCTATCGCGTCGTTTTCAGCGGACAGGAATTTGCCCTGAAATGGTATTCGCCGAGCAGCGGAATCAATCAGCAGCGAGCCACCATTGATCTCTTGATCGAGAAGGGACCACCCAATGATCGGTTTCTTTGGCCGATGGACACGGCGCTCTGTCAGGATGTGGCCGGTTTTGGTTGTCTGATGCGGTTGCGGGAGCCTCGCTTCCGGAGCTTTGCAGAGTTGATGAACCGGGAGATCGACCCTTCCTTCCGCACCTTGACCCGCGTGGCGGACGAATTGGTCGATAGTTTTCTGCGGCTCCACTCGATGGGGTTGTGCTGCACCGACTTTTCCTTCGGTGATATTTTTCTGGATCCCGATACCGGTGAAATTATCCTGTGCGATAACGACAGCCTGGTCCTCGACGGGGAGGGAATTGGAGCCCCGTTGGGAACGCCGCGGTTCATGGCGCCGGAAATTATCAGTGGTCACGCACGGGCCTGCGCCAGCACAGATCTTCATTCGTTGGCAGTGATCTTGTTTCACCTTTTCATGATTCACCATCCGTTTGAAGGCAAGCGGGAGCGGGAGATTACCTGCCTTGATCTCACCTCCATGCAGCGATTGTACGGCTGGGATGCCCTTTTTATCTTTGATCCCAAGCATGGGGCGAATCGACCTGTCGCCGGTGTACATAATAACGCGACGCTTTTTTGGAATCTATACCCCGATTACGTTCGCGATATTTTTACCCGCGCTTTTACCGCGGGGCTGAGTGAACCCGGCGAACGGGTCAAGGAAAGCGAGTGGCGCACGATTTTAATCCAGATGCGCGACCAGATTTACTATTGTCATAAATGCACGGCGGAGAATTTTCTGACCAGCGACGAGAACACACCCGCGCTGGCTGCTGGCCAACCTTGTTGGGCTTGTGGGGAGACGCCCATCCCGCCTATGCGCCTGCGCTTTAAATCCCATTCCGTGGTCCTTAACCAGGATACCCGGCTCTTTGCTCATCACCTCGATGAAAACCGGCCCAACGATTATTCCGAGATCATGGCCGAGATGATGCAACACCCGACGAGGCCCGATGTCTGGGGACTCAAGAATGTTTCGTCGCTCACTTGGACCTCGTATGCTCCCTCGGGCAAGACGATGGAAGTCGGCACAGGCCGCTCGGTCTCGCTGGTTCCGGGATTGCGAGTCCGGTTTGGGAGCGTGGAAGCCGTTGTCGGATAGCTCAAAGTCGTCGCCTGCGGTTGATCAGGGTTGTTTCGGGGGCGGAGTTTCAGCGCCTTTCTTGCCCGGAAGATAACTTTTTACCCGATTGAGCCAATGCCGGGCCCAGGCGAACTCGATCGCCAAAATGGCGAGTCCTGCGGGAATAACGAGGATCGCCGGACCGGGCAGGACGATCATGGCAATCCCGATCAGCAAAACCGTTCCACCGACGAGAGCGATCAGGATCTGGCGAAGCAATTTGATCACGCTTTCAACCTACCCGAGCTTTCTACGAAAATCTTTCTAAAAGCATTCCGTCATCTTGAGCTTGTCGAAAGATCAGCCCCCGGTGATGTCCGATTTCCGTTACCAACCTTCAGCGAGAACCCTCCAACGGGACTTATTTGCTCGCTCTGCAATTATGGAAAATCCAGTATTCTCCCTCCATTTCATGAACGCCTTTAACCACATCGCCTTTAACTGCCACGACCTTGCCCGGCAGGAATCTTTCTACACCAAGCATTTCGGATTCAAACGGTCGCGCACGTTCAACCCCGGCCAGCCGAATGAGTTTTTCATGCTGAAACTCGGCACGGTTCGGCTGGAATTGTTTCCGACCGATCCGGCAAAAACGACCGGACAAAAAGGCGGAGAACAGTCAGTCGGGTTCAAGCATTTGGCTTTCGATGTGCCCAAGCTGGAGCCAATCATCGAAGGACTTAAGGCAGACGGAATCGAGGTCGGCAATATCATCGATGCCTCAAAACACGTTTCCGGGCTGCGGATCGTTTTCTTCAAGGATCCCGAAGGCAACATCCTCGAGTTGATGGAAGGCTATCACGACGAGGTGTAGCAGTGTCATAATTTGAAATTCCTCTCGCGTAAATCCACACTAATTTTGCATGAAAATAACCCTGCTTGAGGTGGCTATCATCCTTTTGATACTGCTTATCGTGGGATTTGTGTTGTTTAGCTCAATAGAGGATAACACTAGAAAATCTCATCCTAAATCATCAAGGGTGGATCAGTAGAAAATTTAAAAATCAAATCAGGACACTACCGAGGTGTAAGAGAGCTTGTCCGAGAGAGGCAAGAGGCGTAGGCTAATCCCTTGCCATTTGGTTTACGTTTATGCACGCCCGACTTTTTCCCAGCCGCGAGGATTTCCGGAAATTGGCCGAACAGGGAAACCTGATTCCGGTCTACCGCGAGATCATTGCCGACATGGAGACCCCGGTTTCGGCCTTTCACAAGATCGATACCGGCGATCATTCGTTTCTTTTTGAATCGGTGGAAAAAGGCGGCAAGTTCGCCCGCTATTCCTTCCTGGGCGCCAGCCCGCAGGTGATTTTCCAGGCCAAGGGCAAGGAAGTCACGTTGCGCGAAGGAACCGAGCAACGTTCCTATCGTATTGAGAATGATCCGCTGTATGAGCTCGAGCGTTTGATGGCGGGATATCGTCCTGTACCGGTGGCCGACCTGCCGCTCTTCTACGGCGGTGCGGTGGGCTATCTCGGCTACGAATCCGCGACAAGTTTTGAGCCGAGTATTACCCGCGCGAAGAAGGACGATCTCGGGGTGCCGGACGCTTATTTCTTTATTACCGATACGCTGCTGATTTTCGATCATCTCGAACGCCGGATCAAAATTGTCGCCAACGCCCACGTAGCCAAGCCCGCCGATGCCGATCGCGCTTATGATGAAGCGGTGGCTAAGATCGAGGAGCTGGAGTCGCGCCTGTCGCGTCCCGTTCGGGCCAGCCTGCTGCCGGTTTTCAATGAGGTCACGCCGCTGGAGCCGTCGATCAACATGACGCAGGAGCAGTACGTCAAGATGACCGAGAACATGCAGGAGTACATCCGCGCGGGGGACATCTTCCAGGTCGTGC
>Ga0068858_100001500_pt1 | contig 24063 bp, 21 predicted proteins | sample KBSSwiS12_FD_66589 | JGI IMG/M metagenome (GOLD analysis project Ga0068858, IMG submission 66589) | Switchgrass rhizosphere microbial communities from Kellogg Biological Station, Michigan, USA - KBS Switchgrass S1-2 | ecosystem: Host-associated > Plants > Roots > Rhizosphere > Soil ... | reverse complement strand
AACGTCTTCACGGTGGCCGGGACAGCGCTAGGTACGATCGCGCCGCCGGCGGACCTCGCTCCGGTTCGTACCGCTCCGATGGACGGTGCTAACGCACAGCATGGACCGCGGTCGGTACCTACCGTGCCTGGGGCGGTGGAGTAGGGTGGCGAGGGGATGAAGACCTTCCCTGGGCCTCTGATGCGAGCTGGCGGGACGGACCGGACGTACATCTTCATTCGAGATAACCCACACCCCCGGCCTCAAGCTGTTCGCGGTCTTGTCGAGGAGCTCTGGGCGAAGTACTGGCCGTACGCGGACGACGACTTCTACCGGGACATCCCACTCTACTTCGCTCCTCGGTTCTGGGAGATGGACCTCGCGTGCGAGCTGATGGCCAAGGGGCTGGTCGTTGAGGAGCGCAAAGGCCACGGCCCTGACATCCCGCTCGTGGTCGAAGGCCGGCGCGTTTGGGTTGAGGCGATAGCGGCGACGGATGGTACGGGGGATGATCGCTCGCAGGAGCTCCCCTACACGCGGGTCTCCCGGGCTGAGCCTCGGCCCCATTTGCCCGCGATCGATTTTGCCGGCGAGGGAGGGATCATCCTCCGGCTCCGGAACGCCATCGAGGAGAAGTCTCGGAAGTACAAGAAGTACCTCGCGGACGGCATTGTCAAAGCGGGCGAACCGTACGTCATCGCGGTCAACGGGTCACAGATCGATGCCGCCATCGTCGAGGATGACGTCCCCTGGATCGTGAGGTCGGTCTACCCGATCGGCGAGACGAAGTGGGACCTTTACTTAGAAACAGAAACCTTCACGGAGCGGCATGAACATCGGCCGGCCGTGGTGAAGGCGAAGGGGGCGTCCGTCGCCACGGACATCTTCCTCACGGACGAGTACGCCGGGATCTCGGGAGTCGTGTATTCGAGGATCAACGCGCAGAACCGAGACCGGGGCTACGTGCACGTGCACAACCTACGGGCGACGAATGGACTCAACCGCGGCTGGCTCAAGCTCGGGACGGAGTACTGGCCCGACTGCCTCAAGGGTGGGGTCACGCTCAAGATCACCGACTGGGACCAAGGCGAGGCCTAGAAAATGGACTTCCTCTCGATCCTGCCGCTCGAAGCCGCCGCCCAGATCGACGACGGCGTGCTGCAAGACCTCCTCATCAATTGGGCGAGCTATTCGGGGCACTAACCCGCTCAGCAACGCCCTCATTACTTGTCCCCCACCCGGCCAGGGGGTCCCAAGCGAACCTCGGCGTTACGAGGGTGAGGGCGGTTCGTGGCTGCCTGGGTCCCATCTTGGCCAGGGACCAGTGCCGCACACCGGGTCCGAACCAGCAACCACGCTTGTGTGCCCCCGGTCCTCTTCAAAGGCATCCCTGCGGTTGGCTGAGACCTTGGGGTATGGCATGGCGCGAGCGTCGGCCATCCGTCAGAGTCAGTGTTCTGACGCCCCATTTGACGTCCCCGCCCAGTAGGTCTACCCTGCCACTCACAACTATCTTGAGCCACGGACGGCCCACACATTCCACCGGGGGGTTGGAATCGTGAGACCTCGCGTCGTTTGTTCTCAGCCCTTCCAGGCATCGATTTGGCTGTTTCTGTCCCTCGCCGCCCTCGTATCACCAATTGCTTCCCGGGCCGAGAGCCTATTTGCCGCCCCATACCTGTACGCCGTCGGAGGACCTGCTATCGCCGTTGGCGATATGGACTCTGACGGTAAGCAGGATCTCGTGAGCCCCTCTGCAAACGGCGTGGCGCTAGGGGACCTCGATGGGGATGGGAGACTTGATATCGCAAAGGTCGGCGGGCGCGGCCTCGATGTTTCCCTGAGCTCCCACTCCTCCGCGAGCTATCCGTTAGACGCATATCTGGACGCAAATTCCGTCTCGATCGGCGACCTCAACATGGACGGGGTTCCGGACCTCGCGGTGACGGGTTCCTTCTCCGACAACATTTCCCTGCTTCTCGGAATCGGTAACGGCTCTTTCGCCCCCCCGGTAGTCATGGCTGCCGCAAGTAATAGATTTCCTACCTATGTGGCCATCGGTGATCTGAACGCAGACGGAAGGAACGATCTGGCCATTGCCTATCAGAACGGGGGAGTCTCGTTATGGCTGGGCGGCGGTGACGGATCGTTCAGCACCAGACTTGAGCTGGAGGCACCGTCTGCCAAGAAGGTAGTGATCGCAGACATGAATTCGGACGGCAACGAAGATTTGGTCGCTGCCGGCACGGTTCTGTTTGGTAACGGTGATGGCACCTTTGCAAGTCCGATTATTGCCGCGAGCTCGGGTACATGGAGCAGTGTCGGAGATCTAAACGGCGATGGAATTCTCGACGTTGTCGTGACCGGCTGGGATGGCGGGTACGGGAACACTCAGGTATCTGTCTCGCTTGGCATCGGTGGGGGGGAATTTGGACCGCAAATGACCTTCCCGACAGGTGATCCGTCCGCCCCAGACCATGGTGACTACCCCCATGCAGTGGAGATCATCGATCTAGATTCTGACGGAATCAACGATCTGGCAATTTCGATCAACTTTCAGGGGACGATCAATATCCTCAATGGACATGGCGATGGCACATTTGGTTGGTCAAGGCCCATCGATGTGAGGCAGTCGGTAGCGATTGCCGACTTGAATGCAGACGGCCATCTCGATTTGGTGAGCCCTAGTCAGGTCCTCTTTGGGGACGGCAGTGGGGAATTCCCGACGAGCACTCCTTTGGGGACAAATGGTAGGTCCGTCGCGGTGGGTGAGATCACCCCCGACGGAACTCCAATCGCTGTGGGTAGCGGAACCGTAACAGCAGTTCTTGTCGGTCTTGACGGCACTGTTCATCCCTTGGGTACGATCTTGTGTGACTTCGTGTGGGGTTTGGCGATTGGTGACCTAAACGCCGACGGCCATCCGGATCTTGTGGTGGCATCCGATCCTGGCCTCTCGGTATTCCTAGGGATGGGGAATGGTTTGTTCGGTCCGGGGAATGATCTGGGAATATTTGCCGACGACGTCATCATCTTCGACATTAACGGGGACAATATCCCCGACCTGGTTACGGCAGGACCTGACTTTCTAGGTGTCGGCGATGGAACATTTCTTCCTGCGACAGGTGGGTTTCCGTCACCGACCAGCATTGGCGCTAATCAGAGTGGAATGAAGCTGGCACGGAAGGGGGGCGTATTTGCGAGCAGCGTGAGGTTGGCAGTTTGCGATCTCAATGGGGATGGGGTGTTCGACAAGGTGGGCATGGGATGGGCGGCAATTGGAAACGGAGATGGCACTTTCCGAGATTCGGGTAGGTTCGGTTTGGGTCCGGGCGCATCTGGCATCGCGGTTCTGGACGCAAATCTCGACGGCAACCTGGATGTCGCCGCCGTGTGCACCGACCAAAATATCGTACCCGTCGCACTGGGACGCGGGGACGGCACCTTCGATGCTCAAGCGAGCTACGGTGACCTTGGGCACTGGAATCGAGTGATCAAAGCTGGCGACCTGAATGAGGATGGTCGATCAGACTTGGTTGTTGCTGGCTTCGATGGAATAGGAACTATCCTCCTGGGAACAAGCGACCGCCCTCCGGGCGTGACCGCGCCGAGTTCAATTGAGGCGAAGGAGGGTAGCGAAGTAACTTTCAGCGTGTACGCAAGCGATCCCGATGCAAGCTCGATTGCGTCCCTTGTGGCCGCTCCGCTTCCGGTGGGCGCGACATTCTCGAGTAATGCGGCCCACACCGTCGGCACTCTGACTTGGACGCCTGACTTCACCCAGGCGGGGACGTACCCACTCACATTCACGGCCTCAAACGTCCGCACTGGGTTGGCTACCACTGTGATCACCGTGACCAATCTGAATCGTATGCCGGTCGCCGAGGCGAACGGCCCCTACTTCGGTGTGGCTGGGTTAGCAGTTTCCTTCGATGGGGGAGGCTCGGCCGACGCCGACGGTGACGCACTTACCTACGCCTGGGACTTCGGTGACGGAACAAGTGGATCCGGGCCTTCTTCCGTGCACGCTTATCCGGTAGGCGGGAGCTATGATGTGACACTCACAGTGACCGACGCGGGGACTCCACCACTGTCCGGCACTGCCAAGACGACTGCCAGCATCTCCCAAGGCCTTGAGGCCCGAGTCTCCATCTCTGGCGGAAATAAATCAATCAAACTCAACAGCGGCAAGCCCACCTGGTGCGCCACCATCGAACCGGTGAATGGGAGCTTTGGCGCCAACGAGGTAGATTTGGCATCGCTCATTCTCCGCTACGGTGGCGAGCGGATTCTTGCAATCGCTGGCAAGACCTCACAGGTGTCTGATCAGGATCACGATGGAATCCAAGACATCGGAGTCTGCTTCGCGAAAGACCAACTACGTGCGCTCTTCGCTGACCTCCCGGGCGGGAGAAGCATCGTTACCGTCACGATCGAGGGGTTGCTCCTATCGGGAGCGCAGATCGGCGGATCAACCGAGGTCGAGGTTGTTTCGTCGGGTGCGGGACTTGCGGCATCGCTTTCACCGAACCCCTTCAACCCGAGCGCGGTGCTGACATTTGCTACCCGCAAAGACGGGCCACTGCGTGTGCGCCTCTTTGACGCCACAGGACGTCTGGTCCGTACGCTCCTGGACCTGGCTCAGTCCCCTGCCGGGTACCATGATGTTCGTGTGGAGGCCCGCGATAGTGGTGGCAGGCACCTTGCGTCGGGCGTCTACCTCTACAGGGTTGACAGTGTGGAAGGTTCGATAGTGGGGAGGGCCTTGATCTTGAAATAGCCATCGCCTGGAGTTCTTCCGGCGGAGCTATTCCTCATGGTTCTGAGTGTGATCAGGGTCTCGCACACTTGGGGCCCGTTTACCCTGGCATCGCCTATGGGACTCTGCTGAAGGTCACAGGGCAGGCGCGGGTTTGACCTCTAGCTTTACCACATGGGAGGGTCGATGTTCCGGTGGCACAGTGCCCTTTCTAGGCGAAGGGTAGGACGAATCCCTTTCGCCCTATGCCTCGCCTCGCTAGCGCTGTTCGGGACAACAAGAGCTGCAGCTTTTCCTCTGTCAGTCCGCTTTACCGTGACCGGAGATGCCGCCGACCCACTTAATCCCGGAGGCACCGCATCTGGATTTTTTATCGTCGATACAAGCGAGCCCGTCTTCCTAGGAGGGATTGGAGAGGGCCTTGTATTCTTCATTCCGACAGTGCTTCGCTTCGATTGGGAAGGGACGCAGTGGAATGAGTCCAATACTTATGTTCACCTTGAATTCACCCCCGAGGGGAGTCTCAGTCGCTGGCGGATTGATGGAGGTCAGCTCGGGATACCACCTAGTCCGGTCAATGATTTCATCGTGGACTGGAATGGTGGATGGCAGTTCCCCTACACAAATGCAGCATTCCGGGAGAGCGGATCCGAGTACGGGCTTTGGTACGGTCAGCTCGTGAGCTGGTCGGAAGCTCCGCCACCGGGTGTTCCGGAACCGGGCACCCTTATTCCCGTTGGAATCGGACTTGCTGCTCTTCTCGGCGCCAGGCGACGCACCTAGGCGCAACTTTTCAGCCATAGGGGGGTCCCATGTTCCGGTGGCATTGGGTGCGGGTCTTCGCTTGCTTGATGGCTTTTCTCGTTGCCTCACCTGCCCTCGCGTATCAGATCCGGGTCAACTTTACGGTCACGGGGTCTGACATCGATCCACCCTGCGCAGGTCTGACTTCGTCCGGCTTCTTCACCTTCGACAGCGGGCTCATTCCAGTTGGCGGTGGTACTCTCAGTAACAGCTACAACGGCCTCCCGGGGTTATTTATCAATGAGATCTCCTTCTCCTGGGACGGGCATGACTGGACCACAGCCGACGCATCCTGTTTTGAGCTGTCTTTTTCACCCGACGGCAGCGTTATAGGTTTCGCGATCGGTGGCAACGATGGGGGCAATACTACTGGTCTCGACTGTCCCCCCTTCTGCACGGACTTCATAGTACGCGTCTATCCATTCTCACAGCAGCAACCGCAATTCATCTACGCAGCCCACCGAGGTGAAAATACTCCCTTTTACGGCTCTGTGAGCAGTTGGGACGCGGCGATTCCACCCTTCATGGTTGCATCATGGGGTGCTCAGGGCTCCTACTTCGAAATGGATTCATACGGTCAGGTATACACGCATGGTGCTCCATGCCCCGGCACGCTTGGGACCGTGACCGTGGTCGGCCGGCTCTCCAACACTCAGCTTCCAAGCAGTGTCGCGGGTGTTGTCTTCCAAGACGGTGAAATTGTCGCCACTCTCGCTAATGGTGATGTTTACAGCATTTGTGGGGGCGCTTCTGTCGGAGCCTTTGTGGGCAACATTTTTAACGCGCCAGGAGTGGCGGCCGTTGAGGGTCAAGGTTCTCCGACACGGAATCGGTTTAGTCAGAATCGACCTAACCCATTCAATCCCGACACGGCTATTCCGTACGCCCTCGCCTCGCCCGGCCGCGTCCGGATCCTCGTCTTCGACGTGAGCGGACGGCTGGTCCGGACGCTCGAGGACTCGACACGACAGGCTGGCCAGTACACGGCGCGCTGGAATGGCCAGAACGATCACGGTGAGCCTTCTGCGAGCGGTACCTACTTCGCCCGGATCATCTATCCAGATGGCTCCAAAGCAGAGCAGAAGATGACCGTACTTAGGTAATGGCTGCCACTGGCATGACCCATCTCGCCTCGAACGGGGCGGGCGTCATCAGCGCCGTATCGAACGAGCCAAAGAGCAAGCGATATCACCCAAACCTGTTCAGGAAGCTGCGCCGAGTCCTCGTGGACGCGGGGAAATGGCCTGATGGGCTGTGAGAGTTGCAGACATCGTAGAGTTCGGCACCACTGGCGCAATTGGCGGTACGCGGGGGTAACGAATGATCCAGGAGATTGGATTGGTGCTCTGTCTCTTCGTTCTATCGAGCGTGATCCGCACCGCCCGCTTTCGCATAAACGCCATTATCCGCTTGATCACAGTGGTAGTGACCGTTCTCGTAGTGGTGGACCTTGTCGCAAGTAGCGCCACTCCTATTCTCAAGAAGACTCCTGGCACAACGGCTAGGGCGTCGGCAACAGGGGGTGAGCTGGGATCGGTTACCCGGGCGGATGGTGGTAGCATCACGACGCCTCTTGGATACGGCATTGCGGTCGCCAAGAATTCGTCTCTGCACCGTGAATGGATTGCGATGCACAACCCAAGGCTTCCGGTGGACCTTGAAGGCACTCCAGGAATAACGACCGTCTACGAGAGAAAGGATTACGGAGGTGGGTACCTATATCGGGCGCCAGTGACCCTGAGGATAGACACGACGATCACGGCAGTCACAATAAACTTCCTGACGTTTGACCTTTGGGGCAATCACGTTCGGACTCTTTCCCTCACCGAGGTTTCCGACATGAAGCCTCGGCCCATACAGCTCGTTGGTAATTTGGACGGTATCCTCTGAGAATGAAGTTGAGGAACATTATGCGTCAATCGCCTACGTTGCACGGGTCCGCCTGGCAAGCGGCCGCGTACTTGAGGGTTCCACAGACAGGGTGGTTGAGGAAGCCCGCAAGTTCTCGAGCAAGTTCACTCCAGCAGACCTGGACCCCAAATAGTCGCGACCGACACCCATTTGACCTACCTACCGGGTAGGTCTACGCTACCGCGATTCCACCAGCACGACTACACGATGGGGGACCTCATGTTCCGGTGGCATCAGGTTCTGCTAGCGTTCGCACGAGTATTGATTTCCCTGCTCGCCCTGATCCCTTTGACGAAGTGCTTCGGAGCCACCTGGACCCACAGCGACACTCCCTTTCGTTCGCCTTTCATTTCTTACGAGGTAGGCCTGTATCCCACGGGACTGGCCACCGCCGATTTTAATGTCGATGGCTACCCAGATATCGCTGAGGCAAATGCCGGGTCATCACTCATTTCGGTACTTGTAAACTTGGCCGACGGATACTTCACACAAAGCGATTATGAAACGGGCGACACGCATGCCGGGATAGCATCCGGTGACTTCAATGGCGATGGTCGCCCAGATATCGTTCTAGCTAACGCAAGCGCTCCTACCGTCTCAGTACTCTTGGCGGACCAAGACGGCCACTTTCGGGATGTTCTTACGTCTCCGGCAGGGGACTGGCCCGGGCGACTCTCTGTGGGAGATGTAAACGCTGATGGTCTTCAGGATCTTGCGATAGCGGGAGGGGCGGGTGTTCAGATTCTGTTGGGGACCGGAGACGGCAGATTTGTTGTAGCGGGCACCCTCTTTCCTGCCGTCGGCTCGCGCTCAGCGGTTCTCCTTACGAACCTTGATGGGGATGGCGCGCTTGACCTTGTGGTAACGGCCGATGAATACAACCAGGGCGTAAGCGTTCTTTACGGCAAGGGGAACGGGACGTTCGGGGTGGCCGCCACATACGGGACGGGCCTCGGCCCTGTTGATGTTGTCTGCGGCGATACAAATGGAGACGGGGTCCTTGACCTCGTTGTCACCAACAACAATATGGGTGGAGTCAGCTCAATTTCGGTGTTGCTCGGGCAGACGAATGGCACCTTCTCCTTGAGGCAGGATTTTCCGACGGGCGTGTCATCATCAGCTGTTGGGGTGCGAGATCTAGATGGGGATGGGGATCTTGACGCCGTAGTCGCGAACGGGGGTTCAGGTCTGCAGGGCAACACCGTCACCCTACTGAAAGGCCACGGCGATGGCACATTCTCCCCCGACCAGCAGATCCCGACGACGCGTTTCCCCAGCGCACTTGCTGTGAGCGACCTGAATGGAGACGGCTTCTCAGACCTTGTTGTCACAGGGTGGGACGCCAATGCCGTGGCAGTACATTTGGCCAGCGGTCCCGGCTCATTTCTAGGAACGGTCCACCGTCCAACCGGTTCATACCCGCTTTCGGTGGCCGTGGGGGACTTCAATCACGATGGAACGGCCGATGCAGTCACTGCGAATAACAACGCCAACACACTGTCGATGTTGCTGAGCATAGGTGACGCCAGCGCCTCATCGCGTATGGACCTGGACACGGGCAGTTATGCCTCACACGTCGCCCTAGGCGATTTCAATAGGGACGGGACCCTTGACTTTGCCGTCGCTCACTACCTTGCAAACTTCGTTACGCTTCTTCTTGCCCAGCCGAGCGGTGCCTTTGTTCGAAGCGATCTCCAAACTAGCGGCGGGAGCTACTTCGTAGATGTGGATGATGTCAATGGAGATGGAGAAGCGGACTTGATCGTCCCCCTTGCAGGCCAGAAGCGTCTATCAGTGTTTCTGGGTCGAGGTGACGGTTCCTTCCCTTCACGGACGGACACTGACATTGGAGTTGGAGCAACCGCGGCTGCAGTGACCGATCTGGACGAGGACGGGAAGCTGGATATCGTCACGTCAAATTACGGTTCGGGCACGGTCACCATTCTCCTTGGCAATGGTGATGGAACCTTCCAAAGGGTTGGGGACCTCGATGGCTTCCAGTCACCTTTGGGGATCGTCGCAGCTGATGTAAACGGTGACGGGCATCGCGATGTCGGAGTATGCAACTTGACGAGCAACACTGTATCCATCCTGCTTGGCAACGGTGACGGCGCCTTGGGCCGAGCTTGGGAAGTACGATGTGCGCTCGGCCCAAGACACCTTGCTGTGGAAGACGTAAATATCGATGGAATCCCCGACCTGCTTGTCTCGTGCTCGACGGCGAACGTCGTGTCGCTCCTCTTGGGAAATGGCGATGGTACCTTCCGAGCCAGGGCTGACCTTGGCGTTGGCAATCAACCATCTTACATTGCCGCCGTGGACGTTAACAGTGACCGAAAACCCGATCTGGTTTCTGCAAATACCGGGTCGGATGCGGTAAGCGTTCTGCTGAATCGGACGTCAGGTGCTCCGTTCGACCATGCACCTTTAATCTTGACGCCGTCGAGATTGCAAATTGTAGAAGGTCAACAGATCGTCTTCGAGGTACACGCTGCTGACCCGGACGGAGACTCAATTTCTTCGCTCACCGCATCGCAACTACCCCCCGGCGCCTCGTTCGCTGTAAATCTGGGGACAGGATCGGGAAACTTCGCCTGGATTCCTGACTATAACCAGGCGGGTGACTACGAGGTACTCTTCACGGCCGGCAATGCTCTGAACGGTACGGGGTCCACAGAGATCAATGTCGGCAATGTGAATCGCGGCCCGATCGCTGATGCCGGTGGCCCTTACACCGGCGTCGCGGGGCTTCCCGTCCTCCTCAAGGGGTCTGCCTCGAGCGATCCCGACGGCGACGTGCTGACCTACGCCTGGGGCTTCGGCGACGCCATGACGGGCGCGGGCGCGACGGTGTCGCACACCTACGCCGCTGGCGGCACGTACCCGGTCTCGCTCACCGTGTCCGATGGAACCCTGACCAACACGGCCAGCACCACGGCGACCATCTCGACCGGCTTCGACGCGCGCGTCTTCACCTCGGGCGGCAACAAGTCGATCAAGCTGAACAGCGGCAAGCCGACCTGGTGCGTCAGCATCGAGCCGGTTGACGGAAGCTTCAGCCCCGACGAGGTCGATCTCAACACGGTCACGCTCCACTACGGGAGCAACCAGGTCCCCGCCATCCCCGGGAAGACGGCTGTCGCGTCGGATCAGGACCACAACGGGGTCCAGGAGCTCGGGGCCTGCTTCGCCAAGGATGAGCTCCGGACGCTTTTCGCAGGACTTCCAGGGGGGCGGAACACGGTGACGGTCTCGGTGGAGGGGACCCTTGTCTCGGGAGCCCACTTGACCGGGTCCACCGAGGTCGAAGTCGTGACTATGGGCGGAACACTCACGGCCTCGCTCTCGCCGAACCCGTTCAATCCTCATGCCGTGCTGACGTTCCGAACCGTTGAAACGGGTCTGCTTCGCGTGCGGCTCTACGACCCTGCAGGGCGGTTGGTTCGGGTTCTAGCCGAAGACGCAAAGGCACCCAGGGGCTTTCACGACATCGAGATCGATGACCGCGACGACACAGGGGGAAGGTTGAGTTCCGGTGTCTACTTTTACCGGATCGAAGCAGGGGACGGGGTCGCGGTTGGACGGGCTATCCTCCTCAAGTAGTCGTGACAAGTCACGCGAACACTCGTGTTGAGGCGAGCCTGACCGCCCAGGTTACGCGCTGGGCCCTTCATTGCTCCGAAGCCGAACCTGGAGGAAACAGGAGACTGTGAAATACCTCGCCGGCCTCTCTTGTCCATGCCTCCAGCCTCGCCGGACGTGTCTTGTCGAGGCCTTTGGCCACTAGATAGTCGTTCATTGACCCACTACCGATCTGAAGGGTCTTGGCATCTTCGAAAACCCTATTCCATCCCTGCACTCCGCCTACGCCACCGAGCAGGCATTCCAACTCCCCAATATCCAGCAGTGTCGCCCGCGAAATGAAGTCCTCGGGCAGTCCATTCTTTGCCCACAGCTCTCTGTAACGGACCCGTAGCATCTTATGCTGCGGCAAATGGCGTAGCGTAACCAGTACGGGTACGTAGTGCTCGATCTCCGAAAGGGACAGACCTTCGACCTTTAGGGCGCCTTCCTTGAACGCATCGATCGCCTTGGCAATTTGACGTAGCTTCCCGCGCCCCTTTCCTTTCTCTTCTGAGAACCAGACGTCAGACAACTTATTCTCGATGCCGTTCCACTCTCCGCTGACTGCTACCTTAGGACTTATGCCCGAAGTAGTGATCTCGATGAAGTACAGGGTGCTGCCGTCGCGCACCAGTGCATCGACCGACTTGCGTGTTTCTAGACGCTTGAGAGTCCCGAACCATTCCGTCCAGGCGACACGCACGCCATCGACCGTCGCGTAATCCTCGAGCAGCCTTGCCACATACCACTCGAACGCTTTTGCATGCGCCGCCAACAGCCTAGGGTACTCCCCCTTGTTTTCCTCAATGAGCAGCCCAGCGAGTTTCCAAAACGGTCCGTCGACTACTGCTGCCTCGAGAAAGTCTCTGTCGATCATGAAATACTCACTGCCGTCTAATGAGAGCAGTGGGTGGTCGTACAAACTGAAGACCTGAAGCAGGTTGTCTGGGGCATCCTTTGCGGCCGCTGTCATTGCGGCTGAATGTTCACCCCATGTGCGCCCAAGCTGCGTGAGCATGATCGGTACCAGGGTACGCATCCGTTCCGTTAGCTGCCTGTAATACGACGGTCCGATGGCGAACGAGGCCGGGTCTCGCATGAGATCTTCGGGCTCCTTGCGGTATCTGCCCAGGAAGGCAAAGCCAAGGGCCAACATCTCTCTGACTGTGAAGCCAAACGAGCTTTCGAAAACCGTACGAAAGTCAAACCCAGACTCCCCTAAGACCTTTGTCGCCTCGTCCAGCCCCACTTCGTAGAACGCCCATGACCGCCCGATGGCTGACCCGAGATTGTCGCTCTGATAGAAGAATCCGTAACGGAACAGGGCTGCGAGAACCAGGTCCTGCAGGCCCGCGGGAGAAGCGCGGCGGCTTTGCTTCGCGTAGTCCGGGTCAAGTACATCGTTGAGTTTCAAAAGGAGTTCGCCCGTGCGATGCGGTAGCGGATCCTCCTCGCGTTGTGTACCCTGAGCGAAGGACTCGTCGAGAATCAGCCGAAGCGCAGTAAGCAGGAAGAGTCGGTGAATTACCTTTGAGCGTGCGCCCGTACGAAGCCAAAATGTGGCCTGCGTGTAGAGGGTAGGGTCGAGTAGATACCGCAAGACGGCCAGCTCAACCTCGTTACTCGCGTGGCGATACTCCCCGGCCATGACCGCCCCAACCTTGGCTAGGGCCAGCACCAGGCGTTTGAGATTGAATGTGGCTAGTTCACCGCGAATGGAGCGGAGATTAACAAGGGAGGTATTTCGAAGGTCGGCATGAGCAAGATACGCACCTTCTGTTCCGCCCGGCAGTGACCAATTGATGCTGCGGATCTTCCAGCAACAATCACGGAATCGCCGTCCGGTCCCACAGGGGCAGGGAACGGAACCGGGCAGTTTCTGAAGATCCGACCTGGTGACCTGCCTCCTCAGCGCGATGGGTGGCGTTCTCCTTCAGGTAACCCAAGAGCGTCCCGCGATGTCAGGGCACATAGTCGCATTGCCCGCTCACCAACGCCCTCTTCTACGCAGGGGGCCGCCAACCTGCAACCCTCGAGAGAAGAGCAAACTCCCGAGCCGCGTTTCGGAGTCTTATCACTGCCTCCTCGAGCTCCTCGAGGTGTTCGACTCCGACAGTGCAGCCCTTCCGGGTTGGGATCATGTTTCCGTCCTTGTGAACCCATACGCGCAAATCGGCGAAAGTAGATCCTCGGTGCGTTGTCAGCGCGACTCGAAGTTCATGATTCCGGCCCTTGGGGATTATGGCAACAAACTGTGGCTCCTGTAGCTCCTGATCCGCCTGCATAGTCTTGACCCTCCCGATCCCATTTCCCCTTGGTACCCAACACAGCCTTTCTAGAGTGAGGATAACTTGGGCAGTCGGAGAATCCCAGTCTCGCGCGCGCGCGAGTATCGCCCGCATTCGGGCGCGCGCGGTGGCCAAAATGGGGACATGTGTCTCGGCGAAGATGAGTCCGTGCGGATGCTGGAAAGTACCTTCACACTGGATGGTAGGGCGCGGTCGACTCGATCTAGCCAACTTATTTTTGTGCTTAGTCTTGTCACACTTGCACAGCGGACGACTCCACTTGCTGTCAAGCGCCGAGGCCACTTGAAGCCAAGTGGAAACGTAGCCTTCTGCCCCGACCCCGCGTACGGTGCGCGAGTAAATCGATAGTGGACGAGACCGTCCCCCATGGTATTGATGGAGCATGAGCGGCTTAATGGAGCACAGGAGTGGAATGGGCGATCGCCGGCAGTGCGAGAGATGTCGCTTAGAGTTCCAACCCAAACAGGCCTTGGAACGCTACTGCACGACCGGCTGTCAGGCTCTGGCGGTGGAAGAATGGGCGCAAAACCGCACTGCACAGGACCGAGCCTTCTGGCGAAGCTTGGCTCCGCTCATAGAACCGATTCTCTTCTTCCTGGATTTCGACATCGGATGGGAGTCTTTCTGCAAGGGGGACCGCCGTGAAGTAGATGGCTTCTTTCGGCGCCACCTCGGGCGTCGAGCCACACCCCACGAAATGATGGCGCTCTTCGTGATCAACACGCGATCCAAGACTTGGCGGGAAGTCAAGTGGCCGACAACCCGCTCGTACCTCGGTAAGGCAGTGTTGTTAGAGGGCGAGCGGATTCGCGATAACTGGGACAGGGACGGGATCCTTCCCCCTGTGCGGCGGAACAGAGAGATTCTAGCGGCTCGCGAACTCGGCCGATCGCGGACACGTGTCCTCCGACCCGATCGTCGACTGGAACTCAAACAAGCAAGAGAGTTTCGCGCTCACGTGAAAGAGTCGGTCTTTGCTTGCATCCGCGAAACCGGAACGGAGCGCGACTGCATGATTTTGGCCCTTCTCGAGAGGGGCCTGACCCCGACGGAGGCGATCACGGAGTTAGGGCTGAAAATGTCAGCTTGGGAGGCCCTCAGGCGCAAGATGGAGCGCTGGGGGCGGAAGGAAATGAAGAATCTTCGATGCGAGATGTCTAGTAGGCGGGTCTCGGTCGCGTAATAGAGTAGGAGGTGGTCGAAGCCGTCCGGTTCTGCCGGGCGGCTTTTTGTTTGGAGGAACCCTGTGCCTCACCTGGAAGCCATTCTCGCCTACTCGCGGGACTCGATGGGGCGGGAGTCCGCCTCCGTCCCCATCGGCCGGACAAGCCATCCTGGCCTTCTCAGGGCTCTGCGGGACCGACTGATCGTCGAGGCGGAGGGAGAAGCTCGAATGTGGCAGGGCGTGGACCCCGTCCTCGGTGAGATGGCGGCCACCGAAGTTGACCGGCTGGAGCGGATCCTTGAGCTCCTGCTGCCTGCAAATGCAGGACACCCCGGATTACGGCTCGTCGAGGATGAGTGAGCCACGGCGGGGCAAATCGACAGAACTTTGCGCCACGAATACGCATCATCCCTCGCTGCCCAAGGACCCTGAGGTCGAGCGGGCGCTTGCCGCACTCACCACCCAGGGCCGTGAAGCTGCCGCAGAACTCGTTAATAGAGCCGTTTGCGATAGTCCAATCCTTGCGACGAGCGCCATGCAGAAGAGCGTATGGCTGACAGCTGCATCGGAGGCCGCGAGAGCAACCACACCCGCAGACGTGTCATTGGGAGCCAAAGAGCGCCCCACCAAACAGAAGCCGCACACCGCGAGAACTCAGGGCCGAGAGGTTGCATTCAGAGATCTCGAACCGTGGCCCGATCCAGTCGATGGTGCCACTCTGCTCGACGAAATTGTGGCTACGCTCCTGCGATTCCTGTCACTACCAGAACACGCAGCCGAGGCGATTGCTCTCTGGTGTGTCTTTGCCCACGCACACGATTCCTTCACGACGTCACCGTTGTTGGCCTTCACGTCGCCCGCGAAACGCTGCGGAAAGACCACAGCCCTTCAGATTACCGGCGAGATCGTCCCGCGACCGCTTCATGCGGCGAACGTAACCCCAGCGGCGATATTCCGGAGCGTTGACCGACTCAATCCGACCCTTCTGGTGGACGAGGCAGATACTTTCTTATCGGGAAAGGACGAGTTGCGCGGCGTGCTGAACTCGGGGCACTCCCGGCGGAACGCTCGCTTGATTCGCACGGTGGGGGAGAGTCATGAGGTGAAGTCATTCTCGACTTGGGCCCCGAAGGTGGTCGCTTTGATCGGGAAGCTGCCGGAGACCCTAGAAGATCGCTCTGTGGTGGTCCCAATGAAGCGCAGGGCCCGCGGAGAACGCTTGGAGCGGCTTCGAAACGACCGGCTCGATGAACTCCAGCACCTAGCGCGGAAAGCTGCCTCGTGGGCGAGGAGCATGGAGGCGACGCTCGCAGATGCGGACCCTGATGTACCTGATGCCCTCGACGACCGGGCAGCGGACAACTGGCGGCCGCTCCTGGCGATTGCGGATAAGGCAGGGAGTGGGTGGCCGCAGCGCGCACGCAAGGCTGCCCTTACGCTTTCAGCTGGCCGGAGCGAGGATGCAGGAAATATTCAAGCACAACTACTCGCCGACATTCATGGTGCGTTCGAAGACGCCGACAGACTCTCGTCCGGTGCACTCGTTGAGACCCTCAGGGGCCTACAGGATCGTCCTTGGGCGGATTGGTCTCATGGTCGAGGTCTCACGCCGAACGGCCTCGCGCGTCTCTTAAGCCCGTTCAACATCAAGCCCAAGGACATTCGGTTCGGCGATCACACGCTCAAGGGGTACGAGCGGGATGCGTTCGATGACCCTTTCGCCCGCTACTTGCCGGGTGTAAGTCTGAACCGCGACACCGCAACAACCCGCCCCGGTACTGAAGAACGCTCGCTGGCCTCAACGGCGACTCAGTCGCGACAACTCGAGGCCCCACCTCCAACGAAGGTGGGAAGCGATGGTATAGCCGAAGGCAATGTTTCTCCTGCAGCGGGCGCACTCGAGAGGGTAACCGCATCAGGTTCTGGCGCGCCGGTAGGCCAATGTTGCGGTGTCGCGGTTCAGCCCGGGCATGATGGAGAGACGGAAAGGACCCGGACGTCGTGCGCACCGAGTGGCGCCTGCCCGCACTGTGGCGGGCGGGCAATACGCTGGGAAATCGGCGAGATCTGCACGGGTTGCCACCGCCTCCTTCCACCTGGCGAAGTGCATGCCAGTGAGGCAAAGACAGAGAACGGCGCCGATTCTGAGCACAAGGAGGTGAGACTGTAGTGGTTGACTCCGAAGAGATCCTCACGATCCGCGAGTGCGCGGACTTCCTCAAGGTGCATCCGAAGACGCTCGCGCGTTGGAAGCGCGATGGTACCTTCCCGCTCCCTTGTATTCCCGTAGGCTCCCGAGTACGCTACCGAAAGCGCGACGTGCTCGCGTGGCTCTCCGCTCGTGAAAGGAGGGCGGATTCGTGAAGCGGATCAGAGTCGCACAGGGCACGTATCTGTATCTGCGCAGGGGATCGACATACTACGCACGCGTCTGGGTCGCCGTCGCGGGACACAAACGTGGAGGCAAGGATAGGTGGTATTCCCTCGGAAGGGATATCGAGGAGGCGAAGCTGAAGCTGCTTAAGCTGAAGCTCGCTGGCAAGCCACCTGATCACGAGGGCACTGTCGAGGAGGTCGCCGCGGCATGGATCACCAATTACGTGGCAGCCCACCGGAATCCCAAGGGTCGCCAGCTCGCGGAGTCACGGCTCCGAGACCACCTCATGCCTTTCCTGGGGAACACCAGGGCGCGAACGGTATCGGCGGACCACCTGCGCCGCTATCGGACGCACCTCGAAGCGAAGGGACTCAAGGCTCAGAGCGTTACCCACATCCTTTCGGATGCACGGTGTCTCTTTCTGTGGGCGGCGGAATCGGGCTGGATCGAGCGCTCTCCCTGGCCTCGGCGCCTTATGCCGAAGCCTCCGGAGAACCCGCCTCGATACCTCACGGAAGAGGAGCGGCGATCCGTCGAGTCAATCGAGGATCCGTGGGGCTTCGCCTGTCGGATCATGCTCGGGAGCGCAGTGCGCTTTGGGGAGCTCTGCAGGCTCCAGAGACACGATCTCGAGGGCGACGTGCTCACGATACACGGACCCACGAAATCTCGCCGCCTACGCCGCGTGCCGCTGCCAGAGGCACTTGCTGTGGAGATCCGTCAGCACGTGGGAAAGCTTGTTCCCTTCGAAGCGAAGGACGTCCCGAAGTTCAATCGAGCTGTGGAGCGGAGGAGCGGCGTGAAGGGCTTCGGCTCCCATCAGTGCCGGCACACGTACGCCGCGTGGCATGCTCAACACGGTTCGCTCGAAGCACTGCGTCAGCTCCTCGGACACCGGGATATCGCGACGACGTCTCGCTACGCGCGCTTGGGAGAGGATCTGGTACTCGCCGAAGGTCGCCGCGTGGCTCACGGCTAGTATCACCGTAGCTGCGCTCCGTAGCCGCCTTCGCCTAACCCTATACGCCCCCGTAGCTCAGACGGATAGAGCAGCGGTTTCCTAAACCGCGTGCCGGGTGTTCGACTCACCCCGGGGGCACCATACCGCCGCACGTCCTCGCAAGCACCGCCCCCCTTGATCACTCCTGAACATCAGTGCGTAGTTCGAAGACCCGATTATGCCTACTTGTCGCGACTGGAATACATTGCAATCTCAGTTGTTACGTGGTACGCTTCACCCATGTTGCGCGCCAGTATTTGGATCGCTGTGGCTTCCTTGTTGGCCCTCGGATGTTCCGAAGATCCCCTCGAGCCCTCGTCGGTGGACCATTCCATTCCGTCCCGCACGGTAGGCCAGTTGCTCTCGTCTCCCGGCACGCTTTGGATCGGCACCACACCGCTCACGCTCTGGGTGTCGCTTGGCAGGAGTCAACATGCGGGCTTGGGCGGCGCCGCTATTCTCGAGGCGACTCCAAGCGCGCCACTCGAGTCAATCTCGGACGTCTATCTTTGGGTGATTCGCGACAGGAGCGAGGTCTGGGCGTCGTCGATGTCCTACTACGATCCGACTCCGACCGGAGGCGCCGCCTATCAAGCCGAGACGGGGCCTCAGTGGGACATCGGAACTCATGTTGATGCCGTAGTGGGGATTCGCACAGGGAGCGACCTGGTTCGCTACGCGTTGGTGCGCGACATCCCGATCATTTCAATCGAGTAGGGCCACCCTCGGTCGCCGGCACCCTCTACACCGTCGCTAGTCTCACCCTCTCGCCCATGCACTCGAACGTGCGCGCGTAAAGCTTCGTCCTTCCGAGCACCTTCGCCGCCGTGATGCGGTTCCTGTACGCCTTCCAATGCCTCCCGCGGCGATTCACTTCGGCGGCGAGCTCCGCCGTCGTCATCCAGCGGTTTCCGTGCTGGCGGAGGATGAGGACCAGCTCCTCCTGGAGGGTGACGTGGCCGGGACCCCGGGTCAGCATGTCGCGAATCACGCCGGCGGTTTCCTGAAGAACGTCCTTCGTGACCCAGGCGAGGGAAGCGAGGGCGAGGAAGAGATTCGCGATGTCCGAGGCTTCGCGCTTTTCCGCGATCCACTCGAACAGGAGGGCGCCGCCTTCATGGAACGTGAGGGCGTTGTTGTCATCGTCGAAGTTCACCACGACGTTGCGCGAGGAGGTGTCCGTTCCGCGCCAGGCGGCTCCGTCCAGAACGGCGAGTTGGGTCTCGGGGCTCATGAGGAATCCTCCTTGGATGAGGGGCGAGATGTCGATTACCTGCCCCCTATCGGCCGCAGTCCGCACGAGCTTCAGTGAAAAATGCATGGCCAAGTCCTGACCGAGGCGAAAACGGGGAAGACTACCCGGAGCTAGCGGTGCGTCGAATCCTGAGGCGTGTGCTGCGGTTGCGTCGTCTGGGTGGAATCGGCGGGGGCGTGGGTCGAGTCGGCCGCCGAGTGCGTCACGCCGACATGAGCCGCGGGCGCGCCGGGACCGGCATGGAGAGAGTCGGTCGGCGCCGCATGGCCCGCGGCGTGACCCAGATGGAGGGAGTCGATGGGCGCGCCCGTATGTAGCGCGGCGCCAGCGTGCAGCGAATCGGTCGCCATGCCCAGAGAGTCGACAGCCGCGATCACCGGCTCGGGCACCGCGTCCAGGAACCTGCTCCCGACATCGGCGACGCTATTGCCCTCGACGAGGGCCGTCACCCAGTCTCGAAGCGACGTGCCGTCGACATACGTCGCGTAGAAGCCGGCCGACAGGAGCGACGTGTGCACCTTGCCCGGGATCACGTACGACCGGAAGTCAGGTCGCGCCGCGCGAATCTCGGCGAGGTTCTTCCGCATGAGCACCTCGAGCGGATAGCCGTGCACGCCCACGAGCGATAGGAAGCGATACTGGGTCGTATCCGACGCACTGTTGATCTGCGCGAGCTTGAGATTCGGGGCCGGCTTGCGGAGGGCCGTGTAAAGAGATTCGAACGTGACCTGTGCCGAATCGACGTCTTTGTAGGCTCCGCTCTCATGCATGGCGTCCGGAACGCCCCAGTTTTCCAGAATCCCTGTAATCGCCGGAGCACGAAAACCACCGGCACCGTTCCCGATCTGCACCACGCGCGAATTGGGGTAGTGCTCGGCGATGAGCTCCGCCACCATCGGCGAGGCGATCGCGCCGGCTCCCACGCCCGCTACGACGATCACGGCGGGATCCATCACGTTTCGGAAGGCCCACTTGAGTGCGGCGCGAGTGTTGTTGCGCCCCTGGTGGTGGATGGTGAACGCCACCGTCGAGTCTTGCGGATAGGAGACGTCGCGAGTCCCGAGGTGCACGTCGCCCGTGCAGTAGGGAACCAGGATCACCGAGTAGCCCCGAAGCGGGTTGTCGCGCCTCGGCGCGAGCACGCCCGTGCGGGCCGGGAAGTCGGAGAGATTCGCGGAGAAGTCAGTCACGGGACGCGAACCCCCGCAGGTAGCCGGGTTCCAGCAACCGCCCCCAGCCCCCAGGAGGACCAGGAAATGACGCGGATTCTCGCCGTGCACCCAGAACGAGTACGGACTGCCGGTCCCGCACATGGTTCCGGGGCCGCCGGGGACTTCCTGCCAGTAGGGAGCGGGGGCGGCCGGCTTGGTCGCTGGGAGGGCAGCCTTGGCGGGGCAAGTGCTCGAGCAGGCGAGAACGAGAGCGGGGACGAGGACTGAAAATCGGTTCACAGCCTGGACTTTACTCCCGGGGAGCGGCGAACGCACCTGAAAAGCCAGGACTTAGGCCCGGACGGACCTACTCGGGCCGCGCAACGATTTCCCTCTTGACAATAGTCCTCATCACGACTATCCTTACCAGCATGAAAGCACCGATCCGGCGTCATCTGCACACCGAGCTCCAGCAGTCGAAGCCGTTTCCCAGCCTCGAAGAAGAGGTCCACGTCCAGATCCTGTACACGGCACAGGTCTTCGCCTGGGTCGTCACGGAGGCGTTGAAACCGGCGGGGCTGAGCCAGTCGCAGTTCAACGTGCTCCGGATCCTGCGCGGAGCACGGCCGGACGCGCTCCCGGCGGGGAAAGTGGCCGAACGCATGGTGAACCGGGACCCAGACTTGACCCGCCTGCTCGATCGCCTCGAAGCAGCGGGCCTGATCGGGAAGTCCCGGAGCGTCGAGGATCGCCGGGTCGTGAACGTGAGAATCACGAGCGCGGGTCTGGAACGCGTGGAAGCCGCGTCGAGAGCAGTGAACAAGGCCATGGGGATCGCCCTCAGCAGCATGGAAGCGCGCGACCTGAATCACCTGGCCGAGCTGCTCGAGCTCGCTCGAGCGTCGGCCAAGAAGCACATCGACTGAAACCACCCACACGGAGGAGAGCATGGCCATCGACAAGAGCAACGTGATCCTGATCACCGGAGCCACCGGGCAGCAGGGCGGCGCCGTCGCGCGCGAGCTCCTGGCCAAGGGAGCGAAGGTGCGCGCGATGACACGTCACCCGGAGAGCCCGAAGGCGCTCGAGCTGAAGAGGCTGGGCGCGGAAATCGTCCAGGGCGATCTCGATGACCCCGCGTCCGTGGAGCGCGCCTTGAAGGGAGTCTGGGGAGCGTTCGCGGTGCAGAACACGTGGGAAGCGGGAGTCGAGCGCGAAGAGGAACAGGGGAAGCGCTTCGCCCAGCTCGCCAAGAAGGCGGGCGTACATCACTTCGTCTACGCATCCGTTCAGAGCGCGGACAAGAAGACGGAAATCCCACACTTCGACAACAAGTCGCGCGTGGAGGATGTGATCCGCTCCCTCAAGTTTCCCTCGTACGTCATCGTTCGTCCGGTCTTTTTCATGGAGAACTTGGCGTCGCCCTGGTTCCTTCCCGGCATCCAGGAGGGGACGCTCGCCGTCGGGCTCCCCGCGGACACCAAGCTCCAGATGATCTCGGTGCAGGACATCGGCAAGTACGGCGCTCAAGCGTTCCTGCGCCACGCGGAGCTGAACGGCCGCGAGATCGACATCGCGGGGGACGAGATGACCATGCCCGAGGTCGCGAAGGTTCTCGGTCAGGCGATGGGACGCGAGGTTCGGTTCGTCCAGGTCCCGATCGAGGAGGTCCGGAAATTCAGCGACGACTTCGCGACGATGCTGGAGTGGTTCGATCGCGTCGGATACAGTGCCGACATCGCGGCCCGTTCGGCCGAGAGCGGCATCCGTCCGACGAAGTTCGCCGAGTGGGCCTCATCGGTCACCTGGCCTGCTACGGCCGCCCGCTAACCGCACTCATTAGGGGGAACGACTCATGAACCGAGCACTGTTGGTGGGGACTCTGCTCGCGACACTTCTTCCGGCGGCCGGAGTCGCGGCGACCAAAGGCACGAAGACCGCAACGCCGAAGACGTACGTCGGCGAGAGCAAGCCGGTGGGGAATGGCACCGTGCGCACGTGGGTGACGGTCGATGCGAAGGGAAATCCGTCGGCCATGGGCGTGACCTTCTCGGAGACGACGCTCCTCGGCCTTCCGATGACGCTTCCCAAGGACGACATCGGCTGGGAGTCGGACCTCGCGCTTCCCAAGGAGGTGAAGGCCACCCCGTTCGATCACGTGGCGTTCTACTGGAACCCGAAGGGACACATCCCGGACGGGATCTACAACGTCTCCCACTTCGACATTCACTTCTTCATGGTGCCGGAGCCGCAGAGGGCCGACATCACGGCGATGGATCGGAATCTAGTGAAGTGCTTCAAGCTTCCTGAGCCCGATTACATCCCCGCGGGATACATCCTCCCGCCGCAGACAGAGCACCGGCGCATGGGCGTCCACTGGATCGATCCGACGTCGCACGAGTTCCATGGAAACGACTTCACGGCGTCGCTTCTCGTCGGGAGCTACGACGGGGAAGTGAATTTCATCGAGCCGATGATCACGCGCGCCTTTCTCGAGACGCGTCCGGACTTCACGGCCGAGATCAAGCAGCCGGCCGCCTACGCGAAGACGGGCTACTACCCGATGTCCTACTCGGTGCGGTTCGATCCCGAGAAGCACGAGTACGTCGTCTCCCTGGATGGACTGACCTTCAGGGAAGGCAGGCCGCAAGCGCTAGTCAGGGAATAAGTTCCGTTTCAGAATTCCTTTGTAGCGGGCATCGGCCTCCGGCCGGTGCCCGCCTTTCATGCCACGAATCTCCGCCCGGCATGAAAAATGACTTGGCACCCCGTACCGCTACCCTGCCATGATCTACGTACCTCGGCCGGACCGGTGACCGGACCGAGGCGCTGTGCTCGCTCGGGTCTAGCGGCGGTTGTCCCCCATGCCGCATGGCGAGCCGGCCGTTGAGCTGCGCCTCCAGCTCACGATCACCCAAGCGGGTCCAGTACCTGGACCGACGTGCAACGTTGCGGGGATTTTTTCCCTGACGCCCCGCGGAGCAAGGAGGACAACGTGAGATTTGGGCTCAAGCTCCTCGTGTGGGCGACCCTAGGCCTGATGCCGGCATCACTGGCGTTCGCCGCGGCGCCTTCGGTATCGCCCATCGGCGATCTGACTCTCAACGCAGGCGCCACGATGACGGTGAACGTCGTCGCGGTCGACACGGACAACGACGCGATCACGCTTACGTCATCGCTTCCCGCGTTCGTCACGCTGAATCCCCCCACCACCGGAAACGGCAGCGTCGTCACGACGCTGACGATCGCCCCAGCGGCCGGTGACGTGGGCACGGTTTCGGGCTCGGTCACGGCGACAGCCGGCGGCGAGACCGACACCGAGAACTTCCAGATCACGGTCAATGCCCAAGCCACCAACCAGCCTCCGGCCGTCACAGCGCCCGCGCTCGTGACGGGCACCGAGGGAACCCAGATCACGTTTACCGTGACCGCGACGGATCCGGATCAGGAAGCGATCACGAATCTGATCGCTTCGGGCGCTCCCGCGGGAGCGCAATTCACGCCGAACGGGACCTTCACGTCGGGCACGTTCGTTTGGACGCCCACGACGACCGAGGCGGGTGAGTACGACGTCACCTTCATCGCCTCGAACGCGGCCGCGGGCAGCGCCACCACGCATATCACGGTGCTCAACAAGGCCGACCAGGGCCCCATCACCATCGCTCCGATCGCGGACGTCACGCTGGCCGAGGGGAGCACGATGACGGTCAACGTCCACGTGTCCGATCC
>Ga0068858_100001498_pt1 | contig 24088 bp, 15 predicted proteins | sample KBSSwiS12_FD_66589 | JGI IMG/M metagenome (GOLD analysis project Ga0068858, IMG submission 66589) | Switchgrass rhizosphere microbial communities from Kellogg Biological Station, Michigan, USA - KBS Switchgrass S1-2 | ecosystem: Host-associated > Plants > Roots > Rhizosphere > Soil ... | reverse complement strand
TGTCGTCGGTATGGCAAAAGGCGCTTAGGTTTCAAGTCATACTTCAGCTACAATCCCCCACGCATGTTGCGTACCCGTCTCTATGCCGATCCAACCAATCTTTTCGTTCATGATGTAATCCTGCAAAGCTGCCGTAACCACTCCAACAAGACAGCCATCATCGACTCCTCCTGCAACCGTCGCTTCTCTTATTCCGAGTATGGAGAACTTATCGAGTCCCTGGCCCGTGGATTCATCTCTGCCGGATTAAAACCAGGAGAAATCATCGCCATCTATCTAGCGAACTCGTGGGAATTCGCCGCCGCCTACCATGCCGCAACTCTCGCAGGAGGCATCCCCACGCTTCTCAACCCAAGCTATCGCGAGCGGGAAGTCCGCTATCAACTGGAAGACTCCGGCGCTGTATTCCTGATCAGCGACGGGTGGAACCTGGAAGGAATCAACTTAGGAGGTTTACCCAACCTCCGTCGCGTCTACACCACGCGACGCGCAATCGCCGGGTCAGAGGATTTTTCCACTCTGCTGAAATCTCACACCGGACCATTTCCGCAACCAACCCAGCCAAGCAACCACATCCTGTCCGCGCTTCCCTACTCCAGCGGCACCACGGGCCTACCAAAAGGCGTCATGCTCTCGCACCTGAACCTGGTGGCGAACGTTTTCCAGTTCATCGCGCCGAATGGCAGCCCATTACGTGGCGCTGATGTGATCTTGTGCTTCCTCCCCCTCTATCACATCTACGGGCTCAACGTGATGCTGAACCCGGCGCTGACATTAGGAGCAACATTGGTTCTAATGCCGCGTTTCCAACCCACTGACTTATTCCGTCTGCTGATCGAAGAACAAATCACCATGATGCCGACGGTCCCACCGGCCCTGAATGCGATGTGTCAGGCTGCGGAAACAGGACAATTCCCCAAAGACCACAAAGTCAGTTGGGCAAAAACCGGGGCAGCTCCGATGGCTCCTGACTTGGCTAAGAGATTCACCGCCCTAACCGGAATCAGAATCTGCCAAGGATACGGCATGACTGAAGCCTCGCCAGTCACCCATGTCGGATATCTCCAACCTGAACTCTACAATCCCCCTTCCATCGGTCAACCTTTGGTCCAGACCGAGTGCCGGGTAGTGAATACAAGCGGCCATGAAACAGCTACCGATGAGCCCGGAGAGCTAGTCATGCGCGGCCCGCAATTCATGCTCGGATACTGGAAAGAGCCGCAGGCGACAGCAACTGCACTGCGCGACGGCTGGTATTGGTCGGGAGATCTGGTCACTCGCGATGCCAACAATTTTTTCTACGTGCGCGACCGCCTGAAAGAAATGATCAAGTACAAAGGCTTCCCGGTAGCACCCGCAGAAATAGAAGCGGTTTTGTTAGAACATCCGGCCGTGCGTGAATGCGCAGTGGTCGGAAGACCAGACGCAGCCGCCGGAGAAATTCCCGTAGCCTTTGTCGCCTTGTGCGACAATTACACCGCCTCGCAAAAAACAAAGGACGAACTCTGCGGTTTCGTGTCTGAGCGACTAACCAGCTACAAGCAGCCCCGCGAAGTCTATTTTGTCGACGCTGTACCCAAAACCGCATCGGGAAAACTTCTCCGCAGAGAGTTGCGGCAACGGCTCGGAACAATCTCATAACAAACCATTCCAGAATCTGATTTAGGATAGTGGTATGGCCGCATCTTTACCATCGCTCGATGAAATCAAGCAGGCACAAGAACTGGTGTACTCAGTCATGCCTCCAACGCCGCAGTTTTCATGGCCGTTGCTAAGCAATCGTTTGGGAACTGAAGTGTGGGTGAAGCACGAAAATCACACACCGATAGGAGCCTTCAAAGCCCGTACCGCCATCGTCTACGCGGCGGAACTTTTCAAAAATGGGAATCACATTAAAGGGCTGATCGCCGCCACCCGAGGCAATCATGGCCAGTCGGTCGCTCTCGCGGCAAAAAGATTCAAGGTTCCCTGCACCATCGTGGTGCCTTACGGAAACAGCAAATCCAAAAATGCGGCCATGCAGGCGCAAGGTGCAAACCTGATCGAATTTGGCAATGACTTCCAGGAGGCGAGAGAACACACAGACCAGCTTGCGGCACAGCAGCAATTCCACATCGTTCCCGCCTACCACTACAACATCGTGAAAGGCGTGGCGACGTACTGGCTCGAGTTCTTCTCCGCGGTTCCAAACTTGGACATAATCTATGTCCCGGTAGGACAGGGCTCCGGCATCAGTTCCGCAGTCGCAGTCCGCAAAGGGCTGAACTTAAAAACTAAAATTATCGGGGTAGTCTCGGAAGGGGCCCCGGCCTACGCCCTGTCGTTCGAAGCCAGACGTAAAATCGACGCTCCCGTCACTACGCAAATCGCCGATGGCATGGCCTGCCGTGTCCCGGACGATGATCCACTGGAAATCATGCTGAGCGACGTGGACCACATAGTCAGAGTCAGCGATGACGACGTCCGCCAGGCAATGAAAATCTATTTCACCGACACTCATAATGTGGTCGAAGGCGCAGGAGCCGCAGCGCTGGCGGCCGCATTGAAAGAGAAATCATCGCTCGCAGGAAAGCGTATAGGCTTGGTAGCAAGCGGAGGCAATGTAGATCACGAAACTTTCGCCAAAGTGTTGCTATCCTAAATCATTTCTGAGCTGGTGTTGCGACCAGCATAAACGTGGCCGTCCACTTGCCGGTCCAGTTGTGCCCGTCACCGGAAAAGTAATCCACATCCCCTTGAATTCGATTGCCATCTAGTTTTCCCGTGTATGCGGCCAGAACCGCGGTCCCATGCTGACTGATTCCAGTGATGCTCACGCCGTGAGCATCAAATCTTTCAATGGTCATCAGATTTCCCCCAAACACCGCACTGTTTGGGTCCCATGACCAGGTAAAACAATCCTGTTTCGCATTGCGATCGTCATCATTGGTTTGGCACACATTCATGGTCACGGGAATGCGCGATGAAATTTGACTGAAATCCGCAGCCTCATTCACGACCAGAGCAACCCACTTCCCATCCAGTTTCACCACCTTTCCGCTCACGCTAGTGCTGCTGACTGCCGAACCTTGTACGCGATTTCCCGCCAACCGCCCTGAAAAAATCGCCGATTTATCCATATCCTTGTAGCTGATGACAATCTCCACCGCGTCATGCTGTTCGACCGTGATGGACGCCTCCTCTCCAGCCAAACTGGCTTTCGAGGTGTTTCCCAAAACGTAGGCTTGTTCTCCGCTCCTTAATAAAGGAAAGCATCCCAAGACGCCAGCGGTATCGCAGGAGTACAAGACCTTTGGGATGCGGGCAGATTTACTTTGGGCAAAGCACGCCGTGAAAGAAGAAACCAGGAAAAAGGAGATGAAATACAGCCCGAGCCACATCTTAGTCAGTGGCAATTCAGCATGTCCCCCAATAACACCATCCTAACCCGCTTTACGGAAAGTTAGATTGATGCGGTACCCACCTAATAAAGGATGCTGCCCCGGCTTCAAAGCCAGCACCCCGTGATATCGCAACCGCGCCGGGCCGCCCCAAACCACCACGTCGCCATGAACCACGCGCACACGCTTGGTTTTATCCGTTCGCTTCAGCCCGCCAAAAAGAAATGTCGCCGGGACTCCCAGGGACACCGAAACAATCGGTGCGCTGTAGTCGTTTTCGTCTTTGTCCTGATGCAAGGAAAGCCGCGCACCCGGCTCATAACGATTGATTAGACATGCATCTGGGGTGAAATCCTCAAACTTAACTTCAACTGCAGCATCTTTGGCTAGTTGCAAAAATGATGTGGGCATGGCTGGCCACGGTCGGCCATTTTCCGGGTCGACAGCGTCGTAGCGATAACCGGTTCGGTCAGAGATCCATCCCAGAGAACCGCAGTTGGTCATGGCCACCGACATGCGAAATCCGCCCGGAGTGATCATGTGCCGGAAGGGAGACTTGGACGTCACCTCACCTATCGCACAAACCAGTGCCACCTCGTTCGATAGCGCAAATCCACGTAGCAGAAACGCACCCGGAGCAATGGCCTCTATCCGTGGTTCCACGCTCTCAAACAGATTCAGCGCGACTGACGCCTCACTTCGCATCATGAAAAATGATACCTAAAGTATGCCGATGTCCCGAACGCAAACGGCTGACCCCATGCCGCATATTTACACGATAAGTTCCACGCTTCCCTTGTACTGGCCGATGATGGACTGCGAAGGCCACACCGTCACCCTGACGCAGCGGGACCACCTCTGGCCGTGACTGCATGCGCGGACGCTGCTCAGTTAGCACAAATTCTCCTCCCCTAAAATGCGACCCTGGTTCTGATAGCAAAATTGCGACTTGTATCGGGAAAACATGCTCTCCATATAGATCCTGGTGAAGGCAGTTGTAATCACCTTCCCCGTATTGCAGTAGCAGGGGTGTCGGCTTACATTGTCCATCAGCATGGCAACGTTGGATGAAATCATCATGCTTCACTGGATAGTGAATATCAATGTTCATTGTCTGGTTCCAACGATTTGCAATGGGCGCAAGCTTCGGATAAAGCTCGGTGCGAAGTTCGCTCACGATGTCCGGTAATGGATAATCGAAATACCTGTATTTGCCCCGCCCAAAGCCATGACGCGCCATAACCACTTCGCTCCGAAATACATCATCCATATCCTTGCGATAAAGATCGGACAAATCGCGGCACTCAACCGGAGTCAGAATATGTTCCAGTACGGCATTTCCCCGATCATCCAGTTCTCGCGAAATATGTTCCCAATCCAGCTGTTTGATCCGCGCAGCCACATCATCGGTTGACATCACGGATTTCACTAAAACGCTCATAGGCCCCTTTCTCAAACCCATCAAAACACACCCTGCCTCCTTATAGAACTCCGATTCTTGCTATTGAATTCAACTCTGTGTCCCCAGCGACACACACGTATTGCATCTGACACACCCAAATCATCCATCTTGGCGTAAATCCTTTATCTCGAATCGATAGCCAGCGGCCCCCATCCTGCATATGCAATCGGTGGACAAAACGTTCCACCCAAGGAGGCGCCATTTGTTCCGTCGAATTGCAGCCATCATTTTCATCTTTATCTGCACCAGCATTGCCTGGATGATTCTTGGAGGCACCCTTTCTTCCCGTACGAGCAACAGCACGAACGAACTTTCAGGACACGTTCTCTCCACATGGGGGACGGCCCAGGAGCAAACACCGCCAACCGCCACCTACACAAAGACCGAGTTGGCTAAAGTGACATATCAGGAGCATGGCAAGACTCTTAGCCGCGTTGACAAACAGGAACACGAAATTCCGTTGTCGTTGAATAGCACACACGTCAACGTGGATCTCCATCTAGATCACCGCCAGAAAGGTTTGCTCTGGTACAGCACCTACGTGGTGGATTTCGCTGGAGATTACAGTTTTAGCAATCCCACCGAACAAGCAGCGCCTTTCCGGTTTCAAATGCCGTTTCCCGCGCAAGCAGCGGTTTACGACGGACTCACCATCTCGGTCAACGGACAAAAGCTGCCGATTACCATTAATGACCGCGCAGCTTGCGTAGAAATTACCTTAAATCCAAAAGATAGTGCGTTACTACACGTCGCCTACCGGTCCCAGGGCCTCAACACCTGGCGTTACAAACTTGCTGATGGCGTTGCCCAGGTGCACAATTTCGCCCTTGTCATGCATACCAACTTCAAAGATATTGATTTCGCTGACGACACGCTTTCTCCCACGTCAAAACAATTGGGCGATGGCGGCTGGGCACTTACCTGGAGATATTCAGACTTGGTTTCCGGCTTTCAGATTGGCATGACTATGCCGGATAAGTTGCAACCCGGCCCGCTGGCCGGAGAAATCAGCTTCTTTGCTCCCGTCTCCCTGTTCTTCTTCTTTTTTCTGATGTTCATCATTACCACCATGCGCAACATTGATCTCCATCCCATGAACTACTTCTTCCTGGCCACGGCATTCTTTGCATTCCACCTGCTACTGGCCTACCTGGTGGACCACATTTCCATTCACGCATCCATGGTGATGGCATCGGTGGTTTCAGTTGCGCTGGTTATCAGTTATCTCAGGCTGGTAGTCGGTATCCGTTTTGCCGCACTTGAGGCTGGCACTGCGCAACTCATCTACCTCGTCCTTTTCTCCTATGCATTTTTCTGGAAAGGCTTTACCGGACTCGCCATCACGATCATTTCGATCATCACTCTGTTCGCGGTCATGCAGGCGACGGGCAGAATCAAATGGTCGGAAAAGTTCGTGTCACGTCCGATAAACACCTTACCCAATCTGGGCTAAGAACGTCAGGGAAAATCAAGACCGTACAAGTTGGGGGAAGCATATTTACATGCTTCCCCTGATTGGCTCTAGATGAGGCGAACAGTAGGCTGAAGCCGGAAGTGGACGCCACACACCCCGTCCAGTTCCGAAGAATACTGGCGGTCCGTCCCTAACGGGAGTGACTGCGCACGGTGGCCCTTATCCGGCCTTCGCAGTTTGACGGATTTGGAAGCCATCCCCGACCGCCAGTAGCACTTCTTCAATTGGAACTTCTCCCGTACATTTTCATGACATCTTCCTTTGTCGCGCGGTAACACGCGAGGGCCGCCAAATTGCCTTGCGCAGGCCCCAATCCATTCGCCCGTTTCAACGTCCCTAACCTCTCCAACATTCATCATATGAAATCTATTTCGAAAGCAACTATCAGGGAGAACCACAGTGAAAGTATTGCGTCTCTCTCTATTGCCAACCGGGATGGGGATCCAAAGACTGTAAAGACCTCGATAACGTTGAATGACCATGACAGTGGCCGCAGGGCGACGACCGACGAACCGCTTGTATAGGAACAAAGCCTCCGTGAAACGGGCCCGACTAAAGGCATTTTCCTTCAATCATTCGGTGGATTGGCGACAGAAAACGGTGGGAAATATTAAAGGCTGTGACATTGGTTATGCTCTAGCTGCCTGCTCCCGAAAGAGCCTACAGCGTGGATGCATGCACCGTCACAGCCTTTTGATGTGATCACTGCTTTCGCAGTTCCAGATTCCAACTTCCCCTTGCGGGGCCGTCTGTTTTCGGATGTTCAACAGGTTACCCTGCTGCTCAAATCACTCGGCCTATTTCAGCTTGGCGAAATTTTATTTAAGCCAAACTTTTTTAGCCGTCGACGCGCGATAAAATAAATACTTTGGCAATCGATGTCAACGCCGCTTTTCGGTGCAAAACTTGGAATTTCAGGGTGCAGTAGACCGCTGCACAATCGCTTGGAATCGTTGATACTTAATGGATGCTCCGTTAAATAGAGACTTGTTTTGCACAGAATTGTGCACAGCCTGCTGCTCAAAATGGTGAATGGGAGGCAACCAATTTTGCGTCCTGACCTTAATTCAAGTCTCCTCCCTCGTAAAGACATGCGTGCTTTGGTGGCTTACGTCGATGGTGGATCAGACGGAAATCCCGGACCTTCGGGTATCGGAGTCGTTATCGAAGGCGCGGCCGCGGGAACGATCCGCATCTCCAGACCCATCGGTGGTCAAGACAGCAATGTTGCTGAATATGTTGCGTTAATGGAAGCATTGCAATATGCGATTTCAGTCAAGGCAAAACAACTGCACATCTACTCAGACTCGGAAGTGGTTGTGAAGCAGATGATTGGGGAATACAAGTGTTGTAGTCCTAAGCTCTATTCCCTTAACTGGACCTGTAAAAGCTGGCGCGATCGCTCAGCTTTTCCTTGTCGTATATCGCGCGGAAACAAAATGCCGAGGCCAATGCGCTCGCTCATCTAGCAATTACAAGAATAAAGGACAACGCAGCTACATTTCTTGGGGGCGAGCACTCGAGAACGGCAAGCCGCCAGAAACATCAGTAGTCTTATCGCAACGTTTGAATGGCTGTTCACTGTCAAGCCGCCAGGGATCGGCTCTCTGCCATCACTGACTAGCTCGATGCGAATATTTCCTTTGTCTCAGCAACTCACCTAGAAAAATCTCGCGACAAGTAGCTAGCCCGATCTTAGCGCTCACTCCTCGAAGCGAAGTCGACCCGTTTGTGTTCAGAAGATTATGGGCTGGACAGTCAATTGGCGAGGCGGGGTGGGAACACGGCCAGTTGCAGTGAAGATCAGAGAAGTCTCTCTTGCTAGAATATGGAAAGAGCCATGGGCAAACTAGGTACTGTCGTATTTGCCTCTGTGCTGGCTTCCGCCTGCCTTGCCCAGACTTCAATGGAGCCAGCATTGCCACGGTTTGAAGGCATCACAAAGGAAGCTGGCATCACGGTTCCCCACCTTTCCAGCCCTGAAAAACGCTACATAATCGAGTCCATGAGTGGTGGAGTCGGGTTCCTCGACTGTGACAGCGATGGCAAACTCGACATTGTCACCGTGAACGGTTCTTCGGTGGATCGGTATCGCCGAGGTGGCGATTTGATGATCGCACTCTACCGTCAAAATGCCGGGCTGAAGTTTACCGATATTACTAGCAGCTCAGGCATCGGCCGCAAGGGCTGGGGCATGGGCGTGGCCGTGGCCGATTACGACAATGATGGAGCGAACGATCTTTACGTAACTGGATACGGCGGCAATGTGTTGTACCGCGGGATGGCCGACTGCAAGTTTGAGGACGTTACAGAAAAAGCCGGCGTGCGAATTGACGGTTTCAGCACCGGTGCAGCATGGGCGGACTATGACCGTGATGGCCAGGTTGATCTTTTCGTGCCGCGGTATGTGGTGGTCGACATCAACAAGCTCCCCGAGTTTGGCAGCAACGAAAAGACGTGTCGATTCCGCGGAATCCCGGTGCAATGCGGTCCGTGGGGACTCCCCGGGGAATCTGATTTCCTGTTCCGCAATCGCGGCGACGGAACCTTCGAAGATGTTTCCAAGAAAGCCGGAGTAGACGACCCGAATCATTATTATGGAATGCAGGGCATCTGGGCCGACTACGATAATGACGGCTGGCCAGACCTGTATGTCGCCAACGATGCAGGCCCCAATTACCTGTACCACAACCAACATGACGGTACGTTTAAGGAGATGGGATTGTTGTCGGGCGCAGCCCTCAGCGGTGACGGACAGGAACAAGGCTCCATGGGGGTAGACTTTGGCGACTTCGACCATGACGGTTGGCTCGACATATTCGTGACTAATTTCACCGATCAGGCCTCCACGTTGTACTGGAACCAAGGCACGCAGGGATTCAGCGACGTGAGCTGGAATACCCGCGTGGCCAAAACGACTTATCCCCTGGTGGGATGGGGCACGGGATTTGTGGACATCGATAACGACGGCTGGGAGGATTTGTTTGTCGCCAACGGTCATGTGTATCCACAGATGGAGCAAGTAAAGGGCGACGCGCCATATCGGCAACCGCTTGTCATGTTGCAGAACAGCCGCGACCGCACCTTCAAAGATGTGACCGCTGCCTCCGGACTGAACACATTCCCTCCAGAGTCGCGCCGTGGTGCGGCATTCGGTGACGTGAACAACGACGGTAAGATTGATGTCTTGATCCTGAACGTCGGTGGACCTCCCACGTTACTGCTCAACCGCACGGAAGCTGCCAACCGTGCGGCGTTATTTCGGCTTATCGGAACCACCAGCAATAAGGCAGCGATCGGCGCGAGAGTGACCGTGACTGCGGAGAACCTTGTGCAGTTCGATGAGTTGCGTGGTGGCGCCAGCTATCTTTCCCAGAACGATATGCGTTTGCACTTCGGCCTTGCTCGGCAAACAATAATGAAAACGGTAGAGGTTTCATGGCCGAGCGGAAAGAAAGAGGTTTACCAGAATCTTAAAGCCGATCATATTTACACGATCGTCGAGGGCAAGGGTATCAAGCAGCAGGTGTTGTTTGAAGCGCAAGGTAAAAACGAAGCTACTGCGGTTGGGAAAAAATAAAATAGATTTCAGGATCGCAGGGTTCAGCGTGAGTTCGGAGCGTCACGTCCTCGGTGTCGATTCTTGAGTTCCTGGTAAAGCTTGATCTCACGCTCGGCGTCCTCAGTTCGCGAGTCACGACGATAGGCCATCGCTAGTTGATAATGAATGTAATCGCCGTCGGGCTTGAGCTTAGTCCCGGTTTCCAGATTGGAGATCGCAGTTTTCACGTCCCCCCGTTCGAGTTGCAGTTTACCCAGTTCGTAGTGTGCATCTGCGTGGTTAGGATCATGGCGAACAACTTCTTCCATCAGCACGCGGGCTTCGTCTTTTTGTTGTTGCTGGATTAACGCATACGCGAGGTGGTACTTGCTGGAGACGTCAATCGGATTGAGCTTGAGCGCTACACGCAGTTCCTGCTCCGCTTCCGCCGGACTGCCCCGACGGATCAAGGCCAAGCCAGTCAAATAGTGAAGTTGTGCTCGGTTAGGATCGAGTGTCAGGGCTTTCCGGTACTCCTCCAACGCTGTGCCGTGTTCACCTTGGTTCGCAAAGGCCTGGCCGAGCAGCATGTGAACGTCGGCGTCGTTGGGGTTCTGTTGTTCCAGTGATTTAAGGCGGCGCACACCTTCCGGATAGTCGCCGGTTTTCACCAAGCAAACGGCGTACGCGTACTGAAGCCCCGGATCGTTGTCCACTTCCCTTTCTATTGGCCGCAAAGTCTCAAGCGCGCTGGGATAATTTTGCAACATGAACAGGCTAAGGCCGAGTGCTGCCCTGATTCGCAAATCGTCGGGATGGGCTGCCAGCTGTCGTCTGAGCGGCTCGACCGCTTGATCGTAGTGGGCCGCGTAAAACGCCGCCATCCCCCAATTGCGAGAGAGTGTCTCAAGCGACGGGTTCCACTCCCCAGCCTTGCGAAAGTAATCGAGTGCGAGATTAAAGTCGTTCCGAGCAGCGAGGGCTACACCGAGATTGTTGTACGAGTCGCCGATTGCAGGCTTCAGCCAGCTCACGAACGGCTCCGCCTGCCTCCGCTCCTCCGGCGAGAAAGGGGACTTTTGGGTGTCAGCCTGGTCGGGAGAAAACCTTGAAGCCTGCACAAACAAATCGGTAGCGGCAGCTAGATCACCCGTGCTCAGGCGGAACCTGGCAACGGTGGACAGAGCGCCAGCGAGAAAAGCTCTGTACTCAGCTTCAGCATGTGCCTGATCGCCGCTCAGCTGATAGGACCGGGCCGCCTCATAGTGTTGTTGTAGGCGTTCTTGTGGAAAAGGCTCGTTCTTTGCTTTCACCGATGGCGCGGCATTGGTTTGTGCGCTGGCGTGAATCAGGAGCAGGAAGACGAGGCCCAAGGAAAAACACATCGACAAGAATCGGCGTGGTGCTCTTGAAAAGACATGTGGGAACAATCGTCTGCTCGAAGTCTCTATTACCAAATCCTAAACCTGGCCGATCCGGAAATAACCGGTGAGGCCTGACTCGGATCAAGCCTCACTCGGTCAATGAGTAGCACGCTCAGAACGTGATCTTCAAAGCGTATTGGATCTCGCGCGGACCTCGGGTTCTGGTGGATTGACCGAACTCAGAGTCTAATGTGCCGACAATGGTGTTCACAGGCTGACCCGCGCATGGTGCCGCTGCCGTACACGCGTCGATGCTGCCCGACCATATGTTGTTTAAGAATGTCGCATCCCCGGAATTGCCCAGGAACTGCACCTTGTTGAAGAGATTGAAGAACTCCATGCGGAATTGCATGCCGATCTTTTCCGTTAAGTTGAAGTTTTTGTACACCGAGAAATCAGTATTGGCGATTCCGGGTCCGAGGCAGTCACCCTTCGGCGCATTGCCGAATGTGCCCAACTGAATGCCATTGACAGTCCAGCGATTAGGATTCAACCACTGGTGCTTCAACAGCGAATTTTGGGCGCGACAAGGCTCCCCCGCTATGATGTTCGGGCGAACGTTGTCTTGATTGGCTCCAGTGCCGGGGAATCCGCCAGGCGCGCCTTCCGCGCTTCGAGAGGCGTAGACAGTTAACGACGTGCCCGTCGCATAACTGAGGATACCGGCCAACTCCCAGTTTCCGAATACACTGCGAACGAAGCCATTTTGTCCGGTCAGCTTCGGGGCCCGGTACACGATGTTACTGGTGAAATTATGGGGCCGGTTGATGTTGGTAGGACCGTAGTTCAAACGGGGATTGTTGGCATCCAGCAATAGACTGGCTTGGTTGACGTTGCCGCTGTTAGTGATATCGGTATCGCCCAGCGACTTGGACCAGGTGTATGCGAACTGCGCATCGAGCACTCTCAACGCCTGGGTGCGGAATAAAGTCTGGAAGGCGTGATAGCTCGAGCTTCCGGTCCAGTTCGCGCCGCCGATGAAGCCGAACCCACCGGCACCGAATGGCCGCAGGCCGTTATTTTCGGTTAACGCGAAATTCAGACGCTGCGAGGCGGGAACCGGGTTTAGGTCGACAAACTGAAGCAAGTGGGTGCCTCGGTTTCCTACGTACCCCATCTCCAGTTTGCTGTTCTGCAAAACCTCCTGCTCGACGGTCAGGTTCCACTGCCAGGTGTTGGGTAGGTTATCGTCAGTGCTGATGCCGTAGCCGGGAGAGCCCGAGGCGGCAAGAGATCCAGGCACAGGTGCAGCGTCGAGGGTCCGCGTACCTGATGCCGTTAATGAAAAGGGCGCGTTCGCAGCCATCGAGAGATAGTTATTCAAGCGCTCACGTTGGAAGAACTGGCCTGCACCGGCGCGAATCGACGTCCGTCCGGTGCCAAAAGGATCCCAGGCAATACCGACCCGAGGGGCAATGGCGTGATTGTTCTGCTCCTTTAGGGAGCGGTTCAGATCTGCAGTTCCCCCGCTGAAACCAGCCGACTGGCAGAAATTCGTTCCCGGAGGTAACAGGATTCCGTTGCACGCATCATCGGCAAGAGCAGGATTGTATAAGGCAGGTACGAAGCTGGCGATTCTGTCCCCCGCGTCATAGGGCTGCCGCAACAGCGACCAGCGGGCGCCGTATTCGAGAGACAGATTGCGCCTGACCTTCCAGGAATCCCCGAAATAGAATTCGAAGTCATGCCAGCGAGTCAACGCCCGCGGATTGGTCTGCAGTTCACTGAAGCTCCATAGTCTGTCTGCCCAGAGCGCGTTGAATACGCCGTTTCCCGTGTCTCCCCCGACCACGCCTGAGAACTGCGCATTTTCACCAGAGGACGCGTTGACCAGCTCGTTCTTTCGGTTATTGCTAATCAGGACACCCGCCTTGAAGGTGTGATTACCAACCACCTTGGAGAAGTCATCGCGAAGAACGTACAGCTCCTGATTGTTCTCCCAGGGGGCGATTGTCTGCAGGTCATCCGAGTTGGCGCCGGGGCCCAGCCCGCCAAAGAAAATGGGATAACCGATTTCCGGTCCCGCGAACTTCTGCGACAAGGGAAAGAAGGGGGTGAAGGCAGAGACCACAGCATCGTTCAACGCCGGATTTTCCCCGGCGCGAGTGATGTTAATGCGGTTGGCCGCGTAGGCAACTTGGAAATCATTCACCGCCGTGCTGCCGAAAAGCTTGCTCAACTTGATGGTTGCCTGATATCCGGGCTGCGTCCAACTGCTCTCAACCGATGGATATATGTCATCGCCCCAAAATCCCAGTGTGCTGGGATACGGCTGCTCCCAATGATCCTGGGTATAGCGGCCCATCAGGCTCCATGTGGGTGCGATCTTGTAATCAACACGAATGTTTTCTTGTCGCCAGTAAATAGGTGAGGCAATCGACTCGGCCCAATTCTGGCAGTTCACCGGATTTGTCTGATTGGGAAGTGGGAACAAATTGACAATTGCCTGGCCCGCGGGTGAAAGCTGCGGCACTGTCAACAAGCGTAAGCCAGTCGTGGGATCGGTCGGAGTGGGGTCGCAGGCCTCGCCGGTCGCGCTCAGTTCCGGCCGGAGAATGCTGAAATCACCCGTCCGTTCGGCCGTCGTCGGCACGGTTGCGGAGCGTACCAGGCCGCGATTCTCACGGTTCCATTCCTGCGACCAGAAGAAAAACAGCTTGTCCTTTTTGATCGGCCCGCCCAGATTGTAACCGAAATCGTTGCGGCGCAGCTTGTCCTTCGGAAGCTGGTTGAGGTTGTTGAAGTAGTTGCTGGCGTTTAGATAGTCATTGCGTCCGAAATAGAACACGCCACCATGCCAGGCGTTCGTGCCGCCACGTGTCACGATATTGACCATCGCCCCGGAGGCTTGGCCGTACTCCGGGCCGTAGCTATTGCGTAGGATCTTGAACTCGTCGATGGCGTCGATAGAAGGGTAGACCAAAATAGTGCGATTCGATCCGACGTCGTTATTGTTGACACCATCTACGAGGAAGAGGTTGTGTGTCGTGCTGTTGCCGTTAACAGAAAAATCAACGCCAGCCTCAAGGCCTTTGTTTTTGGAGTTAAAGTTTGCGGCAGGAGAGACGCCAGGCATTAATTGTGTTAGTTGAACGAAGCTGCGGCCGTTAAGCGGGAGTTCGCGGACTTGGGTGCCCTCAACCACGTTACCTACCGAACCGGAAGAGACTTCCACTTGCACGGTGTTCGCCTGTACCTCGATCACTTCTTCTACGCGGCCCACTTGCAAAATTGGGTTCACGACGGTTGTGCTGGCCACGTGCAGTTCGACATCCTTGCCGACAAACTCCTTGAAGTTCGCCTGCTTGGTCCGGACGTCATAAACTCCGGCCTCTAGCTCTGGCGCGACGAACTCACCCGCTTCGTTGGAAGTTACGGTGCGGACCTCGCCGGTGGCGGTGTTGGTTATTGTCACCGTCGCGCCTACCACCGCGGCACCAGTGTTGTCGGTGACGAGCCCGCGAATGATTCCGGTGGTTTTCTGCCCGAAGGCAGAACTGCACAATAGCAAGGACATCAGTACTACCACTCTGCAAGATGTTCTGCGCCACCAAGCGTGACCCATGTAGATTGATTGCGAGACTGCAGAATCATTAGGTCCGCTCCTACCATAGCGAAAGGAAGGAGCAGCCGAAGAGAGCAAAAATCTTTTCTTCATGAAATTACTCCTGAAATTGGGACCAATCGGGTTGGAAAATCAAGAGCTGGTGGAGCGGACTAGCTCCCAGGGCAATAAAGGGAATAGCGGTTGGCTAGCAGAGGAAGACGCAGTTCAAGACGGGCCGGTTACGAGTTTCGTAGCCATGCGAAGATGCCGCGGACATTCGTGAGCTCGAAAAAAATACAAGGTTCGAAGCCAGAATGCTCGAAACAATGGCGGGGAGCTGTGTCCGGTGACGCAAGACGATGGAATGAGGACCATCTAAATAGGGCTGAACCAGAATGAAAAGAAGAACCCCAATGATTGCCAAGGCCAGTACGACAGTGACTTCCCGCCTCATTCAAGTAGATAGTGGTACTGAACCAGATGGCTTGTCAACCCTCATCGAGAGTAGCGAGACAATTTGTATGCCACAAAAATAAGTCCTGGAAATTAGTACTAGGTGAAAACCAGTAGGCGCTTAGTAGAACAGTTGAGTGCTGTTTTTAGGGGCCGAGCGTCGACCCAGTTTTTTTAGAGGCCCCTTTTTACTCTTCTTGTTTGACTTGATACCTTCCGACGGAGCATCCTGCCGGGGTCGAAATGGTTGTCGTCTTGGCAACCACTTCAGTTGTGAGCCTTCAGACCCTGAATCCCTGGAGCAAATCAATTGAGAAAGCTAGCGAAACTCGGGCAGCGTAGGTGTGCCTCGGTTCTCATCTTGTGTGCACTAACGGCTTTGCTACAGGCAAAGACGCGTAAAAACCGACTTGTAGTGGTGATCAGTCTGGATGGGTTTCCTGCCTATCGATTGCAGTCGGGGCGTAATGGACTAACAGCAAATTTTGTGGACAACAGAGGAGGTTGAACCCTGTACTAAATGAAATTGAGAAAAGACCAAAGACCCCGCGGTAGCTGCGTGAACAATGATTGCCCGCAGGCCGGTGTTTAAGCAAACCTACCAGTCGACTTTTTCTGGCAGAAACTCAGCAAAAAGCTCGTCGTAGTAAGGCTTTAGATCCCGCAACACTGGTTTTGAGTGTCCTTTGGAGTACAGATCGTAAGGGTTGAACTTTTTTACCCACTCCAACATGGCCACGTCTTTTTCGTTCGTTAAATGTGTGTATGCACCATGTCGATGCCATGCGTAAAAAGAATGAAACCGCAACATGTAAAGAGCCTCATCTTGCAGGTATGGCTTCATTACCTCGGCAATGTACCCGTCGTGGCCAAAGGACATGTGGACGTTTTCCAGGCCACAATGCGGTTCATAGATGCCGTATTTGGTCTGGTATTCTGGCACGTTCCGATCGGGGTTATTTCGGAAATACTCCGGAAATACAACCTCATCTGCCCAGGCACAGCCCACTGGAAAGGTGTCTCCTACGACTCCCCACTGGGGTTCGCCGTACAAGCAGAGACACTTGCCCAGATCATGAATGAAGCCCACCAGAACCATCCATCGAGGCTGGCCGTCACGACGCATCGCCTCAGACGTTTGCAGTAGGTGTTCGATCTGTGTGAGGTCGGTGTCCGGATCGCTATCATCGATCAGGGTATTCAGAAACTCGGCAGCCTCCCAAATTGTCTGCTTGCGCATATTCAAGCCGAAATATTGTTTCTCTTTGCGACGCACATATTCCAAGGTCTGATTCGCATGATTCAACCGATAGAACTCAGCGACCCCGGGGTTCGCCTGCGCATCGTATTGGCGAAACTCCGTCTCCGACTTACCTTCCTGATAGCGACCTTCAAGGAATTCGTCCCACTGTTCGAGACTAGCCAATGGCTTTCCAGAATGGGGCGTTTCGGTGCTCATAAGGGTTCCTCTTTCAACGGTCATAAAGTCGATGCAAAAATGTTATCGCTTTGCCGGTTCACAGTTCAAGAAAATCGCGTTTTCTTCGATAGCACCCAGCCCAAACCTACTGCTGTGGCCACAAGAATCGCCGCCAGCACCGCTACCCACGTGTAATCAATTTTTAGACTAGGTAAGGCAGCGCCTTTCCCGAGCCATATAAACACGCTCAGAGCGGCAACAATAATGCCGTAGTCCCACCAAGTCCGGTCGTTCCGGCGTGCGTCGAGCGCTGCTCCTTCATTTGCAGCCAAGACTCGGTCATATGCGAGCTGGTAGCGTGTGCATTCCCTTTTCACTGCCTCATTCGTCGAAATCTGTTCGCGTTCGGTTGCTACGGCCGCGCTGATCGCCAGTACACCGGCAACCATTACTGCGGAACCGCACAACACGAACGCCTTATGGAGTGGATCAGCCTTGGCCAACTCACCAAATACCAATGCTCCCCAAGCCAGACCCCAAAGTTGGTTGGTGTTCGATAGAGGAATGCCACGACCGATTCCTAGGTATTTTGTCGCAAACTGTTGGAACAAATCGCCGATGACCCAGGCAAATCCACCCAAAAATAGCCAGAAAAGCAGCGGCCGAGTTTGCGCAGAATGGAAAATGGGCGCGCGCCATCCCCCATCAAGAGCCAACACCAGGGAAAAAACAGTCACCAGTTCTCCTACGGTAAACGCAGTCACAAAGGAGAGCGGGTTCATTCCGCTTATGTAAGCCTTACGATAAGGTATATACATTGTGCCCCACAGCAAACTCGCACCTCCTGCCGCGACAATGCCGTTGACGGCGCGGTGCGATGAACTCTGGTCGCCATGAATCGTACTGAAGCCCAGGAATACGGCACCGGCCAAAATCGCCACTGACCCCAGAACGACCTTCGCAATATTCCTCGCGTCCGCACCTTTCAGTTCGTTGAACAGGAGCTGCCCCCAAATGAGGCCGATGAGGGCGTTTGTGTTCCAGAGCGGAAAAGCCACCGCCAGACCGACATCACGGATCGCAAAGACCGTAAGCGTGTTGGCAATCGCCCATATGGCTCCGGCAAGAATGGCCCACACGACGAGATGCTTCTTCTCTGCGAGGTCGCTAAACACATAGCGAGTACCCTTTAGCAGAGTGGGAAATGTCCACCGAGCCGTGAACACACCTGCAACCATGCAAAGTGAAATAGCAAACGGCGAAAAACCTGAGTTGACAAGTTTCGTCGGAGCTTCCGCCGCTCCCAGCCATACTCCCGCAGCTAGCCCACACGCAACTCCTAGCCCATGTTTGGAGGTCAACTGTCGGAGCGGCTTGACTGGCGCGATCGTTGCCAATTGTTTCTCTTCCTATTCTTAGTCCACAGTCCTCAAAATTAGCGCAAGAATAATAGTAGTGCTATACCGACAAGAAAGACGGCAAACGGGATCAAAAAATGGCTATCTGTCGCAATCGCCTTGATTACCTGCCAAAAGGTCATGATGAACCAGTCTTTCCTGGCCTCGATCTAGTTCACATCAGCCTGGGATGATACAGGATCAGCACCAGTACCCATGTGTCCCGCCGGTCAACATCGTACTCCAACCCAAACCTGTGGTGCAGCATCGCGCACGTACGCACCACTTGCATGGCGGAATTCAACCTAGTCCTGTTGCTGCGGTTGTTGGTGTGCGGGCGCTGAAAGTGTTGGGATGACGGTGAAATCGGCGCGCCAGTTCTCGACTGTTCGTGACCGCGTTCCTGTGGCAAACGCTGGGATCTTTTTCTTCAGGTTGCACTCAATGGTTCGTGGCCGACATCGAAAATGGCCTAGCGTTCTCATCGATAGCCCAAACACGGTTGGGAGCATTGGTCATGACAAAGCGCAGTTCTCCTCCGTTCATGATTTCCTCGTGGCGAATAAAATTTCTATCAAGAGGCTTCCCGTTCAATGAGACTTTGCCGACATAGCCATTTCCGTCATTTAGATTTTCGGCGACGATCCGGAACGCTTTTTGATTGGACAAATGGATCGTCGCTTCTCTTACGAACGGGCGGCCGATCACATACTCATTCGAAGCCGGGGCAACGGGATAGAATCCCAGATACGTGAACAAGAGCCACGCCGACATCTGCCCAAGGTCGTCGTTACCGACCAGGCCGTCCGGCGCGGGCTTGTACTGGCTATTCACAATCTGCGTCAAGCGTTCCTGGGTGCGCCAGGGCTGGCCTGCGTAATTGTACAAATAGGCGAGATGATGGCTGGGTTCATTGCCATGAATGTATTGACCAATCATGCCGGCGATGTCTTCGACATCCGCATAGTCTTTCGGATCGACTTTGGCATCGAACATGGCATCAAGTTTGGCTGCGAGTTGTTGATCGCCTCCCAGGAGTTCAATCAATCCACGTTCATCGTGAGGTTGATACCAGGAGTATTGCCAAGCATTACCTTCTGTAAATCCACTTTCCGTTCCTGCACGCGCCGGATCGAAGGGTTCGCGGAAGTTCCCGTCTGAGTTCCGAGGTCTTGCAAATCCAGTTTTGGCGTCGAAGACGTTGCGCCAATTGCGAGCACGTGTCGCAAACGTCTCGGCTACATCTTGCCTTCCCATGCTGCGAGCCATTCGGGCGATGGCCCAATCGTCAAACGCATACTCAACGGTTTTGGATACTGCCTCTCCATCGTGGTCGATCGGGACGTAGCCCAATGTCATGTAGTCCCCGAGACGGCCGTAGGGAGCATATGTGGCGCTCGCAACCATCGCATCGAGGGCCTCTTTGGAATCAAATCCTCGAATGCCTTTCATATAGGCATCGGCGATCTCTGGTACCGCGTGGTAGCCGATCATGCACCAGGTCTCCAGACCTTGGAATTGCCAGACCGGAAGAATTCCGTAAGGACTTTCCTTTTGCGAGACCAGCAGAGACTGAACAATATCGGTCGTTCTTTGGACTGGCTGAAGGATGGTTAACAATGGCTGTTCGGCGCGATAGGTATCCCAAAGAGAAAAGGTTGAAACAAAGCGAAAGCCGTTGGTCTTGTGAACTTGGTTGTCAGGCCCACGATAGCTTCCATCGACGTCCATGGCGAGACTGGGGGCCATGAACGCATGATAGAGCGCTGTATAAAAATTGGTTCGAGTAGCAGGGTCGGCATCGAGATCAACGACCGATAATGCTTGTTCCCAGGCTTGGCGGGCTTTGGCGTGGGCAGAATCGAAATCAAAAGCAGGAACCTCAGCGAGATTCGCAATGGCATTCTCCTCACTCGTTGTCGAGATTGCGAGCTTTACAACCAACGGTTTTGTGAGACCGCCAAAATCAAAGACCCCCACCACACCTCGACCTACGATTGCTTGCGACTCCGCTGGCGTTGGCGCCGGCGGCTGGAAGCCTCGATACTCGATGGGCGCATCTTCTCGATTGTGAAACTCATGACTGACCAGAGGCAGGGAGAAACGCATCGCAAAAAAGAGCTGACGGCCGGGGGCCCACCCCCGGGTTTCCCGCATACCGGTCACGGTTCCATCAGGCCGAATGCGAAGGCTCGCCCACAGAACTTTCCCGGGATAGTTGTAGATGGAGGAGCGGAGGTCCATCAGCAGGTGAGCCGGCGCTCCTGTCGGGAACGTGTAGCGATGAACGCCGACACGGGCCGAGGCCGTGAGCTCTGCCCGAACCCCATAATCCTCCAACAGAACGGCATAATAGCCGGGTTCTGCCGTTTCCGTATTGTGACTGAATCGGGAGCGGTAGCCCGAACGTGGTTGATCGATTTCGCCTGGCTCCAACTTCACGTCACCGGAGATCGGTTGCAGTAGAAAATCTCCGAGATCGGAATGTCCCGTGCCAGAAAAGTGCGTGTGGGAGAAGCCGAGTATTGTTTGGTCTTCGTATCGATAACCTGCCGCCCATTTGTAACTTTGCTTAAAATGCCGGATCTGGGTGTCTGGACTCAGTTGGACCATACCGAAGGGAGTTGTTGCCCCGGGAAAGGTGTGACCGTCCTGTCCGGTGCCAATGAACACATTGACGGACGGGACGGGATCTTTCGAGCCCCTTGCAGTCTGGGCAGCAATCGGAACCCCGAACAGTGAAGCACAACCTATAGCGAGTATCAGTCGACGAAGAATCTGAAAGAAGGTAGCAATCCGCAATCGCGATCTCCTTTGCTCGTTACTATATCTTGACATGAGCAGGAGCTTTGAATAGATCAAGCCCGGCAGCTCTCATGCTCACTCGTCGACCTGGCCCCCGGGGCTGGTGAGGAGACTTCTACCGGGTCCGGGTAAAGGGAGAATGAAATTTCTTCCGATCGTCTAAGAACATCGTCTAAGAACATAGCTACTAGTTATTGACCGCCAACGGCGAAATGCAGAAGGCAACTAAATGCACCCATAGGAAGGTACCGTCATTTTGCGGGAGCTCTCGGATCCGATTTCGCCGTATTTCGCTCGCGTACTGTTTATAGAAAGTTTGCGGTCATGACCAAAGCAAATGATTTAGATAATCGACTTAGAGCATCCATGCTTTTCTATCCAATAGCTCGCTAGCAAACGATCTCCGTCGATCGAATGAACTTGGGATGTTCCTCTGATAACTTCTAAGCAAAAGTGGTTATACCAAAATTTCATGATATGGGTATTGCCGCCGACCAATGAAGGCCCCAGTGTTTACTCAGGTGCCGTCGGCGCCCAAATCTTAGGCGGGGTCTAGAGCTATGCCCATGAGTTCAATGTGGAATTCAAATTTCTTGCCGTCTGGTTTTCACACCATTGTTTCTACCGCAAACCGGTTTCGCTTGCGTTCGTTGGTGTTGTTGTCTGCTCTGGTAGGTCTTTCCTTCACCGTCATGGCCCAGCAGGCCACAATCGTTGGCACCGTCACAGATCAATCCGGTGCGGCATCATGTATTCAACCTATGAGACGTCTAAGCGGTTTTTTCTCGCGGAATCCAATGATCCCACGTGCGCACGGCTACCTGGCTGAGGCAGACCGACCAGCAATAGTTTCTCCGTTGTACTACAACGCTGCTGGTATTTACTACGAACAAAATGCCCCTATTGTTCTGCCAAAGTGGCGGGAGTGCGGCGCTCTCGGGGCGACTTTGCATTCAGCGCTCCAACACTTTTCGATGCGAGACCAAAATCTCCGAGAAAGCAAAAAAACGGAATGGCCCAGCTATCTAGCCTCGCATTGCCGCTCGGTTCGGGAGTTCGAGAGCACCTACCTGTGCATTGCCCGTTCAGGCGGTCAACGCAGCCGAGCTGTTTCTTGATGCTGGCGTACAGCCGCACGGGGGGAAACCTAACATCTCCTTGCACATCACGATAAACGCACATGCTAGCGATGAAAAGAAAGCGCAGCAATTGGTGAAGCTGTTTGACGCTGCAACGAGGTTTGTCTCGGTATGCCCACCAATTTGACGTAACCTCGCCGACATTGTTATGGAATCATTTCGCTCATTGGCTTGGTCGTACCTGTAAAGGCTGTTTTCAACAACCTCGCTTTGCTAGCTCAGAAGGCATAGAATCATGTTCGTAGCGAGGTGGCGGGCCATGAAATACCGAATAGCAATGTGGGCGATTGTGGGCTTTCTAGTCGCGGGCTTCTGGGCAGTCTTCGCGGTGGCAACCTTCCCCCCATCTACTAATGACCCAATGCGAGAGATGTTGCCTCTTGTCTGCCTAACCTGCCCCGTTGCGATAGCGGGCATGCATCACGCTATTAGTCTATACGCGACTCTAGCGGCGAATACTGTTACGTATGCGCTGGTGGGTCTGGTCGTTGAAACCTTGCGAAAACAACTCCACCACGCGCACTAATAAAAAGCCAGCCCCGACCGTCAATCGGCGAAAACCCTCACTTCTTAACCAGGCTCGGGGACTCCGGATGATTGGGTTCTGCTTGGGTCGCTACGACAGAACTAAAGTGGGCCTCAAATCCTTCCAGGTGCCTTGAACTTTCCCTTGAACTGAATCAGGCAATGACAGAAGAGGAGCGAAAGGGCTGCGCTTCTTGGCGTGCTAAGGATGAGTTCGAAGATCGCGAATCGGCCTAGTAATAAAATACCCGGATGACTGATGAACCTCGAGTTCAATGAGCGGTTTCGACTGCCCACACTGCAATCAGAAGGGGAGTGTCGAGACGCCGATGGAGTACATCTTCGCCAAGCGGTGACCTGTGAGTATTGCGGGCATGACTTTCTGATTGAGAACGATGTCCCGAAGCTGCTGCCTCAGTGAGATATTCCGCCCCTGGCAGCCCTTCATACTTTTGGCTTGCGAGTAGCAGCCACAATCGTGAACAGCACAATTAATGCGATTATGACTAGCCTCGCAGCTTTGAGTGGCGCGAGATTGGTAATCCATCCCACGGCAGCAGTGTATCGAGTGAGATAGGAAAAGCTGCCCAGGCCTCCCCCGAGAACGTGAGCAGCCCTCCACGATAGGGGCCTAAACTTACGAGGTTCAAAGTTAGCATCGTTTAGTGGGGCAAGCAATCGGGACAAATCCCTAAGACGTTAGGATAATCGGGCGATGAGTTGATCGTTATTTCTAAGATGCGTGCGGATGCGCCTTCCCGCTACGCCGCGAGGCCGGGACTAGTTCTCGGCCTATCGCTTTAGTATCCTTCCACGCAGCGTAGAGCCGCTTCCTCAGCCTCGCCGCTCGTCCCCTCTCATCAGAAAGCGAAACCATCTATGCCTGAGCCTGAGTCACCCCTAAACACGTCACAATTCACAACCGCATTACGGGCTTTGTGAGATCACCGAAGTTCTCGTTTTGAACGGCGGTGAACAGCCTGAATATGAATTTAAGCGCAGCGAGTCTATTAGCCGTGAAGCTGGCAAGGATAGATACGATTTCATTAAATTCATTCAGGGCGTCGCGAATTCAGATATCCCGGTAGAAAAATGCATCATCGTCGGTGCTGATCCTACCAAGCCTAACTTGCCTAACTTGTGGGAGTTCTTGTGGGATTCCGAAAAGTCCGCAGTGATGACCTGCCCTAAACCACTGAAAGATATGGTGAGCGCGGATGGACTCGAACCATCGACCCATGCCTTAAAAGGACTTAGCAAGTAGAAATCAACGACTTGCACCGAGTGGGCCACTGAAGGCTTGAGTTGTACCGTGCTGTGGTTACAAGGCTTCCGTCGCGCCAATGCTCTTGAGTACAACTCAGTCCGGTTCGGTGCTGGGCACAAAAATGGGCACAGCCTCATGGGGTGAACCCCTTGGTTGAGACAAACTAGGTTGGCACAGTTGCAGTAGTTTCGTTTTCTGACCCCTTGCATTGAGACAATCTGTCGTTGGCACATTTGGCATTCATGGATTCGTCT
>Ga0068858_100001491_pt1 | contig 24120 bp, 24 predicted proteins | sample KBSSwiS12_FD_66589 | JGI IMG/M metagenome (GOLD analysis project Ga0068858, IMG submission 66589) | Switchgrass rhizosphere microbial communities from Kellogg Biological Station, Michigan, USA - KBS Switchgrass S1-2 | ecosystem: Host-associated > Plants > Roots > Rhizosphere > Soil ... | reverse complement strand
CGACCGGATCCGTGCCGGCGCGCCCGGTGTCCGCTTCGTCTTCCTCGACGGCTCGGCCGAGGTCATCCGGGCCCGCATGGCCGGCCGCAGCGGCCACTACATGCCGGAGAGCCTGCTCGCGAGCCAGCTGCAGACCCTCGAGCCGCCCGGTGCCGACGAGCCCGACGTGCAGCGCCTGGAGATCGTGCAGCCGGTCGAGGCCGTCATCGGCGCGGCGGTGCGGGCGCTGCGCGGCTAGGCCCAGGGCGCGCGTGCCGCGGCAGGGCTCGGGCCGCCCCCTTCCGTGCCCGAGCCCGATCCTTGCTAACCTCGGCCGATGAGCCGACTCTTCGACCCCTTCCAGATCGGCGAGCTCCGGCTCGCCAACCGCATCCTCATCGCGCCGATGTGCCAGTACAGCGCCGACGAGGGCTCGGCGACGGACTGGCATTTCATCCACCTCGGCCATCTCGCGCTGTCCGGCGCGGCGATGCTGATCGTCGAGGCGACCGCGGTCTCGCCCGAGGCCCGGATCACGCCGACCGACCTGGGCCTCTACAGCGATGCCAACGAGGCGGCGCTCGCCCGGGTGCTGAACGCCGTGCGCGCCCACTCGCCGATCAAGCTGGCGATGCAGCTCGCCCACGCCGGCCGCAAGGCCTCGAGCCGCGCGCCCTGGGAGGGCGGCAAGCAGATTGCGCTCGGCGAGCCGGGCAGCTGGCGTGCCGTGGCGCCGTCGGCGGTGCCGCACATCGACGGCGAAGACCCGCCCGCGGCGCTCGACGCCGCCGGCCTGCAGAAGATCCGCGACGATTTCGCCCGGGCGGCGAAGCGCGCCGAGCGTCTCGGCCTCGATGCGCTCGAGATCCACGCCGCGCACGGCTACCTCCTGCACCAGTTCCTCTCGCCGATCGCCAACAAGCGCGGCGACCAGTACGGCGGCAGCCTCGAGAACCGGATGCGCTTTCCGCTCGAGATCTTCGACATCGTGCGCGCCACCTTCCCGGCCGCAAAGCCGGTCTGGGCGCGGATCTCGGCCACCGACTGGGTGCCCGGCGGCTGGGACATCGAAGGCACGCTGGCGCTGTCGCAGGCGTTGAAGTCGCGCGGCTGCGCCGCGATCCATGTCTCCAGCGGCGGCGTTTCGCCGCAGCAGAAGATTCCGGTCGGCCCCGGCTACCAGGTGCCGTTCGCGCAGCGCGTCAAGGCCGAGGTCGGCCTGCCGACGATCGCCGTCGGCCTGATCACCGACCCGGAGCAGGCCGAGGCGATCGTCGCCAACGGCGAGGCCGACGCGGTGTCGCTCGCCCGGGCGATGCTCTACGACCCGCGCTGGCCCTGGCACGCCGCGGCGAAGCTCGGCGCTCGCGTCGAGGCGCCGCACCAGTACTGGCGCTCGCAGCCGCGCGAGTTCAAGGACCTGTTCGAGAACGCGCAGTTCGGCGCGCGCTGACCCCGCGGCGCCCACCGACGCGGCGTATGCTGCCCTCCCGCCTCATCGACCCCTGGACGCAATGAAGTACAAGCCGCTCGGCCGCACCGGCCTCTTCGTTTCCGAGCTCTGCCTCGGCACCATGACTTTCGGCGGCGACGACCAGGGCATCTGGGGCAAGATCGGCCGGCTGCAGCAGGAGGAATCGGAGCGCATCGTCGGCAGCGCGATCGAGGCCGGCATCAACTTCATCGACACCGCCGACGTCTATGCCGGCGGCCGTTCGGAAGAGATCACCGGCCAGGCGCTGAAGAACCTGAAGGTCCGGCGCGAGAACGTGGTCGTCGCCACCAAGGTATTCGGCGAGACCGGCTCCGGGCCGAACGCGCGCGGCGCGACCCGCAGCCACATCGTCGCCGGCCTGCAGGCGAGCCTGAAGCGGCTGCAGCTCGAGCACGTCGACCTCTACCAGATCCACGGCTTCGATCCGGCGACGCCGATCGAGGAGACGGTGCGCGCCCTCGACACCCTGGTGCGACAGGGCGACGTGCGCTACGTCGGCGTCTCCAACTGGGCCGCATGGCAGATCATGAAGGCGCTCGGCATTTCCGAGCGGCTCGGCCTGGCCCGCTTCGAGAGCCTGCAGGCCTACTACACCATCGCCGGCCGCGACCTCGAGCGCGAGCTGGTGCCGATGCTGCAGAGCGAAGGCGTGGGCCTGATGGTCTGGAGCCCGCTCGCCGGCGGCTTTCTCAGCGGCAAGTACGGCCGCGCCCAGCAGGCCGAAGCCGGCAGCCGGCGCACCGCCTTCGACTTCCCGCCGGTCGACAAGGAGCGCGCCTACGACGCGATCGACGCGATGCGCGAGATCGCCGGCAAGCGCGGTGTCTCGGTGGCGCAGATCGCGCTCGCCTGGCTGCTGCACCAGCCGGTGGTCACGAGCGTCATCATCGGCGCGAAGAAGGCCGAGCAGCTCGCCGACAACATCGGCGCGACCGCGGTCGCGCTCGGCGCCGACGAGCTGAAGCGGCTCGACGAGGTGAGCCGCCTGCCGGGCGAATATCCCGGCTGGATGTTCACTCGCCAGGGTGAGGTGCGGCGGCGCCAGCTCGCCGAGGCGGCACGAACCGCCGGCTGAGCGGGGAAACCCCTCGGCGCACCGGCGCGGCCGGCCCGAATAATGGGCCGGACACGGAGGCCGCGATGACACGTTCGATTTCCCGCCACCTGGCCTGGCTGCTCGCCGCCGCGGCCGCGTTGCTCGCCGCGCCCGCCGCCTTCGCCCAAGGCGCGGCCGGCTATCCGAACAAGCCGCTCAGGATCGTCGTCACCTTCACCACCGGCGGAGCGCCCGACATCCTGGCGCGTCTCATCGGCGACCGGCTGACGGCGGATTGGGGCCAGCCGGTCGTGGTCGACAACAAGCCGGGTGCCGGCGGGAACACCGGCGCCGACTTCGTCGCCAAGTCGCCCGGCGACGGCTACACCCTGGTGCTTGGCACGGTGGGCACGCACTCGATCAACGGCGCGCTGTACGCGAAGATGCCGTACGACATGGTCAAGGACTTCACGCCCGTGACCTTGCTCGCGACCACGCCGAACCTGCTCGTCATCAACAACGACGTGCCGGCGAAGACCCTGGCCGAGTTCATCGCCCTCGGCAAGAAGGAAGGCAAGATGACCTTCGCTTCGTCGGGCTCGGGCACCTCGATCCACGTCTCGGGCGAGCTGTTCAAGACCATGACCGGGATCGACATGACGCACATCCCGTACAAGGGCCGGGCGACGGCGATCCCCGACCTGCTCGGCGGCCGGGTGACGATGATGTTCGACAACATGCCGTCCAGCCTGCCGCTGGTGAAGGAAGGCAAGCTCCGGGCGCTGGGCGTCACCAGCGCGCAGCGCTCGCCGGCGGCGCCCGACATCCCGACGATCGCCGAGCAGGGCCTGCCCGGCTTCGACGCGGTGTCGTGGTTCGCGATGTTCGCGCCCGCAGGCACGCCCAAGCCGATCGTCGACAAGCTGCAGGTCGAGGTGAAGAAGATCATCCAGTCGCCCGAGGTCGGCAAGAAGCTCGCCGAGATCGGCCTCGACGTCGTCGGCTCCACCTCCGAGGAGCTGGCCGCCTACCAGCGCGCCGAGATCGCGAAGTGGGCCAAGGTGGTCAAGGACTCGGGCGCGAAGGTGGAATGACGATGAGCGATGCCCGCAAGGTCTGTGTCGTCACCGGCTCGTCGTCGGGCATCGGCGCCGCGACGGCGCGCCTCTATGCGAAGAACGGCTGGAACGTCGTCGTCAACTACTCACGCGAGATCGCACCTGCCGAGGCGGTGGCTGGCGAGTGCCGCGCCGTCGGGGCCGAGGCGCTCGTGGTCAAGGCCGACGTCGCGCTCGATGCCGACTGCCGCCGCCTCGCCGCCGAGGTCGAGGCGACGCTCGGCCGCGCCGACGTCCTGGTGAACAACGCCGGCACCACCAAGTTCGTCGCCGCCAAGGATCTCGACGGCCTCGATGCGGCCGAGTTCCACCGGGTCTACGGCGTCAACGTCATCGGCGCCTTCCAGATGGCACGGGCGCTGATGCCGTTGCTGCAGCGCCAGCCCGGCGCGGCCATCGTCAACGTCTCGTCGATCGCCTCGATGATGGGCTTCGGCTCGTCGCTCGCCTACATGGCGAGCAAGGGCGCGCTCAACGCCATGACGATCGGCATGGCGCGGGCGTTCGGCCCGGCCGTGCGGGTCAATGCCATCGCCCCCGGCCTGGTCGAGACGCCGTGGCTGCAGAAAGGCCTCGGCGCCGAGCGCTATGCCGCGGCGGTGCAGTTCTACAAGGACCGCTCGGCGCTGGACGCGGTGATGACGCCCGAGGACGTGGCCGACGCCGCCTGGTGGCTGGGCGCCGGCGCCTCCAAGACCACCGGCGAAGTGCTTCTCCTCGACGCCGGGCTCCGGCTCACCCGGGGCTAGTGCTCCGGAGACCGGCATGAAGCTTGGAACCTCCCTCGCTTGTGCCTTCGTCGCGCTCCTGCCGGCGATCGCCGCAGCGCAGCAGGCACGCACCATCGACGCCGTCGCCATGCGCGCCGGGCCCGACCCGGGCTATCCGCTCGTCGCCAGCTACGGCGCGGGCACGCCGATCGCGGTGCAGGGCTGCGCCGAGGGCTACGCCTGGTGCGACGTGATCGGGCCGAACGGCTATCGCGGCTGGGTCTATGCCGGCGACATCGGCTATCCCTACCAGCGTCGCCAGGTTCCGGTGCTCGGCTACGGCCCGGCGATCGGCATCCCGGTCGTCACCTTCGCGCTCGGTCCGTACTGGGCGGCGCACTATCCCCGTCGCGCCTGGTATCGCGATCGCGCTCACTGGGAGGCTTACCGACCGGTCGTGCGGCCCGTGCCGGGACCGCGTGCCGTCGTCGTTCACCCGGCACGGCCGATCCCTCACCGCGCTGCCGTGGTGGCGGTTCCGCCGCCTGCCCCGCGCGACCCGATGGCGCCGGCGCCGGAGCGTGGACAGTAGCCGCACGGGCATGGAGTTCGGCCACGGCCTGCTGGCCCAGTTTCCGCTCGAGCCGGGCGGCATCTACCTGAACCACGGCACGGTCGGCGTGACGCCGCTCGCGGTGATGCGCGCACGGGCGGCGATCCTCGAGGAGATCGAGCGCCATCCGGCGCGCTACATGATCCGCGAGCTGATGCAGCTCGGCATGTCGGCGCCGCCGGCCGCGCCACGGCTGCGTGCCGCGGCCGGCCGCGTGGCGGCGTTCCTCGGCGTGCCGGCCGACGATCTGGTATTCGTCGACAACGCCAGCAGCGGCGTCAACGCGGTGCTGCGCGCGATCGAGCTCGAGCGCGGCGACGAGATCCTGCTCTCCGACCATGCCTACGGCGGCGTGGCCCGCGCCGCGGCATTCATCGCCAGGCAGCGCGGGGCGACGGTCACAACCGCAGCGCTGCCGTTTCCGCCGCGCGACCCCGACGACTACGTCCGTGCGCTGGCCGCGGCGATCACGCCGCGCACCCGGCTGGCGGTGCTCGACCATGTGAGCTCCGAGACCGCGCTCGTCATGCCGCTCGCGGCGATGGCGGCGGCCTGCCGGGCGAGCGGCGTGCCGGTGCTGGTCGACGGCGCGCATGCCCCCGGCCAGGTCGCGCTCGACATCGCCGCCCTCGGGGTCGACTGGTACGCCGCCAACCTGCACAAATGGTGCTTCGCGCCGCGCAGCTGCGGCGTCCTGTGGGCGGCGCCCGAGCGGCAGGCGGCGTTGCATCCCGGTGTGATCTCCTGGGGCATCACGAACGACGACTGGCTGCAGGAGTTCGAGTGGACCGGCACCCGCGATCCCTCGCCTTGGCTGGCGGCGCCGGCCGGGCTCGACTTCATGCACGATGTGCTCGGCGTGGCGGCGATGCGTGCCTGGAACCACGACCTCGCCTGGCGCAGCGCGCTGCGCCTGGGCGAGCGCTGGGGCCTGCCCTGGACCACGCCGGAAGCGATGGTCGGCTGCATGGTCACCGTGCCGCTGCCGGCGCGGCTCGGGCCGGGCAGCGTCGACAACGCGCAGCGGCTGCGCGACGCGCTCTTCTTCGGCCACCGCATCGAGGCGCCGGTGATCGCCCGCGGCGGCGCGCTCTGGGCGCGCCTCTCGATGCAGGTCTATAACGACGACGAGGACGTGGAGCGCTTCGCCGCCGCCATCGATTCCCTGGCCGCCCGATAACCCTTTCTCCCTCCGATGAGCCAGTGGCCGCGGGGCCACCCCGGTGCTATGGTCCGGCGCCTCGGAACCGACCGGCGGAGATTTCGATGGGACTGCTGCAACACCTGGGGCTGACACCGCTGCCCTCGATGGCGCTGGCCGATGGCGATGACGCGCAGGAGCGGCGATCGGGCGGCGACGGCGACGAGGCGCCGGGCAAGGCGAAGGAGAAGGCCTCCCCCGCCGATGCCCTGGACGCCAAGCTCGGCACCGCCCTCGATGAGCTGGCCGCCGTGCTCGACGGCATCCACGACGATGCGGCGGCGGCGCCCTTGCGCGCGCAGATGCAGAAGGTGGTCGATGGCCGCGCCGCTGCCGGCGCCCTGGCCGAAGCCAAGCGGCTCGTCGCCCTGCGGGCGCTGCTCGCCAGCGTCGCCAGGCAGAAGCCGCTGGCCGACGCGGCGCTGAAGAAGGCGCAGGCGGTCGACAAGCGCGAGGCGGCGAGGAAGGAGATCGACGTCGCCATCGGCCAGGTGACGGCGCTGGTGCTCGGCGGCATCAATCACGACGCGATGCGCAACGCCGTCAATGCCGACCTGACGAAGGCGAAGGCGAACTTCGACAAGGCCGACAAGATCGCCGACCTGGCCAAGGGCGAGAAGGCCTTTCTGGCGATGAAGCCCGAGGCGCTGGCGCTGGTCGCCCGCGCCGAGAAGGCGAAGTCGGTCTCGGATGCGATCGCCGCCAGCCGCGGCCCGCTCGACGTCGAGCTGAAGCGCCTCGCTGGCGTGCTCGCGGCGATGGGCCCGGACGGCAAGGGGCCGCTCGCCGAGCGCCTGGCCGAGCTCACCGCGACCAAGGCGGCCGGCTGGCCCGCGGGCACGACCACCGCGGAGGTCGAGAAGTCGCTCACCGACTTCCAGGCCTCGGTGACCGCGCTCTCGACCGCGATCGGGGCGATGAAGAAGGTGTTCGACGACAAGGCGGCGTTCGAGAAGGCCTATGCGGCGATCAAGGCGTCGGTCGACGACGCCGCGCTGTACCACGGCGCCGCCAACGGCTTCATGACCGCGGCCCAGGGCATCGCCTTCGTCAACGCCAAGCAGGCCGTCGACAACGCCGTCGCGCTGCCCGACTGGGTCGCCGCCAAGGCGGCGCTGCCGGCGCTGAAGGCGGCGGCAGCGGCGGTGCTGAAGTCGCGCGCCGACCGCTCGGCCTACAACGCGGCGATCTTTCCGCTGGCGGCGCAGCGCACCCGCGTGACCGCGGCGCTCGCGGCGCCGGGGCTGCCGGCCGGTGTCGCCTCGGCCTATCGCGCCGCCTTCGGGCCGATGAGCAGCAAGGAGACGGCGCGCGACTGGGTCGGCGCCCTGGCGGCGGTGCCGGCCTACAAGAAGGCGCTCGCCGATGCCGACGAGGCGCTCGACGACGGCAAGAAGTTCTACACCGTCTATGCGACGATCCGGGCCGAGGACATTCAAGCCCAGGATCTGCTGCGAGCCACGGACAACAACTTCCAGAACAACGCCAAGCTGTCGGCGGCCGGGTCGCAGTTCGCGCACTATCGCGAGATCCTCGAGAAGGCGATCGCCGCGCCCGATTGGGGCGATGCCAAGGACGTGCTCGCCGACCTGCAGGTGGCGGCGCGCGAGTTCATCGCCGAGGCCGCCCGGCACAAGGCGGCGAGCGCGCCGTACGAGACGGCGCTCGCTGCGCTGCGCGACCGCTACCCGGCCGAGCGGGCGGTGGAAGCGCCGCTGCCACCGCTCGCCGTCACGGCGGAGGCCTACAAGAAGCAGCGCAAGATCGTCTACGCCGCAGCCGACGAGGGCGACTTCACCCGCGCGACGGCCGCCTTGCCGCAGCTGCAGACGACGATCGACGCGCTGATGGCGGTCAAGGGCGAGCAGGACGCGGCCCGCTCCACCTTCATCGCCGCCTGGGGCGGCGGCGACTACGCCGCGGCGCGGCAGGTGGCGACGGCCGACGTCCCGGCGCTCGCCGACGCGGCCAAGGCCTTCCTCGCTGCCGACAAGGCGGTCGAGGACGCGCGCAAGCTTCCCGACTGGGTTCGCGCCAACGCCGCGCTGCCGGCCCTGCAGGCGGCGGCGACCAAGCTGGTGCAGGCCAAGGCCGCCTTCAACACCGCCGCCAAGCCGGCCGACGCCGAAGCCTTCGCCGCCAAGCTCAAGGCGCTCGAGCCGCGCACGGACAAGTCGACCGAGGCGCCGGTGCCGCCGTTCATCGACACCTTGCAGAAGACGGTGCAAGGGCGGCTGAGCGACATCGCGAACGTCATGTCGGCCGATCCCAAGGACCTGGCAGCGGCCGAGTCCAGCTACGCGCTCATGCTCAAGGACCTCGACGCGATGGAGGCCGGCAAGGCCCGCCATGCCGCGCATCGGGCGCGATTCCTGGCGATGAAGAACGGCGCCATCCAGACCTCGCTTGCCGTGGCGCTGGTGCCGCCGGCGCTGGCGGCCGAGCGCGCCGCGGCGCTCGCGGCCACCGAGGCCAAGGTCGTCGCGCTCGCCGACAAGGGCGACACCGCCGGCGCCGACGCCAAGCTCGCGGCCTGGGCGCTCGAGGCCAAGGGCTGGCAGGAGACGCAGGCGGCCTATGCCGAGCTGCACAGCGGCAAGGTGCCCTCGGTCGACGTGCTCTCGAAGCTCGCCGCCAAGCCGGGCGGCGACCAGGCGCTCGACGACATGATCCTGAAGATGTCCGGCACGACGCCGGCCAAGGTGCTGGGCGCGGTGCTGAAGGCGCGCTTCGGCTTCGAGGTGAAGCGCCTCGACCACATGAACGCCGACATCCAGAACCTGAAGGGAACCGGGGCGGGCGACGATCCGGAGCGCAACGACCCCGAGCTCGACGCCATGTACAAGGTGCTGGCGCAGATCCCGTCGAAGCGGATCAAGGGCAAGATCTCGGAGATGGTGGATTTCAACGACGCCGACGGCGGCGGCGTCTACTACGGCGGCAGCGACAAGAAGATCTACCTCCATGCCGGCCGCATCGGCGATGCGAGCTCGCCGCACACCTTCCATCGCAAGAGCGGCGAGATCATGCCGAACGGCGAGGAGGTCGAGGAGAACTGCAAGCCCAAGCCCGGCGCTCCGGACATGCCGCAGGCCGACCACACCCTGATGCACGAGACGGCGCATGCCGAGGACGACGGCATCAAGTTCATGGAGTCGCGCTGGAACCAGCCGGAGTTCGGCAACTGGCGCGAGGAGTCGCCAAAGTCGATCGCCAAGGTCGCGGCGCCGCACCTCGGCTACGACGAGGACTGGATCTGTGACGTGCTGAAGGACCCGGGCAGCAAGCCGCCCAAGCACACGCCCAAGCGGCCCAAGCACGTCAAGTCGGACGACGAGTGGAGCCAGCGGCGCGAGAAGGCGCTGCTCTGGTGCCAGTCGATCCGCTCCGACAACAACCCGTGGTGGAAGGGCTCGGTCTGCGCCAAGGTGCAGATCGGCGGCCGGGTCTATCACGAGGCCTATCCCGACGGCCGCTGGCGCAGCTACGACTACTCGGCGCGCGCCAAGGGCATCAGCGGCTACCAGTTCCGGGCCGAGGCGGAATGGTTCGCCGAGCTCTACGCCGCCTATTTCGGCGGCAAGCTGAAGGACTCGCATCCGGCCATGCGCTGGCTGGTGCAGTTCAAGCCGCAGCCGGCCTGAGGAGAACGCCATGTCCCAGTTCACGATCGGCGACCTGGCCTGCCCGGCCTGCGGCGCCGCCATCGCCCTCGATCTCGTGCACAGCGTCAACGCCGATCGGGCGCCGGCGCTGCGCAAGGCGATCCTCGACGGCTCGTTCCAGCGCACCACCTGCCCGACCTGCGGCAGCGACTTCCGGATCGAGCCCGACTTCAACTACGTCGAGCACGGCCGCGACCTGTGGGTCGCGGTCCTGCCGATCGAGCGGCTGGCCCGCTGGCGCGAGGACGAGGCCGATGCCGAGGCGCGCTTCGAGCGCATCTACGGCGCGCGCAGCTCGCCGCTGATCCAGTCGATCGGCAAGCGCCTGCGGCGGCGGCTGGCGTTCGGCTGGGCGGCGATCCGGGAAAAACTGGTGATCGACGACCTCGGCCTCGACGACGTGACGGTCGAGCTGTGCAAGAGCGCGGTGCTGCGCGCGTCGACATCGGCGCCGGTCGGGCTCGGCGCCGAGCTGCGCCTGCTTGGCGGCGACGACAGCCGCCTGCACTTCGCCTGGATGCGCTCCGAGAACGAGAGCGTGGCCGAAGCGATCGGCGTCGGCCGCGAGCTCTACGCCGAGATCGCCGCCGACGAAGGCGGCGACTGGCAGTCGCTGCGGGCGCAGATCGGCGAAGGCATGTTCGTCGACCTCGGCCGGCTGCTGATCCCGGCGCCGCCCGCGGCGCTTGCGGCGGAGGCCGGCTAGCACTCGCGTGCGAGCGACGCGGGGCCGATCTATCCTTCAGGCGAGAGGCGAGGACCGGCCGGAAGGCGCTGCACGGGAGCGGAAGACCCCTCATGAACCTTGATCTTGTCGAGATCGCTGCCCGGGCCGCGCGATGGCCATGGCACTGGACCGGGCTCGTCCTGTTGTGCGCCTGGGGCACGGTTGCGGCACAGCCGGTCCGAACGACCCCGACCCGCTCGCTCGCCGCCACTTGCGCCGCCTGCCACGGCACGGACGGTCGGGCCGTCGAAGGCCAGGCCATGCCCGCGTTGGCCGGCCTGGCGCGCGAGCGCATCGCCGCGGAGCTGCGCGCCTTTCGCGAGGGCAGCCGGCCCGGCACGGTGATGCCGCAGATCGTCAAGGGATACAGCGACCCGCAGATCGACGCGCTCGCGGCCTACTTTGCAGGCGTGCCCGCCAGGAGCACGCCATGAAGCGACGCGAGATGGTGCAAGGGCTGCTCTCGGGCGGCGCGCTCGCCGCGCTCGGAGGCTGTGCCACGCCGACTGGCGTGCCGGCGTCGGCAAAGGTGGTGGTGATCGGCGCGGGCTACGGCGGCGCGACCGCAGCCAAGTACGTGCGGCTTTTTTCCGAGGGCGCCGTCGACGTGGTCGTGGTCGAGCCGCAGGCCGCCTTCGTCTCTTGCCCGATGTCCAATCTGGTCGTGGGCGGCCTCCGCAGCCTCGACGACATCACGCGCTCCTACGACGGCCTGCGCAAGCGTCACGGCGTGACCGTCGTGCAGGATGCCGCCGTCTCGATCGACCTCCAGGGCAAGCAGGTGATGCTCGCCCGCGGCGCCCGCATCCGCTATGACAAGCTCGTTCTCGCGCCCGGTGTGGAGCTGATGTTCGACGCGGTGCAAGGGCTCGCCCAGGCGCAGGCCGAGGGCCGCGTGCTCCAGGCGTGGAAGGCCGGGCCGGAGACCGAGGCGCTGGCGCGCCAGGTGCAGGCCATGCGCGACGGCGGCGTGTTCGCGATCACGATTCCCGAGGCGCCGTACCGCTGCCCCCCGGGCCCCTACGAGCGGGCGAGCGTCGTCGCCGCCTACCTCAAGCAGCACAAGCCCCGCTCGAAGGTCCTGATCCTGGACGCCAACCCCGACGTGGTCTCCAAGCCCGGACTCTTCAAGAAGGCGTGGGCCGATCTCTACCCGGGCCTCGTGGAGTATCGGCCGTTGCACAAGACGGCGGCGGTCGACGCCAGGACGATGAGCGTGAAGTTCGAGCTCAGCGAAGACGTGAAGGCCGATGTGCTGAACGTGCTGCCGCCGATGCGTGCCGGTGCACTCGCGGTCCAGGCCGGGCTGGCCAATGCCAACCAGCGCTGGTGCCAGGTCGACTACGCCAGCTTTGCCTCGGTGCTGGCCAGGGACGTTCACGTCGTCGGCGATTCCATCCTGGCGGCGCCGCTGATGCCGAAGTCCGCCCACATGGCCAATGCCCATGCCAAGGTCGCCGCGGCGGCGATCGTGGCCGAGCTCTCGGGCGGTCCGATCGATGCGCGTCCGATGCTCACCAATACCTGCTACAGCTTCGTGAGCGAGAGCGAAGCGATCCACGTCGCGAGCGTGCACGAATTCGTGGCGGCGGAGCAGACCTTCAAGTCGGTGCCGGGCTCGGGCGGGGTGTCGTCGGCGCGCTCGGCGGCGGAGGCCGCGTACGCGCTGGGCTGGGCGGCCAACATCTGGGCCGACACGCTGGGATAAGCCGCAGTCCCTGGACTCGCGCTCCTGGCGGTGGTGCAATAGCCCGACAACATCGGAGACATGCGATGGCGAAGATCAACGTCAACGGTCGGGAGCGCGAGTTCGACGCCGAGCCCGACACGCCTTTGCTGTGGGTGCTGCGCGAGCAGCTCGACCTCACCGGCACGAAATACGGCTGCGGCGTGGCGCAGTGCGGGGCCTGCACCGTCCACATCGACGGCGTGCCGACGCGGTCCTGCGTGCGCCCCGTCTCTTCCGTGACGCCGAGCCAGAAGGTCCTGACCATCGAGGGCCTGTCGCCGAACGGCGTGCATGCGCTGCAGAAGGCCTGGGCGGCGCTCGACGTGCCGCAATGCGGCTACTGCCAGTCGGGGATGCTGATGGCCGCGGCGGCGCTGCTGAAGGACAAGCCCGCGCCGAGCGATGCCGACATCGACGCGGCGATGACCAACATCTGCCGTTGCGGCACCTACAACCGGGTCCGGGCCGCCATCAAGCTGGCCGCCCGGGGCGACCGGGCCTGACGCGTCGACGCGATCGGAGGACACGATGGGACTCTCTCTCGACAGACGGACCTTCATCGGCGGCTCGGCCGTCGCGGCCGGCGGGCTGGCCGTCGGCATGTGGTTGCCGCTCACCGGCCGCGCGCAGTCGCCGGCCGTGGCTGCATTTCCGGACGAGGTCAATGCCTGGGTGGTGATCAAGCCCGACGACACCGTGGTGATCCGGATCGCGCGCTCGGAGATGGGGCAGGGCTCGCTCACCGGCCTGGCGCAGCTCGTCGCCGAGGAGCTGGACTGCGACTGGGCGCGCGTGACAACCGAGTACCCGACGCCGGGCACCAACCTCGCGCGCAACCGCGTGTGGGGCAACTTCTCGACCGGCGGCAGCCGCGGCATTCGCGAGTCGCAGGACTATGTTCGCAAGGGCGGCGCCACCGCCCGCGTGATGCTCGTGCAGGCCGCGGCCAATGAATGGAACGTGCCGGCGACGGAATGCACGGTCGCCAACGGCGTCATCACGCACGGAGCGAGCGGCCGCAAGACCAGCTACGGCAAGGTCGCGGCGGCCGCGGCGAAGCTCACGCCGCCCGCCGAGGTGGCTCTGAAGGACCCGAAGACCTGGAAGATCGCGGGCAAGCCGGTCAAGCGCCTCGACACCGCGCCCAAGCTGACCGGCGCCCAGCTGTACGGCATCGACCTGAAGCTGCCTGGCATGCTCAGCGCGGCCATCAAGGACTGCCCGATCGTCGGCGGCAAGCTCAAGAGCTACGACGTTGCGGCGATCCAGGGCAGGCCGGGCGTGAAGAAGGTGCTGCGCGTCGGCGACACCGCGGTGGCGGTGGTCGCCGACACCTGGTGGCGCGCCAAGACCGCGCTCGACGCGCTGCCGATCGAATGGGACCAAGGGCCGAACGCCAAGCTGTCGAGCGCCGACATCGCCGCGACGCTGAAGGAAGGCCTCGACGCGAATGAGGCTTTCATCGGCAACGAGTCGGGCAACGCGAAAACGGCGCTCGGCGCGGCTGCCCGTCGCATCGAGGCGGTGTATTCGTACCCCTACCAGAACCACGCGACGATGGAGCCGATGAACTCGACCGCGCGCTGGACGCCGGAGCGCTGCGAAGTGTGGACGCCCACCCAGAACGGCGAGTCGGCCCTCGCGGCCACGGCCGAGGCCTCGGGACTGCCGGCGGCCAAGTGCGACGTCTACAAGCAGTTGCTCGGCGGCGGATTCGGCCGGCGCGGTCAGACCGACTGGATCCGCCAGACGGTGGCCATCGCCAAGGAAATGCCGGGCACGCCGATCAAGCTGGTGTGGACGCGCGAAGAGGACATGCAGCACGGGTTCTACCACCCGATCACGCAGTGCAAGCTCAGCGCCGGACTCGACGCCCAGGGCAACGTCACGGCATGGCACATGCGGATCTCGGGCCAGTCGATCGTCGCTGGCCTCTTCCCGGCGAACCTGCAGAACGGCCGCGACCCGGTGACCTTCCAGGGGCTCAACCCGAGCGGCAGCGAGGGCGTCTTCGGCTATGCCATCGACAACATCCTGATCGACCACGCCATGCGCAACCCGCCGGTGCGGCCCGGCTTCTGGCGCGGCGTGAACCTCAATCACAACGCGATCTACGTCGAGTGCTTCATCGACGAGATCGCGCACGCGACCGGCCAGGATCCGCTCGCCCTGCGCCGCAAGCTCCTGGCCAAGTCGCCGAAGCATCGCGCCGTGCTCGACGCCGTGGCCGAGCGCATCGGCTGGGAGAAGCCCGCGCCGCAGGGCCGTCATCGCGGGCTTGCGCAGATCATGGGCTTCGGCAGCTACGTCGCGGCCTGCGCCGAGGTGTCGGTGAGCAAGGACGGCAAGCTTCGGATCCACCGCATCGTTGCGGCGACCGATTGCGGCCATGCCGTCAATCCGCAGCAGATCGAGGCGCAGGTCGAAGGCTCGTTCGTCTACGGCCTGTCGGCCGCGCTCTACGGCGGCATCACGCTGAAGGACGGCCGCGTGGAGCAGACGAACTTCCACGACTACCCGGTGCTGCGCCTCGACGAGATGCCGGCGGTCGAGACGATCGTCATGCCTTCCGGCGGCTTCTGGGGCGGCGTCGGCGAGCCGACGATCGCCGTCGCCGCGCCCGCGGTGCTCAACGCCATCTTCGCCGCGACCGGGAAGCGGATCCGCGATCTGCCGCTGAAGAACCACAGCCTGAAGACGGCCTGACCCGCATGCCGAGCCGGTGCCGCCGGCGCGCCCTCGCCGCCGCGGCCGCCGCGGCCGGCCTGTGGATCGCAGCGCCGCCGGCGCTGGCGGAGCCGCAGGTCGGCCTGCGTGGCTACGAGGTCACCGGCGACGCGATCGTGCAGCCGCTCACCGGCACGCCCGGCGATACCGCGCGCGGGCAGCGCATCGTCGGCAACCGCTCCCTGGGGCTCTGCCTGCTCTGCCACCGGGGGCCGTTTCCGGACGAGGCGCAAGGCTCGCTCGCGCCCGACCTGGCCGGTGCGGGCGCGCGCTGGAGCGAAGGGCAGCTGCGCCTTCGCATCGTCGATGCGCGGCGCCTGAATCCGGCGACGATCATGCCGTCCTATTACCGCAGCGACGGGCTCGAGAGAGTGGGATCGGCCTGGCGCAACCAGCCGGTGCTCGACGCGCAGCAGATCGAGGACGTGGTCGCCTTCCTGCGCACCTTGCGCGATTGAGCTAAGGTGCGGTGATGGATCGCCGGCAACTGATCTTCGCGGGCGTGGCGCTGTGCGGCGTGGCGTCGCGGCCGGCCGTCGCGGCCGCCGCCGAGCTCGAAGCGGCGGTGCGCGACTTCACCGGCGGGGCGGCGCCGCGCGACGGGCGGGTGCGCCTGGATGTCGCGCCGCTGGTGGAAAACGGCAACACCGTGCCCCTCACCGTCAGCGCCGAGAGCCCGATGACCGCGGCAGACCATGTCAGCGCCATCGCCGTCTTCAATACGCGCAACCCGCAGCGCGACGTGGCGATATTCCACTTCACGCCGCGCAGCGGGAGTGCGACCGTGTCGACGCGAATCCGCCTGGCCACCTCGCAGACGCTCGTCGCCGTGGCGCGCATGAGCGACGGCTCGTACTGGACGACGCAGACCTCCGTGATCGTCACCCTGGCCGGCTGCATCGAGGAATCGTGAGATGGCGCGCACGCTGATCGACGCACCGGCCAGCGCGAAGCGCGGCGACATCGTCGAGATCCGCATGCTGATCGCCCACCCCATGGAGTCGGGCCATCGCACCGGCCCCGAGGGCAAGGTGCTGCCCCGGGACATCATCCACCGCTTCAGCTGCCGCTACGGCGGCGAGCTGGTGTTCAGCGCCGAGCTGTACCCGGCGATCGCGGCCAACCCCTACATCGCCTTCCAGACCGTCGCCACCGAGAGCGGCGCACTGGTCTTCACCTGGGAGGGCGACAACAACTTCGCCCAGACGGAGACGCGCACGATCACCGTCACATGAGGCGTGCGCTGCTGCTCTTCGTCGTGGCCGTCGCCTCGTGGGCCCGGGCCGACGACGCGCGCCGTTCCGGTTTCGATTTCATGAGCCCGGGCACCCAGGCGATGCAGCGCGACGACATGCAGAACCCGGGCATGCTGTGGGTGCAGGACGGCGAGGCGCTGTGGAACGCGAAGGCCGGGGCGCGCGACCAGTCTTGCGCGAGCTGCCATGGCGACGCGGCCACGAGCATGCGCGGCGTCGCGGCGCGCTATCCGGCGTTCGACGCGGCGCAAGGCATGCCGCTGACGCTCGGCCAGCGCATCGACACCTGCCGGCAGCAGTATCAGGGCGGGACGGCGCTCGCGCCGGAAAGCCGCGAGCTGCTGAGCCTGGAAGCCTTCGTGGCACTGCAGTCGCGCGGCATGCCGATCGCTCCGCCCGACGACCCGCGACTCCGGGCCTTTCGCGAGCGCGGCCGGCAATGGTTCGAAAAGCGCATCGGCCAGCTCAACTTCTCCTGCGCCCAATGCCATGCCGACAACGCCGGCCAGCGCCTCGGCGGCAGCGTCATTCCCGAGGCGCACCCGACCGGCTACCCGATCTACCGGCTCGAGTGGCAGGACATGGGCTCGCTGCAGCGGCGGCTGCGCGGCTGCATGAGCGGCGTGCGCGCCGAGCCGTTTCCCTTCGGCTCGATCGAGATGACCGAGCTGGAGCTCTACCTGGCCCGGCGCGCCGCCGGGATGCGCATCGAGACGCCGGCGGTACGGCCCTGAGTCCGGCCGCGGGCGGCTGAGCGTCAGGCGAGCCGTGGCCTGAGGCCAAGCCACACCACGGTGGCCACGACCAGCAGCGCGCCTGCCACCTGCGACGGCGCGATCGCCTGGCCGAGGATCAGCCAGGCCAGCACCAGCGCGAACACCGGCTCGACGTTCATGATCGCCGAGTTGCCGACCACGCCGAGCCGCGGCAGCACCGTGAACAGGATGGTGATGCCGGTGCCGTAGAGCAGCGTCAGGAGCGCCAGGCCCCACCAGCCGGCGGCGACGTCGGGCAGGTGGAAGCCGCCCTGGAAGGCTACGCCGGCGAGCGCCATCACGGCGACGATCGCCATCGTGCTCGCGGTGCGGAGGCGCCCGTCGAGCTTGCCGGCCTCGTGCTGGGTCAGCACCAGGGCGAGGCCGAAGGTCGCGGCCGCCGTCAGGGCGAAGGCGACGCCGACGCCGATGCGCTGCCACTGCAGGGCGGCGCCGAGGCCGGAGGCGGCGCCGAGGACGTCGAGCGCCAGCGCCAGGCCGAGCAGCATCACCGGCATCGCCCGCACCACCCGGCGCTCCGGACGGTGGGCGTAGAGCACGCGAGCCCAGAGCGCGGTCCAGAGCGGATAGGTGTTGAAGGCGAGCAGGGCGAGCGCGACCGGCAGCCGCGCCACCGCCGAATACAGGCAGACGCTCTGCACGCCGACGATCAGGCCGATCGCCGGCAGGAAGCGGCGCTGCCGCGGCGTGGTCGCGACCGGCGCGCGCTGCACGACGATCAGGAGGCCGACGACGAGCGCGGTGGCGATGCTGCGCACCGCGACGGCGGTGGCGACGTCGACGCCATGGTCGAAGGCGATCCGCGCGGCGACGTGATTTGCGCCCATCAGCAGGGCGATGAGCAGCAGGGTGGCGAACGCGGTGAGCGAAAGGGCCGAAGGAGAACCGGAACGCTCGGTCATCGGCGCTTGCGGGCGCCGGCCAGCGTCTCGCAGAGCCGGGCGAACAGGGGAATCACCCGTTCGTTGCCGGCATGCAGGAGCGAGTCGCCGACGTAGAGCTCGGTCACGCACCAGCCCGGCACTTCGGCGGCTCGCGCGCCGTTGACCAGCCAGCAGCCCGTGGTTCGCGCCAGCTCGTCGCGCGCTTCGGCGACGGCCTCGGGCAGGGCGTCGAAGTACAGATGCATCAGGTTCGTCTGCGGCACCGATGGGTCGACGCGCAGGCCGGGCAGTCCGGGCAGGCCGGCGGCGAGGTCCAGGGCTCGACGGTAGAGCGCCGGCATCAGGGCGATGCGCTCGTCGAAGCGCATCGCCGCAGCGGCCACCAGCGGGCTCAGGTGGTAGAGCGTTCCGCCCAGGCGCCTGCGCCACACCCGGGCCTTGGCGATGAAGGCGTCGTCGCCGGCGAGCAGCGCACCGGCGAAGCCGCCGATGCCCTTGTAGACCGAGACGTACACCGAGTCGAAGCCTGCGGCGATCGTCGCGTAGTCCTTGCCGTAGTAGGCCGCGCTTTCCCAGAGGCGGGCGCCGTCCATGTGCAGCGGCACCCGGCGTTCCCGCGCTGCTGCCTTCAGCGCCTCCAGCTCTTCCCACGACGGCAGCTGCCCGCCGGCCTCGCGGATCGGCAGCTCGACCAGGACGCAGGCCAGGGTCTCGCGCACCGTTTCGAGGTCGCCCGCCCGCATCGGTCGGAGGCGATTGCCCACCGGCACGCCGTGGCAGTGCATCAGCGCCGCATAGGCCTGCTCCTCGTGATGCGCCAGGTGCGACGTGGGGTGCATGCCGAAGCGGTCCACACCCGCCGCTTCTGCGTGGATCTTCACCGCTGCGAGCTGCGCCATCACGCCGCTCGGCGCGAACATCGCCGCGGCCTTGCCGAGCAGGGCGGCGACCTTGCGCTCGAAGCCCTCGACCAGCTCGCCCTCCCCGTACGAGTCGTGGTCGATCCGGTTCGCCTCGCACCAGGCGGCGAGCGCGCGGAAGTCGTCGGCGGCGCTGCCGGTCGCGAAGTCGGGGACGACGAGCGTGCAGCCCTTGCGCAGTTCTCGGCGTTCGGCGGGCGTGGCGGGCATGGCCGCAATGATGGACGAATCGCCTCTTTTTCGTTGTCCGGAGGCGGGCTGGGGGCAAATCGGCCTGTTTGGTGCATGGAAGCACAATCCGGGGCATGCCAAACATCGCCACCCTCCTCAAGAACGAGATCTCCCGCGTCGCCCGCAAGGAGCAGCGCGGCGAAAGCCTGGCCCTCAAGAAGGCGCTGAGCAGCCACCGCACGGAGATCGCCGCGCTGAAACGGCGCACCCAGGCGCTGGAGCAGGCGCTGCGCCGCCTGACCCGGGCCGGCGCGCGTTCCGCACCGGCGCCCGAAGCCGACGACGGGGCGACGCCCGCGACCCGGTTCAGCCCCAAGAGCCTCGTCTCGCAGCGGCGCAGGCTGGGGCTTTCGGCTGCCGAATGCGGCCTGCTGGTGGGCACCTCGGCGCAGTCGATCTACAACTGGGAGGCAGGCAAGGTCCGGCCCCGAGCCCGTCATCTCGCCGCCATCGCCGCGCTGCGCACCCTCGGCAAGAAGGACGCGGCGGCGCATCTGGCCCAGCGGCAGACGCGCGGCTAGTTTCGGCGGCTGCCGGCCGGAAGGTCCGGCGGCGGCCGGCCCGGGCCGCGGCGACAGAGCCCCGTCCGCGAGGGTGCTTGCCCGACCCGGCGGCCGGTCTTATACTTAGCCATATGGCTAACCAATCGGCGCTCCTGGCGAATGTGTTCTACGCCCTGGCCGACCCCACCCGGCAGGCGATCGTCGGCATGCTCGGCCGGGGGCCGGCGTCGGTGTCGGCGCTCGCCGAGCCGTTCGCGATGGCGCTGCCGTCGTTCATGAAGCACCTGTCGGTGCTGGAGAAGAGCGGCGTCATCCGCTCGAGCAAGGCGGGGCGCGTGCGCACCTGCGAGCTGAGGCCCAAGGCCCTGGCCCATGCCGAAGCGTGGATCGCCGGGCAGCGAGCCGCCTGGGAAGCGCGTGCCGACCGCATGTCGGCCTTTGCCGAAAGGCATCATCAGGAGGAGCTCGATCGTGAGCCAGAAACCCGTCGCCGCAAGCGCTGAGACGCAGGACCTCGTCATCACCCGCCTCGTGCGCGCCCCGCGGGCGACGCTGTGGCGGGCCTGGAGCGACCCGGAGATGCTGAAGGAGTGGTGGTGTCCCAAGCCGTGGACCACGGAGGTGCGGGCGTTCGACATGCGGCCTGGCGGCGCTTTCCATACCTTCATGCAGGGACCCGACGGCGGCACGAGCGACAACCCCGGCTCCTTCCTCGAGGTCGTGCCGCAGCAGCGGATCGTCTTCAGCTCGCTGCTGCTCGAAGGCTGGCGTCCGGCGACGCCCTGGATGCCTTTCACCGCGGTCATCACGATGGCCGACGAAGGCCAGGGCACGCGCTATGTCGCGACCGTGATGCATCCGGACAAGGCGTCACGCGACCGCCACGAGGAGATGGGGTTCTTCGACGGCTGGAACACCTGCATCGATCAGCTCGAGGCGTTCGCCCGGCAGCATCCGGCGGCGGCCTGACCCGGCAGCCGCCGGCCGGGCGCCGACGAAGCGCGCCCTTCGCCGGCGCCGGGCGGCAATCGAGTGGCGCCGTTCGTCGGTGCCGCGCTCGCGGCCGGGGAGCATCGCCCCATGATCCGGCGAGCGTGCACTGATGCCCGCGAGAGGCCGCGATGCGAGAGCCCTTCGAGCTCGTTCACCACAACCGCTACCGAGTGAGCTGCCGTCCCGAGCCGACGCCGGAGGGGACGTTCCTCGCCCGCGTCGTCGTCTCGTGGATCGATGACGAAGGCGCCGCCCTCGACCATCGCCTGCGGCCCGAGCTGCCGCCGTTCCCGACCGCCGGCGAGGCTGCCGATGTCGGCCGCGACGTCGCCCTGCGCTGGCTCGACGCGCTCGAGGCCGGGGCGGCCAAGGCCGTCGCGGCCGAGTCGGAGCGCCAGGACCGGGAAGCCTATTCCTCCGCCCTGGCCGAATGGAAAGCCGCGGCGGCGGCGTTCGAGGCATCGATGCAGCGCCTGGCCGAAGGCACCGAGCCCGCCGACGCGACCCGCACCGCGATCGATGCGGCGGCGCTCGCGCGGCTGCACGAGCGCTGGCTCGAGACCGCGGTTCACCTGGCGGTCGCCCAGCGCCGCTAATGCTCGCCCGCGGCCGCTCGCCGCGGAAGGGGTTCGAAGGCCCGGATCGGCTCAGGCCGGCCTGAGCGGCCGGAAGAACTCGATGACCTCCCGCGCCAGCGCTTCCGGCTGCTCCATCGCCGCGAAGTGGCCCCCCTGCGGCATCTCGGTCCAGCGGCGGATGTCGGTGTACCACCGGGCGGCCATCGAGCGCGGCGGGCGGACGATCTCGCGCGGGAACGCGGCATAACCCATCGGCGCGCCGACCCCGCCTTCGCTGATCGGCCAGGGCGCGTGCCGGCGGGCGTAGTAGGGCCAGAACGAGGAGCCGATCGCCCCGGTGAACCAGTACAGGCTGATGTTCGCGAGCAGGTGATCGCGCGAGAACGCGCTCTCCACGTCGCCGCCGCAATCGGACCAGGCGCGAAACTTCTCGACGATCCAGGCGGCCAGGCCGGCGGGCGAATCGGTGAGCCCGAAGGCGAGCGTCTGCGGCCGCGTCCCCTGGATCCACTGATAGCCCGTCTCTTCCTTCAGCCAGGCCTGGACATCACCGAGGTAGGCCTTCTCCTCGGCCGTGGGATCCGGGAGCTTGAGGTCGCGCGGCAGGGCCAGCAGGTTGAGGTGGATGCCGATCAGCTTCTCGGCGTGGACCGCTCCCAGGCGCGACGTGATGAAGGCGCCCCAGTCGCCACCCTGCGCGGCGAATCGCGGGTAGCCGAGCACCTCGGTCATGAGCTGGGCAAAGCCATCGGCGATCGCTTCCGGACCGAGCCGCGGCTGCCCCGGCTTGAACGACAGGCCGTAGCCGGGCAGCGAAGGCGCGACCACGGTGAAGGCATCGGCCGGGTCGCCGCCGAACCGCGCCGGGTCGGTCAGGCGGGGAATGATGTCCAGGAACTCGAATACCGAGCCCGGCCAGCCGTGCGACAGCAGGAGCGGGAACGGCCGCGGCCCTTTGCCCTCGACATGCAGGAAGTGCAGGTCGATGCCCTGCAGCGGCACCGTGAATTGCGGGAAGGCATTGAGCCGCGCCTCCTCGGCACGCCAGTCGAAGCCCGTGCGCCAGTGCTCGACCAGGCCCCGAAGATAGCCGACGTCGGTGCCGTAGGCCCAGGGCTCGCCGGGGGCCTGGTCGGGGAAGCGCGTGCGGGCGAGGCGCTCGCGCAGGTCGTCGATCGCGGCCTCGGCGACCTGCAGGCGAAACGGCTGTGGGGAGTCGCTCATGGCGCGAAAGCATACGCCGGGCTTCCGGCTCTAATACGGGCTGCATTGCAGGAGACACCCATGGCACACCTTCCCGGCCTCGCCTTCGACCTCGGCGAGACGATCGCGATGCTGCGCGACAGCGTGCAGCAGTTCGCCGACGACGAGATCGCGCCGCGCGCCGCCGACATCGACCGCGACAACCTCTTCCCCGCCGACCTGTGGAAGAAGCTTGGCGCGCTCGGCCTGCACGGCATGACGGTGAAGGAGGAGTACGGCGGCAGCGATCTCGGCTACCTGGCGCACATCGTCGCCATGGAGGAGGTGTCGCGCGCCTCCGCCTCGGTCGGCCTCTCGTACGGCGCCCACTCGAACCTGGCCGTCAACCAGCTGCACCGCAACGGCAGCGAGGCGCAGAAGAAGAAGTACCTGCCCAAGCTGGTCTCGGGCGAGCACGTGGGCGCGCTGGCGATGAGCGAGCCGAACGCCGGCTCCGACGTCGTCAGCATGAAGCTGCGCGCCGAGGCCAAGGGCGACCGCTACCTGCTCAACGGCTCGAAGATGTGGATCACCAACGGCGGCGATGCCGACACGATGATCGTCTACGCCAAGACCGACCTCCACGCCGGGCCGAGCGGCATCACCGCCTTCATCATCGAGAAGGGCATGAAGGGCCTGAGCTTCGGCGCCAAGCTCGACAAGCTCGGCATGCGCGGCTCCAACACCTGGCCGGTGTTCTTCGAGGACTGCGAGGTGCCGGCGGAGAACGTGCTCGGCAGGGAAGGCGGGGGCGTCAAGGTGCTGATGAGCGGCCTCGACTACGAGCGCGCGGTGCTCTCCGGCGGGCCGCTCGGCATCATGGCGGCATGCATGGACCTGGTGCTGCCCTTCATCCACGAGAGGAAGCAGTTCGGCCAGTCGATCGGCGAGTTCCAGCTGATGCAGGGCAAGGTCGCCGACATGTACTCGACCTGGTCGGCCTCGCGCGCCTATGTCTACGCCGTCGGCCAGGCCTGCGATCGCGGCGACCATTCGCGGGGCCTGCGCAAGGACGCGGCCGGCGCGATCCTCTACTCGGCCGAGAAGGCGACCTGGATGGCCGGCGAGGCGATCCAGGCGCTGGGCGGCGTCGGCTACACCAACGAGTACCCGGCGGGGCGCCTGTGGCGCGACGCCAAGCTCTACGAGATCGGCGCCGGCACGAGCGAAATTAGACGGATGCTGATCGGCCGCGAGCTGTACGCCGAGAGCATGTAGCTCGGCCGCCTACCGTGTCGCCTCCACGGGTGGGGCGTGCTTCGCGAACGTCCCCATCTGGTCGGCGAGCGCTTTCCGGAAGGCCGGCCGGGCCTCGTGGCGCTCCTTGTAGGCGGCCAGGCTCGGGCGCTGGTTGAGCAGATCGGTCGTGCGCAGGATGCGCAGCACCGTCGTCATCAGCAGGTCGGCGGCGGTGAAGCGGCCTTCGACCAGGTTCTCGCGCTCGCCGAGGAAGGCGGCGAGGCTGTCGAGGCGGACGCCGATGCGCGAGACGACCGAGTCGCGCAAGTCCTTCGCGCCAGGCGGCGCACCGCCGGGCTGGAGGTCGATCACGTTCAGCGTCGTGATCGGCGGCTCGATGGTGTTCAGGGCGGCTAGCATCCAGGTGCGGACGCGGGCCCGCGCCGGCTCGTCGCGCGGCATCAGCGCTTCCGAGCGTGCGCCAAGGTGCATGACGATCGCGCAGGATTCGAACAGCACCAGGCCGTCGTCGTCGATCGCGGGCACCTGGCCGAAAGG
>Ga0068858_100001490_pt1 | contig 24132 bp, 18 predicted proteins | sample KBSSwiS12_FD_66589 | JGI IMG/M metagenome (GOLD analysis project Ga0068858, IMG submission 66589) | Switchgrass rhizosphere microbial communities from Kellogg Biological Station, Michigan, USA - KBS Switchgrass S1-2 | ecosystem: Host-associated > Plants > Roots > Rhizosphere > Soil ... | reverse complement strand
GATCCAGCGGCCGTCGTGGAATTACCGCAGCGAAGACGGCGGCGGCATGATCCTCGACATGATGTGCCACTGGCGCTACGTGCTCGACAACCTGTTCGGCGCGGTGAAGTCGGTGTCCTGCCTCGGCGCGACCCATATCCCGAAGCGCTGGGACGAGGCCGGGAAGCCCTACGCCGCCACCGCCGACGACGCGGCCTATGCGACCTGCGAGCTCACTGGCCATAACGGCGAGCCGGTGATCGCGCAATTGACGATGTCGTGGGCGACGCGGGTGCGACGCGACGACCTGGTCACCTTCGCCGTCGACGGCACCGAGGGCTCGGCGGTGGCCGGCCTCTCCGCCTGCCGGGCGCAGTCGAAGGTGGCGACGCCGCGGCCGGTGTGGAACCCGGACGAGAAGCAGACCATGAACTTCTTCGACCAGTGGCAGGAGATCCCGGACAGCCAGGTCTACGAGAACGGCTTCAAGATCCAGTGGGAGGCCTTCATCCGCCACGTGGTCGAGAACGCGCCCTACCAGTGGACGCTCGAGGAAGGCGCCAAGGGCGTGCAACTGGTCGAGGCGGCGCTGGCGAGCTGGAAGGAGCGGCGCTGGATCGACGTGCCGAAGCTCGCGCTCTGAAACGCCGCTTCGAACAGCGCCGCAAGACACGAGGAATTTCGCCATGAGCCTTTCCATCGCGCTGCCCCTGGCCGGCGGCGGCACCGAGACCTGGAAGCTGCGCGACGCGGCGCCCTTCGCCGCGCCGGCCGCGACGCCGCGCTTCGACCGCATCGCCTACTCCGCGGCGCACGTCGTCGCCGATCCGCTGGCTGCGCGCGATCCGTGGCTGACGGCGGCGATCGACTGGGACGCGACCATCGCCTACCGTCAGCGCCTATGGTCGCTCGGCCTCGGCGTCGCCGAGGCCATGGACACGGCGCAGCGCGGCATGGGCCTCGACTGGCCGACCTCGCTCGAGCTGATCCGCCGTTCGCTGGACGCCGCGCGCGACGTGCCCGGCGCCCTGGTGGCTTCCGGCTGCGGCACCGACCACCTGCCGCCCGAAGAGGCGAAGACGGTCGACGACGTCATCCACGCCTACGAGACGCAGATGGCGGCGATCGAGTCGCTCGGCGGCCGGCTGATCGTGATGGCGAGCCGAGCGCTGGCGCGGGTGGCGGCCGGGCCGGCCGACTACGAGCACGTCTACGACCGCATCCTGATGCAGGCCAGGCAGCCGGTGATCCTGCACTGGCTGGGCGACATGTTCGATCCGGCGCTCGCCGGCTACTGGGGCTCGGGCGACGTCGACCGGGCGATGGAGACCGCGCTCGGCGTGATCGCCGCCAACCCGGGCAAGGTCGACGGCATCAAGATCTCGCTGCTCGACAAGGACAAGGAGATCGCCATGCGCCGCCGCCTGCCCGAAGGCGTGCGCATGTACACCGGCGACGACTTCAGCTATGCCGAGCTGATCGCCGGCGACGGCGTCGGCAGCGCGCAGAACCACCGCCACAGCGACGCCTTGCTCGGCATCTTCGACGCGATTGCGCCGGCGGCGAGCGCCGCGCTGGTCGCCCTCGCAGCCGGCGACCGGGGGCGGTTCGAAGCGATCCTCGAACCGACGGTGCCGCTGTCGCGACACATCTTCCAGGCGCCGACCCGCTTCTACAAGACCGGCATCGTCTTCCTCGCGTGGCTCAACGGCCACCAGTCGCACTTCACGATGGTGGGCGGGCAGCAGAGCGCGCGTTCGCTGCTGCACTTCGCCGACGCCTTCCGCCTTGCCGACCGGGCCGGCCTCCTGGAAAGGCCCGAGCTCGCGCTGACGCGGATGCGGCAGTTGCTGGCGCTGCACGGCGTCGCCGCCTGAAACGACGTCGGCGATGCGCGACTTCTCGCCCGACCACCGCTGGCTGTCCATCAACACCGCGACGCTACGCGGCGCCGGCCGGCTCGACACCATCATCGAGGCCTGTGCTCGCCACGGCATCCGCGCGATCTCGCCATGGCGTGACCAGGTCGCGGCCATCGGTTTGGAGCGCACCGCCGCGCTGGTGCGCAGCCACGGCCTGGCGCTGTCCGGCTACTGCCGCGGCGGCATGTTCCCGGCGATCGATGCGGCGGGCCGCCGGGCCGCGCTCGACGACAACCGCCGCGCCATCGACGAGGCGAAGACGCTCGCTGCTGCCTGCCTCGTGCTCGTCGTCGGCGGCCTGCCGGGCGCCCTCGCCGGTGCCGCGCTGACCAGGGACATCGCCGGCGCGCGCCGGCAGGTCCGCGACGGCATCGCGGCGACGCTCGAGTACGCCCGCGAGGTCGGCATGCCGCTGGCGATCGAGCCGCTGCATCCGATGTACGCCGCCGACCGCGCCTGCGTCAACACGCTCGAGCAGGCGCTCGATCTCTGCGACGCGCTCGACCCGGCCGGAAGCGGAGTGCCCGGCGGCGATGCACAGGCCCGCGCCGCGCTGGGCGTCGCCGTGGACCTCTATCACGTCTGGTGGGATCCCAAGCTCGAGGCGCAGATCGCCCGCGCCGGCAAGGAGCGGCTCCTCGCCTTCCACGTCTGCGACTGGCTGGCCAAGACACGAGACCTGCTCGAGGACCGCGGGATGATGGGCGACGGCGTGATCGAGATCCCGAGGATCCGCGGCTGGGTCGAAGATGCGGGATTCGCCGGCTACAGCGAAGTCGAGATCTTCTCTGCACTCGACTGGTGGAAGCGGCCGGCCGACGAGGTGCTGCGCACCTGCATCGAACGGCATCGCAGCGTGGTCTGAGCATTCGGTGAATCAGCTTGCACGGCCGCGGACGTCGGGCGGCCGACTCCGCGCATGTCCCCCGATCCGCGGCTGTGCCGCGGATCTCCTCCTAATACTTCGCTCCGTCAGCCGCCCGACGCCCGCGGCAACCGGTGAGCTCGACCAGAGGCACGAGACTCTTGGGCGTTCGAAGGATCGGGGGGGGGGCGCGCTGCGTAGCGAAGTATCAGGAGGAGAAGCCGGCCGCAGGCCGGCTGCGGGGGACATGAGCGGAGCAGCGCGCCCCGCCGCCCCGATTCGACCTACCGCTCACGCAGCGGCGGGGGCGAGCGCGGTGCGCCGAACGCGGCCCACATTGAACGCGCTCAGGATCAAGAGCCCCTGGACCAGCGCGATCCCGAGCCAGATGTCGGCCGGCCGATGCAGGTCGAGCAGCGGGCCGAACACCAGCGGCGCCGCGGCCTGGCCGATGTCGAGGCCCGAGTAGACGACGCCGTAGACCCGGCCGGTCGCGTTCGGCGGCGCGGCGCGCTTGACGATCAGGTCGCGCGAAGGACCGGCGATGCCGGAAGCCACGCCCATGCAGGCGAACAGCACCGGCACGGCCATCGGCGCCAGCGGTGCATAGCCGATGGTCAGCGCGAACACGGCGGCGATGCCGAAGCCGGTGCCGACGATCTTCTCGCAGCGCGCCGGATCAGTGGCAAGAAAGCCGCCGAGCACCATGCCGCCCGCGCTCGAGACCATGTAGAACGTCAGGCACATCGCCGCCCAGGCCGCCGGCACCGCATGCAGCTGGCGCGCCGCCTCCGGGGCGAAGGCCTGGATGCCGCTGATGACGATCGCATACAGGAAGAAGAAGGCGAAGCAGACCCAGACCGCCGGAATCGCGAGGAAGTCGAAGCTGCCTTCGCGGCCCGGCGCACGGGCGGCTCCGGGCGCGGGCTTTGCAGCGCTCGTCATCTCGATCGTCAACTGCGCGCGGTTGAGCCAGAGCACGCCCATCACCACCAGGGCCAGCGCACCCGCCGAGGCGAGCGCGACGCGCCAGTTCGAGGCCAGGGTGATCGAGACCATCATCGCCGGCGCCAGCGCCCAGCCGAGGCTGCCGGTGATGCCGTGGACGCTGAACGCATGGCCCAGCCGCTTGGGATGGACCTTGCGGTTGAGCAGGGTGTAGTCGACCGGGTGGAAGACACCGTTGCCGATGCCGGCGACGACGGAGAAGAACGCCAGCATGAAGTAGCTGGTGCTGAGGGAATAGCCGAAGGCGGCCAATGCCAGGAGGCCGATGCCGGCGAACAGCACCGGCCGCGGCCCGAAGCGGTCGACGACGAAGCCCGAGAGCGCCTGCACTGCGCAGGAGACGACGAAGAAGATCGTCAGCAGCACGCCGAGCTCGGTGTAGCTGGCGTGGAAATCCTGCTTCAGCCAGAGGAAGAGCGGCGGCAGCAGCAGCTGGCTGAAGTGGCTGACGCAATGGGCCAAGCCGACCAGGCCCATGACGGCGGCGTCGCGGCGAAGCGGAGGCAGGGGTACGGCGGGGATCGGCGGCGCAGCGGACATGGTTCGACCCGAAAGGGAAAGTGGATCGTAGTCCAGCACGACTCGTCCGGATTACGATAGATGGTCAAACTCTGTCGCGATCCTGCCAATGACGCTGCGCCTGGCCGTCGGCCCTGTCACCCCGCACCTTTTTCGCCCTGACCGGCAGCGCCCGGTGCGAGCCAAGCTGCTGCACCTGCTGGCCGCGACCCGGGTGGTGCCGCATGCCCATCCCTGGGGACAGATCGCGATCTCGAGCACCGGCGTCGTCCGGGTGACGATGCCGCACGGCACCACCATCGTTCCGCCCTCGCGCGCCCTCTGGATCCCGCCCGGCGTCGAGCATGCGGTGACGGTGGTCGAGGACGCCGACCTGCTCACTCTCTACGTCGATCCCGGTCGGCGCGTCCAGGGCCTGGCCGGGAACGCGGCCGAGGTGGCGCGCTGGGGGCAGTGCCGGGTGCTCGAAGCCTCGCGCCTGCTACTCGCGCTGGCCCTCGCCCTCGACGCCCGGCCCGACGATGCGCAGGACCCGCCGGACCGCGACGCCCTGGCGCGCGAGAAGCGGATCGCCGCCCTGCTCGTCGACGAGCTGCGGCGGGCACCGCAGGTGCCGCTCGGCATCGCCTTGCCGAGCGAGAAGAGGCTGCGGCGGCTGTGCGAGGCCATGCTCGACGATCCGTCGCGGCATGCCTCGCTCGAAGCCTGGGCCGGCGATGCCGGCGCGAGCCCGCGAACGATCGCCCGGCTTTTTCGCAGCGAACTCGGCACCACCTTCATCCGCTGGCGCGAACAGGTGCTGCTCGCCCGAGCGGTACCGCTGGCAGCGCGGCGCATGCCGATGGCGGCGATCGCTGCCGAGCTCGGCTACGCCAGTCCGAGCGCGTTCGCGGCCATGGTCAAGCGCTCGGTCGGCAGCTCGCCGATGCGCTTCTTCCGCGCCGAGGCCTGAGCCCACGGGCTGGCGCGGACTGCGAATCCGGCCGGGTCCGACGATCCATGCCGGCGGAGCGACAGTGCGTCCACGCAATGACGCAATCCGTCGCCCGGCGCTGGCAACTGCCGGCGCGCGGACCGACGATGGCGCCGCCATCACTCGAGCGCCCGCCATGAACGCACGTCGCCGCCTTCTCGTCGCCAGCCTCGCCGCCCTGTCGTTGCCGGCGCTCTCCGCCTCGCGCGAGATGCGCGGCTCAGGGCGGGTGACAAGCGAGCGACGGGCCGTGGCCGGCTTCGATCGGCTCTCGGTCGCAGGCGACTTCCAGATCGAGCTCAGCCAGGGCAGCGCCGAAGGCCTCGAGCTCACCGGCGACGACGACCTGCTGCCCTTGATCGAGACCGTGGTCGAGACCCGAGACGGCTCGCGCACCCTCAGGATCTCCCCCAAGCGGGACATCGATCTGCGTCCGAGCCAGCCGATCCGGATCCGTATCGAGCTGATCCGGCTGAGCGGGATTTCCCTGGCGGGCGGCTCGCGCGTGATGGCCGATGGCCTGCGGGCAGGCAGCCTTTCGCTCTCGATCGGCGGCGCCGGCGACATCACGCTGGCGGCCCTCGAAGCCGAGCGGCTCGCCGTCAACATCGGCGGCAGCGGCCGGGTCACGGTCGGCGGCCACAGCGCCGAAGCCACCCTCAGCATCGCCGGCAGCGGCCGGGTCATGCTCGCCGGTCTCGCCGCCGACGAAGTGTCGGTCGACATTGCCGGCAGCGGCAATGCCGAGGTTCGGGCCGAGCGCCGGCTGAAGGTCTCGATTGCCGGCTCCGGGCGCGTCCGGCACGGCGGCGCGGCGGTGCCGTCAATCAGCATCGTCGGCAGTGGCGACGTTCGGCGCCTTTAATCGGTATTACTGCACCGGCCATCCGCATCGCCGGGCCGCGCATCGCTGTAACCAAAGGTAGGCACGGGCTGTCCGTCTAGACTCGCGCCAGCAGCACCGCCCCTCCGCGGCTGCACAGAGGAGCGTCGATGCTGACATCGCTTTTCGGAGACCTGGGGCCGCGCGACGGCAAGAACAAGCCGCGCGATTTCGACGACACCCAGCCCGACTCGCAGGGCGGGTTCGCGGCCACCGCGATCATGGAGAGCGTGGCCACCGAGGTCAACGAGCGCGGCCAGATCATCGACCGCCACGTCAGCGACCTGGTCGTCACCGGCTCGCCGGCCCAGGCGATCCGCGAGCACTTCGCCGCCACCCGGCCCGACCTCGACACTGCGACATCGATGATCACCCTGCTCGACCCGGTCGGCGTCTGGGCATCGTCGGTCATCAAGGCGCTGTCCGACGCCGGCGGCCGGCCGATCGAGCGGCTGCACCTGCGCGAGAAGACCACCCTGCGCACGATCGCGATGATCGAGCGCACGACCCTGGTCCGCCGCCAGGAAGACACGCTGCGCATCTTCCACGCCGACGTCCGCGCCCCCGGGCCGGAGAACGCCGAGATTCCGGTGGCGCTGATGGAGCGCAGCCAGATGACGGCCGTGATCATCGGCCCGATGCAGCCGCATGCGATCGATGCCCTGCTCGCCTCGCTGCGCCAGGCGACCAGCCTGCCGACCTGGCGCTGCCCGCAGCTGCTGTTCCAGCTGCCGCCGAACGCCACCTGGATCAACAACAAGGTCCAGGCGATGGTCTGGCCGCAGCGCCTGCACGTGCACATCGTCAGCGAGCCGATGACCGGCGCGTCGTCGGTGTGGAACGCGATGCTCGGAGTCTGGAACGAGGTCAAGCTGCAGCCGGGCTGGGATCCGATGGCGGTGTCGCCGATGCTCGGCATCGGCGACTTCCCGATCAAGGTCGGCGAGATCGGCGGCGGAGCCCCGACCGCCGTGCCGGCCCGGGCCGCCGGCACGGCGGTGCCGATCGTCGACGGCGTCACCGGTTCGGCGCTGCAGCTCACCCGCGGCGTGCTCGACGCCACCCGCGGCCGGCAGGCGCTGAGCAGCCTGCTCAAGCTGGACGGCCTGATCGGCTGCGCCCTGGTCGACGCCGGCACCGGCCTGGTGATGGCGCACGAGAGCCGGGCCGAGCAGTCGATCGACATGGAGCTCGCGGCCGCGGCCGCGGCGCAGGTGCTGCGGGCACAACGCGACTCGGCGCGGAGCATGGGGCTCACCGATCCGATCGACGAGCTGATCACGACCGCCGGGTCGCGCAACATCCTGATCCGCGCCCTGCAGCGTCACGCCGAGCTGTTCATCGTCGCCCTGTTCGAGAAGCACCGCACCAACCTGGCGCTGGCCCGCTTCCAGCTGCTCGAGGTCGAGCGCAGCCTCGCCTAGCGCGCGGCCTGAGGCGGGTTCATCGGTGCAGGCCGGCAGCCGCTCAGGCCCCGCTGCCGGCGCGCAGTGCCAGGGCCTTGTTGGCCAGCGCGTCGGCCTTCTCGTTGCAACGGTCGCCGTTGTGTCCCTTGACCCAGCGCACCGTGACCCGGCGCGCATCGGCGAGCGCGAACAGCTTCTTCCACAAGGCGAGGTTCGCCACCGGCTCGCCCTTGGAGTTGCGCCAGCCCTTGCGTTCCCAGCCGGCGCGCCATTCGGTCAGGCCCTTGAGCACGTACTGGCTGTCGGAGACGAGCTGGACCGCGGCACCCGCGGGCACGCGGGCCAGCCCCTCGATCGCCGCGGTCAGCTCGGCGATCTGGTTGGTGCCCGGGCCGATGAAGCCGAAGTGATCGCTTTCGCCGCCATCACCGGGGGCGATCAGAACCGCGCCCCAGCCGGCGGGTCCGGGGTTGCTCGGGGCGCAAGCCCCATCGGTATAGGCGGTCCACATCATGTCTTGGGTCATCGGTTCAGCGCGGTTCGCCGTGGGTTTCGAGTTCGGTTCGGCGACGCTGTGTCGCTGCGACCGGTGCTGGCGCGGTCGCCGCCTTCGGCCGGGCCTCGTCGCGCACCAGGCCGATGAGGCGCATGCCACGCACCCGCTTGACCGCGACAATGTAATAGAGCGCGCCGAACGGCGGCCACCAGCGGTCGCCGGCCCGCTCCATCCAGCCGAAGCGGGCCAGCCACTTGGCCGAGGTCACCGGCGGGATATAGCAGCCGAAGCGGCCCGACTCGACCTCGAAGCTCAAGAGGCGCAGCCAGTCGCGCAGCCGCCGATAGCCGATGAACTCGCCGGCGCGCGGCAGGAACAGGTCGCGCTCGGTGCCCATGCCCAAGCGTCGCCGCATCCGCCCGAGGCGCTGCCGCGTTCCCCACAGGCTCGCGGGATTGAAGCCGAGGATCAGGACGCGGCCTTCGGGCACGAGCACGCGCTCGACCTCGCGCAGCGTCAGGTGCGGGTCACGAGCGAGCTCGAGCGAATGCGGCAGGACGACGAGGTCGAGGCTGGCCGACTCGAACGGCAAGGCGTCGAAGTGGCAGTGCAGCGCGACCTTCGTCCTCGCCGGGCTCGGACCCTCGGGTTCGGCGGCGGCAGCTTCAGCCCGCGCCTCGGCCGTCAGCGGCGGCGACTCGACGGCGAGCCAGCGATGTGGCATGCGATTGGCGCCCAGCGCATCGAGCTCGGGCAGGCCGAGCTGCAGCGCGTGGAAGCCGAAGACATCAGCGACGGCTTGGTCGAGATGACGCTGCTCCCAGGCGAGGAGGTACTCTCCCGCCGGGGTTTTCAGCCATTGGGGCAACTGTATGATTGCGCCTTCCGTCATGAACCTGACACGAAGCGTCCGTCCTCGGCATGCGGGACGCGATACCGACGCGCTTGCGCCGGAGGACATTCTAGTGACCGACCCTCATGCCGAACCCATCGGCGGCTGGAACACCAAGCTCCGATGACGATCTCCCGAGCCCGGCCGTCGGCCCTCGCGTGGATCGCGGGGCCGCTTCTCCTTCTTGCCGGCTGCGTCTCGGCTCCTCTTTCCTCCCCGTCCTCGTCCGAGGTTGCCGATGCGCCCGTGGCAGCGGCGTCGGCGCCGGCCCTGGCCGCGCCCAACGCGATGGACGAGGCTGCGGCGCAGAGCGTCGCGGTCGCCGCCTCGACGCCCGATCCGGCGGTCGCCGCGCCGGTGCCGGTCGACCCGCTCCGCCCCGAGGTGCGCCTCGACCTCGACGAGCGCTCGGCCCGGGTCGACCTGTGGGACCGCGTTCGCCGCGGCTTCGCCATGGCCGATCTCGACAACGAGCTGGTGCGCGACCGCGAGCGCTGGTACGCGACCCGGCCCGACTACGTGGCGCGCATGACCGAGCGCGGCAGCCGCTACCTGTTCCACATCGTCGAGGAGCTCGACAAGCGCGGCATGCCGACCGAGCTGGCGCTGCTGCCGTTCATCGAGAGCGCCTACAACCCGCAGGCGATGTCCGTGGCCCGGGCTTCGGGCATGTGGCAGTTCATCCCGTCGACCGGGCGCGACTTCGAACTGAAGCAGAACATCTTCCGTGACGACCGGCGCGACGTCCTCGCCTCCACCCGCGCGGCGCTCGACTACCTGCAAAAGCTCTATGGCATGTTCGGCGACTGGCAGCTGGCGCTGGCCGCCTACAACTGGGGCGAAGGCAGCGTGCAGCGGGCGATCGACCGGAACCAGCGCGCTGGCCTGCCGACCAACTACGAGAGCCTGCGCATGCCGGCCGAGACCCGGCTCTACCTGCCCAAGCTGCAGGCGGTGAAGAACATCGTCTCCCGTCCCGGCGACTTCAACCTGCGCCTGCCCGAGCTGATGAACCATCCCTACTTCCTCAGCGTGCCGATCGAGCGCGACATGGACGTCGCCGTGGCCGTCAAACTGGCCAGCATGCCGCTCGAGGAATTCCAGACCCTCAATCCGCAGATGAACCGGCCGGTGATCCTGGCGGCCGGCACGCCGCAGGTGCTCCTGCCCTACGACAACGCCAACCGGTTCGTGCGCGAGCTGCCCCGACACCCCGGGCCGCTCGCGAGCTGGACCGCCTGGACCGCGCCGAGGACCATGAAGACCGCCGAGGCGGCCCGCATGGTCGGCATGAGCGAGGAAAGCCTGCGCGAGGTCAACCACATTCCGGCGCGAATGCTGATCAAGACCGGCTCGACCCTGCTGGTGCCGCGCGGCAATGCCCTGCTCGCCGATGTCTCCAGCGAGGTCGCCGACACGGCCATGCTCGCGCTCTCGCCCGAGGCGCCCGCACTGCGCAAGACCACGCTCAAGGCCGGGCACAAGGACAGCGTCGCCTCGGTCGCCAAGCGCTACCACGTCAGCGCCACGCAGGTCGCCGAATGGAACCAGGTGGCGCCGGGCGCAAGCTTCGCCCCAGGGCAGACGATCGTCGTCTTCACCGCAGCGACGACGCGCAAGACCGCCAAGGACACGGTGCCGGGCGGACCGCGTTCGAGCGGCACGACCCGCACGGCAAGCGGTGCCAAGAGCACGAGCAGCAGCCAGGCGGCGCGCGCCGGCAAGGCCACCGGGGTGCGGCAAACGCCGGTCGCGCGGCGCTGAGCCGATCACCTGGGCACAGGCGCGCGCGAGCGGCAGAACGCCTCAGCGCCGGTCGATGAAGGCGTGGGCGATGGTGCCCAGATCGACGTATTCGAGCTCGCTGCCGATCGGCACGCCCCGCGCCAGGCGGGTGACGCGGACGCCGCGCGACTGCAGCGCTTCTCCCAGCACGTGCGCGGTCGCCTCACCCTCGGCGGTGAAGTTGGTCGCGAGGATCACCTCCTCGACCACACCGTCACCGGCCCGGTCGAGCAGCTCGCGGGCGCCGATCTCCAGCGGACCGATGCCGTCGAGCGGGCTGAGCCGGCCCATCAGCACGAAGTAGAGGCCGCGATAGCTGCCGGTGCGCTCGAGCGCCGCCTGGTCGGCGGGGGTTTCGACCACCGCCAGCTGGCGCCGGTCGCGCACGGGGTCGAGGCAGATGCCGCAGACCGGTTGTTCGGTGAAGGTGTAGCAGCGCTCGCAGTGGCGCACCCTCGCCACCGCCTGCTGCAGCGACTCCGCGATCCGCCGGGCGCCGTCGCGGTCGTGCTGGAGCAGGTGCCAGGCCATGCGCTGCGCCGACTTGACGCCCACGCCCGGGAGGCGGCGCAGCGCCTCGACCAGACCCTCGAGCGAGGCTTCAGCGGCCAACTTGGACGGTCAGCCTAGAACGGCAGCTTCATGCCGGGCGGCAGGCCTGGCATGCCGGCAGTGAGCTTACCCATCTTCTCGCTGCTCACCGCCTCGGCGCGGCGCACGCCGTCGTTGAAGGCCGCGGCGACGAGGTCCTCGAGCATGTCCTTGTCCTCGTCGAGCAGGCTCGGGTCGATGACGACCCGCTTGACGTCGTGCTTGCAGGTCATGGTCACCTTCACCAGGCCGGCGCCCGACTGGCCCTCGACCTCGATCGTCGCCAGCTCGTCCTGCGCCTTCTTCAGGTTGTCCTGCATCGCCTGGGCCTGCTTCATCAGACCGGCGAGTTGACCTTTCATCATGGCTTCAGCTCCTGGAATTTCACAACGGTTTGACCGAACCGGGAACGATCCGCGCGGTCTTGTACTGCGCCAGCAAGGCCTTGACCAGCGGATCGTCGTGGATCTCCTGCTCGGCCCGGGCCTGGCGCTGGCGCCGCGCCTCGGCGGCGCGCTCGGCCGGCGTGTCCACCGCGGCGCCGGCCTCGAGCTCGAGCCGCACCGGCATGCGCAGGGCCTCGGCCACGGCCGCCTGCAGCTTCTCGCGCAACGCCGGCGCGCGCAGGTTTTCGCGCTCGACGCGCAGGCGCCAATGCGTCTCGCCCGCGCTTTCGCCGACGGCGAGGCCTTCGGCCTGCATCGCCAGCTCGCGCACCATCGCGGCGATGCTTCCGGCCTCGATCAGGCGCCGCACCGTCTCGACCCAGCGCTCAGCCGCGGCCGCGTCCCGCGGCGAGGCTTCGCTGCGCTCGGCACTCGCCGCCGCGGGCGACGGCATCGCCGGCTGAGGGGTCACGGCGGCAGTCGGCGGCGACGCCGGCGCCGCGCCTTCGTCGCGCGCCGGCCGGGCCGCGGCCCTCGACGACGTCGCCGTCACCTCGGCACGGGCCGTCGCCTGGGCGCGCGCCGGTCCCGGCCGCGGCACGCCTTTCGGCATCGCCTCGGCCGGCGCGAATGCGAGCAGGCGCAGCAGGATCATGACCAGGCCGCTGTATTCGTCGGGCGCGAGCGGCAACTCCTCCCGGCCGTGCAAGACGATGCTGTAGAGCAGCTGCGTCTCGTCGGCCGGCAGCAGCGCCGCCAGCCGGGCCGCGACCGCGGCATCGGGATCGTCGCCGTCGTCGGCGCCGGGCACCGCCTGCAGCACCGCCATCTCCTGCAGCAGCGCGGCCAGCTCCTCGAGCGTGCCGGCGGCGGACAGGCCGAGCTCGCGCAGGCCGTCAATGCCCGCGATCAGCGCCTTGCCGTCGTGCGCCGCGAGCGCCTCGACCAGCCGGACCGCGTGGCCGCGGTCGACCGCGCCCAGCATCCGCCGCACCGGCTCCTCCTCGACCGCGCCGCTGCCGTAGGCGATCGCCTGGTCGGTGATCGAGAGCGCATCGCGCATCGAGCCCCGCGCCGCGCGGGCGATCAGCTTCAGCGCCGAGGCGTCGGCGGCGAGGCCTTCCCCGCGCAGCACGACGCCGAGGTGCTCGACGATCGTCTGCGGCGCCATCGGCCTGAGGTTGAATTGCAGGCAGCGCGACAGCACCGTCGCCGGCACCTTCTGCGGATCGGTCGTCGCCAGCACGAACTTCAGGTACTCCGGCGGCTCCTCGAGCGTCTTCAGCATGGCGTTGAAGGCGGTCGGGGTGAGCATGTGCACTTCGTCGATCATGTAGACCTTGAAGCGGCCGATCACCGGCTTGTAGACGGCCTGGTCGAGCAGCTGGGTGATCTCGTCGACGCCGCGGTTCGAGGCCGCGTCGAGCTCGACGTAATCGAGAAAGCGTCCGGCATCGATGGCGCGGCAGGCCTCGCAGACGCCGCAGGGCTCGGCGGTGATGTCGCCCTTGCCGTCGGGTCCGGTGCAGTTGAGCGACTTGGCGAGGATGCGCGAGACCGTGGTCTTGCCGACGCCGCGGGTGCCGGTGAAGAGCCAGGCATGGTGCAGGCGCTTCTGCGTCAGGGCGTTGACCAGCGCCTGGACGACGTGCGTCTGCCCGACCAGCGCCGCGAAGTTGCGTGGCCGATATTTGCGCGCCAGCACCGTGGTCGACATGCGAACGATTCTACGGTCGCCCCCGACCGCCTCGGCCCGTGCGGGATAATCCGCGCACCGCACGAAGACGATGCCGACCGACCCCACCGACCCCCAGCCCTTGAGCTACGGCAGCTCCGGGGTCGACTACCACGTCATCGATCCGTTCAAGGTCGCCGCGCAGCGCGCCGCGGCCTCGACCGGCAACCATCTCGACGGCCACGGCTTCTCCGAAGTCGAATCGTCGCGCGGCGAATCGGCCTACGTCGTCGACGTCGGCCCGTTCTACCTGGCCAGCATCGTCGAGTGCCTGGGGTCGAAGGCGATGGTCGCCGATGCGATGCAGGCCCTCACCGGCAGGAGCCACTACGCCGCGATCGCCCAGGACACGATCGCCATGGCGGTCAACGACCTGATCACCGTCGGCGCGACCCCGCTCGTGGTCCAGGCCTACTGGGCCGCCGGGGGTTCGGAATGGTTCGCCGACGCCGCCCGCGGCCGGGCCCTGATCGAGGGCTGGAAGCGGGCCTGCGACATCTGCAAGGTGGCCTGGGGCGGCGGCGAGACGCCGGCCCTCGCCGGCATCGTCGAGGGCGGCCGGATCGACCTCGCGGCGGCCTGCACCGGCATCGTCAGCCCGAAGGACCGGCTCTCGCTCGGCGACCACCTCTCCGCGGGCGACGCCATTGTCCTGCTCGCCTCGAGCGGCATCCACGCCAACGGGCTCAGTCTGGCGCGCGACCTCGCGGCGCGGCTGCCGCAGGGCTACCTGACCCCGCTGACCGCGAGCGCGGTGCCGATCGGGTTCGGCGAAGCGCTGCTCGAGCCGACCGTCCTCTATTCGCCGATCACCGAAGCCCTGTTCAAGGCCGGGGTGCGGCCGCACTACGCCGCCAACATCACCGGCCACGGGTGGCGCAAGCTCATGCGTCATCGCAGCGACTTCACCTATCGCATCCGCGCGGTGCCCGACGTTCCGCCGGTGCTGAAGTTCATCCAGACCGAGGCCCTGCTCTCGGACCGCGACGCCTACGGCACCTTCAACATGGGCGCGGGCTTCGCGCTCTTCGTCGCTGCCGAGGACGCGCCGAAGGCGGTCGCAGTCGCGAACAAGGCCGGCCTCGACGCCTGGATCGCCGGCGCGGTGGAAGCCGGTCCCAAGCGGCTGCTGATCGAGCCGCTCGGCCTCGAATACGACGGCAGCGAGCTGGGATTGCGCGCCTAGGGACATCTCGGTCGGGCCTGCAACAGGACGGCCGGTAGAATCGGCCGCGACGGGCCTCCTCGCATGGAAGCGCGGCCAACCGGGTCAGGTCGGGAACGAAGCAGCCCTAACCGTTGCAACCAGTGCCGAGGTCAGGCTCGTCACCCTATTCCCCTCGCCAGGATCGTGCCCTTCGGGGCAGCGCGGACGGCGCTTCGTCCTACCTTGCGACATCGGCAGTGTGCGTACCTTGGAGGTCGCCACCGCCGGACCCGTTTCGTGTCGCTCGTTTCCGCTTTCCTCCTCATTCTCGCGATCCTGATCGGCGCCGTGCTCTGGGCCTTGTTCGGCAGAGGCAAGTGACTCAGGTCCGCGGCGGGCGAGGTCCCGGCGTCTCGCGAAACAGCCAGACCGTGCCGACGACGACCCAGACGACGACCAGCGCGACTCCGCTCCAGTACAGCAGACCGGCCGGCACGCCGAGATAGAGCCCGGCGAGGGCAAGCACACCCCAGACCGCGATCGACGCGGCGAATGTCTTCATGTCTTCCAGTCCCCCAAGACCGCCAGAAATCGAGCCCTGCGCTATCTGCCCGTGCCAGGAAGCAATTCAAGACGTCGGGGCCGCCCTGCGCAAATCTTTACGACCGTGGCTGCGGGAGGGAGGGCTCAGCGCGTCTCGGCCGGCGCCGCTTCGGCGACCGGCTCGACTTCGGCGCCGTCGGCCTGGCGCCGCCCGGCGGGCGTCGGCGTGCCGCCCTGGCGCAGCACGTCCTTCGCCTCCTGCAAGGCGTCGACGACAGCGCGGGTGTTGAGGCGCAGCACCCGGGCATAGCGCTGCCCCACGTTGTTGAGCGCGGCCGCGACCTTCTTCGCCGGCAAAGTGCTGGCGATGTCGACGACCTCGTTGGCGGCGCTGGCGACGATGCGCAGCAGATCGGCATCGTTGTCGGGCTTGCGCACCGGCGCGTCGGCCGGCAGGCGGCGCATCATGTGCAGGATCTCGTCGCCCAGGCCCCAGTGGCGCGCGACGGCGAAGCCGAAGGTCTCGACGTCGACGCCGAGGACCGCGTAGCTCGCGGCGGCCTGATCGAGACCGGGCTGCTCCGGGCCGTCGCCGCTGGCCGGCGCCGGCTGCATCAGCTGCACGATCTGCTCGGCTTCCTCGGCGAAGTGGTAGCGCAGCATCAGCCGGCCCAGGTTCTGCAGCGCCGCGATCAGATAGACGACCTCGCCGTCGTAGCCCGCGGGACGCAGCGCCTGGGCGGTGTGGCCGGCGAGCCGGACCCGGTCGATCGCCGCCAGCAGCGCCTTCGCGCCGGCCTCGTCGAGCGGCCCCGGCCAGCCGCGCAGGCTGTTCGCCGACAGGCGCACGCCGTCGACCCCGATCAGGGCGACCACGCGGCGCAGGGTCAGCACCGGTCCGTTGCCGGAGATCTGCGTGCCCTGGACCTGGGCAGTGTTGATGGTGCGAAGCAGCTCGAAAGACAGCGCCAGGTCGGGCAACAGGTGCGCCGCGATCTCGTCAGTGCGCTGGCTCTCGATCGCGGTGACCCGCTGCACCCGCGGACCGAGCCCCGGCAGCGCCGGCAGGTGGCCGACGGTGCGCAGCCGATCGAGCAGGAGCGCGACCGGGCCGGCTTCGTTGTCGGAGAGCGCCTCGCGCCAGCCGTTGAGGGCGCCGAGGAAGGTGCGGGCGTTGCGGTAGCGCAGCCGGATCTGACCGGCAGTGCTGCGATTGACGATCGCCCGCAGCGGCTCGGGGATCGGATGCGGCGTGGTCCACGGCAGGCGCACGAACTCGCGGCCGTGCGGCGCCAGGCGAGCCATCACCTGGCCGGTGTCGGCGACACCGAGCGCCGGCTCGTCGGCCAGCAGGCGGTGCAGCAGCAGACCGCAGGCGAGCACGTCGCGCTCGGCGGCGCCGCGCTGCGCCCGCAGCATCGAGGGATCGAGCGGCATCGCCCGGTCGCTGTCGCGGCTGTGCACTGCATCGGGCGTGCTCTGGTGCGCGACCGAGAGCGCCGTGACCGCGATCTGGCCGCGCTCGTTGACGAGCAGGGTGTGGAACTGCGGATCGAGATGGGCGACACCGGCGTCGTGGGCGAAGGCCAGGGCGCGCAGCACCTGCTCCATCCAGAGCGCGGCTTCGTCGGTGGTCGGCTTGGGATGCTCGGCCAGCCATTCGTCGAGCGTGACGCCGAGCCGGCGATCGACGGCGACATACGGCCAGTGCTCGTGGACATCGCAGGCGAGCACCCGGGCCAGGCCGGGGTGGTCGAGCCTGGCGGCGCGGCGCACCGCCGACAACCAGGCCGCGACGGCGACGGCGCCGGCAGGCGCGACCCGAGGCAGGCTGAGCATCACCTCGGTGCCGGCCAGCGAGTCATCGGCCAGCCAGGTCATCGTCGCCTCGCTCTTGCCGAGCAGGCGTCGCAGCCGGTAGCGGCCGAACGCGCGCGCCGGAGTGGGCGAGACGGGGGCGTGGGCGTGGGCAGCGGCGAGCGACATCGTGAGGAAACGAAGCTACCCCGATTGGAACCGCGACGAGGTGCCGCGCAACGACCGATCAGTACCGGCTTCGTGCGCTATCTCTCGATGGATGCGCCCGTTACGTCGGTCGGTCGACAGCTAGGACGGTCCTAGGCGATCTCCACCACCCGCCCGTCGCCGGCGATGAAGGCGCAGCGCACCGCCTCGCCCGGCTGCGCGGCGCGCACTGCGTCACGGTAGCGCAGCAACTGCTGGCGGTACGGCTCGAGCGTTTCGGGGGCATGGCGCAGCTTGTAGTCGAGCACCCACCAGACCGGCTCTGTGCCCTCCTCCTCGAGGCGCACCAGCCGGTCGATGCGGAGCACCTCGCCCGAGTCGCTGACCGGTACCTCGTTGCCACTCCAGCGGATCTGCGGGCCGCGGAAGAAACGGGCGGTGTCAGCATGGGCGAGGATCGCCTCGGCGTGGCGCCGCACCTCGGCAGGATCGGCGCCGAACTCGCGGCCGGCAGCGACCGAGAGCACGTCGAGGGCCTTCACGACGGCGGTGCCAGCAGCCCACTCGAGCGTACGGTGCACCGCGCGGCCCAGCACGGCCGCAAGGGCTTCCTCGGCGACGACGGTCGTTGGCGAAGACGCCGGACCGGTTCGGCCGACACGAGCCGGACGCCACGACGGAAGGCGGCGCAGCTCGGCCGGCGGCAGCAACGCGGGCATTCCACCACCAGCCGTCGTCGGCGCCTCCGGCAGCGGCAGCTCGTCGGGCACCGCCTGCTCGAGCCGCTGCCACCAGGTCGTGCCGCTGCCCGGGGCATAGGCCTCGGTCGCCGTGAACGCCAGCCGCCGCCGCGCGCGCGTCATCGCGACGTAGAGCACGTTCAGCGATTCGCGACGGCGCGCCGCCTCCTCCCTCGCGTACAGATCCTGCAGCGACGGCGGGATTTGCGACTCGTTGTAGACGAAGGCGCAACGCAGCGGTGCCGCCGCTTCCACCGGCCAGTCGATCAGCAGCGAGCAGAGTTCGTTGCCGGGCTTTTCCGGGTCGGCGTCGAGCAGCAGGACCGTGTCGGCTTCGAGACCCTTGGCGCCGTGCACCGTCAGCAGGCGCACCGCCCCGGTCGGTATCGGCAGGGCCGCCTTCACGGTGCGCTGACGCAGCGCCCGCACGAAGGCATAGGGCGTCGAGTAGCGGCCGCTGTCGAGCAGCAGCGCCTGAGCGAGGACGGCGTCGATGGCGTCGAGGCCGGCCTGCCGTTCGCCGGGCGGCAAGGCCGCGGCCGTACGCGCATGCAGATCGCCCTCGTGCACGATGCGGCCGAGCAGGTCGTGGGGTGGTAGCTCGGCCGCCGCCTCGGCCCAGCCGCGCAGGAGCGTGCGCGCCCGGGCCAGCGAGGGCGACGGCTCGGCCAGCGACTGCAGTGCATCCCACCAGCCCGCCGGCTCGCGGTTGGCCACCGCGAGGGCGACGAGGTCGGCGTCGCTGGCGCCCATGAGCGGGCTCTTCAGCACGCGCGCGAGCGAGAGGCCATGCTGCGGCGACGCCAGCAGGTCGAGGAGCGCAACCAGATCCTGCGCGCCGGCGGCATCCATCAGCGTCGCCTCGGAAACCGGCCCGTGCGGCACGGCGCGCGTCCGCAGGGCATCGGCGGCGAGGTGCAGCGATTCGCGCTTGCGGGCCAGGAGCATCGTCTCGGCCGTCGACGCGTCGCCGGCATCGAGCCATCGGCGCAGCAGGTCGGCTGCGCGCGCCGCCTCCTGCTCGCGCAGCACCTCGTCGGGCACGAGTCGCGGCGTCAGCAGCGTGTCGCGCCAGATCTGCGTGGAATCGGGGCGCTTGCCTTCGCGGTTCTTCTCGGGCCTGGCGACGCGAGGCAGCCGCCAGACGCCGTCGCCGGGCCGCTCTTCCTGCGCCGTGGTGTGCGCGCGAAAGCCCGCGAACTCGCCCTCGTCGGCGGCCGCCTCGAAGACCCGGTTGATCGCCTCGATCACGCGCGGCGCGCTGCGCCAGGTGTGGTCGCAGGCGAGGCGGTGGCCGTCGAACGCATCGACCACGAAATCGGCCGCCGCCTCGAACACGCGCGGCTCGGCGCCGCGGAAGCGGTAGAGGCTCTGCTTCGGGTCGCCGACGATGAAGAGGCTCGGCGGCTGCTGCCCGCTCGCGCCTCCGCCTGCCCCCGCGTACGACGCCAGCCAAGCATGGAGCGCGTGCCATTGCAACGGGCTCGTGTCCTGGAACTCGTCGATCAGCAGGTGGCGGACGCGCAGGTCGAGCTTCTCCTGCATCCAGCCGGCAAGGTCGCCGTCGCGCAGCGCGGCCAGTGCCAGCCGTTCCAGATCGGCCATGTCGGCGAAGCCATGACGCCGCTTGTGATCGGCGTGCGCGGCGAGCAGCGCGCGCGCGAGCCGCACCATGCGCTGATGCTCGAGGTGGGCGTCGTGCTGGGCGACCTGCTCGTGCAGCCGCGACAGGAACTCGCCGGCCTCGGCCAGCGCCGGCGACTCGGGCAGGTTCTTGCGCAAAGTGCCCGATTGGGTGAGCAGGGCCGAATCGATCGCCTCGAAACGCGCGCGCGCGGTGGGCAGCGCGTACGCCGCGGCGATCGCGGCTGCGGCGTCGCGCGGCGTCTTGTTCTTGTGCCGCTGCCAGACCACGGCGAGCGCGAGCAGCCGCTCGCGCCACCCGGCGCCGTCGAGCTGCTGCGCCGGGTCGGCCATGCCCTCGAGCTCGGCCCACCACTCCGAAGCCGGCTCGACGCTGCCCTCGAGCGTGCCGGCCGCGTCGGCCTGGGCGATCTCCATGCGCCGCTGCCAGGCACGGCCCAGCCACAGGTCGAGCATGTGCCGGCCGCGCATCGCGACGATCGCGCCGTAGTCGGCGCGCAGCGCGGGGTCGCGAAGCACCGCGGCATGGAAGGCACGGAACACCGGTGCGCGCAGGTCGACGTCGTCCTCGATCAGCGACATGTCGCGCTGCAGGCCGAGCGACTCCAGCATCTCCAGCGGCGCGAGCCGAAGCAACTGCACGAACCAGGCGTGAAAGGTGAGCACCGCGACCGGCCGCCCGCTGTCGAGCAGCTTGCCGTGGAGCGCGCGAAGCGCCGGCTCGAGCCGCACCGCGTCGTCGGGGCCGACGCCGCGCATCCGGAGCTCGCCGATGCGCGCCTCGACGCTGGCCCGCATCGACCATTCGGCCAGCCAGCCGGCGAGGCGGTCGCGCATCTCGCCGGCGGCGGCGCGGGTGAAGGTGATGGCGAGGATGTGGTGCGGCTCGACGCCGGCGAGCAGCAGGCGGACGATGCGCGACACCAGCATCCAGGTCTTGCCCGAGCCGGCGCAGGCCTCGACCACGACGCTTCTCGCCGGGTCGCAGGCGGTGGCGTAGAAGCGATCCGGCGATACTCGCTCGCCGTCGACCCGCAGGGCCGGGCCTTCGCTCATCGCCCGTCCTCCGCCGGGCCATCGACGAGACCCTGCACCTCGGCCTGCCAGTCGTCACGGCGGCAGAGGCCGCGCACGTCGCACCATTCGCAGACCGAGCCCTCGCCCAGCGCGCGCAGGGCCGCGCCACCGCGCAGCCGCGTGATGTCGATGGCGACGCCCTCGATCAGCGCAAGTCCGCTCGCCTCCACCGCCTTGTGCCGCTCGATGGCGAGCGCATCGCGCGACTCGAGCGGCAGATAGCCCGCTCGCACCGGCTTGCCTGTCGCCGCGCCCACCAGCGCCGCGTAGAAGGCGAGCTGCGTGTCTTCGAAGCCGAGCTTGGCCTGCTCCTTCCAACGGGTCTGGCTGCCGGCCTTGTAGTCGATCAACTCGAGCACCGGCTCGCCGTCGTCGTCGACCTCGTCGATGCGGTCGACGATGCCGTACAGCTCCACCTCGGCCTCTGGCAAGTGAAGCGTGAACGACTGCTCGCCGAGCCGCCAGCGCGCTCCGGCCTGGTCGCGCCGGCGCATGAACGAGAGGTAGCGCGGCACGAAGGCATCGAAGCTCGCCTGCCAGGGCAGGAAGTCGGCGGCATCGAGGCCATGCTCGTCGAGAACGACGCGCGCCGCGGCATGCAAGGCGGCGGCATCGTCGGCCGGATCGGGATCGGGCGCGCGGCCTTCGTGGAAACGCAGCAGGACCTCGTGCAGCCAGTTGCCCCAGTCGCGCTTGTCGAGCCCGGCCTCGATCTCGTCGGCGGCGTTCAGGCGCAGCATCGCGTGGGCGAAGAAGCGATAGGGGCAGCCGCGGAGGGTCTCCAGCGCCGTCGCCGAGAGGCGACGGGGAACGAGCCCGGGCGCGATCGCCTCGGCGCGGCGCACCGGTGCCGGCGGCACCTCGATCGTGGTCCGTGGATCGGTCCACGCGCAAAGCGCGAGCCCCTGGGTCGACAGCGAGAGGCGAAGCTGCTCGACCAGCCGGCTGGGCGCCAGCGATTCGGCGCCGTCGCGGGCGCGGCGCAGCAAGGTCAGCGGCGCCACACGCAGCAGCTGGGCGAAGGCGAGCCGCTCGCGCCGCTGCCGCTCCTCCGGCGAGGCGATGCCGGCCAGCGCAGCGGCCTCGCGCGGCAACAAGCCCTCGGGCACCGGCCAGGCGCCGAGGCGCGCGTCGCAGCCGGGCAACACCACGGCGGCGAAGGGGCGCAGCATCGCTCGCGCGAGCGGCGTGACGTGGACATCCGGGCCGTCGTCCGTTGCATCAGGCGAGAGGTTCGGTTCCGGACGGAAGGTGGCCTGCTCGAGGACCTCGTCGCACCAGCGGGTGAACTCGGCCAGGCTCAGCGAAAGATCGGTCAGCGCGGCCAGCCGCTCGACGCGTTCTCCGGGCTCGAGATCGAGCAGCAGCGCCCGCAGCACGACCGTGCCCGCCGCGTCGTCGGCCAGGAGCGACAGGCCGCCGCTGGCGCGGAGCGCCTCGAGCGTCGCCGCGAGCCATTCGGCCAGCGGCGCCGACGCCAGGCCCTGCAACGGCCGCAGCACGGCGACTGCGTCGTCGCGCAGGCGTTCGGCGACGGCGTCGTGCAGGGGCACGGTCGCCAGGCCGGCGACCCGCGAGACCCCGGCGCGGCGGACATGGGCTTCGAACGCCGCGATGGCGTGCCGGTCGTGGCGGCCCCAGCGAGTGCCGCTCTTCAACCAGTCGAGCAGCGCGTCGTTGCCGGCATCGTGCCGGGCGCTGTGCAGCAGGGCCATGAAGCCGGCGGCGGCGCGCGTCGTCGACAGCCGCCAGCCGGTCTCGTCGACGACCTGCGCGCCGCTGCGCACCAGCAGCTCGTGGACCCGACGCACCAGCAGCCGATCGTGGGCCACGAGCGCCACCGGCCGGCGACCGGCGGCGAGCTCCGCCAGCACTTGGGCCGCGGCCGACTGCGCCTCGTCCTCGAAGCCGGGGCAGGCACCGAGGACCGGCAGGGGCCGCGATGCCGGCCAGTCGAAGAGCGCGCCTTCGGGCGGATCGAGGACGAGGGTGAGGGTCGGTGCGGTGGCCTCGGCGAGCAGCGAGCGGACGAGCGCGTCGGGGCCGCCCGCCTCGATCGCGACCCACGCCGACGGGCGGAGGCCGAACAGTGCGTCGGTGCGCGGCGGCGACGCCAGCGCGGCCCAGCGGACAGCGATGGCGGCGAGATCGCGCTCCCGGCGCCCGGCGGGTGGCAGGGCGCGTTCGAGCTCCGCCCATGCCGCGGCCCGGCCGGCCGGCGGCTTGGTCGCCATCGCCTCGAGCAGCTCGTGCACCGTGGCGACCAGCCGGCCGATGGCCTGGTCGAAGCCGAGGCCGTCGCGTCGGGACCACTCGGCGCCCCAGCGCTGGGCGAGGAGCAGCTTGCGGGCGATCAATCGGTCGATCGACGGCGAGAGCGTCGGCGCACCGCCGGCCGCCTCGGTCGCGGGACCCAGGCTTTCGGCCAGCGTCCGGGCTGTCTCGACGCGCGGCATCCAGCCACCGCCCACCGCCAGGGTCCGGCGCAGGGGGTCGATGAGCTGGACGAAGGGAACGAGGACGACGGCCTCGCGCCGGTCGACGCCGCGCTGGTCCATCCAGTCGCGGATCACGGTGGCGGTCGCGCGCCACGCCGACGCGACGTCCGTTCCCGCCTCGATATCGCGCCGCTCGCCTCCGGCGGCGGGGCGCGGATCGACCGCAGCAGCCATTTCGTCGGCGAACAGGTCGAACGTCTTGCCGCGGGGCAGGTCCTTCATAGCAGGCATAGATCGCGACCATAGCGCGGCGCGGGGTTGCGCGACGCCGCCTTCGGCCACATCTGGGCTCGCCCTATGCCAGAATGCTTCGACCAGAGGACGACACCCATGAGCAGCGATCTGATCACCCACACCTCCGACGCCTCTTTCAATGCCGACGTCATCGAGGCCGGCACGCCGGTGCTCGTCGACTACTGGGCCGAATGGTGCGGCCCGTGCAAGATGATCGCGCCCATCCTCGACGAGGTCTCCAAGACCTACGACGGCAAGCTCCGCGTCACCAAGATGAATGTCGACGAGAACCGCGACGTGCCCGCCAAGTACGGCATCCGCGGCATTCCGACCCTGATGCTCTTCAAGAACGGTGAGCTCGCCGCAACAAAAGTGGGCGCGCTCTCCAAGGCCCAGTTGACTGCCTTCCTGGACAGTCACCTATAATCAACGAATAGACAGGCGGCCCGCGATGGGCGGCCTGGCGAGACAGCAAGCCGGCGCGCGCCGGGACCGATCGCACGCGATCGTCCCGAGTCAGCTGCCCGGAATCCCGCAAAGCGGTATCCGCTTCGCTTCCTGACCGTCCTCGTTCGTCCCGGTCGCGATAACTCCGCGACCTCGTTTCCACCGGCCCGTCTGCGCCGGTGCGTCGCTCCCAAGCCTCGCGACCCGCGTCGCCCACTCCATGCACCTCTCCGAACTGAAAGCCCTCCACGTCTCCGAGCTCATCAAGATGGGCGAAGCGCTGGAGATCGAGAACGTCGCCCGCATGCGCAAGCAGGAGCTGATGTTCGCGATCATGAAGAAGCGCGCCAAGAACGGCGAGCAGGTCTTCGGCGACGGCGTCCTCGAGGTCCTGCCC
>Ga0068858_100001489_pt1 | contig 24134 bp, 23 predicted proteins | sample KBSSwiS12_FD_66589 | JGI IMG/M metagenome (GOLD analysis project Ga0068858, IMG submission 66589) | Switchgrass rhizosphere microbial communities from Kellogg Biological Station, Michigan, USA - KBS Switchgrass S1-2 | ecosystem: Host-associated > Plants > Roots > Rhizosphere > Soil ... | reverse complement strand
CAAGCGAGGCTTGCTCCCCCACGGGGCAGCGAACGCAGTGAGCTTTGGGGTCGTCACCTAGCGTCGCGTAACAGGGCGTGCATCAGCGCGACGCGAAACGGCCGCACGCGCCCGTCCGCGACAGCGGCCTGCACGGCGCATCCCGGCTCGCGGTCGTGGCGGCAGTCACGAAAACGGCAATGGCCGATCAGCGGCCGCAACTCGACGAACGCGTGCTCGAGCGCCGCGGCGCCGAAGTGCGCGAGGCCGAACGCCTTCATGCCTGGCGAATCGACGATCCAGCCATCGTCGCCGAGCGCCGGCATCCGGTAGAGCGTGGTCGCAGAGGTCGTATGGCGGCCCGTGCGGAGCGCGGTCGACACGTCGCCCACCTTCACACCTGCGAGCGGCGCGAGCGCATTGATGATCGTCGACTTGCCCATGCCGGACTGGCCGACGAGCACCGTGCGCTGGTGGGCGAGCCAGGGCAGCAGTGGCGCAACGTTGCGCTGTGCCGCGCACTCGATGACCGGATACCCGAGCGCTGCGATCGGCGCGAGGCGCGCCTGCAACACCGCGAAATCCGGCAGATCCTGCTTGTTGGCGACGAGGATGAAGCGGCAGCCCTCCGCTTCGGCGGCGATCATCCAGCGATTGACCAGTTCCTCGTCGAGACCCAGATCGGGCGCGACGACGCCGGCGATTTGCGTCGCGTTGGCGGCGATCAGCTTTTCGTTGAACGCATCGGAACGGTAGACGAGCGTGCTGCGGGGCACGACCGCCTCGATCGCGGCACCCCCCGGAACGCTCACGACGTCGACGCGATCGCCGCACGCGACCTGCAGCGAGCGGCCCTTCAGCACGCAGTTCACATCCTCGCCGTCGTCGAGCGTCACTTCGAAATGCCGCCGCTTGGCGGCGATGACGAGCCCCTGCGCTCGGGCTGCGTTCAAACGAACAGCCGTTCGGCCTTCGCGGCGCAGATGAGGTCGTTCAGCGTGACGCCGCCGGCGTCGTGGGTGGAGAACGTGACGTCGCAGCGGTTGTAGTGGACGCCGAGATCGGGGTGATGGTCCTCGCGGTGCGCGATCCAGGCGAGCGCGTTCACGAAGGCCATCGTCTGGTGATAGTCGGCGAACGCGAACGATTTCTCGATGCGGTCGCCCGCGAGCGTCCAGTCCGCAAAATGCGCGAGATGGGCGGAGAGTTCGTCGGCATTGAGCCGCGGCGCGGCCGGGCGGCACGTCATCGCCGCGAGTGCAAGCAGTGCGGTGGGCAGTCGAGGGCGGTCGGGTGTCATTGGCTAAACCTGTAGTAGAGGAGGTCGAGGTAGATCGCGACGTGTTCCTCTTCGTCGGGGAAGAGGCCGGCGCCAAGCTCGCTGTTGCAATACGCGATCTGGGCGCGCAGTTGCGCGGGCGTATGCACGCGGCGATCGCTCCGCGTATAGGCTGCGGCGGCATCGCCGAAGCGGCGCGTGTGGCAGCCGTCGCAGTCCTTGCTGACGAGCGCACGCATCTTCGCGACCTCCTCGGGCGCCTGCTGCGGCGCCGGTGCCGCGGCGAGGACATTCGTCGCCAGCCCAAGCAACAGCGCGACTGGCATGGACTTCGTCAGCCGCATCGCGTCAGGCGGCCGCGCCCTGCGGGCGCGGCGCGGCGGCTAGGAGCGCGAGTCGCGCAATGCGAATCGCGGCGGGCGGATGCGAATCGTAGAACGCGGAATGCAGCGGGTCGGGCGTCAGCGTCGCTGCGTTGTCTTCGTACATCTTGACGAGCGCCTGCGCCAGCGCGTCCGCGGACGCGAACTCGGCGGCGAACGCATCCGCCTCGAACTCGTGCTTGCGCGAATAGAGCGCCGACAAGGGCCCGAGCGCAAAAGTGAACACCGGCAGCACGAGCATGAACAGCGCGAGCGCGACGCCCGGCCGCGCCATGGCAGACGGCACCGCAGCCTCCGGTATGCCGAGGCCGGCGTAGAACCAGGGCGCGCCGGCGAGCCACGCCAGCAGTGCGAGGAACGCGAGCGACAGCACGGCCGACCAGACGACGCGCTTTAGCACGTGGCGCCGCTTGTAGTGTCCGAGCTCATGCGCGAGCACGGCCTCGACCTCGTCGGGCGCGAGGCGTTCCAGCAGCGTGTCGTAGAAGACGACGCGGCGCGCGCGGCCGAAGCCCGTGAAATAGGCGTTGCCGTGACCGGAACGTTTCGAGCCGTCGATGACGAAGAGCCCGCGCGCCGCGAAGCCGCATCGCGCCAGCAGCCGCTCGATCCGCGCGCGCGCAGGGCCGTCGGGCATCGGCGAGAATTTGTTGAAGAGCGGCGCGATCACGGTGGGAAAGAGCACGAGCAGCAGGAGCTGGAACGCCATCCAGGCGAACCACACCCACAGCCACCAGAATGCGCCGGCGTTTTTCATCAGCCAGAGCGCAAGGAGCGCAAGCGGGAGCCCGAGCACGACCCCGACGGCCACCCCCTTGACGAGATCGGCGAGCCAGAGCTTCAGGGTCGTGCGATTGAAGCCGAACTTCTCCTCGAGCCGGAACGTGTGCCACCAGGAGAAGGGCAGGCTGACGAGGCCGCCGACGAGCGCGACGCCAAAAAGCAGCAGCACGTCGCGCCACAGCGGCGCAACGTCGATGCGCTCGGTCCATCCCAACAGCACCGCCAGTCCGCCGCCGAGCGTCAGGAGCAGAAGCAGCGCAGTATCGACCACCGATTCGGCGATGCCGAGGCGCTGCTTCGCGATCGTATAATCGGCGGCCTTGACGTGTGCTGCGGCACCGATGCGCGCTGCGAAGGCCGCCGGCACCCGGGCGCGATGGGCGGCAACGTGGTCGATCTGGCGCTGCGCGAGCCACAGCCGCGCGGCCAGCGTGGCGGCAACGGCGAGCACGAAGACGGTGGAAAAGGCGATGGCGGTCACGGGCAGGAGCGGCTATGCGAGAATCGGACTCCCATTTTACGCGAATGACCCATGCCGCAGGACGCGAACCGCCTGATCTGGATCGACCTCGAGATGACCGGGCTGAAGCCCGAGACCGACCGGATCATCGAAGTGGCGTTGGTGGTGACCGATGCGAATCTCGAGACGGTTGCCGAAGCGCCCGTGTGGGTCGTCCATCAGGACGATGCGACGCTCGCTGCGATGGACGCGTGGAACCAGGGCACGCACGGCCGCTCGGGCCTCATCGATAAGGTCAGGGCTTCGGTCCTGACCGAAGCCGAGATCGAGGCATCGGCGCTCGCTTTCCTGCACGAGCACGTGCCGGCGAAGGCGTCCCCGATGTGCGGCAACTCGATCTGCCAGGACCGCCGCTTCCTGGCGCGGACGATGCCTGCGCTGGAGGACTACTTCCACTATCGCAACCTCGACGTGTCGACGGTGAAGGAGCTGGCCCGCCGGTGGAAGCCCGACATCCTGAAGGGCGTTCCCAAGGAGGGCCGGCACGAGGCGCTCGCCGACGTCTACGAGTCGATTGCCGAGCTCAAGCACTACCGCGAGCGCTGGCTGGTCTGACGGCGACGGCCGGCGCGCTAGCGGCGGCGCACCAGCAGTACGCCGTCGCCCACGGTGAGCAGGCACGCGTCGACGCGGGCGTCCGCATGCGCCTTGCTGTTGAGCGCGCGCAGGGCCGCCGTGTCGTCGTCGTGGCGCGCGGGGTCGGCGACGGCCCCGCTCCAGAGCGTGTTGTCGAACGCGATCAGGCCGCCCGGCCGAACGAGCATCAGGCAGCGCTCGTAGTAGGCGTCGTAGCCCGTCTTGTCGGCGTCGACGAACGCGAAATCGAAGCTGTCGGGGCCGGGATCGTGCGCCAGCGCGGCGAGCGTTTCCAGCGCCGGCGCGATGCGCAGGTCGATGCGGTCGGCGACGCCGGCTTCACGCCAGTAACGGCGGCCGACCGCCGTCCACTCGTCACTGATGTCGCAGCACACGAGCATGCCGCCTGCCGGCAGCGCTCGCGCGACGGCGAGCGCGCTGTAGCCGGTAAACGTGCCGATCTCGAGCGCGCGACGCGTGTCGACCGTACGCACCAGGAGCGCGAGCAACGCGGCCTGGTCGGGGCCGATTTGCATGCCGCCGTGCTTCATCTGCGCGGTTTCGGCGCGCAGTCGCCGGGCGACATCGTCCTGGCCGAGGGTCGACAGCGCTTCGACGTACTGCTCGACGGCAGCGGGGAAAAGGGAGCGTGACATGGGACCTCGGTGCAATGACGGAGTGCGAAGTTTACGCGCTGCACGCGGGTCGGCCAGGGCGCGGATGCGATAATCGCCGCCGCTTCGCACTTTCGTCGCCCTCATGAATTTCTGCAGCCATTGCGGTTCCGATCGCATCGAGTTCCGCGTTCCCGACGGCGACTCGCTGCCGCGCAACGTGTGTGCGGCCTGCGGCACGATCCACTATCGCAATCCGAAGGTCGTCGTCGGTTGCCTGCCGGTCTGGGAAGGCCGGGTGCTGCTGTGCAAGCGTGCGATCGAGCCGCGGCACGGCCTGTGGACGCTGCCGGCCGGCTTTCTCGAGAACGGCGAGTCGCTCGAGGCGGGCGCGCTGCGCGAGACGGAGGAAGAAGCGCACGCACGGGTGGACATCGAGGGGCTCTACACGGTGATCAGCCTGCCGCAGATCGACCAGATCTACATGATGTTCCGCGCGCGCCTCGTCGATCTGGGCTTCGGTCCCGGCCCCGAAAGCCTCGACGTGCGCCTCTACGACGAGGCGGACATTCCGTGGGAGCAGCTCGCGTTCCGGACCATCGGACGGACGCTGCGCCACTGGTTCCTCGACCGCAGGGCCGGCGCGTTCGCGCTGCACGTGTCCACGATGGAACGGCGACCGCGGCCGCCGGACTTGTCCGGCGCCGCGTAGGGCGCCGCCTGCCGGAAATTGTTAGTACACTGACGCAGGGATTCCCAAAGGCGCGCCGCATTCCAACAGCGCCGTCTCGCATCGCCGTCACCGCACGGCTCTACGCTTGGAGGACATCGTCATGGCATTTCGTCGCAGCGCAGCGCTGCTTGTGTCAATCTCGCTCGGCCTCGCCGTCGCCGGCGCCGCGCTCGGGCAGCAGAGCCGTATTTCGATCACGACGGGCGGCACGGGCGGCGTGTATTACCCGCTTGGCGGAGGCATGGCCAACATCCTTTCGAAGAATGTCCCCGGCCTCCAGGCGACGGCCGAGGTCACCGGGGGCTCGGTCGACAACCTGAAGCTGATCGGTGCCGGCAAGTCGGAAGTCGGCTTCACGATGGCCGATACGGCGCTCGACGCCGCCCAGGGTGTCGACAAGTTCAAGGACGGCAAAGTCGGAGCGCGAACGCTGATGGTCCTGTATCCGAACCGGATGCAGGTCGTCACGGTCGACGGCACGGGCATCAACAGCATGGCGGATCTCAAGGGCAAGCGCGTCTCGACGGGCTCGCCCGGCAGCGGCACGGAAATCATGGCGCTGCGCGTACTCGAGTCGATGGGCCTCGACGCGAAGAAGGACATGAAGCAGGAGCGTCTGGGCGCCGCAGAGTCCGTCAACGCGATCAAGGACCGCAAGATCGACGCCTTCTTCTGGGTTGGCGGCGTGCCCACGGCCGCGCTCACCGACCTCGCGGCCACGCCCGGCGTCAAGATGAAGCTTCTCGATCACTCGGACTACGTCGACGCAATGAACAAGAAATATGGACCGCTGTATGTCAAAGCGGTCATCGCACCGGGAAGCTACGCAGGCCAGGACAAGGCGTCAACGAACATCGACGTTTGGAACATCCTCGTCGCCAGCGACAAGATGAGCGACAAGATGGCGTACGACATCACCAAGACGTTGTTCGAGAAGAAGGCCGACCTCGTCGCCGTTCACAAGGAGGCCGAAAACATCGACCTCAAGAACCAGACCGTGCCGACGCCGATGCCGTTTCATCCGGGCGCGAAGAAGTACCTGGAGGAACGCGGCATCAAGCTGCCGTGATCGGCGGGATGGCCATAGCCGTCCCGGCAGCATCATGACGGCGTCCGCGCCGACGCCCGACGCCGTCGCGCCGACGGTTGTCGTCGTCACCGACGATCGGCTGCGGCGCGCCGAGGCCTTCATCGAGGAGGAGGAGGGCGCGGTCAGCCGCTTTCGTGGCTGGCTCGGGAGCGCTACGACCGTCGTCCTGGTCGCGATGAGCCTTTTCCATCTGTACGCCGCCGTCGACATCGTGCCGGCGCAGGTGCTGCGGCCCGTCCACGTCGGCTTCGTTCTCCTGCTCGTCTTCCTGCTGTTTCCCATCGCGCCGCGTTTCCGCAACCGGCTGATGTGGTGGGACGTGCTGTGCGCGCTGACCGGCGTTGGCACCATCGTCTACCTGCTCTCCGGCGGCGACGACATCTGGGATCGCAGCGTCACCCCGACGCCGACGGACGTCGCGTTCGGCGTCACGTTCGTTCTGCTGGTGCTCGAGGCTTGCCGGCGGACGTCCGGCTGGATCATCACGTTCGTCGTCGGCGGCTTTCTCGCCTACGCTTTCGTGGGGCCGTGGCTTCCGGGCCAATGGGCGCACCGCGGCTACGATATCGAGAGCATGTCCGGCTTCATGTATCAGACGCTGGAAGGGATCTTTGGTACGGCTGTCGACGTCTCGTCCTCGCTGATCATTTTGTTCACGATCTATGGCGCGTTCCTGCAACAGTCGGGCGCGGGCAAGTTCTTCCTCGATTTCAGCTTCGCCGCGATGGGTGGCAAGCACGCAGGCGCCGGACGCACGGTCGTGCTGGCGTCGTTCCTGCTGGGCGGGCCGTCGGGATCCGGCGTGGCGACGACAGTGACGATCGGCTCGGTCGCCTATCCGATGCTGGCTCGCGCGGGATACGGCAAGGAGGCGGCGGGCGGACTGCTCGCCGCCGGCGGTCTCGGCGCGATCATCTCGCCGCCTGTTCTGGGCGCTGCCGCGTTCCTGATCGCCGAGTTCCTGAAGATCAGCTACCTCGACGTGATCCTGATGGCGACGGTCCCCACCATCCTCTATTACCTGTCGTTGTTTCTGATGGTCGAGCTCGACGTCCGCAAATTCGGCATGCCGAACGTCGTGATCGAGCATGCGCAGACCGTGATGGCGCTGACGCGCCGCTACTGGTTCCACTTCGTCTCGCTGCTGGCGATCGTCGTCTTCCTCGTGATGGGATTCTCGCCCGTGCTGTCGGTGTTCTGGGCGACGGTCGTCACGTTCGCCGTGAGCTTCCTCGACCGCGCCACGGCGATGATGCCGCGGCGGCTCGTCACGGCGCTGAAGGACGGCTCGCTGCAGATGCTGAACGTCGCCGCGACGTGCGCCGCAGCGGGCATCATCGTCGGCGTCGTGGCCAAGACCGGACTCGGACTCAAATTCAGCGCGATCGTGATCGACTACGCAGGCGGAAGCCTCGTGCTCACCGCGCTCTACACGTCGCTCATCGTCTGGGTCGTGGGGCTCGCCGTTCCGGTGACCGCGAGCTACATCATCTGCGCAGTCATCGCCGCCCCCGCGCTGATCAAGCTCGGCGTCCCGGATTTTGCCGCCCATATGTTCATCTTCTACTATGCGGTGCTATCCGAGGTCTCCCCGCCGACGGCGCTGTCCCCGTTCGCCGCGGCCGCCATCACAGGCGGCGACCCGTACAAGACGACGCTGCAGGCGTGGAAGTACACGCTGCCCGCGTTCGTCGTGCCGTTCGTGTTTGTCCTCGAGCCCTCCGGCGTCGGGTTGCTGCTGAAGGCGCCGCCCAACGGGTCGTGGCTTGCCGTGGCGTGGATCGCGGCGACTGCCTGCCTCGGCATCGCCGCGCTCGCGTTCGGCACGCAGGGGTGGCTGCTGCGGCGTTGCGGCTGGGTCGAGCGTTCGATCCTGATCGTCGCCGGCCTGGCGCTCATTTATCCGGCGCCGGCCAGCGACGCCTTAGGCATCATCGGCGTGGCCGCCGTCGTCGCGTGGCAGATGCTGAGAAAGCCGGTGGCTGCGTGAGCAACGAAAACGTTCCCGGGGCGGAAGGGAAACGCCGCATCGATGCACTGTTCGCACGCTATGGCGAGTCGCACCGTCATCCGACCAACGAGGCGATCCACTGGGTCTGCGTCCCGCTGATCACGTGGAGCATGCTGGCGGTGCTCTGGGCGTGGACGCCGGTGGCGGCGTGCGCGTTGATCGCGCTGGCGCTGGCGTTCTACCTGACGCTATCCGTGCCGATCGCGCTCGGCATGCTCGGCGTCGCCACGCTGATGGTCGCGCCGTTCACGCAGGTTGCGAGCGGACCGCTGGCCGTCGGCGCGCTCGTCGTGTTCGTCATCGCGTGGATCGGCCAATTCGTCGGCCATCGGATCGAAGGCAGGAAGCCGTCGTTCTTCGAGGACCTCAAGTTCCTGCTGGTCGGTCCCGCGTGGCTGCTGGGCTTCGTCTACCGCCGCTTCGGCATCGGCTACTGATCCGCGCCGGCAGGCCCGCCGACGGCGCGGAACATCGTGCGTACCGTCTCCCGGAACTGGGGGCGCATCCGATCGCTCCAGCGCGTGGCGCGCACGGCGAGCCACGCCGGATGCGTGAGCGCAGCGGGCGACGCGAGGTCGTAGCAGGCGTAGGACCGCGGCGTGTCGGCGCGCACGTCGAAGCGGCGCGCGCGCACGCATCCGGGCACGGCTGCAAGGCCGGGCAGATGCTCGGTGTCGTACCAGCGGACGACCTCATTCCAGTAGCCGGGCGCGACGCCGGTTTCGACGACGTAGTGGAACGGGGCTGCCGCCCCCGCTGACGCACCGGCAACGTCAAGGCGGCATTCGAGCCGCGCCATCGACAGGGGCGGTACCGGTGCCAGCGCGGCCGCGATCGGCGCCAGCGCAACGACGGCCCAGTCGACGTGGGCGGCCGGGTCGACGTAGACATGCACGAGCGGCCCATCGAGCGCCCGCCAGGCGGTGACGCTCGCTGCGGCATCGCCGGCACTCACGCTGGCGCGTCGTGCGTCGAACGCACCTTGCGCGTAGCGGAACAGCAGCATGCCCCGGACCGTTGGTGTGCCACCGGGGGTGAGGAAAGCGGTGCGGCGCTCAGTGACCAATGCGCGGGATGCCGAAGACAACGCGGGCGCCGCGCTACGCGACGATCCGCACACCCGCTTCGGCGACGGCACGGTGCAGCGCGGCGACGTGGTCGTGACCGGTGGTCTCGACGACGCATACGACGCGTACCGCCGACAGGTCCGGACCGGAGAACGCGCGGTCGTGGACGATCTCCTTGATCGACGCGCCGGCCGAGGCGATCACTTCGGCGAGGCGCGCCAGGCCACCGGGCCGATCCGAGATCGACACGGTGAACCGCGACAGGCGTCCGTCGGCAACGAGGCCGACCTCGATCACGCGATCGAGCATCGTAAGATCGATATTGCCGCCGCACAGCACCAGCACGACGCTGCGGCCACGCAAATGCTCGAGCTTGCCCGCGAGAAACGCCGCCAGCGGCGCCGCACCGGCGCCTTCGACGACGCTCTTCTCGAGTTCGATCAGACGGAGGATCGCGAGGGCGATCGCCGCCTCGTCGACGGTGACGACGCGGTCGACGAGGCGTTGCAGGATCGCGAACGGGATCGCGCCGGCCTGCGGCACCGCCAGGCCGTCGGCAAGCGTGGGCGACAGCGCGACGGGCACGGGCGCGCCGGCCGCCAGTGCCGCCGCGAGGCACGCCGCGGTTTCCGGCTCGACGCCAATGACCTCGCAGTCGGGTCGCAGCGCGTCGACGACCGTCCCGATGCCGGCAATAAGACCGCCGCCGCCCACCGGCACAACGATCGCCTGCACGCCTGGCGTCTGCTCGAGGATCTCGAGCGCGATCGTGCCCTGGCCCGCAATGACGTGCGCGTTGTCGAACGGGTGGATGAACGTCAGCGCTTCGCGCGCCCCGATGGTTTCCGCCTCCGCCCGCGCTTCGCCGAGGTCGGCGCCGTGCAGCACCACCCGCGCGCCGAGGTGGCGGCAGTTCGAGACCTTGATGAGCGGCGCGAAGCGCGGCATCACCACCGTGACCGGAATGTCGAGCAGGCTGCCGTGGTAGGCGACGCCCTGGGCATGATTGCCGGCGGACGCCGCGATCACGCCTCGCCGCCGTGCTTCGGGCGGGAGCTGCAGCAACGCGTTGCGGGCGCCGCGCTCCTTGAAGCTGCCGGTGCGCTGCAGGTAGTCGAGCTTGCAGAAGATGCGCGCGCCGGTGAGTTGCGACAGCGGAATCGACTCGACGCAGGGCGATTCGTAGATGCCGCCGGCGATCCGCTCGCGCGCGGCGACGATATCGGCGAGCGTGAGCATCAGAACGGCAGGCTCGCGCCGGGCTTGACTGCGGACAGCACGCGGCGAAAGTCGTGCTGGATTCGGTGGAGCGCCGCGTCGGTGTCCGCTTCGAAGCGCAGCACGATCATCGGCGTCGTGTTCGAGGCGCGTGCGAGGCCGAAGCCGTCGGCGTACTCGACGCGCAGGCCGTCGATGCGGATGATGTCGACGGCGTCGGAAAAGGTCGCCGTCGCCTGCAGCGCTTCGATCAGCGCGTGCTGCTCGCCTTCGCCGCAAGCGAGGTTCAGCTCGGGCGTCGAGACCGCGTCCGGCAGCGCATCGAGCACGGCCGCGGGGTCGGCGTGCCGCGACAGGATCTCGAGCAGCCGCGCGCCGGCGTAGAGGCCGTCGTCGAAGCCGTACCAGCGCTCGCCGAAGAACGTGTGACCGCTCATTTCGCCCGCGAGCGCCGCGCCGGTCTCCTTCATCTTCGCCTTGATCAGCGAATGGCCGGTCTTCCACAGGAGCGGCGTACCGCCGTGCTTGCGGATCCATGGACCCAGGTTGCGCGTCGACTTGACATCGTAGATCACCGTCGCGCCCGGCACGCGCGCCAGCACGTCCGCAGCGAAGAGCATCAGTTGGCGGTCGGGATAGATGACGTGGCCTGCGGGCGTGACGACGCCGAGGCGGTCGCCGTCGCCGTCGAACGCGAGGCCGAGATCGCAGTCGCCCTCCCGCAACCGCGCGATCAGGTCGACGAGGTTCTTCGGCTGCGACGGATCGGGATGATGATTGGGGAAGTGGCCGTCGACATCGCAGTACAGCGGCACGACGTCGCAGCCGAGGCGCGCGAACAGCTCGGGCGCGAACGCGCCGGCCACGCCGTTGCCGCAGTCGATCGCGATCTTGAGCGGCCGCGCGAGCTTCACGTCGCCGACGATCCGGTCGAGGTAGGCGGGCACGATGTCGTGCGTGCGGTAGGCGCCGGCGCCGGTTGCGAGCGCATTGCGCTCGATGCGGCTGCGTACATCCTGGATGTCGGCGCCGGACAGCGTGCGCTCGGCGATCACCATCTTGAGGCCGTTGTAATCCGGCGGATTGTGGCTGCCCGTCACCATCGTGCTGCAGCCCGTGTCGAGATGCGCGGCGGCAAAGTACGTCATGGGGGTGGCGACCATGCCGAGATCGATGACGTCGGCGCCGGCGGCACGGATGCCGTCGCTGAGCGCGGCGCAGAGCTCGGGCCCGGACAGCCGGCCGTCGCGGCCAATCGCGATCGTCGTGCGCTGCCGCTCCCGCGCCAGCGTGCCGAGCGCCTGCCCGACGGCGCGCACGACCGGCGCCGTCAGCGACTTGCCGACGATGCCGCGGATGTCGTAGGCCTTGAAGATTTCGGGAGCGATCTGCATGGGACGCGAGCCTTGAGCCGGATGCCGGTCATCATACTGGCAGCACCGCCAGCGCGGCGAGCGGCGCTATACGCCGTCGACGAAGAAGTGCAGCAGGCGCTGTGGCAGCCAGTCGAGGCGTCCGGGCGGGCGCCCGACAACGAAGCCGGCGTGGCCGCCGTCGTGCGGCATCTCCAGCGTCACGGCGGCGCTCACTTCATCCGGATGGGCAAGCGAGTCGGCGGGGATGAACGGATCGTTGCGCGCATTCAGCACGAGCGTCGGCACGACGATGCTCGCGAGCCAGGGCTTCGACGACGCGCGCGTCCAGTAGTCGTCGGCGCCGTCGAAGCCGTGCAGCGGCGCGGTCACCGTGTCGTCGAATTCCCACATCGAGCGCACGGCGCGGATGCGGGCCGCGTCGAGCAGGCCCGGAAAGCGGTCGGCCAGCGCCAGCGCTTTCGGCTTCAGCGTCGTGAGGAAAACGTGCGTATAGAGGCGATTGGCGCCGCGGCCGATCGCGTAACCGGCTGCCGACAGGTCGAGCGGCGCGGAGACCGCCGCGGCCGCACGCACGCTGCGCGTGGCGTCGGCGCCGCTGCGGCCGAGCCAGTTGAGGAGCGCCGAGCCGCCCAGTGACACGCCGGCGATGTAGAGCGCGGGCGCGGGGCCGGCACGCTCGCGCACTGCCGCGAGGAGCGCGTCGATCTCCGCATGGTCGCCCGAGTGATAGGCGCGCGGCAGGCGGTTGGGCTCGCCGCTGCAGCCGCGGAAGTGGGGCACCACGCCGCGCCACCGGCGCGCCGTGAGCGCGGCAAACAGCGCCCGCGCATACGGCGACGTCGCGTTGCCTTCGAGGCCGTGGAACAGCACGACGAGCGGCGCGTCGGGCGCCGCCGGCGTCGCAAGCCAGTCGAAGTCCCAGAAATCGCCGTCGGCGCTCTCGACGCGCTCGCGCCGGAGCGGCACCTGCGGTCCGCGCACGAACGTCGGCCAGATCGTCTGCGCATGGCCGCCACGCAACCATCGCGGCGCACGGTAGGGCTGCGGACGTGCGGCGGTAACGTCGTCGCGCACCGAGCACCCGCTCAGGCCGTCGCACGCTCGAGCGCTTTGACGATCGTCTTCAGCACTTTCACGCGCGCGAAATACTTGTCCTCGGCCTCGACGAGCGTCCACGGGGCGATCTCGGTCGACGTCCGGTCGACCATGTCGGCTACCGCCTGCTCGTAGAGCGCCCACTTCGCCCGGTTGCGCCAGTCCTCGGCCGTGATCTTGAAGCGCTTGAACGGCGTCTTCTCGCGCGCCTTGAAGCGCCGGTACTGCTCCGCCTTGCCGATCTGCAGCCAGAACTTGCAGACGACCGCGCCGTTTTCGGTCAACTGTTCCTCGAACTGGTTGATCTCCTCGTACGCACGCCGCCAGTCGTATTCGTTGCAGAAGCCCTCGACGCGCTCGACGAGCACGCGGCCATACCACGTGCGGTCGAAGATCGTGATGCCGCCGCGCGGCGGGATGTCGCGCCAGAAGCGCCACAGGTACGGAAACTTCCGCTCGTCGTCGGTGGGCGCGGCGGTGGGGACGGAGACGTACTGGCGCGCGTCCAGTGCGCCGGTGACGCGGCGGATCGCACCGCCTTTGCCCGCGGCGTCGGCGCCTTCGAATGCGAGCACGAGCGAATGGTCGCGAAAGCGGCGTGCCTGCGTGAGCGCCGCGAGCCTGCCCTGCCACTTGGCGAGCGCGTCGTCGTAGGCCTTGCGTGCGAGTTTTTGCGTGAGGTCGAGCGAGCGGATCAGAAGAACGTTGTCCACTGCGGTCGGCGCCGGCCCGGCGCCGTGAGTCTTCCGTGTCGCAGGCGCGTCCTGCGCGTTCGCACGCGTCAGCGCATCGAGCAGGATCGTGCCCACCGTGAGGTTGCGGTAGCGCTCGTCGGCGCCCTCGACGATCGTCCACGGGGCTTCGGACGTCGCCGTCTCGCGGAGCATCTCCTCCCACACCGGACGCATCCCGACATAGGCGCGCGCGCGCGCGCGATCCTGCTTCACCACGCGCTTGCCGTGGGGGCCTTCCTTGTCCAGCGCGTCGAGGCGCGCGCGCAGCGCATCCTTCGATAGGTGGATCCAGAACTTCAACAGCACGACGCCTTCGTCGACGAGCATCCGCTCGTACGCGCGCGTCTCCTGCAGGTAGTACTCGAAGCGCACCTTGTCGAGCGCGCCGCCCATGCGTGCCGCCACCAACTCCGTGTACCAGGCGTTGAGGAAAATGGCGATCCGGCCGCGCGGCGGCAGCGCGCGCCAGTATCGCCACACGGGCGGCCGCGCGAGCTCCTCGCAGCCGCGCGGGCCGAACGCCGTCACGCGAATGTGGCGCGGATCCATCCATTCGGTCAGCTTGTTCGCGGTTTCGCTGCGGCCGCCGCCTTCGACCCCGGTGATGATCATCAGCACCTGGCGCCGGCCGTTCTGCGACAGGTCGTATTGCGCGTTGAGCAGCGTTTCGCGCAGCCGCGGCTCCCGGCGGGCGTAGGACGCCTTCGACAGCGCATGACCGATTTCAGCGGATTCGAGCATGAGGGTTGTTCCCGTTCCGGTCTATTGGCGCGCCCAGAAGGGCCGCACGGCGAGGAAATGGTGCCACGCCGCGGCGAGCGCGTCGCCGCGCATCGCGGCCTGTGCCGCGCTCCAGCCGCGCAGCGTCGCCGTCGCGGGCGCGGCGGCGCCGACGATCGCGGCGGCAAGGTCGGCGGCGACCGTGGCGTCGTTCAAAACGCCGAGCACGTCCTGCAGCCGTTCCAGCGCGGCCTGGTAGGCGCGCGTCCGCTTGCGGGCGAAGAGCGGCGCGAAGAATTCGGTCGCATAGCGCAGCCGCTTCGCGGCGAGGCGTGCCGCATGCCGCGCAGGAGGCGCCGCCGCAGGAAGGTCGGCACCACGGCGGAGGAGCACGCGCTGCCGGTGAGCCAGGAGCGGCCGCGCGAAGGCACGGGCGCGCATGCCGAGCGCCATCGCGGCGGGCGTTCCGGCGTCGACGCCGAAATACGGGCGCGCGGCGAGTGCGCCGACGGCCAGCACGAGGTCGACGTAGCGGCGCGAGCGCACGGCCGCGCGGACGTCTTGCCGCGCGGCCGTGCGGCGGCGCGCCGCGCGCGCGCGAAGCGACGGCAAACCCTGCGCGCCGGTGGCCTCGCCGGTACTGCGGAGCGCGCGGGCGACCCCGGGCAGCGTCTCGGTCGCGAGCACGTCGAGGTCGCGGGCCGCACCGAGCGTCTGCGCAAGCCAGCGCGCCTCGGACACGATCGGCGCGAGCGTCGCATGCGGAACGACGTCGCGCAGCAGGGACAGGCAGGCGCGGAGCCGGCGGGTGCCGATGCGCATCTGGTGGATCCATTCGGGGTCGTCGTCCGTCGCCGTGCCATCGGCGTTGCCGTCGACCTGGCGCAGGCAGCTCCGCAGGATCGCCGCCAGCGCGTCGCACGTCGACGCCGACTTGGGCAGGTCCGCGTCGACGGCGCGCCGGGGCTGCGGCAGCGGCGGCGCAGCCGCGGCGAGTGCGTAGCCACGCGCCGCTTTCGATGCAGTCTCCGGCACGAGGTCGATGTCCGCCGCAAGGGCGCGGGCGAGCTCGAACAGGTTGTGGGCGTGGCCGGACTCGAGCTCGATCTCGACTTCGCAGATGGCAACGGCGCGGCGGCCGTGCGGCAGCCGGATCGTGCCGACGTCGAGCGCGAGCGACGCCATCGTGCTGTCGGCGAACACGATGGGCACCGTCGTGCGTTGGAAAGCGGTGATGAACACCGGCGCGACGCCATCGGCGAGCGCCTTCGCGAGCGTGGTCCGCCACGGGGTGGTCGCGAGCAACGCCGGGTCGAGCGGCGGCATCGTCGACCGGGTGCGCAGCGGCCACTCGTACTCGGGGCGTGCGGCGAGGCCGCCGCCGCTGCGCTCGTCGAGCGGTCCCTTCACCGTTTGCAGCCACCGCCGTCCGGCGCGGCGCACGCGCAGGCCGACGCCGGCGTCGGCGAGGCGCCGCTTCGGCGTGTCGAAATACGTGGAGCGGAGCGTCGCGACATGCACGCGGCCGCGTTTCAACGTCAGCAGCGCCGGGTGGCGCAGCAAGAGCGGCGCCTGGCGTGGCGCGAGGCGCAACTTGATCTCGAGCTCGGCCGGCACCGGCGCATTCATCGCTGATTGCGCTAAGCGGCGGCCTTCGCCCGCTCGACGCGCTTCTGGTACGTCTCGCGCACCATCGCGATGTCCTCGAGGAACCAGCCGAGCTCCGACAGCAGCAGCGCCTGCGGGCCGTCGACGACAGCCTTCGCGGGTTCCGGATGGAAGTCGACGAGAATCATGTTCGCGCCCGCAACGACGCCCTGCGCCACGACGTGGAAGATGTCGAGAATGCCGTCTGGCGCACCGGCACGCGTGCCGACCGAATGCGACGGATCGATGCATACCGGCATGCGCGTCAGGCGCTTCACGACGGGGACGTGCGCGAAGTCGACGAAGTTGCGGTGCGGGTCGCCAAGGTTGGTCTTCATGCCGCGCAGGCCGAAGACGATCTTGCGGTTGCCCTCGGTCGCGAGATACTCGGCCGCGTTGAGCGATTCGTCGAGCGTGATGCCGAAGCCGCGCTTGATCAGCACGGGAAACTCCTGCTGCCGCCCGACGAGCTTCAGGAGCTCGAAGTTCTGCGTGTTGCGCGTGCCGATCTGGAACATGACGCCCGTCGGATTGCCGGTGGCGGCGAGCGCGCTCCGGATTTCCTCGACGTGCGATTCGTGCGTGATCTCCATCGCGATCACGCGGATGCCGTACTTGCCGGCAAGCTCGAACACGTAGGGCAGGCACTTCGCGCCGAAGCCCTGGAAGGCGTAGGGCGACGTGCGCGGCTTGTACGCGCCCATCCGCGTGCAGACCTGGCCGTGCGCCTTCAACGCTTTCATCATCGCCTCGACCGAATCGGCCGAGTCGACGGCGCAAAGGCCGGCGAACACGTTGAGCGAATCCTGGCCGAAGCGCACGCCGTTGTACTCGAACGACGAGGGCCGGTCGTCGCCCTGCTTGTGCCGCCCGAGCACGCGGTAGGCCTCGGACACGCGCACGACCTTCGCGACGCAGGGCAGGATCTGCATCTGCTCGACGGTGAGCGGCCCGGTGTTTCCGATGAGGTAGATCTCCGTCAGCGTGACTTCGGTGCCGACTTCGCGGTGAACGCGATAACGGATGTTCGGCAGCCGTTCGAGTTGTCCCATGAGGCCTTGGTAGTCGGGGCTCTCGGGTTGGGTATTCGGCTCGAGGACGAGGATCATGGAAAGTGCCTTTTTCTCGGAAATTCAGGTAATTGCGTAATTCTACCTGCCTTGGGGCACCGTGTCGCCCGGGGTATGCTGCATTGCACGATGGGCCGCGCGCAACATCGGGGGCCGCCCGGTCAGCGAATTCGTTGCTTCGCGCGTTTGGGTTGCCGTAGACTGCCTCTCAACCCCCCGCAGCTGCATCGACCCCGGGGAAAGCTTGGCAGTTCACGTCTCTATCCTTGATTCCGGAGGCAAGTCTTGAAGAAAATCCTCGCACTGTCGATCCTCGGCCTTTTTGCTGCGATGGCGAGCCCCGTCATGGCCGCGGAGAATGCGCAGCAGGAGCGCATGAAGGCCTGCAACAAGGAGGCCGGCGACAAGAAAGGCGACGAACGCAAGAAGTTCATGAGCACGTGCCTGTCGGACAAGAAGAAGGCGTCCGATAACAAGATGGCCGCCTGCAACACCAAGTCGAAGGGCATGAAGGGCGACGAACACAAGAAGTTCATGTCCGACTGCATGAAGGCAGCCTAGTACCGGAGCCGTCGTCACACGCAATTTGCACGTTGCTGAACACGGTCGGGTGACCTCCTGTCCACCCGGCCGAAACTACAAGGCCGCGAGATGTCTTCGCGGCCTTGTTTTTGGTGGCGCGGGCCGCCGGGGTCGGTGCCGCAGCGCCGCCGTCACGCCGCCTTGCGCAGCAACAGTCCTTTGAGGTAATCGCCCTCGGGAAACGCGAGCGCCACCGGATGGTCTGCGCTAGGCCCCAGCCTTCCGACGATCGCGGCGTCCGCCTTCGCGTCGACCGCTGCGCCGGCGACGATCTTCTGGAACAGCTCCGCGCCGATCCCACCCGAGCACGAGAACGTGGCGAGGAGCCCGCCGGGTGCGAGCAGCTTCAGCGCCCACAGGTTGATGTCCTTGTACGCGCGCGCCGCCCGCTCGGCATGGGCGGCGGTGGGGGCGAACTTCGGCGGGTCGAGCACGATCAGGTCGTACTGCGCCCCGGTGTCGCGCAGCGCGCGGAGCTCCGCGAACACGTTCGCGTCGCGCCATTCGGCGCGGGTGGCGTCGAGCGATGGATTGCGCGCGACATTCTCGCGCGCGAGGCCCAGCGCATCGCCGGCCGTATCGATCGACAGCACCGTCTGCGCGCCGCCGGCGAGCGCCGCAAGCGTGAAGCCGCCGGTATAGCAGAACGCGTTGAGCACGCGCCGGCCTCGCGCGAGCCGGCGGACGAGCGCGCGGTTGTCGCGCTGGTCGAGGTAGAACCCGGTCTTCTGGCCGGTCACCACGTCGACCCCATAGCAGAGGCCGCCTTCGAAAATCGTGGTGATGCGCGGCAGCACGCCCCGCTGCGGTCCGGCACGCGGGGCGAGGCCTTCGAGCTGGCGGACGTCCGCGTCCGAGCGCTCGTAGATGCAGCGCGCGCCGGTGACGCCTTCGAGCGCTTCGCCGATGGCCGTGCGCCAATGCTCGGCGCCGGCTGAAAGGATCTGCATCACGACCACGTTGCCGTAGCGGTCGGCGATCACGCCCGGCAGCCCGTCCGATTCGCCGTGCACCAGCCGCGCGCCCGTGTTCGCGGCGTCCTGCAGCGGCGCCCGTGCCGTCGCCGCACGCTCGATCCGGCGGCGGAAGAACGCCGGATCGATCGCCTCGGCAGCATCGAACGACCAGACGCGCGCGCGGATCTGTGACGACGGCGAGTACGCCGCCTGGGCGAGGAACTTGCCGTCGGTGGAGGCGACCATGACAGTCGCGCCCGGTTCAGGCGCACCGTCGACGCGGTCGATCGCGCCCGAGAACAGCCAGGGGTGGCGCTGGAGCAGGGACTTTTCGCGGCCTGGTTTGAGCACCAGAACCGGCATTGCGACGGCCACCCGCGGTCAGCCGAGGGAGACGCCGAACATCCGACCGATGGCGAACGTGACGCCGCCGGCGATCGCGCCGAGCGCAAGCATGCGCACACCCGAATAGACGGCATTGCGGCCGGTGAAGAGCGACAGTGTCGCGCCCACGGCGAACAACGCGACGGCAGTGATGCCGATCGCGGCTGGCAGCGCCGCGGCGCCGGGCGTGAGCAGGAACGGCAGCAGCGGCAGGACGGCGCCGGCGCCGAACGAAACGAACGAGCTGGCCGCGGCACCGAGCGGCGATCCGAGCTCATCGGGATTGAGGCCGAGCTCCTCGCGCGCGAGCGTGTCGAGCGCATGTTCCGGATCGGCGACGAGCCGCTGCGCCAGCCGGCCGGCTTCCTTCTTCGGCAGGCCCTTGGCCGCGTAGATCAGCGCGAGCTCCTGCGCTTCTGCCTCCGGATATTGCTTCAGCTCGTCGCGTTCGAGCGCGATCTGATGCTCGTAGAGCTCGCGCTGCGACTGGACCGATACATACTCGCCGGCCGCCATCGCGAACGCGCCCGCCGCCATGCCCGCCACGCCGGTCAGCACGACCACGCGCGGGTCCGCCGACGCGCCGGCCACGCCGAGGATCAGGCTGGCATTGGATACCAGTCCATCGTTGATGCCAAAGACGGCCGCGCGCAGGTTGCCGCCGCCGCCCAGTCCCCGGTGGCGATGCTCGATCCCGCCGGCGACCGCCGGACCGACGTGGCCGGCATCGCCCGGCGGTGCCATGCCGTAGATGGCCATTCCGCGCACCTTCATCGCCGCCAGCACGCTCTTCAGCCGGCGCGGACCCAGGCGGGCCACCAGCCACGCGACGAACCGCGTGCGCGTGTCGGGGACGAAGGGGGCGGGGGCAGGGTGGCCCTTGGCGGTGAGCTGGGCGCGCCAGATCGTCGCCTGCGCCTCGGCCTCGCCGGCGAGCCGCTGGAACAGCTCGGCGCGCACGGTACCGGATTCAGCCTCGGCACAGGCGCGGTAGAGGAATGCGGAGCGCTGCTCCTCGGTCCAGCTCTCGAGCGGGTTCATGATCGGACCGCCGCGAACGCGGCGCGCAGTGCATCGACGCGCGCGCGATTGACCCCGAGGTCGCTATAACCGAGCCGCGACGCCGACCGCACCTGGACCGCGTGCGCCGCCGGATCGGCCAGCAACTCGAGATCGTCGACGAAACCCATGAGCCTCGACTGGTACTCCGCGTGCAGGTAACCGTCCCGCTGCGTCACTATTCTCGCACCTTCCTGCGCGGCGATCAGCGCGGCCAGACGCGCCATCGCGGCACCGACTTCGCCGCGGTAGGGCAGCGGCGGGACGGCGTGCGCCGGATCGGCCGAGCCGCTGGCCACGCAGTTCGGCCGGTCGGGACAGGGCGCGAGGACGCCGTCGTGCACGCCGAGACCGGGCGGCGCGCTGCCCGCGAACAGGTTGCCGAACAGGGCGGCCATCGCCGACTCCGGGAGGAGAACCAACAGCACGAGGAGCAATGATAGCTGCATATCACGTTACACGGAGCGTGTGACCCCGCCGTCGACCCGCAGGTTCTGTCCGGTGATGTACGCAGCGTCCGACGACAGCAGGAACGCCGCCGTCTTGGCGATTTCCGCGACGTCGCCGTAGCGGCCCGCGGGAATCGTGCTGCGGATCGCGTCGCTGACGCCTTTGGTGTCGACGAAGCCGGGCAGCAGGTTGTTCATCCGCACGCCGTGCGGCGCCTCCTGATCCGCATAGAGCTTGCAAAACGATCCGAGTGCCGCGCGCAGGCACGACGAGATGGGAAAGCGGGCGTCGGGCTCGTATGCGGCGAACGTCGAGATGTTGACGATCGCGCCGCGGGATGCCCGCAGGGCCTCGGTGGCGAGGCGCGCCATTCGCACCACGTTGAGCAGCACCATCTCGAGGCCCGCATGCCAATCCCCGTCGGTGAGGGCCAGCAGCGGCCCCTTCGGCGGATGGCCGGTGTTGTTGACGATGGCATCGATGCGGCCGTGGGCGGCGAGCGTGTCGGACACGAAGCGCGCGAGATCGTCCGCCACGTCGACGCTGCCGCGCGTCGCGCCGCCGTGGAGCTCGCGCGCCAGCGTCTCCACCTCCGGGCCGCGCGCCAGCAGCGACACGCAGTAGCCGCGCGCCGCGAGCTCGCGTGCGCAGGCGGCGCCCATTCCCTTGCTCGCCGCCGTGATCATCGCAACGGGCCGGTCCATCGCGTCAGCCGTCCTTCGGGACGATCGCTTCGATGCGTGCCATCACCTCGGGCGTGAGCTTCGGCACGACGGCGAGCGCGTGCATGTTCTCCGTCACCTGCGCCGGGCGGCTCGCGCCGGTGATCACTGTCGACACGTGCGGATTCTTGAGGCACCAGGCGAGCGACATCTGCGCGAGCGTGCAGCCCAGGTCGTGCGCGATCGGCACCAGCGCCCGCACTTGCGCAAGCTTCGCCGGATCGAGGATGCGTTCGGCGAGCCACTCGTAGCCCTTGACCGTCGCGCGCGAATCCGGCGGCACGCCGTTGTTGTACTTGCCGGTGAGGAGGCCGGAGGCGAGCGGGCTCCAGATCGTCGTCCCGAGGCCGATGTCGCGATAGAGCTGCGCATATTCGTCCTCGACGCGTTCGCGGTGGAAGAGGTTGTATTGCGGCTGTTCCATTACCGGCTTGTGCAGATGGTGCCGCTCGGCGATCTGCCACGCGGTCATGATCTCCGCCGCGCTCCACTCGGACGTACCCCAGTAGAGCGCCTTGCCCGTCGTGACGATGCCGTGCATTGCCCAGACCGTCTCCTCGATCGGCGTGTCGGGGTCCGGGCGGTGGCAGAACACGAGATCGATGTAATCGAGCGCGAGCCGCGCAAGCGACCCGTCGATCGCGTCGGTCAGGTACTTGCGGTTCAGCGTGTTCTTCTCGTTGGGCCCGTCGTGAAGGCCCCAGTAGAACTTGGTCGAGACCACGTAGGACGATCGCCGCCAGCCCAGCTTTTTCAGCGCTTCGCCCATGATGGTCTCCGACTTGCCCTTCGCGTAGACCTCGGCGTTGTCGAAGAAGTTGGCACCGGCGTCGTAGGCCGCAGCCATGCATTCGCGCGCGAGCGCGGTGTCCACCTGGTTGCCGTAGGTGACCCAGGAGCCGAGCGAAAGCTCGCTCACCTTCAGGCCGGAAGTTCCGAGCCGTCGATAGTTCATCGTCATCGCCAATGGATTTTTCACAGGGGGCCGATGCGTTCCGGCCGCAGAAACAACCGTAGAATTGCGCCTTCGATTGTAACCGGAACGATTCCCTCATGCCCGCTCGCCGCCCCGGCCGTCCCCCGAACAAACCGCCGCTCGACGCGGAAGCCCTGTGGGCGATCAAGCGCGTCGGCGCGCCGACGATCTCGCCGGACGGCCGCCTCGCCTGTGCGACCGTCACGTCCTACGACATGGACACGAACGAGGACTCCACCGAACTGTGGCTGTTCCCCACCGGCTTCGCGGGCGCGTCGCCGCGCGCGAAGCCGCGCCGTCTCACGGCCGGCGACAAAGACGGCGATCCGCAATGGTCGCCCGACGGCAAGTGGATCGCCTTCACGGCGAAGCGCAAGGACGATACCGAGCCGCAGGTGTACACGATCGCGCCCGACGGCGGCGAAGCGACGCGCCTCACGAAAGTCGCGACCGGGGCGGCGGCGCTCAAGTGGTTTCCCGACAGCCGCCGGATCGCATTCGTGTCGTGGGTTTGGCCCGAGCTCGATACCGACGCCGCACAGGCGAAGCGACTGAAGGCGCGCAAGGAATCCAAGGTCAAGGCGCACGTGACGGAGCGCGGCGAATACCGCTTCTGGGATCACTGGCTGACGGATGGCCGCGCGCCGCACGTGTTCGTCTGCGATCTCGCGACGGGTGCGGCACGGGACGCCTTTGCGAAAGCGGGGATCGCGCTGCAGCCGTGGGAGCCGACGGCGGAGCAGTACGACATCGCCCCCGACGGCCGCGAGATCGCGGTGACGATCGACCCGGCCGCCGAGCCGGCGATGATGAACCAGTGCGACATCGCCGTCGTGACGCTTGCCACGGGACGCGTGCGCAATCTCACCGCGGGCAGCGGGGTGTCGAACGAGCATCCGTGCTATTCGCCGGACGGGCGCTCGATCGCCTGGCACGCGTACGACACGAACCGCGCGTTCAACGACCAGGGACACCTGCGGGTCATCGACCGGCGCAGCGGCGCGGTGCGCCGCATTGCGCCGGCGCTCGACCGCGCGACGATGCACGTGCGGTGGACGCCCGATGCACGCGCATTCCTCTGCGCGATCGAGGACCGCGGCCGCATCGGGGTCTACCGCCTGCCGCTGGACACCGGCGTGCCGGCGCCGTTGGTTCCCGGAGGCACGGTCAGCGGCTACGCGTGCTCGCGCGACGGCAGCGTGATCGCGTACACGCGCGCGTCGGCCATGTATCCGCCCGCGCTCTTCGCCGCACGCGGCGACGGCGGCGGCGAGCGGCCGCTCGAGTCGTTCAATCGCGCGCTCCTCGCGCGCCATGCGCTTGGCACGGTGCGCGAGTTCACGATCAAGGGCTGGCGCGGCGAGCCGGTGCAGATGTTCGTCACGTATCCGCCGCAGTTCGACCCGGCGAAGAAATGGCCGTTGATGCACTCCATCCACGGCGGTCCGCATGCCGCGCATCTCGACATGTGGCACTTCCGCTGGAACGGTCACGTGTTCGCGGGGCAGGGCTACGTCGTGCCGGCCGTGAACTACCATGGATCGTCGGGATTCGGCCAGAAGTTCATCGAGTCGATCACCGGCCGCTACGGCGAGAAGGAGTTCGCCGACACCGAAGCCGGCACGACCTACCTGCTGCGGCAAGGCTACGTCGACCGCAATCGCCTCGCGGCCACCGGCGGCAGCTACGGCGGCTTCATGGTCGCGTACATGAACGGCCACACGAACCGCTATCAGGCCTATGTGTGCCATGCCGGCTGCTACGACTGGGTCAGCATGATGGCAACCGACGGCTACCGGTTCTTCGCCAAGGAACTCGGCGCATTCCACTGGGACGACGAGGCGCGCGTGATGCGGCAATCGCCGCATCACTTCGTCCGCAACGCGCGCACGCCGACGCTCGTGATCCACGGTGAGCTCGACTATCGCGTGCCGGCGACGCAGGCGCTGCAGTATTACAACTCGCTGAAGGCGAAGAACGTGGCCGCGCGCCTGGTCTACTTCCCCGACGAGAATCACTGGATCCTGAAGCCGCAGAATTCGCGGCTCTGGTACACGGAGTTCTTCGCGTGGCTCACTCGCCACGTCGCGCGACGGGCAGGGCCGACGAA
>Ga0068858_100001485_pt1 | contig 24146 bp, 16 predicted proteins | sample KBSSwiS12_FD_66589 | JGI IMG/M metagenome (GOLD analysis project Ga0068858, IMG submission 66589) | Switchgrass rhizosphere microbial communities from Kellogg Biological Station, Michigan, USA - KBS Switchgrass S1-2 | ecosystem: Host-associated > Plants > Roots > Rhizosphere > Soil ... | reverse complement strand
GCCAAGCCCCGACCCAAGATGACCGCCCGTCACCCCAACCGCCGCAATCGTCTCCGAACGCAACTCGTCCGCCAGCTGGCGCAGCTGCCCAGGGGCCAGCGCGCGCAAATCCGCCGGCACTTTCACCGTGTCCAGCAAGGGTGTCCTGAAATCGAGGTTCATAAAAAGTGAAGTCTCCTCGCGGCCTTCTAGCTGAAGCCAATCCAGACGCAACTCGACGCATGCGTCGACAGGGTCATCGCGTTCAGGACACACGATATTGGGACATCTCGGCTTTTTGGTGTCAGCTATCTGGCCGTTACTCGGCGGGCTGCCCCGCGAAATGACGCTGCACCGCGCGTGCGCCGCCAACTAGGCGTGACATGATGAGATTGTCGATCCCAGCATAGCCAAGCCCGAGATGATCGGGCCTGACCGCGATCGCATCGCCCAAATCGAGCTGGCCCGTGCGCAGGCCGATCCGGCCGATTCGCGCCCAGCGCCGCGCCGTTTCCCAGCGAATCAGATTGAGGCTGTCCGGATCGGGCGCATGGGTCTTGAGGAAATCCTCCTGCAGCCTGATCAGCGCTTCACCGAGCCGCTGAAAAGTGGCGCGATCCGGCACTGGCTGCTGTCCCATCACATAGCGAACGACAAGCTCGGCCACTTCCCGCGCCCCGTCGCCAAGCGCCTCGGCATAGCAGGTCGCCAATATGTCGATCCCGCGCTCGGTCATCGCGTCCACGTTGCGCTGCGATATGCCGCCGCTCCGGCGGCGATAGATCATCAACTCGTCGTCGATCCGCGCAATTGTCCCGAAGCGGGCGATGCGGTGATAGAGATCGAAATCCTCGGCGTAGATCATCTCGGGCCGCTGGAAGGGGTCGAGCTGCCGCACCGCATCGCCGCGCATCATCACCGAAGACCAGACCAGCGGATTCTCGATCCGCATCAGCCATTCGATCAGCATCGGCGTCGAAACCGGAGCCAGCGATCCCGGCAACACAATGCCTTCTTCGAGAATCGAGGCAGCCGTGCCGACCAGCACCGTCCCCGGGTTGGCCTCGAGCCAGGCGACCTGGCGTGCAAAGCGATCGGGGTGGCACAGATCATCATGGTCGAGCCCGGCGATATAGCGCCCCCGTGCCTCGGCAACGGCGCGGTTGCGGGCGGCGACCACGCCTTGGTTGGTCGGGAGCGAGACAAGCTTGATCCGCGCATCGCCAAAGCCGCCCACCAGGGCACGGCTGTCGTCAGTCGAACAATCGTCGACGACGATCACCTCGAAATCGCCGAAGCTCTGCGCCTGCAGGCTCCGCAGCGTCTCACCGATCAGGTCGGCGCCATTATAAACCGCCATGATGACGCTGATCGCGGGCGCGCTCATGCCGCGGCCCGCCCGGCGCTGTCTAGGATCTGGCCCGGGAACATCGCGCTCTTATCGGGGGCCCTGCCTAAAAAGCCGTTACGCCACCCTTTCGATTGTCGCGTCCCGCGCCTATTGAAGGGGTACGGGCAACAGGGAGACGCGGCGTGGCGATTGAGTTCCTCCTGAACGGAACGACCACCTCGTTCGATGGCGATCCCGAAACGCCGTTGCTCTGGGTGCTGCGCGATCACCTGAAGCTGACCGGCACCAAATATGGCTGCGGCATCGCTCAGTGCGGCGCCTGCACCGTCCATCTCGATGGCAAAAACCGCCGATCCTGCGTGACGCCGGTCGGCACGATCGCTGGCAGGAAGGTCACCACGATCGAAGGCGTTGCCGGCAAGACGGCCGAAGCGGTGAAAACCGCTTGGGTTTCGATCGACGTGCCGCAATGCGGCTTCTGCCAGTCCGGCCAGGTGATGTCGGCGATCAGCCTGCTCTCCGCAAAGCCGAAGCCGAGCGACGACGATATCGATCATGGCATGGCCGGCAATCTCTGCCGTTGCGCGACCTATGTTCGCATCCGCCAGGCAATCCACGACGCCGCGAAGACGCTGGAGAAAACGGCATGACCGCGATCGCCAGCCGCCGCGAGTTCCTCGCATCGTCCGGGCTCGTCATCGGCCTCGCGCTCCCGATGGGCCGTGCCGCCGCAGCAGCAGCGCCGGTCGAGGGCGCGCCCTTCGCCCCTAACGCTTTCGTGCGGATCGCCGCCGATAACACAGTCACGGTGGTCATCAAGCATGTCGAATTTGGCCAGGGACCGGCGACCGGCCTGACCACGATCGTCGCCGATGAGCTCGATGCCGATTGGGGGCAGATGCGGATCGCCTTCGCCCCCGCCAACGACCCGCTCTACAAGAACCTGATGTTCGGCACGATGGGTACCGGCGGCTCGACGGCGATCGCGAACAGCTGGATGCAGATGCGCAATGCCGGCGCCGCTGCGCGGGCGATGCTGGTCGAGGCAGCGGCAAAGCGCTGGAAGGTGCCCGCTGCCGAGGTGAAGGTGTCGAAGGGCGTGGTCAGCCATGGCCGCAACAAGGCGAGCTTCGGCGAGCTTGCGGCGGACGCCGCCTTGCTCCCCGTGCCGCAAAAGCCGGCCCTAAAGACGCCTGACCAGTTCACGCTGATCGGCACCGATGTGCCCAAGATCGACAGCGTGGCGAAATCGAACGGCACCGCGGTCTTCACCATGGATGTGTCGCGGCCGAACATGGTCAATGCGGCGATCCTCCATCCGCCGGCGTTCGGCGGCACGGTCAAGTCGGTCGACAAACAGGCGGCGCTGGCGGTGCCCGGCGTCGTCGCGGTCGAGGCGATTCCATCAGGCGTCGTGGTCTACGCGAAGGACACATTCGCGGCCATGCGTGGCCGCGCGGCGCTGAAGGTCGAATGGGACCTGAGCAAGGCCGAGACTCGATCGAGCGACGATCTGATCAAGGTTTACAAGGCTGCCGCCGCCACACCTGGCAAACAGGCCGAGGCCAAGGGCGATGCCACCGGCGCACTGGCCGGCGCGGCGAAGACGATCGAAGCCACTTATGTTTTCCCCTTCCTCGCCCATGCGCCGATGGAGCCGATGGATGCCGTGATCGAGCTTGGCCAGGGCGCCGATAAGGGCAAGGCCGATGTCTGGATGGGCAGCCAGTTCCAGGTCGGCGACATGCGCGCGGTGGCGAAGGCGCTCGGCATCCCGTTCGAAGGCATGACTCTGCACGAACAATATGCCGGCGGCTCGTTCGGCAGGCGCGCCACGCCCGATCAGGATTTCGCGACCGAGGCGGGGTTCGCCGCAAAAGCCCACCCCCAGGCACCGATCAAGTTCGTCTGGACTCGCGAGAACGACATCAGGGGTGGTCGCTATCGTCCTCTGGTGGTTCACCAGCTCAAGGGCGGGATCGATGTGAACGGCGACATCATCGGCTGGGATCAGGTGGTCGCGGCGCAATCCTTCTTTGCCAACACGCCAATGGCGGCGATGGGGATCAAGGATGGCATCGACGATGCGATCGTCGAAGGCGCCGCCAAGAGCAGCTATGCCTGGCCCAATTACCGGATCGGCTGCCATGTGATGGAAAATGGTGTGCCGACGCTCTGGTGGCGCTCGGTCGGCAATACCCATACCGCTTATGCCGTCGAGACCTTCATGGACGAGCTACTCGCGCTCGGCGGCAAGGATGCGGTCAAGGGCAGGATCGCGCTTATGAAGGAAGACCGTGCGAAGGGCGTGCTGAACCGCGTTGCCGAACTGGCCGATTGGGGCAGGAAACCGGCTGAGGGCCGCGCGTTCGGCGTCGCGATGCACAAGAGCTTCGGCAGCTATGTCGCTCAGGTCGCCGAAGTATCGAAGGGCGCTGACGGCTTGCCGAAGGTGCATAAGGTCTGGGTCGCGGTCGATTGCGGCATCGCGGTCAATCCCAATGTCATTCGCGCACAGATGGAAGGCGGGATCGGTTATGGCCTCGGCCACGCCCTTTATGCCGAGCTGGTGCTGGGCGAAGGCGGCCGCATCGCGCAGGGCAATTTCGACACCTATCGATCCCTGCGAATCGGCGAGATGCCCGAGGTCGAGGTCGCGATCATCAAGTCGAACGAGAACCCCACCGGGGTCGGCGAGCCCGGCCTGCCGCCGCTCGCGCCGGCCGTCGCCAACGCCTGGCGCGCCCTGACCGGCAAGGCGGTACGCCGATTGCCCTTCTCGCATGGAGAAAACGCATGATCGGGCCCCGCCTCCTCGCGCTGGCAGTCGCGGCGCTTGCCCTGCCGCTCGCCGTGCTGGCGGCGAACACGGAGCCGGCACCGCTCAAATCGCCCGCCGCTTTCGCCTCGATCGCCGACAAGGATGCGCGCTCGGTCGCTTTGTTCAATGAGATGGGCAAGGTCATCCAGAGTCCCCGCTGCATCAACTGCCACCCACGCGGCGATCATCCGCTCCAGGGCGACAATATGCATGTGCACAGCCCGCCGGTTGAGCGCGGGCCGTATAATTTTGGCGCGACAGGGATGGAGTGCACCACCTGCCATGGCCGCGAGAATGTGGCCTTCGCCAATGGCGAACGCAGCATTCCCGGCAACCGCAAATGGAGCCTCGCGCCGCTGGCGATGGCATGGGAGGGCAAGACGCTCGGCGAGATCTGCACCCAGATCAAGGATCCGGCGCGCAACGGCCACAAGACGCTCGATCAGCTGGTCGAGCACAACACAAGCGACGTGCTGGTCGGCTGGGGCTGGCATCCGGGCAAGGGCCGCACGCCCGCGCCGGGCACGCAGGCACAGTTCGGCGCACTGACCAGGGCGTGGGTGGATAGCGGAGCGAAATGCCCGGCATGAGCCGTGACTTCGAGACGATCCGGCTCGAGGCTGACGGAGATGGCATCGCCACCATCACGCTCGACCGGCCGGAGAAGCTCAACGCCTTCAACAAGGCGATGCTCGCCGACATGGTCGCCGCTTTCGATGCGACCGACGCCGATGATTCGGTGCGCGCGGTGATCGTTACCGGCAACGGCCGCGCCTTTTGTGCCGGGGCCGATCTGTCGGGCGCGGGCGGCGCGACCTTCGATTATGCTCGGAGCGGGGGTTGGAACGGTGCCGATTCGCCGATTCGCGCGGATGGCAGCGTCGATTATGCGAATCCGGCGGTGCGCGATGGCGGCGGCATCCTGGCGCTGCGCACCTTCGCTTCGAAAAAGCCGGTGATCGGTGCCATCAACGGCCCCGCGGTCGGTGTGGGCGCGACCATGACTCTGCCGATGGATTTCCGGCTGGCGAGCGACTCAGCGCGTTTCGGCTTCGTCTTCGCGCGGCGCGGGATCGTGCCCGAGGCCGCCTCGAGCTGGTTCCTGCCACGCCTCGTCGGCATCGAGCAGGCATTGCTATGGTGTTATTCGGGCCGCATCTTCGAAGCAGCCGAGGCGCTGAATGCCCGCCTCGTTCGCAGCCTCCACCCGGCCGACGATCTCCTCCCCGCGGCGCATGCCCTCGCCTTGGAGCTGACGGCGGAGAGCGCACCGGTCTCGGTTTCACTGATGCGCAAGATGCTCTGGACTGGCCTCGGCGCAAGTCATCCGATGGAGGCGCACCGAATCGAGAGCCGCGCCATCTGGTCGCGCGGTGCAAGCGACGATGCGCGCGAGGGCGTGGCATCGTTCCTCGAAAAACGCCCCGCGCGCTTCCCGGATCGCGTCTCGCAGGGCTGGCCCGCCTTCGCTAACTGGTTCGAAGAGCCCGGTTATCGGTGAGGCCTGTCATTAATATTAGCGCCCGACTCACGCTTTCCGGCGAATTCCAGACCTTGACACAAGCCCGCTGGCGCTCAATGGTAGCGCTATCAATGGCGAAATTGAGCGGAGTGGGATGAAGGAAGGGAGCTTCAGGGCGGCGGACGCTTTGCCGGCGGATTGGCGCGAGGGACGATTCGTTGGCAGAATCGCCGGCAGCGATGGCCCGTCGCCCGTGCTGATTGCGGGTGGCGTCGTCTACGACATGGCGAAAGTGGCCCCTACAGTCTCTGCGCTTGTCGAGGCTCGCGCATTCGATGACAACGCAGGCCAAGCGCTTGGCGCGCTCGACGATCTCGACGTCGGCCTCACGGGTGATTCGCGCTACCGCCTGCTCAGCCCGATCGACCTGCAATGCGTCAAGGCGGCAGGCGTTACCTTCGCGGTGTCGGCGCTCGAGCGCGTGATCGAGGAAAAGGCGCGCGGCGATGCAGGGGCCGCAGCCGAGGTCCGCGGCCGTCTCGAAGGCATTATCGGCGGCAGCCTGCGCGCGGTGGTGCCGGGCTCCGACGAAGCTGCGGCGCTCAAGGCGACGCTGATCGAAGACGGCATGTGGTCGCAATATCTCGAAGTCGCGATCGGCCCCGATGCCGAGGTCTTCACCAAATCGCCGGTGCTTTCCACCATCGGCTGGGGCGGCGACATCGGCGTCCGCTCCGATTCGACCTGGAACAATCCCGAGCCCGAAGTCGTCATCCTCGCCGATTTGGCCGGCAAGGCGGTCGGCGCGACGCTCGGCAACGACGTCAATCTGCGCGATTTCGAAGGGCGCTCGGCGCTCCTGCTCGGCAAGGCGAAGGACAATAACGCCTCCTGCGCGATCGGGCCCTTCATCCGCCTGTTCGACGACAGCTTCAGCATGGACGATGTCCGCAATGCCGAGGTCGAGCTGCTGATCGAAGGGGCTGACGGCTATCGCCTGACCGGCGCCAGCTCGATGAACCAGATCAGCCGCGATCCGGAGGATCTGCTCCGCCACACGATGAGCGAGCACCAATATCCCGACGGCTTCGTACTGTTCCTCGGCACGCTCTTCGCGCCGACTCAGGACCGCGACGTTCCCGGGCACGGCTTCACGCACAAGACTGGCGATGTAGTCACGATCGCGGCACCGCGAATCGGCCGGCTGGTCAACCGAGTCACCACGTCGAAGGCGGCGCCGCCCTGGCAGTTCGGGATTGGCGACCTGATGCAGAATCTCGCGGGCCGAGGGTTGTTGGGCCGGCCGTCATGATCGAAGATATCTATTTGGAGAGAGAACCGGTGTTGCAGGCAAAAGTCGCGGGGGTGGCGCGGGCAATCTATCCCAGCCTGACGAACAAGCGCGTCATCATAACGGGTGGCGGCAGTGGCATCGGCGCGGGGCTGGTCGAGGCCTTTGTCGCGCAGGGGTCCCAGGTCGCGTTCGTCGACGTGATAGACAATGAGAGCCGGGAGCTGGTCGAACGGCTGACTCCGGGCGCGGCGCACGCGCCGGTCTATCTGCGCTGCGACCTGACCGACATGGCGGGGGTCAAGCAGACAATGGCCGAGCTCGAGGACGTGCTCGGCGGCGTCGACATATTGATCAATAATGCCGCCAATGACGATCGCCATACGATCGAGGAAGTCACGCCCGAATATTGGGACGAACGGATGGCGGTAAACCTCCGCCACCAGTTCTTCGCAGCGCAGGCCGTCGTGCCGGCGATGAAGCGCGCCGGTCAGGGCGTCATCCTCAATTTCGGATCGATCAGCTGGCACCTCGCGCTGCCCGATCTCATCCTGTACCAGACAGCGAAGGCGGCGATCGAGGGCATGACGCGCAGCATGGCGCGCGATCTCGGCCGCTCGAACATCCGCGTGAACACGATCGTGCCGGGCAATGTCCAGACGCCGCGCCAGATGAAATGGTACACGCCCGAGGGCGAGGCCGAGATCGTCGCGGCGCAGTGCCTCACCGGGCGCATCCAGCCGGTCGATGTCGCGGCCCTGGTGCTTTTCCTTTCGTCGGACGACGCGAAGATGTGCACCGGCCATGATTATTTCATCGACGCGGGCTGGCGCTGACAATGGCGGCCGGGTCGCCACGGCGGGTCTGCGGTGTCGGCGCGACGCTGGGTGAGGGGCCGGTCTGGGTCGCGCGCGAGCAGGCGCTCTGGTTCGTCGACATCAAAGAGAAGCGGCTCCACCGTTTCGATCCCGCCACCAACGCCCTGACCAGCTGGGATGCGCCGTCGCAGATCGGCTGGGTTCTCCCGGCATCGGGCGGCGGCTTCATCGTCGGCATGCAGCGCGGCATCGAGCGTTTCGATGCGGAGACCGGCGCGTTCACCTCGGTCGTGCAGCCCGAGCCGCATTTGCCCGGCAACCGCCTCAACGACGCCACCACCGATTCGCTTGGCCGCATCTGGTTCGGCTCGATGGACGATGCCGAATCGGGCGTGACCGGCCATCTCTACGCGCTCGATGCGGGCGGCGTGCGTCATGCCGGCCTCGCGCCGGTATCAATCACCAACGGCCCAAGCTTCTCGCCCGACGGGCGCACGCTTTATCACACCGATACGCTCGGCAAGGTGATCCACGCCGTCACCGTCAATGACGACGGCACGCTCGGCGCCGCGCGGCCGTTCGTCATCATCGAGGAGGGCGCCGGTTATCCCGACGGCTCGGTCGTCGATAGCGAAGGCTGCGTCTGGACCGGCCTGTGGGGCGGCTGGAGCGTGCGCCGCTACGCCCCGGACGGCACATTGCTCGAAGCGGTCAAAATGCCGGCCGCGAATATCACCAAGCTGGCCTTTGGCGGGCCGGACCTGAAAACCGCCTATGTCACCAGCGCTCGCAAGGGTCTCGATGAAGCCGCGCTCGCGGCGCAGCCCGAGGCCGGAGACCTGTTCGCATTCGATGTCGATGTGGCCGGCCTGCCGGTCACGGAGGTAGGGACTCTGGGAAGCTAAGCGGCTAACACAAGGCCGGTAATGGAGAGGGGAACACTAATGACAACACCAGGCGCGGACCGGGTCAATTTCGCCTTTATTGGGCTGATCGTCGCGGTGGCGACGATCGGCGGCTTCATGTTCGGCTATGATAGCGGCGTGATCAACGGCACCCAGGAGGGGCTGAACAAGGCATTCGAGCTGTCCAAGCTCGGGACTGGCCTAACCGTTGGTGCGATCCTTCTCGGCTGCGCCGCTGGCGCGTTCATCGCCGGTCGTCTTGCCGATGTCATCGGTCGCCGCTCGGTGATGATGATCGCGGCTGTGCTGTTCGTCTTCAGTGCACTCGGCGCTGGTGCCGCCCATTCGGCGATCATGTTCATCATTGCCCGCATCATCGGCGGCCTCGGCGTCGGTGCTGCCAGCGTGCTCGCGCCCGTCTATATCAGCGAGGTCGTCCCCGCGAGCATCCGCGGCCGGTTGTCGAGCATCCAGCAGGTGATGATCATCACCGGCCTGACCGGCGCTTTTTTCGCCAACTATGCGCTCGCGCACAGCGCCGGCGGCTCGACCCAGAATCTCTGGTTCGATTATCCGGCATGGCGCTGGATGTTCTGGCTTCAGGTTATCCCCGCCGTCATCTATCTCTTCACGCTGCTGCTGATCCCGGAAAGCCCGCGCTATCTGGCAATGAAGGGTCGCGATGCCGAGGCAGAGGCGGTACTGACCAAGCTGTTCGGCTCCGATCACGCCCGCGACAAGGTTGCGGAGATCCGCGATAGCCTCGCCGCCGATCATCACCGGCCGAAATTCTCTGATCTGCTCGAAGCGGGCGGCAAGGTTCGCCCGATCGTCTGGGCCGGTATCGGCCTCGCCGTGTTCCAGCAGTTCGTCGGCATCAACATCGTCTTCTATTATGGGTCGGTGCTGTGGCAGCAGGTTGGCTTCAGCGAGAATGATTCGCTGATCATCAACATCATCTCTGGCATGGTCTCGATTGCGGCCTGCCTGGTGACGATCTTCACTGTCGACAAGATCGGCCGCAAGCCGCTGTTGTTGATCGGCTCGGTCGGCATGGCAGTAACGCTCTCGCTGATGGCCTATGCCTTCTCGACGGCGACGGTGGGCGCCCACGGCCCGGAAATGTCGTCGACGATCGGCAAGATCGCCCTCGGCAGCGCACTCGCGTATTCGGCCTTGTTCAACCTCAGCTGGGGCCCGATCATGTGGGTCATGCTCGGCGAGATGTTCCCGAATCAGATCCGCGGTTCGGGCCTGGCCGTCTCGGGTCTCGCGCAATGGGGCGCGAACTTCCTGATCAGCGTCAGCTTCCCGTGGATGGCGGCGAATGCCGGCCTGCCGATGACCTATGGCTTCTATGCAGCGAGCGCCTTCGTCTCCTACTTCTTCGTCAAGGCGCTGGTGAACGAGACCAAGGGTCGCGAGCTCGAGGACATGCCGGGCTGATGCCGCTTGAACTCGCGGGGGCGGGGTGGGAGCTTGATCTCCTCCCCGCCCTCGGGGGCGCGATCGGGTCGCTCCGCTACCAGGGCGCCGACATCCTCCGCCCAACCCCGGACGGCGCAACGGATCCGCTGCAAAGCGCCTGCTTTCCGCTCGTCCCATATGCCAACCGCATCGCCGGCGGCCGGTTCAGCTTTGGCGGGCGCGACCTCCAGCTCCCGCTCAATTTCGGCGATCATCCCAACAGCCTGCACGGCACTGCCTGGCAGCGTGCCTGGGAAATCGTCGGGACGGGCGCGGATCGGGCGGTGCTGGCGCTTGATCATGACGGCGGCGATGGCTGGCCCTGGGCCTGGCATGCCGAACAGATTTTCGCGCTCGACGAGTCGGGGCTCAGCGTCACCCTGACCGTGGCGAACAAGTCGCGCGAGCAGATGCCGGCGGGGATCGGCCTCCATCCCTATTTCGCGATTCAGCCTGGCACGATGTTGCGGCTGAACACCGAACGGACCTGGCTCACTGACGATCTCCAAATCCCGAACGAGCCCGCCCCAGCCGACCATTTCGGCGACTGGGCATCAGGCGCCTCGATCGCCGAGGCCGGCTTCATCGATCACAGCTATGAAAGCTGGGACGGCCTCGCCACGCTCGACAAGGGCGACCATATCGTCCGCGTCACGGCCGAGGGCGCGCGCGACCTTCACCTCTACCACCCCGAGGGCGAAAGCTTCTGCTGCCTGGAGCCGGTGAGCCAGTTGCCGGACGCGTTCAACCAGCCGGGGGCGGTCTTCGATGTGCTGGCGCCGGGGGAATCGCTGACGCTGGTGATGCGGATCGGGGCGGAGCGGAGTTAGGGGCGTTCGCCCTGATCAGCCGCCCGCCCGCGCGAATGGCCCCACCGTCGCGCCGATGAACCCGCCCGCATGCTTGGTGCTCAGCATCGTCGCGTCGAGGTCCTTCGCCAGCGCATGCCACACGCCATCGGTGCCGGCGTAGAGGAAGTCGCAGGCGCTGCCGCGCAGCACGATCCGCAGGCGAACGGTCGTGCCGGCATAAGGTGCGGATGCCACCACCACGCCATCGGCGGACTCTTTCGGCCCGTTGCGCTTTTCGACCATGATCGCAGTGCCGGCCGCGGTGCGGGCGAACGACAGGGCGTAGAAATAGGCGGTGTCCTGCACCACCGCGATTCCCGCCCGGTCGCCCTCATGCTCCGGCGCGAACCGCACCATTGTCTCTACCGTCGCCCAGCTATGCTGCACCCGCCGGCCCAGATAGGCTGCCTGTCCGGACCCGCCGATCGCCACCGGCCGGGCGGCAAGCGCGAGCGCGCCGCCGGATAGCCCGCGCCACCGGGTATCGGCCGCCCTGATCTGCACCCAATAGGGTGCCAGCGTCTTGCCGGCGAACTCGTCGCGAACATGGAAGGCGCCGTTGTTCGGCACCGCCGCCGCCTTCTGGCGCGGCAGGGGGGGGCGGGAATGGACGTAGGGAATGGTCGCCCCCAGCGCAGTCACCTCGGGCCAGCCGCTTTGCCAACGCACCGGCAGCAGGAAGGTCTCGCGGCCGATATTGTAGAAGTCCCCGGCATAAGGCCGCGTGCCCAGGAATACCGCCCACCAGTCGCCCTTTTGCGTCCGCACGAAATCGGCATGGCCGGTCGAGGTGATCGGCAAGGGTCGCGCAGGGTCAAGCGTACGCTGGGTCAGGATCGGGTTGGCCGGTCCGGGTTCATAGGGCCCGGTCACTGATCGGCTGCGGAACACTACTTCGCTATGGTTCTCGGCGGTGCCGCCCTCGGCTGCGATCAGATAATAGAAGCCGTCCTTGCGGAAGAGGTGTGGACCCTCGATCCAGATCGGCTTGTCGGCGGGGTGGACGCCGCGATCAGCGATCACGCTGCGCTCGCCGACCGGCTTCATCGTCTTCGTGTCGAAGCGCTGAATCCAGATCGCGCGGTGCCCGTCATAGGCCGGCTTGCCGACCGGTGGGCCGTTGTTGAGGATCCAGGCCTGTCCGTCGTCATCGAAGAACAGCGAGGGATCGATGCCGTCGATCGGATTCCAATGCGGGTCGGACCATGGCCCGGCCGCGCTCTTTGCGGTCATCACGAAATTACCGCCGCAATCGACACAGGTGCCGGCGAGATAGAAAAGCCCGGCATGATAGGAGATGTCGGGCGCGAAGATGCCGCGCGACAGGCCGATCTGCTTGAAATCGAACTGGCCGGGCCGGTCGATCGCGTTGCCGATCTGAGTCCAGGAGACGAGATCGCGGCTGTGGAAGATCGGCAGGCCGGGGAAATAGCTGAAGCTCGAATTGACAAGATAATAATCGGTGCCGACCCGAAGGACCGAGGGATCGGGATAGAAACCCTGCAGGATCGGATTGCGATATTCGTCCGGCTTGGCCTTCACTGCCCGGTCGACTGGATCCTCGCCGCGATAATCGAACCAGTCGAAATAGGCGACCGGTGCAGGCGCCGCCGCGACGAGAAGCGGCAGCGCCAGCAGGGTCGCGATCATGGCTCGTATCCGCATGGGAATCATCCTCTCCAGACTTGCCCTCTTCCTTGCCCGGCGAAGGCCGGGGCCCAGTCGGGAAGGTTGATATGATTACGCGCAACGCCCGCCAGTATCGTCCCCCAACTGGGCCCCGGCCTCCGCCGGGGAAGGGGAAGGTGTTTGGCTCTAGAAGCGCATCAATGATTATGCCGCGGTGTCTTCGCCGAAATCCCCCGATATTTCACCGCCATCTCGAGCACCGCGCCGTCCTCGAGCTGACCTGTCTTCTCCCGGTATAGCTCTTCCCACGGCGTATGGCTTTCGGGGACCGGCGGCGCCGGCTCGCCCTTGCGTCGCGCGATCTCCGCCGCATCGACCAGCGCGTTGCAGGTCCCGGCGTTGAGATCGATCCGGATCACATCGCCATTGCGCAGCCACGCAAGCCCGCCGCCGACGGCGCTCTCGGGCGAGGCGTTGAGGATCGAGGGGCTGTCCGACGTGCCCGATTGCCGCCCGTCGCCGAGCGTCGGCAGCCAGGCGATGCCGCGCTGGATCAGCGCGTCTGGCGGCTGCATGTTGACGACTTCGGCCGATCCCGGCCAACCGATCGGCCCGGCACCGCGCATCACAAGGATGCAATTCTCGTCGATCTCGAGCGCGGGGTCGTTGATGCGGTGATGATAATCGCCCGATCCCTCGAACACGATCGCGCGCGCCTCGAAAATGCCCTCCTTGCCGGGGTGGCTCAGATAGCGCGCGCGGAATTCATCCGAGATCACGCTCGTCTTCATGATCGCGAAGTCGAACAGATTGCCGGTGAGCGCCAGGAAGCCAGCCTTCTCCTGCAGCGGGGTTGCGAAGGCCCGGATCACCTCGCGGTCGCGCGCCTCACGCCCGGCGATATTTTCGCCCACGCTGCGCCCGGTGACGGTGATGCACCCCGTATCGAGCAGGCCACCCTCGGCCAGCTCGCACTGGATCGCCGGCACGCCGCCCGCGCGGTGGAAACGCTCGCCGAGGAAACGACCCGCCGGCTGCACATCGGCGAGCAGCGGCACGTCATAGCCATGCTCGGTCCAGTCCGAGGGACGGAGCTCGACCCCGGCATGGCGCGCCATCGCCATGAGATGCGGCTGTGCGTTGGACGAACCGCCAATCGCGGTGATCACCCGGATCGCGTTGAGGAAGCTCTCGCGGGTCAGGATTTTGGACGGTCGCAGATCCTCATATGCCATATCTACGATGCGGCGCCCCGTCTCATAGGCGATCTGCCCACGTTCGCGGTACGGCGCCGGGATCGCGGCGCAGCCCGGCAGCGACAGGCCGAGCGCCTCGGCGACGGCATTCATCGTCGATGCTGTGCCCATCGTGTTGCAATGCCCCGCGGACGGGGCGCTGTCGGTCGCGCGGCGGAGAAACTCCTCCTCGTCGATCTCGCCCGCCGCGAGCTTGCGCCGTGAACGCCAGATGACGGTTCCGGAACCGACCAGTTCGCCCTCATGCCAGCCATCGAGCATCGGTCCACCCGACAGCACGATCGACGGAATATCGACGGTCGATGCCGCCATGATGCCGGAGGGCGTGGTCTTGTCGCAGCCGGTGGTGATCACGACCGCATCGATCGGATAGCCATACAGGATTTCGACCAGGCCGAGATAGGCGAGGTTGCGGTCGAGCGCCGCAGTCGGGCGGCGGCAATTCTCGAAGATCGGGTGGGTCGGGAATTCCATCGGAATGCCGCCCGCGTCGCGGATGCCCTCGCGGGTGCGCCGCGCAAGATCGACATGGATGCGGTTGCAGGGCGAGAGGTCGCTGCCGGTCTGGGCGATGCCGATGATTGGCCGGCCGGAGCGTAGTTCGTTCGCGGTGATACCGTAATTCATGAAGCGCTCGAGATAGAGCGCGGTCATGTCCGACCGTTCCGGATCGGCAAACCAGTCGCGCGAACGGAAGGGTTTTACGGGTTCACGCTGCACTTCACTCTCCTGATGAAACTTTATGGTACCGCTACCAGAAAGCTGGGGCGGCGACAATCCGGCGCACCGCGATCAGGAAGTGCGCGAACCAAAGACTGAGGGCCGGCGGCGCGGCGCCGCGTCGGACTGGCGACGCACCAGGGTAAAGTCGAGCTGGATATGGCTCGGCGCGTCGCGTCCGCCCGCGCGGCGGCTGCGGATCTCCTTTGCGAGCAGCTCGACAGCGGCCAGCGACATGTCGGTGATCGGCTGGTGTATCGTTGTCAATTCCGGCCAAATCGTTGTGGCGAGGGCGGTGTCGTCGAACCCGCAGACAGTCAGATCGCCCGGCACGTCGAGCCCGTGGCGATGCGCAACCGCGACGGTGGCAGCGGCCATATCGTCATTGCTGGCGAAGATCGCCGAGGGCGGATCGGCCACATCGAGCAGCTGCTCGGCCACATCGAGCCCGGAGCGATAGGTGAAAAGACCCTGCACGATCAGCGAATCGTCCTGCGGCAGGCCAAGCGCGGTGAGCGCGTCGCGGTAGCCGGCAAGGCGCCGCTCACTGGCGGTCTGGTTCGGATTGCCGATGATGAAGCCGATCCGCTGATGGCCGAGCGCAGCGATATGGCGGGTCATCTCGAAGGCGGCGCGGTGATCGTCGATGCTGACCGCGGAGAAGCCCGGGGCGGGGTGGCCGCTGGCAACCGTCACCGCAAGGCCGTCCGCTTCGCGCAGCACGGCAAGCAGGCCTTCCGCATCGCACAGGGGCGGCGGCAGGACGATACCTTCGACGCCTCCCTTCAAAAGTCGACGCGCAGCCTCGTCGGCATGCTCGCCTGAGTCGCATTTCTCGACGATGAGCTGAACATTGGCACGCACGGCACAATCGAGGCTGCCGACCAGGAATTCGCTGAGATAGGCAGCGCTCGGGTTGCTGTAGAGCAGGCCGATCCGGATCGGCTGGGCGCCGGCAAGGCTGCGCGCGGCGGGATTGGGGGAATAGCTCAGCTCGGCGATCGCCGCATTCACGGCCTCGCGCGTCGCCGGCCGCACATTGCTCTCGCCGTTCAGGACGCGCGACACGGTCATGGGCGAAACGCCGGCCTTGTCGGCCACATCGCTGATCGTGGCGGCCGTCTTTTGCCGCCGGGACGTACGCTGCCTCAAACTGTGATGCTCCCCTCACACCAATGGCTACGATGTTGCGTTGCGGTGCGCAACATGGGCCGTCTTACAAAAATGGGCGGCTAACTCGCGCCAGCCGCCCGAGGGGAGAAAGATCGGCATGGGCGGCGCGCGCTGCCCATGCCGATATGCGAAAGGCGGAGGGGAGGATAAACCCGCCGCCTTCCCATCAGAAGCGGCCGCGAAGGCCGAAGAAGAAATTCGAGTTCGGAGATTGGCCGCAGACGTGCCGCTCGGCGCTGACGATGGTCATCATGTCGACGCCGGACCGCGGCGGGCCAATGGTGCGGGACGTCTCAAACGTCGGGGACGCGCGCACGCGAAGCCATTGGCCCCAATAACGGGCAGAGCGATAGCCATATACCTCCGGTTCGGACCTCTGTCGGGTCCATTTGTCGCCTCATCCTTTATCGGCATGATAACGATCACATTATTGGCTATGCCGATGTCGCCCGACTGTCAATCCTGCGAGGGGAGAGCTCGGTAAAACCGGCACCGTTTTATCTTGTTACCGGTCATCTCCCGGGCTCGTACGGGAAAGTGATCGCTTCATATTCAGCCAGCGAATGTGCCGGCGCCGCTTCACCGGGCGGCAGTGCGTGACCCGAAACGCTGGCGAAATAGGCGAGGCACGCGTCGCGCCACCATTGCGCCTCGCGCTGCTGGATCGAGAGGAAGCTGTCCGTCTTGGCATAGCGCTGGCGGTCGATCAGCGGAGCCAGTGTCCGCCACTGTTCGTGCATGTCGGCGACCTCGGCGACGCCTAGGGCATAATGTGCGACAAGCTCTTCCCAGAGCGTCTTGCCCGACGCCATTCGCTCATCCCAGCCCACATGGTGGAACCACAGCAGGTTGCGCTCCGGCGTGGTCTTCGGGTCAGCGAACATCGCCGCGAGCTTGGGCGCATATTGGGCGACGGCGTTGCTGCCCGTCTTCGTCCGGTCGAAGCCGATGCCGCTCGCATCGGCCTTGTGATAATAGACCGGGTTCCATTCAGGACGGGCGAGCTCGTGCACCCAGGGCGCCGGACCATAATGATGGCCGGTTCCCATCATATGCGCGAGGCCGAGCGGCTCCATATAGTTCACCACCGCCTCGCGCGACGTCGTCATCATCGCGACTACAGTGGGCGTGATCCGCGGATCGGGTCCGAAGGTCAGCTCGGACCATTCGCCCGCGACTGCCTTCGCCGACGCCTCCGGATCCCAGGCCATGCGGCCGAACACGAACCAATTGGCCTGGTTGAAGGTCGATCCGCTCCAGTCGCGGTCGGTGCCGATATTGGCGACGCCGGCCATGCCGGTCAGCGCATGATGGTCGAGCGATCCGTCGATCACCTTCGCGACGGTCGATCCCTTGCCATGCGCCCAGGTATCGGCCTGCAGCGCCTCCTCATAGAGCGGTCCGAGATAGACGAGGTGAGTCGCCATCCCGAGATATTCCTTGGTGATCTGGAATTCCATCATCAGCGGCGTCTCGGGCATCGCGCCGAACAGCGGATGGAATGGCTCGCGCGGCTGGAAGTCGATCGCGCCATTCTTCACCTGGACGATGACATTGTCGGCGAACTTGCCGTCGAGCGGCTTGAAATCGTCATAGGCCTGTTTCGCCCGATCCTCGGGATTCTCCTGCGCATAGACGAACGCCCGCCAAATGATCACGCCGCCATGGGGTTTTACCGCCGCGGCAAGCATGTTCGCGCCCTCGGCATGGTTGCGGTGATAGTCCTGCGGGCCCGGCTGGCCTTCCGAATTGGCCTTGACCAGGAAGCCGCCGAAATCGGGAATGGCGGCATAGATCTCGTCGGCCTTGGCCTTCCACCAGGCGGCAACCGAAGGGTCGAGCGGGTCAGCGGTCTTGAGGTGGCCGAGCTCGATTGGTGCCGACCAGCGCGCCGAGAGATAGACCCTGATGCCATAGGGCCTGAACACATCCGCAAGCGCTGCCGCCTTGGCGATATAGGGCGCGGTGAGGCTGTCGGCCTTTGCGTTGACATTGTTGAGGACGGCGCCGTTGATCCCGATCGAGGCATTGGCGCGGGCGTAGTCGGTGTAGCGCGGGTCCTTGAAGTCGGGGAGCTTCCACCAGTCCCAGATCGATTGCCCGGCATAGCCGCGCTCGACGGTGCGATCGAGATTGTCCCAATGGTCGAGCAGCCGGAGCTTGAGTTTGGGAGCGGACGCAATGTCGAGCGCGTCGATCGGCTGGCCGCGCTGGATGCGCTGGATCAGCGCGAAGCTGCCATAGAGCACGCCCACGCCGCTATTGGCGGCGACGACCGTGACGGGTTTGCCGTCGATCGTCGCGCTGCGAATCAGATAGCCTTCAGGCCCAAGCCCCGCGAGCGGCAGGGCGAGCGCGCGGACGCGTGAATCCTTTGCGGTACCGATAACCACAGATCCCGACTTGACGCCCCCGCCGGCCGATACGGTGCCGCCAAGCATCCCGCTCAAAGCGCGCTCCAGCTCCTCTGCGGCTTTCGCCACGGAGGGGTCGCTGCCGTCACCAGCGACGACAATGCTGGCCGCGCGCGTGCTGTCCCGGGCCTGGATGTTGGCCGGCAGCGGGCGATAACGCAGCCACAGGTCATAGCCATCCTCGGCATGGGCGGCCGTGGTCGTCAGCGTGCCGGCCATTAGGAACAGCGCCGCACACCATGCCAACAACCGACCCATCGAACATTCTCCCATGCGAACCTGGCCAGTTCTCCCGACGGCCATCGGCGATTGACAGACATTGCCCGACTTATCATGGTACCGCTATCAGAAAATGGCGGTGGCGCGGCCAGGCCCGCGACCCCGTACCCACAGGAGAGGTCTTCAAAAATGCCGTCCCCCGCTTCGTCGCGCCCCACTACGTCGCGCTGTATCCGTCGCTCGCTCATCCTCCTGCTCGCCTGTGCCGCGCCGGTCTCGGTCAGCGCCGCGCCGCCGCCCGCCGCACCCGCTGAGGCGAAGCCGCTCTACAAGGATGCGAGCGCGCCGGTCGACGCCCGGGTCGACGATCTGCTCAAGCGGATGACGCTCGAGGAGAAGGTCGCTCAGCTGCTCACGGTGTGGCAGGAAAAGACCAAGATGCTCGATGCCAACAAGCGGATCGACATCGCAAAGGTCGCAGCGCTCTACCCCGACGGGCTTGGCGGTTTCTCGCGCCCCTCCGATGCCGATGGCCCCTCGTCGCCGCGCGTCGTGCCCCGCCGGGGCATCAAGAGCACGGTCGAGCTGGTGAATGACCTGCAGCGTTACGCCCTCACGAAAACGCGCCTGGGCATTCCGATCCTGTTCCATGAGGAAGGGCTGCACGGTTACGCAGCCGTCGGCGCGACCAGCTTTCCGATCCCGATCGGCCTCGCCTCGAGCTGGGATCCGGACATGATCCGCGCGATCAACGTCGTCACCGCGCGCGAGATCGCCGCGCGGGGCGTTACGCTCGCATTGTCGCCCGTGGTCGACGTAGCCCGCGATCCGCGCTGGGGCCGGATCGAGGAGACCTTCGGCGAGGATCCTTATCTGGTCGGCGAGATGGGCGTCGCCGCGGTCGAGGGCCTCGAAGGCGCCGGCAAGCCCGAAAAGCTCGCGCCGGGCAAGGTCTTCGCGACGCTCAAGCATCTGACCGGCCATGGCCAGCCCGAGAGCGGCACCAATATCGGCCCGGCGCCAATCTCGGAGCGCGAACTGCGTGAGAATTTCTTCCCGCCCTTCGAGCAGGTGATCGCACGCGCCGGGCCGGGCGCGCTGATGCCTTCCTATAACGAGATCGACGGCACGCCGAGCCATGCGAGCAAATGGTTGCTGCACGATGTGCTGCGCGGCGAATGGGGTTTCAAAGGCGCGATCACCAGCGATTACTATGCGATCGACCAGCTCCAGGACATTCATCACATCGCCGCCGACAAGGCCGAGGCAGCGCTGCTCGCGCTCAACGCCGGGGTCGACAGCGACCTGCCCGAGGGCGGCAGCTACAAGACGCTCGTCGCCTCGGTCCGCGCCGGCAAGGTCTCCGAAGCCCTGGTCGATGACGCCGTCCGGAAGATGCTCGAGATGAAGTTCCGTGCAGGGCTGTTCGAGCATCCCTATGCCGATGCCGCGGCGGCAGTGAAGATCACCAACAATGCCGACGCACGCGCGCTGGCGCGGACAGCTGCGGCGCGGTCGATGGTCCTGCTCAAGAATGACGGCGTGCTGCCGCTGGCCCTTCCGGCGGCGGGCGCAGCCAAGCCGACCATCGCTGTGATCGGCCCGAGCGCCGCAGTCGCCCGCCTCGGCGGCTATTATGGCGAGCCGCCGGTCACTGTGTCGATCCTCGAAGGTATCAAGGCGAAGGTCGGCGCTCGCGTCAACATCGTCTATTCCGAAGGCGTCAAGATCACCGAGAATGACGATTGGTGGGCCGATACCGTCACCCTTGCCGATCCGGCCGAGAATGCGAAGCGGATTGCCGCCGCGGTCGAGGCGGCCAAGGGCGCCGATACGATCGTGCTGGCGATCGGCGATACCGAGCAGACCAGCCGCGAGGCCTGGGCGGACAGCCATCTCGGTGATCGCTCCAGCCTCGATCTGGTCGGCCAGCAGCAGGATCTGTTCGATGCTCTGAAGGCACTCGGCAAGCCGGTCGTGGTGATGATGATCAATGGCCGGCCGCTTTCGATCAACAAGGTTGCAGCCAACGCCAATGCAGTGATCGAGGGCTGGTATCTCGGCGAGCAGGGCGGCAACGCGGCCGCCGATGTGCTGTTCGGCGACGCCAATCCCGGCGGCAAGCTGCCGGTGACGATCGCACGTTCGGTCGGGCAGCTGCCGATGTTCTACAACTACAAGCCATCGGCGCATCGCGGCTATCTGTTCGGTGAGGCAACGCCGCTCTTCCCGTTCGGCTATGGCCTCAGCTACACCAAATTCTCGATCGGCGCACCGCAGCTTTCGACGAGCACGATCCGTCCCGACGGCACGGTCGATGTCAAGGTCGATGTCCGCAACACCGGCGCACGGGCGGGTGATGAGGTCGTCCAGATCTATGTCCATGATCTGGTCAGCTCGGTTACCCGGCCGATCAAGGAGCTGAAGGCGTTCAAGCGCGTCACGCTCCAGCCGGGTGAAGCGAAGACCGTGAGCTTCACGCTCGATCACCGCGCCTTCGAACTCTGGAATCTCGACATGAAGCGCGTGGTCGAGCCGGGCCAGTTCGAGATCATGGCGGGGCCGAACTCGGTCGACCTGAAGACCGCGACACTCACCGTCACCCAGTGAGCACTGCCCCAACCATGATCCAGCCGATCAGCCGGCGCCAGGCCCTGGGCTGGTTCACTTCCGCCTCAGTGCTGGCACTGACGCCGGGGCTGGCCTTCGCGAAAGCGGCGCCCGCCGTCTACAAAGACGCGCGGGCGCCGATCGCTGATCGGGTAAAGGATCTGCTCGGGCGGATGACGCTCGAGGAGAAGGTCGCGCAGATGATCGCGCTCTGGGCGACCAAGGCCGATGTGATGGACGGCCTCACCTTCGATCCCGCCAAGGCAAGCGCCGCCTATCCCGACGGCATCGGCCAGATTTCGCGACCGTCGGACAAGCGCGGCGGGCCCGGGATCAGCGCGGCCGAGGGTGGCACCGCGGCCCGATGGCGGACGCCTGACGACAATATCGCGTTCAACAATGCTGCGCAGCATTGGGCGATGGAGAAGACCCGGCTCGGCATTCCGATCCTCTTCCATGAAGAGGCTTTGCACGGCTTCATGGTCACCGAGGCGACCAGCTTTCCGCAGGCGATCGCGCTTTCCGGCAGCTTCGATCCGGACCTCGTCCGCCGCGTGAACAGCGTGATCGCACGCGAGGCTCGTGCCCGGGGCGTCCCCTATGTGCTGTCGCCGGTCGTCGACATCGCCCGCGATCCGCGCTGGGGCCGGATCGAGGAGACGTTCGGCGAGGACCCCTATCTCTGCGGCGAGATGGGCGTCGCCGCGGTCGAGGGGCTGCAGGGCGTCGGCAAGAATGAGCGCCTCGCGCCGGACAAGGTGTTCGCCACGCTCAAACACATGACTGGGCACGGCCAGCCGCAATCCGGCACCAATGTCGGGCCCGCCGAGATCTCGGTGCGCGAGCTCCGCGAGAATTTCTTCCCGCCCTTCCGCGCCGTGGTGGAACGCACCGCGATCGGCGCGGTGATGCCCTCCTATAACGAGATCGACGGCGTCCCGAGCCACGCCAATCGCTGGTTGCTGCACGATGTGCTGCGCGGCGAATGGGGTTTCACCGGCATCGTCGCGAGCGATTATGGCGCAGTCGAGGAACTTGACCGGATTCATCATGTCGCAGCGGATCGCGACGAGGCGGCCCGGCTCGCGCTGGCTGCGGGCGTCGATTGCGTGCTGCCGGACGGCTTCGCCTATCGCGGTCTGGCCGATCAGGTCCGCAAAGGAACCGTCACCCAGGCAGCGATCGACACGGCGGTCGCCCGCCTGCTCGCCTTCAAGTTCCGCGCGGGCCTGTTCGAAAACCCCTATGGCGATGCGAAGCTCGCCGCCAGGATCACCGGCAATGCCGAGGCCCGCGCGCTGGCGCTCGAGGCGGCGCGCAAGAGCCTGTGCCTGCTCAGCAATGACGGCATTCTCCCGCTCAAGGCCGGCACGCAGAAGATCGCGGTGATCGGCCCCAACGCGGCAATCGCCCGGCTCGGCGGCTATTCGAGCTTCCCGAAACAGCGCGTCAGCCTGCTCGACGGCGTGCGCGCGAAAATCGGTGATGCACAGCTGATCCATGCCCAGGGCGTGTTCATCACCACGACCGAGGACCTCACCGCCAATGAGGTGGTGCTCGCCGATCCGGAGAAGAACCGCGCCCTGATTGCCGAGGCGGTCGAGGCTGCGCGCGGCGCGGACGTGATCCTGCTCGCGATCGGCGATACCGAGCTGACCAGCCGTGAGGGATACGCCAAGAACCATCTCGGCGACCGCGCCGATCTCGATCTGCTCGGCGAACAGAATGCGCTGTTCGAGGCGCTGCATGCCCTCGGCAAGCCGGTGGTGGTGGTCGCGATCAACGGCCGGCCCGCAAGCTGGCCGACCGTGGCGGCCAGGGCCAACGCGATCCTCGAATGCTGGTATGCGGGGCAGGAGGGCGGCACCGCGATCGCCGAGGCCCTGTTCGGCGACGTCAATCCAGGCGCGAAACTGCCCGTCACCGTGATCCGCGATGCTGGCCAGATTCCCTTCTTCTATAACCACAAGCCAAGCGCGCGGCGCGGCTATCTGTTCGACGATGCCGCGCCCCTGTTCCCGTTCGGGCACGGGCTGGGCTATACCAGCTTCGAGATCGGCAAGCCGTCGCTTTCGGCACCGAGCATCACGCCCGACGGCAACATCACCGTCACGGTCGATGTCACGAACACCGGCAAGCGCGCCGGCGACGAGGTCGTCCAGCTCTATATCCGCCACCTCGATGCTTCGGTCACCCAGCCGGTCATGGCGCTGAAGGGTTTCCGGCGCGTCACCCTCGCCGCCGGCGGAACGCGCAAACTCAGCTTCACGCTCGGGCCAAAAGCCTTCCGCATCTGGAATCTGGAGATGAAGGAAGTCGTCGAGCTGGGCCGCGTCGAAATCATGGCCGGCAACAGCTCGGCCAAGGTGCAATCGGCGATCCTGACGATCGCATAGCTGGAATCCCCATGCCCAAGATCACCAATGCCCGCGTCATTATCACCTGCCCGGGGCGCAACTTCGTCACCCTGAAGATCGAGACGGAAGAGGGTGTCTACGGCGTCGGCGACGCGACCCTCAATGGCCGTGAACTCAGTGTGGCCAGCTATCTCCAGGATCATGTCATACCCTGCCTTATCGGGCGCGATGCGCACCGGATCGAGGATATCTGGCAATATCTCTACAAGGGCGCCTACTGGCGGCGCGGTCCGGTGACGATGGCGGCGATCGCCGCGGTGGACACCGCGCTCTGGGACATCAAGGGCAAGAGTCTCAACACGCCGGTCTATCAGCTGCTGGGCGGGGCGTCGCGCGAAGCGGTTCTCGTTTACGGCCACGCGAACGGCGAAACGGTTGACGAAGCGGTGGAGGGTGCCGCCGGCTTCGTGTCACGCGGCTACAAGGCCGTGCGCGCGCAGTGCGGTGTGCCCGGTATGCAGAAGGTCTACGGCGTGGCGTCCGGCACGGCCTACGAGCCCGCACAACGCGGCGCGATCCTGGAAACCGTGTGGAGCAGCGAGCGGTATTTGAGCTGCGTGGCGCCGCTGTTCGAGCAGTTGCGTCGCGAGCTCGGGTTCGACATTCACCTGCTGCACGACGTGCATCACCGCCTGCGGCCGATCGAAGCGGCTCGCCTTGGGCATGATCTCGAGCCGCATCGGTTGTTCTGGCTCGAAGATCCGACTCCCGCGGACAACCCCGAGAGCTTCCGGCTGATCCGCCAGCACACGACAACGCCGCT
>Ga0068858_100001483_pt1 | contig 24155 bp, 22 predicted proteins | sample KBSSwiS12_FD_66589 | JGI IMG/M metagenome (GOLD analysis project Ga0068858, IMG submission 66589) | Switchgrass rhizosphere microbial communities from Kellogg Biological Station, Michigan, USA - KBS Switchgrass S1-2 | ecosystem: Host-associated > Plants > Roots > Rhizosphere > Soil ... | reverse complement strand
GAGCAGCCCGTACGTGACGAACGACGCCCACGGATCGCCGTCGGAGGTCAGCGTCGCGAGCGTGCCGGCATTGGTCGATGCGGCGATCGTGCGGGCTTCCTCCGCGGCCGACGGGCGAACCGAATTGGCGATAGCGGTAAGCGGGGGAGGGACCGACGGGGCATCGCCCGGGTCGCCATGATCACGAGGCGCCACGCCGGAACGATACCGAATACCTGCATGATTGCCGGGCGCACAACAATAAATGACGGATGCGTCGAATAGCGTCAATTGCTAGCAACGTCAATTGGGCAATGAATTGATGTGAAATTGGCGCGAAGATGCGATAATCGCGCATACTTAGCTGTCTGGGGGGCAACTGTTTTGTGGGAAGAGTGGGGATAGTGACGCAGCCGGTCCTGCGCTTAATCGCATGCGTCGGGTTCGTTGCTGCAGGTCTGCTGATCGGTGGTGGGATCGCGTCAGCCGATTCCGGACTCGGTGGGCTTGGCATTGGCCACCACAAGAATAACGACCACGACAAGCCACGCAACGAGGTGGACCCGATCAGCCCCCCCATAGTCCGAATCGGCGCCCGCCAAGATCGCGGCGGATTCGAGGTCGGTCCGGGCGGAATTCGGATCAGCCGTCAACCGGGATTCCGCGGTGGCTTTGATATCAGTCCCGGCGGTCCCAGACTCACGATCGATAGGCGTGGAATCAGCGGAGCGGTCAACCTCGGGCCAAGTGGTTCCCGTCTGAAGTTCGGTCGCGGCGCACGAGCGGAGGCCGAATTCAGTCCGTCCGCCACTACGTTCGAGTCGGAGGAGGTTGGCGCGTCCGAACGTCGCGCGACAACCCCAGGCATCGGCCGTGCCGCGATGGCCCAGCGGTTGACCATCTACATTCCTCTTCCGCGACTGGTAGCGGGAACTGGCGCACATACCCAGTCTCCGTTCACCACCGTGGTGATCTCCGCACCGACAGGTTCGATAGTGCGGGCGTACGGGCAGCCGCAGCCTGAACCGACGCCGTCGCCGAGCTTTCGCACCAGCGAGGTACCTACCGACAAACCGGATGTCGAGGTCATCGACTCCTCGGGGCAGGGCGGATCCGGTTACGAACCGACGGGTGACTCGCAACCCATCAGGGCTCCGGTGGTGATCGTGCCGCCGCTGGTTGCACCACCGCGGCCTGTTACACCACCGAACGCGCCGCCGGTCATTCCGCCGGTCGCTGCGACGCCGCCGGTCGGGGGGCGCGTGGGTAGCCAGGTGCAGGCGCCCAACTCGATCGTTGCCGGCGCTCCGCCCCGGATGCGTGAGCCCGTGCCCAACCCCGCACCGGCGCCCGCCACTGGTGCTGTTCCGGTCGATATCCGCGCAACCAGAGTCGGATATCAGCAGTATCTGCGCACCGCCAAGGCGTCCGACATTGCCGTCGTCGCGTTGCCGGGGCTCGCCGGTCTGATGCTGATGACGGCGAGCGGAACCGCCATCGGCTACCGGCAAGCGCGGGCGGGCCAAGTGCTGCGGCACAGTGGCGCAGCACGTTTCATGGCCTAACCGACGCCCTCGACGACGACGGTGGCGTCAGCCGCCGAGCGCGGCGATCAGGTCTTTGATGCGGCTCGTCTCGTCTTCGGTGGCGGGCTCCTCCGCCTCGACGGCCTCGACGAGGTCCTTACGCAGACCGACCCCGGCGGCCGCCTCCCTGGTCGACAGCTTGGCGTGTCCGCGGGCGACGTAAAGCCGCTGCCCCAGCGTGGCGCCCGGCCCGTGCGCGGCGGTCTCCATCAGTTCGTCGTAGCGATGCCGCACACCACTGAGCGCGACGATGACCGACGGTGTGACGCGACTGCGGCCCGCCGCTTCCGACAGTGAGCTCTGGAGTTTGCGGAGCCCGGCGAGGATGATGCCGGCGCGATGGGGGAACTCGGGATCGTGCGCGTCGGGAAGCGCGTCGATCGCGGCGGAATACATATGCATCGCCGCGTCGGCCATCCCAACGATTACTGGAGCTTCACCATCATTTGGCGTCGAATCAGCCACTGCCACTCGATTCTTGGTCGGAAAAGCAACGCCAGTGATGGCCAGATCGCCACGCTGACGGATCTAGGACGGCCAAACCGTAACCCGTCTTGAGTGCGGTTTCAACCGCTGCAAAGCGCGATCGATCGGTCGGCGACGACCGTGTCAGCGGCGAGTTTGCGGTGGCAACGGACCGGGAGTCTGCCGTCGGTGAAGGCGATTCAGTTTCGTCCGTCATGGGTAGGTTTTAAGGCTGATGGACCAACGCATCACGGACTCCGGACACGATCCGGCGGACGGCAGCCACGTCGAGGACGGCCCGCAAGGCCGATCCGTCGAACACCCCACCGCCGAAGACTTCGGGCACGCTCGGGCCCTGCCGGCGGATCGCACCTGGTTCAAGCGCGCGGTGTTCTACGAGGTGCTGGTGCGAGCCTTCCACGACTCCGACTCCGACGGCTCCGGTGACCTGCGTGGGTTGACCGAACAGCTCGACTACGTCAAGTGGCTTGGCGTCGATTGTCTCTGGCTGCCGCCGTTCTACGATTCGCCGCTGCGTGACGGCGGCTACGACATTCGCGACTTCTACAAGGTGCTGCCCGAGTTCGGCACCGTCGATGATTTCGTCGAGCTTCTGGACGCGGCGCACCGCCGCGGCCTTCGCGTCATCACCGACCTCGTCATGAACCACACCTCTGATGCGCACGCGTGGTTCCAGGAGTCGCGGTATGATCCCGACGGGCCGTACGGCGACTACTACGTGTGGAGCGACACCAGCGAGAAGTACACCGACGCGCGAGTCATCTTCGTCGACACCGAGGAGTCGAACTGGACGTTCGACCCGGTGCGACGGCAGTTCTACTGGCACCGGTTCTTCTCGCATCAACCCGACCTCAACTACGACAACCCGGCAGTGCAACAGGCGATGCTCGATGTGCTTCGGTTCTGGCTCGATCTGGGCATCGACGGCTTCCGGCTGGACGCGGTGCCGTACCTGTTCGAGCGCGAGGGCACCAACTGCGAGAACCTGCCCGAGACACACGCGTTCCTCAAGCACTGCCGCAAGTTCATCGACGACGAATATCCCGGCCGGGTGTTGTTGGCCGAGGCGAATCAGTGGCCCGCCGACGTCGTCGAGTACTTCGGCGATCCCAACACCGGCGGCGACGAATGCCACATGGCGTTCCACTTCCCGCTGATGCCACGCATTTTCATGGCGGTGCGCCGTGAGTCGCGGTTCCCGATCTCTGAGATCCTCGCCCAGACTCCTGACATCCCCGACATCGCGCAGTGGGGCATCTTCTTGCGCAACCACGACGAGCTGACGCTCGAGATGGTCACCGACGAAGAGCGCGACTACATGTACGCCGAGTACGCCAAGGATCCGCGGATGAAGGCCAACGTCGGCATCCGCCGCCGGCTGGCGCCGCTGCTGGAGAACGACCGCAACCAGATCGAGTTGTTCACTGCGCTGCTGTTGTCGCTGCCCGGCTCTCCGGTGCTGTACTACGGCGACGAGATCGGCATGGGCGACATCATCTGGCTCGGTGACCGCGACGGCGTACGCACGCCGATGCAGTGGACGCCCGACCGGAACGCGGGGTTCTCGACCGCCACCCCGGGCCGGCTGTACCTGCCGCCGAATCAGGACGCGATCTACGGCTATCAGGCCGTCAACGTCGAGGCCCAGCGCGACATTTCGAACTCGCTGCTGAACTGGACAAGGACCATGCTCGCGGTGCGCCGCCGCCACGACGCATTCGCGATCGGCACCTTCCGCGAACTGGGCGGCTCGAACCCGTCTGTGCTCACCTTTGTGCGTGAGGTCGAAGAGGACGGCCAGGGAGACACCGTGCTGTGCGTGAACAACCTGTCCCGGTTCCCGCAGCCGATCGAGATGAATCTGCAGAACTGGAATGGGTACACGCCTGTGGAGATGACCGGGTACGTTGAGTTTCCCCGCGTCGGCCAGCTGCCCTACCTGTTGACCCTGCCGGGTCACGGTTTCTACTGGTTCCAGCTGCGGCCGCCGGAGTCTGGAGAGCAGTCATGAACCTGCCGTTCGATGAGTGGATCGTCCAACAACGTTGGTATGCGGGCCGCAACCGCGAGCTGTCATCCACGGCGCCCGCGGTCGTGGTTTCGCTGCGTGACGACCTCGACCTCGTGCTGCTCGACGTCACCTACACCGAAGGTCCGTCGGAGCGCTATCAGGTCATCGTGCGGTGGGATGCCGGAGCCGCGGACGCGACATCCAGCGGGAGCCCCATCTTCGAATTTCTCAATATCGCGACGATCGGCGCGGAGGGCGACCGCACCGCCTACGACGCGCTGTACAACCCGGCGGACGCGAAATACCTGCTGTCGCTGGTCGATTCGTCGGCGGCGGTCGGTTCCCCAGATGACACGGTGCGCTTCGTCAAGGAACCCGGTGTCACGCTGCCGGTGGACGCCGCGCCGCGGGTGTCGAGTGCCGAGCAGAGCAACAGCAGCGTGATCTTCGAAGAAGAGGCTGTGTTCAAGGTGTTCCGCCGCATCACCCCCGGCACCAATCCGGACATCGAACTGAATCGGGTGCTGGCGCGGGCGGGCAACGAGCATGTGGCGCGGTTACTCGGGTCCTACGAGACGACGCTCGACGGTGAGCCTTACGCCCTCGGCATGGTCACCGAGTTCGCGGCCAACTCCGCAGAGGGCTGGGACATGGCGACGGCGAGCACCCGTGACCTGTTCGCCGAAGGCGACCTGTACGCCGACGAGGTGGGCGGCGACTTCGCAGGCGAGTCGTTCCGGCTCGGCGAGGCTGTGGCGTCCGTACACGCAACCCTCGCCGACCAGCTCGGCACGTCGACCGTCGCGTTCCCGATCGACACCGTGTTGGAGCGGCTGTCGGCCGCGGCCGCGGCGGTCCCCGAACTGCAGCAGTACGTGGCGCTGATCGAGGAGCGCTACCGCAAGCTGGCCGAGGAGGCGATCACGGTCCAGCGGGTGCACGGCGACCTGCATCTCGGGCAGGCGCTGAGGACGCCGGAGGGTTGGCTGTTGATCGACTTCGAGGGTGAACCCGGCCAACCGCTCGATGACCGCCGCCGCCCGGACTCCCCGCTGCGGGATGTCGCAGGAGTGCTGCGGTCATTCGAGTACGCGGCATACCAACGACTGATGGAGCAGGGCACCGACGAGGACCGCGAACGCCAGCTGGCCGCACGGGCCCGCGAATGGGTGGACCGCAACGCGGCCGCATTTTGCGACGGGTACGCGGCGGTGTCCGGCGCCGACCCGCGCGACTCCAGGCATCTACTCGAGGCCTACGAACTCGACAAGGCGGTGTACGAGGCCGCCTACGAGGCGCGTCACCGGCCGAGCTGGTTGAAGATCCCGCTCAAGTCGATCGCGAGGATCGTCAGCTAGCTTGGGCGTTGCCCTCGGTATCGGTATTTGCCAGTAGGAAATAACAAAGCGCGACTTCGACGCAATCTGCAGCGGACCATAGCAATTATGGCGGATGTAAATTATTGCGTGGTTGGGGCGGGATTTGCCGGGCTGACGGCCGCGTTGCGGCTCAAGCAGGCGGGCGAATCCGTGGCGCTGTTGGAGGCCCGTGATCGGGTCGGCGGCCGCACGTTCACCGAGGTCAGCGACGACGGTGTCTGGATCGACCGCGGCGGCGCCTGGATCGGGCCGGGCCAGAACCGGATCAAGGCGCTGATGACCGAGTACGGCGTGCCGAGCTACAAGCAGTACAGCGATGGCAAAGCGATGATGGTGCTCGACGGAAAGCAGCATCGCTACTCCGGCACCGTTCCGCTGACGATGACGCCTTGGGTTTCGGCCAATCTCGGCGCTGTCTTTCTCGAATTGGGGCAGATGTGCAAGTCGATCCCCTTGGAAGCACCGTGGGAAGCGAAGAACGCCCAGAAGTGGGACCAGATCACCCTGGCGAAGTGGCTCGCAGGCAACACGGTGTCCAAGGCCGCTCACGATCTGCTCGAGACCGCCATCGCGGGCTGCTACACGTCGGCCGCTTCGGAGGTGTCGATGCTGTTCGTGGCCTACCAAATGGCGTCGGGGGGTGGACCGGGGTTCGTGCTCGGAATCAAGGACGCCTCCCAGGACTCGCGGATCGTCGGCGGCATGGGCGCGGTGTACCGGCAGATGGCTGCAGAGATCGGTGACTCGCTGCACTTGTCTCAACCGGTACGGCGCATCGACCAGGACGCCGACGGCGTGACGGTGTGCTCTGACGACATGACGGTGCGGGCGCGCCGGGTCGTCGTCGCGGTGCCGATCGCGATAGCCGGCCAGATCTGGTACGAGCCGATGCTCCCGGTGGACCGGTCGTTCCTGCACCAGCGCATGCCGAGTGGAGCGATCGACAAGATCAACATCGTCTACGACGATCCGTTCTGGCGTAACGACGGGTTATCCGGTCAGTCGGCGGCGCCAGGGACGGCCGCACCGGTCACCATCGACGCGTCTACCGACGCCCCACGTCCCGGTGTTATGTGCGTGATCGCCGAGGGGCCGATCGCGCGCCAGCTGAGGAAGCTCGGTGAAGCGGAGCGGCGACGAGCAGTTCTCACCGAGCTCGTCGGTCGATTCGGCGACAAAGCCGCGTCGCCGGTGGACTACATCGAGCAATGCTGGACCACCGAGCGCTATTCCGGTGGAGGCATGCTCAGCCATGCGCCGCCGGGCGTACTCACCGAGTTCGGACCGGCGCTACGGGAACCGTGCGGCCGCATCCACTGGGCCGGAACCGAGAGTTCGGCCGTGATGTGCGGGTGGGTCGACGGAGCCGTCCGCTCCGGTGAGCGGGCCGCAACCGAGGTGATGCAAAGCGAACGGGTCGAGGCGGGCCAAGCGTGATCCCGCTGGCCGATGCGCTGCGCGCAACCCGCAGCAGCCTCGCCGGTTCCTCACAGCTTCACGCAACCTAGTGGTAATTCACTGGCTGTGTGACAACGACGTTGGAGACGCAAACACCGCCCGCTGACGCCGACAAGCCATGGCCCACCCGGGTGACCGCGATCACGTGGGACCGGGTGGGCCTCACAGTACTTCTGGTCGCCACAGCGGTGATGTATCTATGGGACATCACCATCAATGGGATGGGCAACCAGTTCTATGCCGCTGCGGCGCAGGCGGGTTCGACGAACTGGGAAGCGTTGTTGTTCGGCTCGCTGGATCCGCACAACTTCATCACCGTCGACAAGCCGCCGGTCTCGCAATGGGTGATGGGGCTGTCCGGGCAGATATTCGGGTTCAGCAGCGCCAGCATGATGATTCCGCAGGCGCTGATGGCGGTAGCCGCGGTCGCCCTGCTATACGGCGCCGTCGCGCGCATCAGCGGCCCGCGCACCGGGCTGCTCGCAGGCGGGGTGCTGGCGTTGACGCCGGTGGCCGCGTTGATGTTTCGGTTCAACAACCCCGACGCGGTGATGGTGCTGCTGATGACCGCGGCAGCCTACTGCACCGTGCGCGCAGTGCAGCAAGCGAGCCCGAAGTGGCTGGCATGGGCGGGTGTGGCGCTGGGATTCGCATTCCTCGCCAAGATGCTCGAGGGGCTGATGGTCGTCCCGGCTTTGGCGGCGGCGTACCTCGTCGCCGCACCGACGACGTTGTGGGCCCGGCTGCGGCATGTGTTGGTGGCCGGGGTCGCGTTCACCGCCTCGGCGGGCTGGTTCGTGGTGTTGACATTGTTCTGGCCCGCGTCGTCGCGTCCGTATATCGCGGGTTCCACCGACAACAACTTCATGAATCTTGTGTTGGGCTACAACGGTTTTGCCCGCGTCCTCGGCCGCAACCACATGGGCTTCGGCCCGCCGGCCCAGGTGGTCGGATCGGCGGCGGGCGCCCAGTTGCGTCTCGGGCGGCAGGGCGGATTCGGTGTCTTCGGCGACCAATCGCAGGGCTGGTCCCGGCTGGTCGGTGGTGAATTCGGTTTCGAGATCGGGTGGTTGGTGCCCGCCGCGTTAATGGCAACTGTCCTGATCGTGCTGTCCCGTGGCCGTGCACCGCGGACAGACCTGACGCGGGCTGCGGCGATCCTGTTCGGCGGCTGGCTGGTCGTGGACGGACTGGTGCTCAGCTTCATGCACGGCGCGATCCATGCGTACTACTGCCTGTCCATCGCGCCTCCGGTGGCGGCGATGTTCGCGATCGGGGTGCACGAGCTGTGGCAGCGCCGCGAAAAGTGGTTGTATCGAGTTGGTTTAGCTGTGCTGTTCGGGGGCACCGGCGTCTGGGGCTGGTGGATCCTCGGTCGTAATGCAAGCTGGCTGCCCATTTTGCGGTGGACCATTCTCGTGATTGCCGTGATAGGCGTGATCGCCCTGCTCGGGCCGTGGACAGCGGGGACGCGCCGCAGGTTCGCGCTTGGCGCGTTGGGTGTGGGACTCGTCGGTGCGCTCGCCGGGCCCGCGGTGTATGCGATCGTCACGATCGGTCAGCCGCACGAAGGCGGCGGACCGTCTGTCGGGCCCGCTGACGCGTCCCGGCAGGGCCATTTCTGGTTCGGCCAGGGCGCGGACAATCCCGATCTCGATGCGATCCTGAAGGACACGAACACCAAGTGGTCAGCCGCGATCCTGCGGTCGTCGAGCGCTGCGGGCCTCGAATTGTCGACGGACACAGCGGTGATGGCGATCGGTGGCTTCTCGGGCAGCGACCCGGCGCCGACGCTGAGCCAGTTCCAGGACGACGTGGCGCAGCACAAGGTGGCCTACTACGTCGTCATGAACAACCGTGGCCACGGGCCGGGCTGGGGCAACCGCGGTCATGCCGACATCGGCAAATGGGTTGCGGCGACCTTCTCGGCTACTAACGTCGGCGATGCCACTGTGTACAACCTGTCGGTGCCGAAGTAGTCGCGCACCCTGGCGACAAGCCTGCTCCGCTGGACGGGGTCGTTGGGATCGGCGGCCACGGCCAGCAGCCGGCTCGACGAGTAGCCATGCATGATCGGCGCGAGGTCGGTGGCATGCCTGCTGCTGATCGCGACGCGATAGCCGTCGCGTAACAGTTTCCGGGCCAGCCGGGTGCCTGCTTCGGTTCCTGCATCGAGTACGAGGACGACTTCGCCTGTGGCGGAGGATGCTTCGTGGATCATGTAGTCCACTCAACCGCCGCAACCTAGGTCGGCGATATGCGGCGGCTAAGGCGTCAGCATGAGCTAGCGGACCAGCCGGCGCAGCAGTGTCGACGCCATCGCGATACCGGCGACCGCGGCCACCACGAGCACGGCGATGTCGAGGAGGGCGTTGCTCGGCGCGCCGATCAACAGTCCGCGTAGGGCGTTGACCTCGTAGCTCAGCGGGTTCACGGCCGACAGCCAGCGCAGCCACTGTGGCATCACATCGACGGGGTAGAGCGCGTTGGAGGCGAAGAACAGCGGCATCGTGATGGCCTGGCCGATGCCCATCATGCGGTCGCGATGGCGGACCAGCCCGGCCAGCGTCATCGACAGACAGGAGAAGAACACCGCGCCGAGCACCACAACCGCCATCGCCCCAAGGATTCTCAGTGGATTGACCGTCAACTGGGCCCGGAGCAGGTACGCCAGCGCCAGCACACCGATCACCTGCACCACCGAGCGCACTCCTGCGGCGAATGCCTTCCCGGTGATGAGCGCCGATGCGGGCGCGGGTGTCACCATCAGCTTGGCGAGGATGCCCGCGTCGCGGTCCCAGATGATCTGGATGCCATAGAAGATCGAGATGAACAACGCCGACTGCGCGATGATGCCCGGGGCCAGGAACGCCAGGTACGGCACATCGCCCGTGTTGATCACGCGCAGCCGGGTGAATGTCTGCCCGAAGATCAACAGCCACAGTGCGGGCTGCACCATCCTGGTGAACAGCTCAGTGTGGTCGTGGCGCAGCTTCTGCAGTTCCACGATCGCGAAAGCGCCCATCCGCATGGCCATTCCGCGGATGCGACGCCAGCCGCGCGGCGCCCGGACGATATGTACTTGCGCGTTCTGATCAACTGACACGGCGAGCCGTCCTTCTGGTGTTCCGGATCGCACGGAAGCCGCTCTGCGAGGTGTCCTCACCCAGATCCGAGCCTGCGTAGTGCCGGAAAACATCCTCGAGTGTCGCGTCCCGCGACACCCGCTGCTTCAACTCGGTCGGCGTGCCGACCGCCCGCAGCCGGCCGTGGTGCATCAACGCCACCCGATCGCACAACGCGTCGGCCTCCTGCATGTAGTGGGTGGTGAGCAGCACGGTCATGCCGAACTCGCGCTGCATAAGTTCCACCTGGGCCCAGACACTGTCGCGCGCAATGGGATCCAGGCCGACGGTCGGTTCGTCAAGGATCAGCAGGGACGGCCGGTTCACCAGCGCCTGCGCCAACTCGAGCCTGCGGACCATGCCGCCGGAGTACGTGCCCGCCACCGCGTCGGCGACATCGAGCAGCTGCATCGCTTCCAGCGCTTCGTCGACGCGATCAGACCGCCGACGGCGCGGGACATCGTAGAGCCGTGCGAACAACTCGACGTTCTGCCGGCCTGTCAACGCGGCTTCAATCGAAAGCTGTTGTGGCACATAACCGATGTTGTGCCTGATGTCCATCGTGTGCCGACGCGCGTCGAGGCCGAAGATATACACCTCGCCACTCTGCACCGGCGTCAGGGTGGTGAGTACGCGCACCACGGTGGTCTTACCCGCTCCGTTCGGGCCGAGAAGGCCGACGGTCTCACCACAGCGCACCTGCAGGCTGAGGTCGTCCACCGCGGTGAACTGACCGTAGCGGTGGGTCAGGTGCTGACAGTCGATCGCAAGCGTCGTCATGGTTGCCTCTCGTGCAGCATGCGGGTCATCTCGGCGAGTACCGCCAATCCGCGCTCCAGGCTGTCGAGCTGGATCGGGTCCAGCTCGTCGAGCACTGCCGACAGGGCGGCGCGGCGCGCGGCGCGAGATTCGTCGGCGATGCGTTGTGCGGGCTCGGTCAGGCGCAGTCGGCCCACCCTCCGGTCGTCGGCGTCGACGGCGCGGATGACCAGGCCAGCGGCCGCGAGCTTGGACACCAGGGTTGACGCCGTGTTGGGAACCAACCCCAACTCGGTGGCCGCCTCGCGTACCGAGATACCCGGTTGGCGGCCGACCAAGCGCACCAATTCGGCCTGCGACTGGGTGAGCCCGGTGGTGTCGAACCCCCGGCCGGTCGACCGACGCAGTTGGCGCCGGAACCGGCCCACCACGTTGAACAGCTCGGCGATCAGATCGGTGCGGGTTTCCACGAAAGCGATATTACCTCTGTTACAGAGGTAATACCCTGCCGGGGCGCGCCGACGGGCGGACAATGGGCTAATGGCCAAGTACCTGCTCAACGAAGCCGCGGTGGCCAAGGCGCGCTCGCTGATCGATGCTCGCCAGTACGTCCTCGACAGCGACTGGGGACAGGTGCAGCCGCGGGCGGAAGCGCAGAACACCTACCTTGAATCGCATACCTGGGACGAATATGCCGAGTGGCATCTGGGACTGACCGATGGCGCGGCGGACGGGACGAAGGCGCGATATGCCTTCGTATACGGGGACCTTCGTCGAATTCACCGCACCGGATTGATCGCCTGTGTGTACCGGGCTTCCGAATGGCGGCACAAGGACGTCGAGCTCGCCGCCCACGACTTGCTGCAGTATCTGGACAAGAAGACGGGTTTGGCGCCGACGGCCAAGGCCTGACCGGCTACGGGCGCAGCATGAAATCCAGGAAGCGGTCCCGCAGCTCGGCGGGCACATCCGGGGTCGGGCCCGCCGACTGCATGAGCCCGACACCGGCCGCGAACACCACCAGCGACCGCAGCGCGGCGTCGTCCGCCTCGAACCCGCATTCGTCAAAGGCCTGCCGGACGGCGCGCAGCACGCGCCCGTCGCTGCGCTCGACGCTGGCCCTGGTCGCCTCGTCGGTCAGCGCCCACAGCCGCATCGAGCGCTCGAGCGCCCAGTGTTGCGGAGCGACGAGAGTCTGCATCATGACGGCCAGGCGTTCCCGTGGGCCGCTGTCGGGCATGTTCTCGAACACCCGGCGGTTGCGGTCGTGCAAGTTACCCCACGCCTCGACCAGCGCCACGCGGTAGGTGGCCATATCGGTGAAGTGCCAGTAAAAGCTGCCCTTGGTGACATGCAGCCGCTCACACAGGGGCTCGATCCGGAGTGCGTTTGGACCGCTGTCAACGAGTACAGCAAATCCGGCCTGTATCCAATCGTCCGCCGTTAGCCGGCCAGAACCGTGCGGCGGCGCCATGCTGGGCAGCATACGGTGATCCACCGCGTTCTGCTGACACGGACGACAATTACATCCGGAAGGGGTGCTGGCAACCGTGACCGCCCGGTAGGGCGCCGCCGCTCTTCGGCTCCTACTCCCGGCCCGCCCGGCCGGCCGGCGTCAGCGAGATAACGAGAAGTCTCGAGAGCCATGGCGGCGGCCACGGTTGCTATAGCTGCTCACCGTACCATACGGCCAGGTACGGACGCGTGAACTCGATTAGCAAGCATGCTGGCGCACAACGCTTCTGAGTCAGCCGCGGCCTTCGCGGTTCCCACGTGCTGGCGAACTCGAGGTGGTCAATTTGGACCGCGTCGTGTGGCCGTGGCAGATGTCGGGCAACATGGGCGACATGGCGAGTGACGACTTCGACGACATCCCGCTCGAGCCCGAGGAGGAACTCGACTCCGACGAGGTCCGCAATGACGACGGTGACGAAGTTGTCGACCCCCCTGAGGAATGGATCGAGGCAAAGGACAACGAAACGCTCGACGAGAGACTCGCCGAGGAAGTGCCGGACGATCTCGGAGATGACGAGGACGAGGCGCCCAGCGACGCCCACGACTCGGACGCCGGCGGTGGGCTCAGGTTGGTCAGCAACTACGACCTCGACCACATGGACGTGGAAAGGCACGGCCGCGAACGCGGACAGATCGATGGCACACCGGAGGACGGGGACTCGTTCTACGACGTGATCGAATGAGCTAGTCCGACACCGCCTGCAGCACCATCACCGCACGCGCGTCGACGGACACCTTGGTGCCTGCCGTCACCGGTTTGGCCTCCTCGACCGTGGTGGTATCCGCCGTGTAGATCACCGGCACCCAGGCAGGGCCGAAGTCTTTTGGCGGAAGCGTGAATTCGATGGACTCGTAGTGGGCGTTGAAGCACAGCACGAACGAGTCGTCGGTGACGCGCTGACCACGTACGTCGAGATCGGGAATGCCCTGGCCGTTGAGGTAGACGGCGATCGACTTTGCGAAGCCCGATTCCCAGTCCTCTCCGGTCATTTCCGAGCCGTCGGGAGCCAACCACGCAATGTCGGGCAGGCCTTCGCCGCCGCGACGGCCGACCGGTTTGCCGCTGAAGAACCGTCGCCTGCGGAACACCGGGTGCGCGGTGCGTAGCGCCGACACCGCACGGGTGAACTCCATCAGCTCCGTGTCGGCGTTCGCCCAGTCGATCCACGACAGCTCGTTGTCCTGGCAGTAAACGTTGTTGTTCCCCTGCTGGGTACGGCCGAGTTCGTCGCCGTGGGCGATCATCGGGACGCCTTGCGAAAGCAGAAGCGTGGTAAGGAAATTGCGTTGCTGACGGGCCCGCAGCGCATTGATCTCCGGATCCTTGGTCGGGCCTTCCGCGCCGCAGTTCCAGGATCGGTTGTGGCTCTCGCCGTCGCGGTTGTCTTCTTTGTTGGCCTCGTTGCGCTTGTCGTTGTAGGAGACCAGATCGCGCAGCGTGAATCCGTCGTGGGCGACGACGAAGTTGATCGAGGCGACAGGGCGGCGGGCGGTTCGCTCGTAGAGGTCGGCCGATCCGGTGAGTCGGTAGGCGAACTCGTCGAGGGTGGCAGGTTCACCGCGCCAGTAATCGCGGACGGTGTCGCGGTACTTGCCGTTCCACTCCGTCCACTGGGGTGGGAAGTTGCCAACCTGATAACCACCCGGTCCGACGTCCCACGGTTCGGCGATCAGCTTGACCTGGCTAACGGTCGGATCTTGTTGCACGAGTTCGAAAAACGTCGATAGCTTGTCGACGTCATAGAACTCGCGGGCGAGCGTGGACGCCAGATCGAACCGGAACCCGTCGACGTGCATCTCGGTGACCCAGTACCGCAACGAGTCCATGATCAGCTGCAGCGTGTGCGGGTGGCCGACGTTGAGGCTGTTGCCGGTGCCGGTGTAGTCCATGTAGTAGCGCTTGTCGTCGTCGACAAGCCGGTAGTACGCGGCGTTGTCGATGCCGCGCATGGACAGCGTCGGGCCCATGTGGTTGCCCTCGGCGGTGTGGTTGTAGACCACGTCGAGGATCACCTCGATGTCGGCCTCGTGCAGCGCACGGACCATGGCCTTGAATTCCTGCACCTGACCGCCCGGGGTGGAACTGCTGCTGTACTTGGCGTCGGGCGCCAGAAACGCGATGGTGTTGTAGCCCCAGTAGTTTGACAGCCCCTTCTCGATGAGTGTGGAGTCGTTGACGAAGTGGTGCACCGGCATCAGCTCGATCGCGTTGACGCCCAACGACTTCAGGTGCTCGATGATCACCGGGTGTGCCACGGCGGCGTACGTGCCGCGAACGTTCTCGGGGATGTCCGGGTGGGTCTGGGTAAGGCCCTTGACGTGCGCCTCATAGATCACCGTGTCCGCGTACGCGTGCTGCGGCGGGCGATCCACGCCCCAGTCGAAGTAGGGATTGATCACCACGGCCTTGGGCGTTCCAACCGCCGAGTCTTCGTCGTTGCGGCTGTCGGGATCGCTGAAGTTGTAGCCGAACAGTGACTGGTTCCACTCGAAGGTGCTGTCGATCGCCTTCGCGTACGGGTCGATCAGCAGCTTGTTCGGATTGCAGCGCTGTCCCGTGGCGAGGTCATAGGGGCCGTACACGCGATAGCCGTAGCGCTGGCCGGGCTCGATATTGGGGATGAAACCGTGCCAGACGAAGCCGTCGACCTCTGGCAGCGTCACCCTGGACTCGGCTCCGTCGGCGTCGAACAGGCAGAGCTCAACCTTCTCCGCGGCCTCGCTGAACACCCCGAAATTGGTACCCGAGCCGTCATAGGTGGCGCCCAGTGGATAAGCCTTGCCTGGCCACACCTCCAATTGGGTGGCCTGCGGGCTGGCAGCTTGGCTCAAAGTGGCACTCTCCAGTATTGACGTGGTCGACGTGGAATCACCGACCATGGCGACGATACGGGGGTGCCCAAACTGAGAGGATCACAACCGGACTGTCCCCAGCCCGATTACCGGACATTGCTGCTGGTAATCGACCGCGGTGTGGCCACCATCACGCTCAACCGGCCACAGCAACGCAACGCGATCGGCGACGGCATGCGCGAGGAACTCGCCGATGCCTACCGGGCCTGCGACCGCGACGACTCGGTGCGGGTGATCGTGCTGACCGGTACGCCCCCCGCGTTCTGCGCAGGTGCGGATCTGGCGGGCGGCGAGCAGACGTTCGCCGAACCGGGGCCGGGCTTCAGCGCCGCGGGCATCGACGTGCCCGCATGGTCACTCTCCAAGCCGGTGATCGCCGCGGTCAACGGCCACGCGATCGGCCTGGGCCTGACGCTCGCCCTGCAGTGCGACATCCGGTTGTTCGCCGCCGACGCGCGTTACGGCGTGGTGCAGGTCCGGCGGGGCATCGTCGGTGATGCCTACTCTCACTGGGCCCTGCCGCGCCTGGTGGGCATCGCTAAGGCGGCCGAAATCCTTTTGACCGGAGCGACTTTCGACGGGCATCGAGCGGTGCAGCTCGGGTTGGCGAGCAGGGTGCTCGACGCCGCCGACGTTCTGCCAGCCGCACTGGAACTGGCGCACGACATCGCGGAGAACACCGCTCCGATGTCGGTGGCGGCCAGCAAGCGGCTGCTGTGGGATTCGTTCGACCTTGACCGCGAGGCCGTCGGCGCCCGCGAGACAGAGATCCACTTGCGGGTCATGAGCCACGACGACGCAAAGGAAGGTGTGCGGGCATACATGGAACGCCGCCCGCCGCGGTGGACCGGCGCCCCGCGGGACCCGACGGCCTAGTCCGGCTAAGCGACCTCGACGCCAGCGGCGCGCATGTCTTCGACTGCCTTGTGGGTGGACTCCTGTGCCACGCCGGCAGTGAGGTCGAGAAGCACCCGTGTGGCGAAACCGGCTTTGACGGCGTCGGTGGCGGTCGCCAGCACGCAATAGTCAGTGGCTAATCCGGCGATGTCGATCTCATCCACGCCGCGCTGCCGCAACCAGTCGGGCAGCCGCGTGCCGGTGTCGTCGACGGCTTCGAACGCGCTGTAGGCGGCGGAGTAGTGGCCCTTCATGAACACCGCTTGGATGGCGCCGTCGTCGAACTCCGGGTGAAAGTCGACGCCTGGGGTGCCGACCTCGCAATGCCGTGGCCAGGACAGCCGGTAATCGGGGTGCTCGGAGAAATGTTCGCCCGGCTCGATGTGGTAGTCCTTGGTGGCGACCACGTGGGCGTAGTCGCGGTGGGCAGCTACGTAGTCGTTGATTTCGCGGACCACCGCGGTGCCACCGGCAATCCCTAGGGAACCGCCCTCGCAGAAATCGTTCTGGACGTCGACGATGATCAGTGCCCGCATGCGTCTACGTTAAGAGCCGCCTACCCGCCGAACAACAGATAAAGGCCGGTGAACGTGTAGCCGACCATCACCAGCATCGTCGCAAGCTGCCCGGTCAACTGATGGCCGGCGGGCAGCAACCGCAGTGCGCTGTCGTGTGCCGCGATCACCGCCGCAATGTGTCCGGCCACCACGCAACCGACCTTGATGCTGGCCAACACCTGCGGATGCATCGACAGCACGTAGTGCACCTGAGCATCACCGAGACCGAACAGCAGGATGAATGTCTGCTGGGCGCGCTCGACGAGATACGTCAGGTAGTGCGCGAACACGTAGCCGATGACGATCGGGATCAGCGAATGGGCCATCAGCCCGGGCAGTTCGCGGCGACGCTGTGCATCGACGCCGCCGGTGGCGCGCGCCGCGAGCCAGAACGTGCCCGCGACCACGGCGGCGAACACCAACAGCCCCGCGGTGCGGAGCAGCGTCGTCGTAGCGACCGAGTCCGTGTGGTCCGCCACGAAGCCGCGCCATTGCGGGGTCGCCGAGAAGCTGTCGAACACCGTCGATCCAAGCAGCACCGCGAGCACGGCGACGGTGCCCGCCCGGACCGGCAGTGACGGAAGGTGGTCGAAAGGGTTACCGATAGCGATGCGGCCGTCGCTGTTGCGGCGCAGCGCCGACAGCCGAGATGCCACCATGCTGTACACCTCGAACGGATCGGCGCGGGCACACCAGCGGTCCCCGCAGCACAGTGCTCCGGCCATCGTCACGGCGAGGTAGACGAGCAGCCAGGTCTTGATCGCGCCAAGGGATCCGGGGTCGGGGCTGGCGAGCTCGAGCCAGACGAAAGCGAACAGGCCGGCCGCGGCGGGCCAATAACCCGCCCGCTCCTGATAGCGCAGGCCGAGCGATCGGCCGCCAAGCAGTCGGTGCACCGTGCGCACGGGGGAGATCACGCGCCACACGGGCCCGACGACAAGTGACAGTGCTACCAACCCGACCCACAACAACACGTAGAACACGCCGGGCAGCGGGTTGTGCGCGTCCTGCGGGCCGAACACCGCAGTGATCGCCACCCAGACCGCGAACATCAGCGCCGCGATCGCGACGGCCCAACGCGTCGCCGGGGCGTCGACCAGTGTCGTCACCCGGCGCGGCAGCGGACGGCCCGGTTTGTCGGAATCGAACCGCGGCCGCCGCCAGGCGAGCGCCACGATAGCGAACGTGAACGTCAACGCCCACGCCGCGCCGATGAGCGCATAGCTCAGCGGGATCGGCAGATCGGTCGAACCGCCAAGGCCGTGGGCCAGGACTGCGGTGGACCGATCCGCGATCACTGCACCTGAATGGTCGCGATGGTCTGGTTCAGCTTGTGCAGCTCCACATCGACCTTCCCGGGCACGTCGACGGTGAACTGGAAGGACTGCATCGGCTTGGCCTCGACGTTGAAGCTGTGTTCCGGCGTCGAGTGCACGTGTAGCTCGTCGGCGGCGTCGCTGTTGACCCGGATGACGATCTGCTGCTTGACGCCCGCCTTCAACTGTTCGTTGGTGGGGGTGACCTTGCCGTCCTTGATCGTGACGTCGACGAGCAGCCGCGTCGGTGGTGCCTGTTCGTTCGGCATGTCCGACGGGCCGACGCTCGACGGCTGACTGCTCGAGGTGTTCCCCGATGCGTTGTCGGAGCTGTTCGACCCGCCGCATCCAGCGGTGATAAGGGCGGCGGCCATCACAATCGCAAGAGTCCTGGAAGTTGTCACGGGGAACCATCTTGGCGGGGTGAATCCGAGTTTTCACCTTGGGGCGCCTCGCCCTCGCGACGACGGTCCCGCAGCGCGACGTAGATCACCACACCGGCGACGGCTATCGCAGGCGCGAATGCCGGTATCGCGAGAAGCAGGCCATGGTGGGCCAGTATCTCGATGTCGGGCTGACCGGTCACGCCTGCGCCGTGGGCTGAAGTTCGGCCTTGCCAGAGGCCTCGCTGCGGTTGATCCGGCCCGCGCCCCAACTGAGGCCACTGATGAGAACCAGCGTGCAAACCAGAACCACCAGGCAGCCGACCATCCACAGCAGCGCAGGCGTCTCGGGGTTGCGCTCCCGCTGCAGGATCGTGATCTCGGCAACGAACGGACGGGTGACCAAGGCCTCGGCCGGAACTTCCTTCGCGCCGATTCCGGGGTCGGCGGCGAGATAGATCGGCACCGCGGTCAACGTCTTTCCGTCGTGCACCCGCAACAGCGTTTTCCAGGTGCCCCACACCGGGACGGCTTCGGTGGTGCGGTAGTGCCCAGGTCCGACCTTGTCGAGATTGGTGACCACCTCCCCGCGCTGATTCTCCAGATGTCCCTGCCACGCGAGGATCGACACCCAGTTGGGGTTGTCGCTGACAAAGTCCGGCGGGTTGATCCGCACATCGGCATCCACCATCCGCTGACCCGGGCCCTCGGCGGGCACATCGGCGAGAGTGATTGTGGCCGTGACGTTCTGCGGCACGTGGTAGCGCAGTCCGTTGGCCGTCGCGCCACTGATGGCCAGCACCGTCAGCACCACAAGGCCGATGCTGATCGCACGGGACGGCAGCCACTGTGAGGTGAGGACCAGGCCGAACATCGCGCCGCAGGCACCGGTGAGGACGGCGACGGGAATGGCCATCGCGAGCGCTTCCGGCCACATGCTGGTCGGCCATGGATAGTGGTAGACCGCGGCGATCCACAACGACTCCAACCAGAGTCCGATCGTCGCCACCCCCAGGCCGCTGACGGCGCCGAAGATGATGGGCCGTTTGAAAAGTGGCGTCAGGGCGACCAATTCGACGACGATCGCGGGCCCGAGATACAGCGCGAACCAGTTGATCGGTGCCCCGAGGATCGGGCCGACGATGAGCGCTACCAGGCCGCGCAGCACGATCGCCAACAACGCCGCGATGACGGCCGCGCCCCGGCCCAGCAAGATGCGGGCCGCGACGAGACCGAAAGCCGCCGCGGCGGCGATCAGCATGGGCTGGAACACCTGGCGGAATTGCGGTACGCCGAAGTCGAATTCGATCTGGAACACCGACAGGCCGATGAGGATGCCGCCGAAGCCGAGGTACTGAATGAACTTGATGCCGATGCCGTCGGTCGGAGCGTCATCGCCCATCGCCTTGAGGCCCTCGTGGTTGAGCATGATCGCTGACAGCGTGGAGAAGCCGGCGCCGCCGATCATCATCAGATGGGTCGGCCCCCACAGCGTGACGTCCTGGCCGAAGATGCGGTGCCAGATGTCGTCGAGTGGGAAGCCCGTGAGTGCGTAGAGGCCGCATCCGGCCATCAGGATGCCGCCGACGGGTGCGTACCAGGTGCGGGTGATCCGCACGGCCGACGGCCCCGGCTTGTCGTACGGCAGCACGCAGGCCAGGCAGCCGGCGATGAAGAGAAGGAACAGTCCGAACAGGATGAAGTAGTGCGCGGGGTTGGCCAGCGGTCCCGGGTCACGGCCCTTGCCGATGTGCAGGCTGACGTCCCAGATGAACCCGAACAGCGCGCAGATCAGGGTCGCGATGAACAATGCCAGCGGCAGCGCCACCCACGGTGGCCGCTTGAACTTGCGTCCGGCCCACTCGGCGAGGTCGTTCAGCCAGGTGATGCGGCGCTGCCGATGCAGATAGCCGATCCACAGGAGCCCCACGGTGACGACGAAGGCCACCGCCGACATTCCGATTACCTGGTCGAGCGCGGCGCCACCGCCCTCGCTGCCCTGTGCGACCAACGAAACCGACTCTGACCTGTGTGAAAACCCCATTGTCATCCCACCCGCGGAGTGTCGTCGGAACCGAACTGACTCGTGAGTAATGTTGCCAGAATGCCCGCAGCTGAAACCAGGGGTATCGGATAGCGGCCGCTGGGAGCCACTCTGCTGGCGTGCCCACCCACCCGATCGCCAAACCTCGCGCCAGGATGGGTGCATGGCCGCCAGCGGAACGGTCGTGGAGCTGCGCGTGCACGGGGTGTCCGGCACGCCGCCCGAAGCGCTTCTCAGTTGCCCCACTGAATTCCTGGAGGAAGTCGCGGGTGACAAGTCCGCGGGCTTCTATCGACGACAACCTTGGCTCGACGACATCACGAACGGGTCGCCGGGTACGTGGCGCCGGATCGTCGAGGCCTACTCGTGGGGCGGGTTGACGTCCGGCCCGGCCAGCCGTGCGGTGTGGCTGCTGTTCTTGCCGTTCATCTTCATCAACCTCGCGCACTGGATGTTGCCGCCCGCCACCAAGCAGCGTTTCGCCGCGGCGGTCTCGGTGGGCCTGCTGCGGCTGTTGGCGCTCTCGCTCACGCTGACCTTGATGCTCGCCGCCGCGGTGGCGGTGATGGACGTAATGGTCTGGCAGTGCATGGGTTTGGACTACTGCGGGTCCGGGTTGGGTCCGCTGTCGGCGATGGCGTCGGCTCCGCGCGGCGTGCAAGTGGCGCTCAGCGCCGTTCCTCTGGTGGTCGTGATCGCGGTGTTGTGGCGGCTCGGGAAGGAGAGCACCCGCGTCGTCGGCAGGCCGCCCAACCCCGCCGTGATGGCGGACGAGGTTCCCCTGGAATCCGACACCTTCTGGTGCACCGATCCGTCGGTGCTGCGGTTGCGCGCCTGCCACGTGATGGCATGGACGGCAGGGCTCGGTGCGCTCGCCCTGGCCGTACCGGTGCGCTACGCCGCAACGCCCGCAGTACACACGGTCGGCACCGCGCTGCTGGCGGCCAACGGCGTCGTCCTCGGGATCGCGGTGCTGACAACCACGTGGAATCGGGCCACCGCGCGCGGCGGCGTCGGCGCCGACTGGCTGACGCGGCCCCTGCTTCTGCTGCGGTGGGTCTCGTTGGGGCTGCTGGTCGCCTCCTTGGTATGGGTCGCGACGGCGGACGTGGCGTATCCGGCTGCGCCGATGCACTTTCCAGGTCTGCGCGAAGCGATCTACGTTCTGCTCGTGATACAGGTCGTCCTGCTGGTCGGACTGTTCCTCTTCACCGCACTGTCGATGCGAGGTCGTGCCGGTGACCAGGGCGACGGCTACCCGCCCTCGCTTCGGGGATTCACCGCACCCGTCGTCGCGTTGCTCGCCTGGCTCATCGGTGGCGGGTTCAGCGTCGGGGTCGGCCTGTGGACCGCACAGGCTCTCGGCAAGGCGGTGCTGTCGACGGGGGCGGCCCATAGCGAAATCGCCCGCAGGACGGCGACACTCGCCAGTGATACGGCGTCGTTCTCCGACAAGGCCGCCGCGCTGAATGCCGATGCGCCCCTGATCGTGCCGCCGCCGTACTTCTGGGCGGCGGTGGCGGTTGTCGTGCTGATCATCGCCGCGATCATCACCGGACTATGCGTGTGGTGGGGGATCACCCGCAGGCGGGCCAAGGCCGAACTGCGGTCTGTGCTGGCCGACTACCCCGGCACGGCAGACACCAACGTCAGGGCGAAGCAGGTTGCGTCGTCGCGGGCCTGGGCGTCGCTGACCGATCTGGCCGCGCCGATCGTGGCGGGGCTCGCGCTGTTCACGGTGGCGGTGATGCTGGCGTTGGCGGCCTGGTACCTGTCGGGCAGCGGCGGCTTCGGCTCATTGCCCGCATACTCGCCCGCCCTCACCAACGCCAGCGTGTTCATCACGATCTCACTGGTGACGGGTCTGGTTCTGTTGGCCGTACAGGCTTTTCGGGATCGCCAACTGCGGCGGGTGGTTGCGGTGCTGTGGGATGTGATCACCTTCTGGCCGCGCGCGAACCACCCGCTGACCCCGCCGTGCTACGCGGAGCGCACGGTACCCGAACTACTCGACCGGCTGCGGGTGTTGACGGCCGCGGCCGACACGCGGGTGGCGCTGGTGGCGCACAGTCAGGGCACGGTGATCGCCGCGGCGACGCTGTTGCAGTACGACGCGCGCACGGGGGATCGGGTTGCGCTGTTGACATTCGGATCACCCCTGCGCCGCCTGTATGCACGAAACTTCCCGGCCTACTTCGGGACTGGTGCGCTGCCCCGGTTGCGTCAACGGCAGCACCTACGGTGGATCAATCTCTGGGCTCGCACAGATCCGATCGGGTCGTGGATCAACGACGACCGTGACCGCAGCATGAAGGAAGCGCTGGAGGCGGTTGACTACCGGCTGCCCGATGTGGAGAGCCTGACACCGCGCGCGGACGGCGTGTATCCACCGATCTGCGGCCACTCAGGCTTCTGGACGCGTCCTGAGTACCGTGAGGCTTTGACCCTGCTGGAATCAACCATGCTGCCCGCAGGCTCCGTGGCCGATACCAGCGAGGCGGCCTGCCCGACGAAAGAGCTGCTATGAGATTCGAAGGCCGTACCGCGGTGATCACCGGCGGTGCGATCGGCTTCGGTCGTGCGTTCGCGCGGGCACTGGCCGCCGAGGGCGCCACTGTGGTGATCGCCGACATCGACGTCGACATGGCTGAACGCACGGCAGCCTCACTTGTCGACGCAGGCCGCCGGGCGATCGCGGTGGACTGCGACGTTGCCGACGCCGAGCAGGTGGACGCGACGATCGCGACGACGATCGACCGGTTCGGCGGTATCGACATCGCGATCAACAATGCGGGCCTGCATCTGATGAAGTACAACCAACCGTTCGGCGTGTTGTCGCGCAAGGAGATCCGCAGCCTGTTCGACGTGAACGTGATGGGCGTGATCAACGTGACGCTGGCCTGCAGAGACTCGATGCGCGACCGTGGTGGCGGCGTGGTGCTCAACATCTCGTCGATGGCCGGCTATATGAGCGCGACCCCGTACGCGGTGTCCAAGCTGACCGTGCGTGGTCTGACCGTCGCGTTCGCCACCGAACTGGCACCGGATCGCATCCGCGTCAACGCGATCGCACCGGGCCTCGTCGACACCAAGTTCGCCACCGGGATCGTGAACAACCCGATGCTGCGCGACTACGTGATCAAGCGCACCGCGCTCGGTCGCCACGCCCAGCCCAGCGAGATCGCCGGCGCCGCGGTGTACTTGCTGTCGGACGCGGCGTCGTTCACCACCGGCTCTGTCCTCGTGGTCGACGGCGGCCAGACCTCGACGTGAGCGCCCCTGTCCTGCTCGTGCACGCGGGCGGGTTCACCGCGCGACAGTGGCGCCGGCTGCGCGAGGCGCTCGCGTCGACGCATCGCGTCCTGGCGCCGGACCTGATCGGCTACGCGCCCGACGATCGATGGCCGGTGGGCAAACCGTTCCATTTCGCGCGCGACGTCGAGCGGCTGGCCGCGATGCTCGACGAGCCGACGCACCTGGTCGGCCATTCTTACGGCGGCCTGCTCGTGTTCCAGCTCGCGCTCGCGCGCCCCGAGCTCGTGCGCTCCATCGCGGCCTACGAGCCAGTGACGTTCGGCGTGCTCGATGAGCGCGAGGACGCAGAGGCGCTCGCGCAGCTCGGCTCGCTGCCCGCGTACCGCCCCGACGCCGCCGGCGTCGACGAGGCGTGGCTGACCACGTTCGTCGACTGGTGGAACCGGCCCGGCGCCTGGGCCGCACTGCCCGAGGAGACGCGCGAGGCCTTCCGCAGCGTCGGGTGGAAGTGCTCGCAGGAGGTCGCGTCGCTCGTCGCGGACCGCACCGACC